>FTKR01738001.1_pt1 | contig 9812 bp, 17 predicted proteins | sample 1658141 | NCBI WGS metagenome assembly FTKR01 (sample SAMEA3914802, study PRJEB12502) | metagenome | biome: forest; material: soil | place: Canada | collected 2010-06-25 | depth 0.1 m | reverse complement strand
ATCGTCGCCCTGCTGAAGACCGGTTCGGCCTTCTACGCCCCGGCGGAATCGGCCATCGCCATGGCCAAGTCCTACCTGCTCGACAAGAAGCGCGTCCTGCCCGCCGCCACCTATCTGGACGGTGAATACGGCCTGAAGGGCCTGTATGTCGGCGTGCCGGTGGTGATTGGCAAGGACGGCGCCGAACGCATCATCGAGTTCTCGACCAATGACGAAGAAAAGGCGATGTTCGCCAAGTCGGTCGAAAGCGTGCAGGGCCTGATCGCCGCCTGTAAGACGATTGATCCGTCGCTGGCGTAAAGTTTTAAATTAAGCAATTTAAGCCGCTTCAGACGTCTGAGGCGGCTTTTTTTGCTTTGAGATCGAGAATGTTTGGCATGTGTTGCTCGGTTAATGAGGGCAGCTTCCAACAGCAAAAAGCTTCTGTAGAAGTAACGAGCTTTATTATGAACAGGCTTTTTAAAATCTTGCAATCTTCATTACTGGATTCAATAATCGAAAATCCTTTGGATTTATGCATTTTTTCAATTACTTCTAATTGATTTAAACTTAATGAATAATACACATTTGGCAATTTACCTGGAAATCCAAGTGCAGGATGTGAAAATATACTAAAAATTCCATTGTCTGAGAAAGCTAACTCTACAATTGTGTAAGCTAAAGAGAGAGCATACACCCAATAAAGAACAAAGAAAAAATCGTACTTCCACCCGGTATAATGCTTCGCATCTGGAAACAACTTATTGAAATCAATATAAAAATATGCCCACACCATTAACAGAATGAGTGGGAAAAATTTCTTTAAATTTCCCACGTCAAGCAGCTTAGCCCACTCATCTTTCATGTGTAATTCCCTTCTAAAGGCATTTTAGCTCGATTCTAGAATAGCCGCTCGTGAAAACGGGCGGCTTTTTTATTTGCGGATATGCTAGGCTCGCACATCTGAGGAGTTCTGCCATGTTCAAATCGTTTATTCCGATCCTGGCGGTCACCACCCTGATGACCGCCTGCGCCCCGAGCCAGCAAGCCGAGGCGCAAAGTTCCGCCGCCGCATCCGAACAGGCGAGCGCCGCCATCGCGCCCCTGGCCCAGGCCGCCGCGGCCACGCCCAGTTTCAATTGCAAGAAGGCGACGCTCAAGGCCGAGATCATGGTCTGCGGCAATGCGCGTCTGGCGCAGCTCGATGTCGAGGTCACACGGCTTTACGGCCTGATCAACAAGGCGCCGGATGTAGATCGCGTAGGCTTGCAACGCCTGCAAGGCGGCTGGCTGAACGAGCGCAATGCCTGCACCACGACCGAGAGCAGTGAAACCTGCCTGCTCAATACCTACGCCGGGCGGATCAGTGACCTGCGCGCCGGCTACCCGGTGGCGCGTAACGATACCGCCGTCAGCATCGGGCCGATCCGCTGGCATTGTCCGGCTGGCGACATGACCTCGACCTTTATCAATGGCACAAGCTCGATGGTCTATGTCAAATGGGCCGACAAGCGCGCCGTCCTGACGCAGAGCGAGAGCGCGTCCGGTGCGCGTTATGCCGCCGATCTGCCAGACGGGCCGTATGAATTCTGGAACAAGGGCGATGAGGTTATGTGGACCGTGCCTGGTAAGGGCATGATCACCTGCGAGGAGATGAAATGAAGAAAACCATATTGACCGTGGGCGCCATCGCTGGCCTGTGCCTCTTGACCGCCTGCGCCACGCGACCAATGGGTCATCACAGTGATCCGGCGCTGGTGCGTGGCATTATCGATGGGCTGCTGGCGCCGATTTCCTTTGTACTCAGCCTGTTTTCCGACACCATCCGCATGTACGCCTATCCCAATATCGGCCGCTGGTATGATCTCGGCTTTCTGGCGGGCCTGAGCGCCTGGGGTGGCGGCGCCTCGACGGTGACGCGCTATGTCTATATAGACCGCCGTTCCGGACGCACGCTGGATGTGGAAGATCGCTAACGTGACCCTGCCTTACGATTCGCTGCTCGGCCCGACGATCGAGACCGCCCGCCTGATCCTGCGCCCGCCGGTTGATGCTGATTTCGACGGCTTTTGCGCTTTCCATGCTGATGTCGAGGCCATGACCTATCTCGGTGGCGTGGCGACCCCGCCGGTGGTCTGGCGCGCCATGCGCACCATCGCCGGTTCTTGGGCGCTTGATGGTTTCGGCATGTTCAGCGTCATCGAAAAAGTGTCAGGTAAATGGATCGGTCGCATCGGCCCGCTCTGTCCGCATGGCTGGCCGGATCGTGAGGTTGGCTGGGGGCTGCTAACCAAAGCTCAAGGCAAGGGCTATGCCAGAGAAGCGGCGATCGCCAGCATGGATTTTGCCTGCGATATGCTGAACTGGGAAACGATCATCCATACCATCGCGCCCGCCAATGCCCCCTCGGCGAAACTGGCGAATGCTCTGGGGTCTTACGTCATGCGGCAGGCCCAATTGCCCGATCCTTTCGCTGATCTATTCGTCGATGTTTGGGGTCAGACGCGTGAAGAATGGCGCGAAAACCGGAAAAAATTCTTATAAAACAAGGTGTAAATTTTTCTCTGCGGAGCCGCTTGACTCTGGTTTTTATTTAACCGATAAGTTATTTAACAAATCGGTTAAATTGAGTTGAGTACCATGTCCGTTGACCGCCTGTCGCAAACCCTGACCGCCCTGGCTGATCCGACGCGCCGCGCCATACTGGCCCGTCTGTCGTTAGGCGAGACCTCGGTGACTGAGTTGGCCGAGCCGTTCGCCATGAGCCTGCCGGCGGTTTCCAAGCATCTGAAGGTGCTGGAAAAAGCCGGACTGATCTCGCGCGGACGCGAAGCGCAGTGGCGGCCCTGCAAGCTGGAACCTGAGCCGTTGAAAGAAGTTGATGCCTGGGTCGGCGAGTATCGCAAGATGTGGGAAGCCCGCTTTGACCGATTGGACGCTTATCTGAAGACGCTTAAACCTGACGGTGAAGTGAATTGAGGAGGCCGGTATGTGGTGGCAATATTACAAGCAAATCTGGGAAGCGCGCCTCGATCGATTGGCAGCCTATCTGAAAATCCTGCAAGCGAAGGGAGTGCAAAAATGACCGAGACCCTCGACACACCGGCCTATCAGGTAATGAACCGCCGCCGCCTGCCCTTCCCGCACCGCCAAGTCTACGGCGCCTTCGCCGATCCGGAACAGGTGAAAATCTGGTGGGGGCCGGACGGCTTCACCAACCGCATCGATACGTTCGATCTGCGTGGGGGCGGCCAATGGCGCTTCACCATGATCAATGAAAACGACCGTGAATTCGACAATATCAAGGCATTTCTCGAAGTCTCGTCGGGGCGCATTGTCATGCAGCATATCGAGCCGATGCACGATTTCGTCATGACCATGACCTTTGAACCGGCGGGCGATGACGCCACCGACCTGACCTGGATCATGGATTTCGCCCCCGGCCAGGATGATGGCCTGGCGCCCTTTCTCGAAGCCGCCAACGAACAGAATTTCGACCGGCTCGAAGCTCACCTGCAAACACTCTGAGGAACAAAAATGACACTGGAAACGCCTGCCGCCGAAGACGAGGTCTTCAAGATCACCCGCACATTCGATGCTTCGAAAGCCCTTTTTTGGGATGTGGTGACAAAGGCCGAACATCTGGCCAACTGGTTTGGTCCCGCCGGCATGAAGCTGATTGTCAAATCGCTCGATCTCAAGGTGGGCGGCACCTTCCTCTATGGCATGCAAATGCCGACGGGTGTGACCATGTGGGGCAAGTGGGTGTTCCGCGAGATCGATGCGCCCAATAGCCTGGCCTATGTCGTGTCATTCTGCAACGAGGCCGGCGATCCGGTGCGTCACCCGATGGCGCCGCTGTGGCCACTCGAAGTTCTGGCCATCCAGACATTAACCGAAAAGGACGGCAAGACAATTTACGAAAGCCGGTCCTTCCCGATCAATGCCACACCGGAAGAGCGCGCCATCTTCAAGGCCGGTCATTCCAGCATGCAGATGGGCTTTGGCGGCACCTACATGCAGCTCGATGCCTACCTGGCGAGGCTCAAATGACGCAATCTGTCTTGATCCGGGCAGTCAAACCCGAAACCTTCACGGTCGAACGCGATTACGACCATCCCGTATCGCTTCTCTTCTGGGCCTTCACCAATCTGGAAGCCAAACAGGTCTGGTATGGCGGTCAGCCTCAATGGGAGGTCACGAAACACACGCTCGACTTCACGGTCGGCGGCTGGGAAAAATGGCGCGGCCGGCCAAACGCCGATGCGCCGTGGATGACCAATGACTCGCTCTATCTCGACATCCTGCCGGATGAGCGCATCATCCACCAGTACAGCATGACCATGGACGGCAAGCTGTTCACCGTGTCGCAACAGGTGCTGGAATTTGCAGCCAAGGATTCTGGAAAAGGGCCGGGTTCACATCTCAAGCTTGTCGAGCAAATCCTGTTCATTGATGGCGTCGACCATCTGGAAGATCGGATCGATGGCACGAAGGGCATGGCGGACTCGCTTGACGTCTACCTCAACACACTTCCGGAAAATGCGAAATGATTATGCTCATTGTCATACTGCTGATCGCGGCGCTCCTGACCTTCTTGTTTGTTGTCGTGAGCAAGCCGAATAATTTCCGTTTGCAGCGGTCGGTGACGATCAATGCGCCGGCGGATGTCGTTTACGGCCATATCGACGACTTCCGCCAATGGAAGAGCTGGTCGCCGTGGGAACAGCTCGATCCCGATCTCAAGCGCACCTTTAGCGGTGAAACCTCCGGTGTTGGCGCGGTATATGACTGGCAGAGCAACGGCAAGGCCGGACAGGGCCGCATGACCATCCGCGAAGCCGCACCGGCCCATCGTCTGCTGATCAATCTCGACTTCATCAAGCCGTTTCCCGCCACTAACAGCGCCGAGTTTTTACTCCAGCCGTCCGGTGACAGCACGGTGGTGACCTGGGCTATGTTCGGGCCGTCACCCTTTATGTCGAAGCTGATGGGGACGTTGATGAACATGGATGACTTGATCGGCAAGGATTTCGAACGCGGGCTGGAAAACCTGAAACGCCTGAGTGAACAGCCGGCCGTCTAAGGTCGTCAAAAACGGACAAGGAGATTACCCATGAAACGCCTGCTCATATTGTGTACGGCTCTGAGCCTCTGTGCCTGCACGCCGCCCCAAAAAGCAGATCAGCCAGTGACGGCCTCCGCTTCGGCCTCGGCTTCCACAAGCGCACCGTCGGTCGCAAATATTCCGGCCGGAGATTACAAGACCGATCCCGCCCATACCTCGCTGACCTTCACTGTCAATCACCTCAGCTATTCGCACTACACAGCGCGTTTCGGCGATATCGACGCACATCTGAAGTTCGACCCGGCGCACCCGGAAGCTGGCGCCCTGACCGTCACCATCGATCCCAAGTCGCTCGAACTGAACGCCCCGCCCAAGGGCTTCCATGATGAACTGATGGGCAAGATGTTCTTCGACGCGGCGACCTTTCCGAAGATCACCTACACCTCGACCAGGATCGATATCACTGGCGCCAATACTGCAAATGTCACCGGCGAACTGACCCTGCATGGCGTCACCCAGCCGGTCGCCCTGGTCGTCACCTTCAATGGCGGTTATCCCGGCCTGGCGGGGCTCGATCCCAACGCCCGCATCGGCTTTTCGGCCAAGGGCACGCTCAAGCGCTCGCAATTTGGCATGGGCTACGGCATCCCGGCGCCGGGCACCACCATGGGCGTGGGCGATGACGTCGATTTCACCATCGAGACCGAAATGACCGGTCCGGCACTCAAAAACTAGGAAACAGACCCATGAAAATCTTCCCTTACCTCAACTTCCCCGGCACCTGCGCCGAGGCCTTCAAATTCTACGCCGAAACGCTCGGCGGCGAGATCACCTTCATGCAGACCCACGGCGACAGTCCGATGAAGGACATGGTCGGTGTCGACTGGCAGGATAAGATCATGCACGCCACGCTGATGGTGGGCGATCAGGAACTGGCGGGCTCGGATGCGCCCCTGCATATGCAGGCCAAGCCGGCCGGTTTCATGGTGACGATCAATCCGGCCACTGCTGACGACGCCAAGCGCATCTATGCCGCCTTCGCCGATGGCGGCGATGTAAAGATGGAATTGCAGGAAACCTTCTGGGCCCTGCAATTCGGCATGGTGACCGATCGTTTCGGCACGCCGTGGATGATCAATGTCGAGAAGGCGGTTTGATATGGAATGGGCCTGCCGCAACATCGCCCACAGCGACCGTGATCTCAGGATCGAGCGTCTGTTCGATGCGCCGCGGGCCCTGGTCTATGAAGCCTGGACCAATCGAGCCCTGCTGTCGCAATGGTGGGGACCGGTGCATTACCCGGCCACGCATCTTGATATGGATGTGCGGTCGGGTGGCCGGTGGCGCAACTGCCTGACCTCGGTCGAAACTGGTGACGGCTTGTGGCAGAACGGCATCTTTACCGAGGTCGTGCCGCTGGAAAAGCTGGTCTTCACCTTCGTCTGGGAAGAGGCCGGCGAACGCGGCGAAACCAATACGGTCGTTATTACTTTCGCGGATCGGGGCAGCCAGACCCTCGTTACGCTCACCCAACAACCCTTCCTGTCGGCACACGAAGCCGAAGGGCATGGCGACGGCTGGTGGTCGAGTTTCGATCGCCTGCATACCCTGCTGTCCTTTCCTATGGAGATTTCCGCATGAGCCCAGAAACCCGTTTTGAAACCCATGTCGCCGCTGAGGCGAGCGATATCGTCCTGACGCGCTTTTTCGATGCGCCGCGCCCCTTGGTCTTTATGGCCTGGACGGATCCGGTCATGCTCGCCGAATGGTGGGGGCCGGAAGGTTTCACCGCCACGGTCGATATGGATGTGCGCGAAGGCGGCGAAATGTCGCTGGTCATGCACGGCCCGGAAGGCGAAGACTACCCGATCGGCGGCCATTTCGGCGAGATCGTACCCCACGAAGTGCTGGTGATGATCATGGACGCCAACCGCCATTCGGAAGGGTGGCACGAAGCCGTCAAGGCCGGCTTTGTCGAAGCCGGCGGCCGGTCGGAAGACTACAATGCCGATCCGATCCATACCCGCGTCACCTTCGAGGACGAAGGCGCGGGCACGAAGGTCACGGTGCGCCAGACCTTCACCATGGCCACGATGCGTGATGCCCATCTGAAACTCGGCAGCGGCGTTGGCTGGAGCGGCAGCTTCAACAAGCTGGACGCGGTTCTGGAAAAAGCAGGCTAGTGAGCGAAGAGATCAGCGGCCCGTTTGACGTCACGCACGAAGGGTTTTTATCTGGCCTGCGACATGATACCTTCTCCGGCGAGGGGGAAATGATCATGAATGCAAAATGGGTTTTGGGGCTTGCGGCACTGATATTGAGCGGTGGCATGCATGCTGTCGCATCCGCTCAAGAGGTGCCTCCGCCAGGTGTGTCGGCCACTCTGTTTGAAAATATAAAACCGACCTTGCTAAAACCTTTTCCGGAGTCGGTGGCCCTCGGTCGCGTGAAAATTACCTTTGAGGAGACGAAACTCGACACAGTCAGGACGGCGATCGGCATCGGAGAAATTTCGCACAAGGGTGATGCTTCACATACCATTCACTGGCTCTGCTACACGCTGAAAACATCGGATGGCTCTCAGAGAGTTTGGCTGAGTTCGAGCGAAATGGGTGGAGGCGAATATATCGACGACGTTGATGTCCGCACGCTGTCGCCTGCGGAAGCGGTGAGTCCGACCTGTCCTGCATTGGAGGGGACGAAATATCCGCTCGTAATAGATGGCGGACTTGGTGTCGGTATGACGACCAGGGACATGATCAAGACTCTCGGCGAACCGTCAGCGTCTCAAGGAGAATGGGCGGCCTATGCCTATAATGGTAAAGCGACGCTCCATGGCGAATCTTACGATGTTACGAGTCGTCTGCACGTTCACCTGCGGGACGGGCGAATAGACGGCATTTCCGCCTTCAAGACCACATCCAACTAAAGCCAGCCGTCCTGTTTCAGGGCTTTCTGGAAGCTGCGGCTGACCGGGGCGGTCAGGTCGCCCTTGAGTGTAAAGCCGACGCGGCCATTTGAACGGGTCGTGCCGGTGACGGCCGACTTGGCGACCCACCAAGAGCGGTGGGTTTGTGAGCCTTCGATGCCGTCCAGCTCGCGGATGGCATCGTAAAGCCGCATCAGGATCAGGGTGTCGCCAGCCGAGGTGTGGACGCGCAGATAGTGGTCCTCGGCTTCCAGCACGTGAATCTCGGCGTGACGGTATTTGAACGGCAGGCGCTCGCGGAAAGCCGCGCCGGGTTCTGTCCTGTTCTCCGGTGCGAAGGCATGGCTTTGAGCCGGCGTACCGCTGATCAGGACATGCAGCACCGCCATGGCGAGCGTGATCACCAGCACCGGCCCGACAAGGCGTATGAGACGAGCGGGATCGAGCATGTGGTCGCTGTTGAAGCCCGCTGTCACCAGCCACACTATCAGGCAGATCAGTGGCGTGGTGATTGAGATCATGGCCGCGACGGTCTGCCACAGATTGAGGTTGGCGTAGCGGTCAAGCGCGCGGCCGGTTATTTGCGCCACAAGCGTGCCCAGAACCATGAGGATCAGCCAGTAGGGAAAACGGATCAGCAACGGAACGCCATCCGTGCCATTGGCGGCGGTAAAGGTGAGCAGGAGCGCCATGCCGAGCGCGATGCCATAGGTGCGCAGCCAGTACGGCCCGACTATGGTCATTACCAGCCGTGTCACTGACGAAGCGCCAGTAACACGGGGTGGCGTTTCACGAATTAGGTCGGGCGATTCACGCATGTGGGCGGGCATCCAGGAAAGATCGCTGTCTTATGGGGCATCCGATTTTCAAAGGGAAGCCCTATGACGCTGCTTGATCATTACACCCATCCGCACCTGCCGAATCTCGCCCTGATCGGCCAGGTCTCGCCGGTCATCCAGATTCACCTGCTGGCGGCGCTGACGGCCTTCGCCATCGGCGCGGTGCAGATCTTTGGCCCCAAGGGCACGGGGATGCACCGCATCCTCGGCTGGACATGGATCATCTTCATGGTGGTGGTGGCGGGGTCGTCCTTCTTTATCAAGATCATCAACCACGGGCAGTTTAGCTTCATCCATATCCTGTCTGGAGCGACCCTGGTGGCGGCGCCGATGATCGTCTATGCCGCACGAAAGAAGGATATCAAATCGCACAAAAAGTACGCGACCCGCCTCTATACCGGCGCACTGTTGATCGCCGGCCTGTTCACTTTCTTGCCGGGACGCCTGATGTGGCAGATGGTCTTTGGCTGAGTGACGAAAAATCGTATACGTTTTTGCGGTGCGACGGCGATGTCCTGACAGCGCTGTCCCCTTGCTCGGCCTTGCGGTAGCGGTAACATGCTTATAACGTCAGGCGAAATCCTTATCGCTAAAATGCGAGATTCATCAAATTTATGTGTGTGAGCGGTTGCACACAAGCGCGCGCCTCTCTATAAAGCCCCCGTTCGAAGGACGGGCGCGATGATCCGTCCTGCACGTATTTGCCGTTTGGCAAGCATCACAAGACCGGTTTCATGAACATTCACGAGCATCAAGCTAAGGCCGTCCTCAAAGAGTTCGGCGTCGCCGTTCCGCGCGGATATGCTGTTTATTCCCCTGACGAGGCCCTGAAGGCCGCCAAGGACCTGGCCAGCGAGGCCGGTTCCAAGGTGTTCGTCGTCAAGTCGCAAATTCACGCCGGTGGCCGCGGCAAGGGCAAGTTCGAAGGCCTGGGCGCTGACGCCAAGGGCGGCGTCCGCGTCGTCAAGACCCCGGAAGACGTCAAGGCCAATGCCGA
>FTKR01011699.1_pt1 | contig 9813 bp, 8 predicted proteins | sample 1658141 | NCBI WGS metagenome assembly FTKR01 (sample SAMEA3914802, study PRJEB12502) | metagenome | biome: forest; material: soil | place: Canada | collected 2010-06-25 | depth 0.1 m | reverse complement strand
CGCTTGAAACCGGTGGTGTTGGAATTGGCGATGTTGTTGGAGATGGTGGCGAGAGCGGTGGCGTTCGCGGCGAGCGCGGTAACCCCGGACTGCATGGCGCTGTTGATACTCATGAGATGAACTCCCGAAAACGGTAAGAGAAACGATAAGGTGAAACAGGTTTAAATCAGGAAACGCTGGTGACGTCGGTGAGGGGCACGGAGGTATTGCCGACCTTGAGGACGACTGTGCCGTCGACATCGGCGGCGGAAGTGACTACGCCGGTGACGCCGATGGCGGCATCGACGTCACCGGCCGCATTGGCGGCCTTGATGCTGAGGGTATATTCGCCGTCAGCCACGGCCTTGCCGGTGCTGTCCTTGCCGTCCCAGCTAAAGTCATGGATGCCGGTCGTCAGGTCGGAGGCGGCGCCGCTCCAGACAACATTACCGTCCGAATCGCTGACACTCAGGGTGGCGCTGGTCGCCTCGCCGCTCAGGGCGTATTGCCAATCGGCCTTGCCATCCTTCAAGGTCGAAACGGACTGATCGGCGGTCACCGTCTTGCCGATATAGCCGACGGCGGCGTTCATCGAGTTCTGGGTATTGTTGTTGGCGATGGTCTCCAGGTAGCCGTTGGCCTTCAGTTGCTGCTCGACCGAGGAATACTGCACCAACTGGGCGGTCCAGGCGGTGGTGTCCATCGGCGACAACGGATCCTGGTTCTTGATCTGCGACGTCAGCAGATTGAGAAAGGTGGTGTAATCGCTGCTGAAGGCCGACGTATCTTTCGCCGTCGTGGTCGTAGTATTGGTCGCGGTCGTATTGGCGGTGGCGGTAACCATGGGCTGTTCCTAGACGCTGAGATCGAGCGCGAGACGCGATGAGGATTGACGGTAGTTCAGGCGGGCGGCGGAAGCGTCGATCGCGCTGTTGAGCGCTTCGAGATCGGCATCCGCTGCGGCCTGATCGGCGGCGGCCTGTCGACTGGCCAGTTGCGCCAGGTGCTGGCTATGGGGACGCTGCTGCCCCTGCTGGCTGTCCGGCTGGGTAAAAGTGTTTTGCTGCTGTGGCTGCGACGAATTGCCCGAAGAAGAGTCGTCGGCGCTGCCGGCGCTGGCATTGACCGCATGGCCCTGGGCCTGCGCCACGGCATCAGTCTTCTGACGCGTCGAGAAGCTCAAGGCGTCGTCGGACAGTTGCAGCCCGGTGTCGCGCAGCTGCTGGCGCAGGTCGCTCTCATGGGCGCTGAAAGTGGCGGCCGTCATGTCGGAATCGAAGGTCATGTGCGCCGTCATCTTGCCGTCGCGGCCGATGCTGAGCGCCACATCCACCTTGCCGAGATCGGCCGGGTGCAGTTCCATGGTGAACTTGGTCGCGCCCTCGGCGTTGCGGCGATTGATCTGGACGCTCAGGGCGCTGATATTATCGACGGCGGTCTGCGACATCAGGCTGGCGGCCGAAGCCTGCGGAGTCGCGGCAGGGGTATAGGTGGCGTCGTTCGTTACTGGCGCGCTGACAAGCGAGAAACCGGAGGGCGCGCCAGCGACCGGCGTGCTGGCAATTTCGACGCTGTTTTCAGCGGAAATGGTCGTGGTCTTGCGGGCAGCCGTTTGAACGGTTTGAGCCTGGACGGTCTGGACCTGGGCGGTTTGAACCTGCACCGCCTGAACAGGCGCAGCCTGATTCTGCGAGGACTGAACGGCCTGTTTTTGAACGGGCGCGGTTTCAACCGGCTGCATCGTCTGGGACGCAGGCGTGGTGATCTTGGCCGGCTGCGCGTCGGCCTGCACATTGGCGGCTACAGACGCGGAAGCTATCGCGGCAACATTCGGGGCAATCGACGCTTGTGACTTTACGGCCGGTGCAGAAGCATTCGAGACAGGCGTCGAGGCCGTGTCCAGCAGGCTGGCAAATTTCGGCGTGGAAGGCGCCTGCCCCTCAGTCGCGGCCATCTGGTTCGCGTCGTTCTTTTCAGTCACATCAGCGGCCTGAGCTTGAGATGCCGGCGCTTGCAGCGCGGCGGGCGCCTGCTTACCAACCGGTACGGGCGCCGTGTTTTCATCGATCGAGGTGGCGACAGGCTGGCTGACCGGCACGATCACTGGTGTTACGGGCGGCGCGATGACAGCCAGGCTGACCACCGGGTCCGGCGTCACGGAAGCGGTTTCGGAGGTCGTCTCGTCGGCTTTGACGGCGGCCTTGCCGGCTTCGCTATCCGCCGGCTTGCTTTTGACAGATTTGGCATCAGCCGTTTTGACTGCCGGCGCAGCGATCACAGGCGCCACTTCAATCGTGGCGTCGGGCGTGGCGTCGGGCAAGATCGGCGCCGCTACAGACGCGACGGGCACGGCTACAGACTGGGCGGCAACCGGCACAGGCACGGCCGGCACCCCTGTTGGCGACTCAATTTCTGCAGACACGATTGCCGGCAAGACCGCTTCGGTCGGAATCGTCTTGGGCACCACAACAGGCGCCGCCGGTGTTTCAGTCGGCTCAGCTTGCGGCTTCATTACAAGCACGATTTCTGGCACGGTTTCTGGCACGGTTTCCGGTAAGGCCGCCTCGGCCGGGATCGCTTCAGCGACGACACCGCTTGCGGCGGTTTGCAACGGAGCCGTTTGCATTGGCAATGCCTTGAGCGCCGGTACGGTTTTGAGCGTCACATTCGTCGGTACGGCGGTCATTTCGGGCGCAACCGTCGGCAATTGCGCCTGCAACAGGGCGGCACTGACCGGCATGATCTGTGGTGTGGCGACTGTCTGCGCCGCATCCGCCGAAGCGACGACGACCTGGGGCAAAACCCCTTGTGGCGCGGTGATCTGGGGGACAATATTCACCGGCGTTGTGCTCGCCTGGGCAGCCGTATCCTGGGTGACGTTCAGATCGGCCAAAGAGCCGGAAAGCAGGCTGGCGAAATCACTTATACCCGTTCCCATTGCAGGCACAGCCGTTTCCCCGCCGGTGGATACACCGGTCGCTCCAGTCGTCAAGACCGTCAGCAGAAGGGGAAGATCGAACGACATGAATATCCGCGATAACAACGGGAACGGCCGGTCGCGTCTTGCGGCGGGCATTCGGGGCGAAGTCAACGCATTTTGCGCATCCAATCCGGACACCCCTTGCAAACGCCGGGCCAACCATTAACCATCTGATTTAACTGTTATTATTATTAAATACAGGCCTGGAAACGGCGGCATTTGCCGGGGCTTGAGGTCAAATTTGCCTAGGCGCGGGCGTTTTTCGCCCATCGCCGGTTCTGCCTGCGTCACATCCTGACCGCCCGTGCCGCAAAACGCTCCCCCCTTGGATGCGCCTACGCGATATGATGAACCCGCGCACGGGTACGAACTTTGACGATACGCGAAGATGGCACAGGAATTGAACCTGTTAACGCAGACAACCGCCACCTCCGCTACGGATGAACTGCTAAGTTTATGAAAAACAATAGTTTTCTAAAATTCAGCCAAAAAATGGCCCGGTCATTTTTGCCGGGTTACATGCAGGGTTTGCCCACAACCCTGCGCTGGCCGATCATTTCATGCCCGTTACATAGCGAATTGCGAGCCTATGTGGAGACCGACGCATGTCACTGACGTCCATCATGAATATCGGCGTGTCGGGACTGATGACGGCGCAGGACCAACTGCACGTCGTCTCCGACAATATCGCCAATCTCAATACGCCTGGCTATATCCGCAAGGTTTCGCAGCAGAACAGCGTCGTCACTGCCGGCGTCGGCATGGGCGTGCAGTCCGGCCAGATCACCCTGGCCGCCGACAAATATCTTCAGGCGGCGGCGCTGAAAGCGACCTCGACCTCGGCGCAGTCCGACACCAGCTACGAACTGCTCGACCAGATTCAGGCCCAGTTCGGCGATATCACCGACACCAATAACCTGTTCGGCCAGGCCAGTTCGGTGCTGTCCTCGATGGCGCAGCTCGGCGAAGATCCGACCTCAAGCGCCGGCCGCCAACAGGCCGTCAGCTACCTGTCCGGCTTCCTGTCCGAGGCCGATCGCATTTCCACGCGCATCCAGACCATCCGCGGCGACGCCGACGCGCGTATCGGCACCGATGTCAGCGCCGTCAACGACTTGCTGAAAAGCATCAGCGCGCTCAATGGCACGATCTCCGGCGCAGCCGTTTCCGGCGCCGACGCCACCGGTGCGCAAACCACCCAGATGAGCTACATCGACCAGTTGTCCAAGCTGGTAGATGTCAAGGTCAATCAGGAAGCCAATGGCGGCGTCAGCGTCCGCACCCAGTCGGGCATGACCCTGGTGAGTGCCAGCGCCTATGCCAGCCTGACCTACAAACCAGCCGCCGGCGTCGATGCCAGCACCAGCTTCGGCGCTATCACCGTCACCGGCGTCAACGGCGAAACCCGCGACCTGGCCGACAGCCTGACCTCCGGCGAAATCAAGGGACTGCTCGATATCCGCGACAAGACCTCGGTGGCGGTCAACGACCAGCTCAATGAGTACGTCACCCAGTTCGCCAGCCAGATGAACGCCGCGCACAACGCCTCAAGCGCCGTGCCGGCGCCCACCTCTCTGACCGGCAAGAATACCAGCCTGACCGAGGAAGAAGCCATCACCGGTTTCCAGGGCGAGACCAATATCGTCACGCTCGACCAGAGCGGCAACATCACCCACAAGATGACCCTGACCTTCGATACCGATGGCAGCGGCAACGGCAGCTATCTGATGGATGGCGTGGCCGGCACCTTCTCGGCCGGCAGTTTCGTCAGCGATATCAATACTGGCCTGGGCGGCGCGGCCACGCTCGATTTCACCAGCGGCGTCATGAAACTGACGGCGGGTGGCACCGACGGCGTGGCTGTCGTCGATTCCCCGGCCGACACGACGACCAGCACTACGCCGTCGAACAAGCTCGGCCAGGGCTTCTCGCAGTATTTCGGTCTGAATGACCTGATCTCGTCCGACGTGCCGACCAATTTCAAGACCGGCCTTACCGGCACCAGCGACCATGGCTTCACCGCCGGCGACCAGATCAACTTTGTCATCAAGTCCGCCAATGGCGCGACCGTCGCCAATATCGCCTATGCCATCCCGGCCGGCGCCACCAGCCTGTCCGACCTGATCACCGGCACCGATGGCCTGAATGACACCTCGACCGGCCTCGGCCGCTTCGGCACTTTCTCGCTCGATGGCAATGGCCAGCTCACCTTCAAGGGCTTCGGCAATCCGGCCAATACACTCGGCGTCTCCGGCGACGATACACAGCGCAACGGCACGGGCGCCTCCTTCACCCAGTTTTTCGGCCTGGCCGACTCCGCCGGCAATGCCTCGGCCCACTTCAGGGTCGCTTCGAACGTGGAGAATAATGTCAGCAACCTGTCGCTGGCCCAGGTCAATCTGAACACCGCCAGCGGCGTCAACGCCCTGACCGGCGGCGATGGCGCGGGCGGCCTGGCCATGGCCGCCATTGGCACGCAGGCGACCACCTTCAATGCGGCCGGGCTTAACAGCGGCGGCGCCTCGACGCTCGAACGCTATGCCTCCGATCTCGCCGGCCAGGTCGGTAATATGGCCGCCACCGCCAAGACCACCAAGGAAAGCAATGCCTCCCTGCTCAGCGAGGCGACTTCGCGCCGTTCGAGCTACGAAGGCGTCAATCTCGATGAGGAACTCATCAATCTCACCACCTTCCAGCAGGCTTACAGCGCCTCTGGCCGCCTCGTCCAGGCGGCCAAGGACATGTATGACGTCCTGCTGAACATGATGGGTTAAAAGGTATAGAACATGCGCATATCGACCGCTGAATCCTGGTCCAACGCCCTGAACAACCTGATGACGGCCCAGACTCGGCAGGAATCCGCCAATAATCAGGTCTCGACACAAAAGGTCGCCACCGACCTGGCCGGCTATGGCCGCACCTCCGAAATCATCGCCTCCTACCAATCATCCTTGTCGCGCACCAATTCCTATATCGACGTCACCCAGACGGTCACCGATCGCCTGAGCAGCCAGGATATCGCCCTGACCACCACCGGCGACGCCGTCACCAGCGCCAAGGATTCGATCATGAGTTCGCTGGCCAACGCCACCGGCACCACCCTGATGCTCGACCTGCAAGGCAGCTTCTCGGCGGCGCTTTCCGGCCTCAACTACCGGCACAATGGCCAGTACCTGTTCAACGGCGGCAATGACAATGACACGCCCGTTTCGATTACCAGTATGGCGCAACTGGCAGGCGCCACCTCTTCCGCCGATGTTTTCACCAATGGCACGGTCAAGAAAAGCTCGCAGATCGACGCCGGCACCACCATCCAGACTGGGATGCTGGCCTCGGATATCGGCGGCCCGTTGATGGACCTCTACAAGCAGATCCAGGATTATAATGATGATCCGGCGACCGGTCCTTTCGGCGACCAGTTGACTGACGCGCAGAAGGATTTCCTGACGACCAAATCGCAGGAATTTGGCAAGCTGTATGACCAGACGCTGCAATTCAGCGCGCTCAACGGCACCATGCAGAAGCGCGTCACGAACACCCAGACCTCATTGCAGGGCCAGGCGGATTCGATGTCGCAACTGGTAGACGACCGCACCTCGGCGGACATGGCGACGGCCTATTCCAACCTGCAACAGGCGCAGGTGGCGGTCCAGGCGTCGGCGCAAGTGCTGGCCAATCTTAACCAGACCAGCCTGCTCAATCTGCTGAAATAACGCGCTGGCCTTCCACGTCGATCATCAACTCGCCGTCCTCCTTGGCGAACGGCCCCGGCGGATAGCGGTCCATCAGGTCGAGTACGGCTTCAGACGGCCGGCACAGTTTCACGCCCCTATTGGTGACGACGAAGGGCCGGTTGACCAGCACCGGCGTTTCCAGCATGGCGGCCAGGATCGTGTCATCGCTGACTCCCTCATCGAGCAGGCCCCTCTCCTTTGCCGGCGATTTGGTTTCACGCAGAGCCTGACGGGGCGTAAGCCCGGCGGCGGCCAGGAGCGTCAGCAGCAATTCGCGCGTCCAGCCGGTTTTGAGATATTCGACGACCTCCGGCCGGTAGCCGGCCGCTTCGAGCGCGGCCAACACATTGCGCGACGTGCCGCAGTCAGGATTGTGAAAGATGACGGGGTTCATGTGGTTTCTCTTGTTCGGGTTTTAGAAGCCAGGTGCATACGGCCAAGGCCAGCAGAGCGCCGGCGATCTGGGCGAGAATAAAGGCCGGCGCGTCAGCCGGGCGGATGCCAGCGAAGGTAGCGGACAGACTGCGAGCCAGAGTCACGGCCGGATTGGCGAATGAGGTCGAGGCGGTGAACCAGTAGGCGGCGGTGATGTAAAGGCCGACCGCGACAGGCACGAAATCACGACGCGCCCGATGCGTGGCGAAAATGGTCAGGATCAGGCCGAAAGTGGCGACACCTTCCGACAGCCATTGCGCCGGGCCGGAGCGGACTTTCTGAGACAATTGCAGGATCGGTTCGCCGAACATGGTGTGCGCCAGCCATACACCTGCGATGGCGCCAATGATCTGGACCGCGACATAGGCGATGGCCGGAACCGGCCTCAGTTCGCGCTTGATGGTGATGATCAGGGTGACCGCCGGATTGAAATGCGCGCCGGAGACCGGCCCCAGCATGGTGATCAGCACCACCAGCATGGCGCCGGTGGCCAGGGTATTTCCCAGCAGGGCGATGGCGACATTGCCGCCCGCCAGGCGTTCCGCCATGATGCCGGAGCCGACAACCGTCGCCAGCAGCAGTAGCGTGCCGATCAATTCGGCAAACAGCCGGCGGCTCAAGGTTGGCATTATCAGCACCCGCAGGCCAGTGTATTGATGACCGGCTGGCACAGGTCTTTCCGGCCGCCGCAGCAGTCTTCGAGCAGGAATTCCAGCAATCCCTTTACGCCATCCATGTCGGCGAAATAGCGGATCGAGCGGCCTTCGCGGGCATTACGGATCAGGCCGGCATGGGTCAGGATCGTCAGATTGGCCGACATGGTATTTTGTCGCACGCCAAGCGTTTCGCCGATCTCACCGGCCAACAGGCCCTCCGGTCCCGCCGTGATCAGCAGGCGGAAAACATCCAGCCGGGTTTCCTGACCAAGCGCCGCAAAAGCGTCGAGAGATTGCTTTTTATCCATACATCAAGATTACATGATATATAGATAAACACAAGCCCCAAGCACGCCCCGTCTGGATAACTTTGTTTTTATTCTCTTTTTAGGGTAGACCCCAGCGCTCGCTCTGCTATTTTGCCTCGTCCGCTCTCAGCGAACGGTCGGGGGATATCGCGCAAACACCTGCGCATCCATGAAGGGCCTTTACGTTTAAGGCCCGCTTCAGGGAGGAGTTCTACCCTTGATCAGCCTTATGGCCAGCGCGCTTATCGCCACCTCAACCACCGCCATCGCCACCGATACGGCGTCACCATCCGCCTTTTCCGCCTTCGACCTTGCCACCTGTGAAGGCGAGGACACCGCCCGGCGCTTGCCGCGGCAAAAAGCGATCGCTCAGCTTCTGACGCGGTATCCGATCATGATCGACGCTGCCGATTTCAGCGGGCCGCAAACGCCGCTGGCGCAGCGTGTCGCCGCAGCCTGCACAGATAACGCTTGCCTGACAGACGGCAATCTGACCGCTGGCGCCTATGCCGCACTCAATCGCACCGTTGGCGCCATGCTTGACGCGCGTGATGATGGCCGCTTCCGTCTGACCTGGGCCGGCGAAGGTGCCGAGCCCACGACACGCGCCGACCGGATCGCTGACTTTTTCGACCTGTCGCATGACACTTACGCCCTGCAATGCGTCGGCGCACCCCCGCCGCCACCGATCAGCGCCGCCGTCATCGCCGCCGTGCCCAACGCAGATGATGCACCCAAAACAGGCATGCGCGGGGTTGTTTCGCGCTGGCGGATCGCCTCGACCGTGAATGAAACCGAGAAGGACGATTACACCAAGCGCGATCCGGCCCGGCTGTCCTATGTCGACAACGCCGCCGACAGCGCCCCGGTTATTTCAGCGAAAGGCGTCATCGCCGCGCCAGCTATCGTCACCTGGGGTGATCAGGCCGTGGCCACCAAGGGCTTCGGCGACATCCGCCCATTTACCGGCTATGAGCGCATATCGAGCGTTGATCCGGCCAGCGAGGTCAACAATCTCGATTTCGGGCTGCGCGGCCATTTTCGCTTCGCGCGTAACGACGGCAAGGAAGCCTATATCGGTGGCCTGACTGCCGCTTACGAGACCGACGACCGTTTCCAGTCCGCCCTGACGCGTTTCGAAGCCTCGCTCAGCCTGCCGCTCAAGGCCTGGACGGACCGGACCTTCCCCGGCAATGGCTCGTCGGAATGCGTTATCTGCCAGACCGCCAATATGACTCTGGTGACCGACTATGTCGATGTCAGCGATCCGGGCCAGAAACTGGCCCTGCTTAACCTGCCGCAATATGCCCGCGCCGGTTTCGATGCCAGTTGGGACGTGCGCCTCAATCGCGGCAAGGACAAACCGGGTTTTGGCCTAAACGTGCAATACAGCCGTCGCGACGATCTGAGTGGTGAAGGCGCTACCGCCAGCCGGATGATTTCACGCGCCGCCTATTATCCCACGCCGCAGAGCCATTATGTCTTTGGCCTCGAATACGACAAGGGCGAGGACCTGATCTCGCTGAGCAATATCGACCGCTGGATGCTGACCTGGGGGTACCGGCAGTAACGACTTCTCCTCCTCTGCAAAGCGGGAACCTTCGTTCCGAGGGCGGTGTCGAGCAAGCGCGGCCGTCAGGCAAAGCGCGTCGAGACGGAGGGGCTCCTTTACGGATTTTAGAAAGCCCCCTCCGTCACCGACTTCGCGGCGCCACCTCCCC
>FTKR01016503.1_pt1 | contig 9933 bp, 7 predicted proteins | sample 1658141 | NCBI WGS metagenome assembly FTKR01 (sample SAMEA3914802, study PRJEB12502) | metagenome | biome: forest; material: soil | place: Canada | collected 2010-06-25 | depth 0.1 m | reverse complement strand
CGGTGAAATGATATCGATTTTCGCCAGTAGAATGTTAGCGGTAACGGGGATTTGACTTTTTCGTCGGTTATAACGGCGTTAGATAGCGGCGTTTTTTAACGCATCTGCGAAAAAATAAATGCGGCGCTGCGACAATGTGCCCCTTGCGACCACAGTGAATTTCCTGTTTACGGCATTCAAATCCTCGCGAAAAATGCGCGAAGAGCCTGTTAGTTTTTGGCCAACTCCTTTGTGTGATTTAGGTTTAATCCTGTGAACCCTACGGATCGTCATTCGACGCGCCCCCTCCATGCCGTATTTTCCAAGCGGAGCGTATCCTTGTTTTCTATATTGCGGCGCACAATTAAGCGCGCCATCGTTGCGGGCGGCCTGATCGCCGGCGCGGCCCTGCTGTCTGGTTGTCACATGGTCGTGATGGACCCGAAAGGGCCCGTCGGGATGCAGGAAAAAGACCTGATCATCCTGGCCGTCCTGCTGATGCTGATCCCGGTCGTACCGGTCATTTTCATGACCCTGTGGTTCGCCTGGCGCTATCGCGCTTCCAATACCAAGGCGACCTACGCGCCGGATTTCGAACATTCCAATCGCATTGAAGCTGTTGTCTGGGCGATCCCGACCCTGATTATCGTGGCGCTCGGCGCCGTGACCTGGGTGTCGACGCATGAACTTGATCCACGCGCCCCACTAGCGCCACATGAGGCGAAAGCGAACGTCAAGCCGATCGAGGTCGAGGTTGTGTCGCTCGACTGGAAATGGCTGTTCATTTACCCCGAATACAATATTGCCACGGTCAACGAGATGGCCCTGCCGGTTGGCACGCCCGTCCATTTCAAGCTGACCTCGGCCACGGTGATGAACTCCTTCTTCATCCCGCAGCTCGGTTCGCAGATCTACACCATGACCGGTATGGAAACGCAGCTTTCCCTGCGCGCCGATCACCCCGGTACCTATGAAGGCATCTCGGCCAATTACAGCGGCCACGGTTTCGCCGGCATGAAATTCCAGGCGCTTGCCCTCGACGATGCCGGCTTCAAGGCCTGGGTAGACAAGGCGCAAGCGGCACAGGCTCCGCTCGATAGCGCCGCCTATGCCGAATTGGAAAAGCCGGGCATGGCTTTCAAGCCGGCCTATTACGCCTCGGTGGCGCCCGACCTTTTCCATAAGGTGCTAAACAATTGCGCCGATGGCGGCCTGTGCACCGACGATTCGCATAATATGGCGATGATGAAGGACCTGGCGCCCGGCGCCGCGCAATGCAAGCCCGGCGAAGAACCCAAAATGAAGGCCGCGAAACCGGCGGTCGCTGAAGCGGCCATCACCTTTAAACCCATTTTCCAGTCCTCTGGCGCGCACAAGAGCTAGTATCATATGTTAACGCACGCAGAACCCGCCGCGCACGCGGCCTCAACGGCCGATGCCTCGCCGCTTGTCAACTTCCTGTTCGGCAAGCTGCGCCTCGATTCGATCCCGTGGCACGAACCGATCATCATGGTGGCGGGGGCCGGCATGGTGGGCGCCGCTGTGCTGGTGCTCGGTCTCGTTACCTATTTCAGGCAATGGAAATACCTCTGGACCGACTGGCTGACGAGCGTGGATCACAAGAAGATCGGCGCGATGTACATCATCCTGGCGCTCGTCATGCTTTTGCGCGGTTTCGCTGACGCCCTGATGATGCGCACCCAGCAGGCCCTGGCCTCCAACGGCGGTGCGGGCTACTTGCCGCCTGATCACTTCGACCAGATTTTCTCGGCGCACGGCGTCATCATGATCTTCTTCATGGCCATGCCCTTTGTCATCGGCCTGATGAACGTGGTCATGCCGCTGCAGATCGGCGCGCGCGACGTCGCCTTCCCGTATCTCAACAGCATGAGCTTCTGGCTGACGGCCGCCGGCGCTATTCTGGTCAATGTCTCCCTGGTGGTTGGTGAGTTTGCCCACACCGGCTGGCTGGCCTATCCGCCATTGTCGGAACTGGCCTATTCGCCCGGCGTTGGCCAGGATTACTACATCTGGGCCTTGCAGATATCAGGTCTCGGCACCTTGCTATCCGGGGTCAATCTGATCACCACCATCTTCAAGATGCGCGCGCCGGGTATGACACTGATGCGCATGCCGATCTTCACCTGGACGACACTGGTCGCCAATATGCTGATCGTTGCGGCCTTTCCGATCCTGACCGTCACCCTGGCCATGCTGGGCGCCGACCGTTACCTCGGCATGCACTTCTTCACCAATGACGGTGGCGGCAACCCGATGATGTACGTCAATCTCATCTGGGCCTGGGGGCACCCGGAAGTCTATATCCTCATCCTGCCGGCCTTCGGCGTCTTCTCCGAAGTCGTCGCTACCTTCTCGCGCAAGCGTTTGTTCGGTTATGACGGCATGGTCTACGCCACCTTTGCCATCGGCATCCTCTCCTTCCTCGTCTGGCTGCACCATTTCTTCACCATGGGCGCGGGCGCAAATGTGAACGCCTTCTTCGGCATTACCACCATGATCATCTCCATCCCCACGGGCGTGAAGATCTTCAACTGGCTGTTCACCATGTATCGTGGCCGGGTGCGCCTCGAACTGCCGATGCTGTGGACGCTCGGCTTCATCATCACCTTCGTTATCGGCGGCATGACCGGCGTTCTGATGGCCGTGCCGGGCGCCGATTTCGTCCTGCATAACTCAGTCTTCCTGATCGCCCACTTCCATAATGTCATCATCGGCGGCGTGGTGTTTGGCTGCATCGCCGGCCTGAACTACTGGTTCCCCAAGGCGTTCGGCTTCAAGCTGCACGTCGGCATCGGCAAAGTGTCGTTCTGGTGCTGGATCATCGGCTTCTGGGTGGCCTTCCTGCCGCTTTACGCACTGGGCCTGATGGGCATGACGCGCCGCCTCGATTTCGTCAACAATCCGGTGTGGCACGCCTACCTGATCGTGGCCCTTTGCGGCGCGCTGCTGATCTTCGTCGGCATCATCGCCCAGATCGTCCAGATCGTCTATTCCATCTGGAAGCGCGATGAGCTGCGCGACCTGACCGGCGACCCATGGGATGCCCGTACCCTGGAATGGGCGACCTCTTCGCCACCGCCCTTCTATAATTTCGCCGTCGTCCCGAAGGTCGGCAACCACGACTCCTTCTGGGACGCCAAGCAGACCGGCACCGCCTATGTGCAGCCGAAAAGCTATGAACCGATCCACATGCCGCACAACACCTATACCGGTTTCCTGATCGGTATTGTCAGCGTCGGCCTTGGCTTCGGCCTGGTGTGGCATATCTGGTGGATGGCGGGCGGCGCGCTGCTGGTCATGATCGGCCTCGGCATCGCCCATACCTTCAACGAAAACCGCGACTATTACGTGCCGGCCGAAGAGGTCAAGGCGATCGAAGACGCGCATTTCGCCAACCTGAAGCTGGCGGGCCAGCCCGTAAAGGCGGGGAACTGATATGAGCAAGACCATGAACCCTGTCGAAGGTTATGAGAATCAGATCGATTCCGCCTACGACCACAATCCGAACGACGCCCACCACGCCGGCGATCATCATGATGAAGGCCCCAAGGTAACGCTTGGGTTCTGGATCTATTTGATGAGCGACTGCATCCTGTTCGCGTCGGTATTCGCCGGTTATGCCGTGTTGAAAGACGCGACGGCCGGCGGCCCCAATGGCCGTGAACTGTTCGACCTGCCTTACGTGGCGGTTGAAACGGCCCTGCTGCTGATCTCCTCGCTGACCTATGGCCTGGCCATGATCAGCATGGAAGCCGGCAAGCTGAAGGGCACGATCGGATGGCTGGCCATGACCGCCCTGTGCGGCCTCGGCTTCATGGGCATGGAAATTCATGAGTTCATCAAGCTGATCGGCGAGGGCAATGGCCCCGACCGCTCGGCCTTCCTGTCGGCCTTCTTCACCCTGGTCGGCACGCATGGCCTGCACGTCACCTCCGGCCTGATCTGGATGGGCGCGATGTTCGTCCATCTGTTCAAGCGTGGCCTGACGCCCGCCAACCGCATCCGGTTGATGACCTTGAGCCTGTTCTGGCACTTCCTCGACATCATCTGGATCGGTGTCTTCACGATCGTTTACCTGATGGGAGCCGCCTGATGAGCACGCCCAATACTGCAAAGCCCAAGAAGGCGCGGACGCCGCACACCAAGCCGGTCGATATCGACCTGACCCATGCCGAGGCGGCGCATCATGATGCCCACCACGACACGGCCGGTCACGGCACAGTCAAGTCCTATACCATCGGCTTCATCCTGTCGGTCATCCTGACGGCTATTCCGTTCGCCCTGACCATGATGCACATGCTGCCGGTGGGCACTTTGGTGCCGGTGATCGTCGCCATTGGCGTCGTCCAGATCCTGGTCCACCTGTTCTTCTTCCTGCACATGAACACGTCTTCGAGTCAGATGTGGAATAACGCCGCCTTCGTCTTCACCGTGCTGATCGTTGGCATTCTGGTGATCGGATCACTGTGGGTCATGTATCATCTCAACGCCAACATGATGCCGGGCATGATGCCGGTGGAATAAAGTCCATATGCCTGCTGGTTCTTTAAAACCCGTCCGTAGCCCTACGGACGGGTTTTTTTGCATTCCATTAGGATTTGCCGGTTAAGCTCAATTAATCATATTCGCGTCTTGAGACCCTGCCGCCCTTATCCTTCCCACAGGACGATGCCTACAGGTCATGCCCAAACCGGTCCGCAAAACGACGACTGACAGTGATTACGTGTTCGCGCCGCACGAGCGCCCGACCATGCCAGGATCGCCCTATGCGCCGAACCATCCCGTTCGCCGCAAACTGGGCTATGTTATTGTCGCCATCATCATGGCCATGGCGGCCAGCCTCTCCAACGCCATTGTCAGCGTCAATACCCAGCCGCTAGCAGGCGCTTTGGGCGTGACGGTGACCGACGTGACCTGGCTGCTGGCCGTCTATGTCGCCTTCAACGCTTCGGCCAACCTGCTGCTCGTCAAGGCGCGGATGCAGTTTGGCATTCCGCCGGTCATGCGGGCTCTGCTGTGGCCCTATATCGGGCTGGTTTTCGCCGAACTTCTGTGGCCGAGTTTCTCGCTGGCGATTGTAGCGCGCGCTGCCGGTGGCTTCCTGGCGGCCGGGATGTCGTCGCTGGTCATCTATAATCTGATGCAGGTTTTCCCGGCCAAATTTCGCCCTTTGGCGATCCTGTTCGCCGTCGGCCTGCCGCAGTTGGCAACGCCAATCGCCCGGTTGCTGCCTGTGGAGCAACTGATGGTCAATGGTCAGCAAACCATCCACCTGATCGAACTGGGACTGGCTCTGGCGGCATCGGCCGGCGCCAATCTGGTTCGGTTGCCGCCGACCGACAAGGTGCGTTTATTTGATCCGCTCGATGCCCTGACTCTGGCGCTTTTCCTGCCGGCCATGCTGCTGCTGTCGGTTTTCCTGGCCATGGGGCGCAGCCTGTGGTGGACCGATACCCCGTGGCTTGGCTGGGCGCTGGCGGGGGCTGTCGTGTTGTTCTTTCTTGTCGGCCTGATAGAGTATCTGCGCGCCAATCCGCTGCTGCACCTGCGCTGGATCGGCAGCAAGGACATTCTGCGTTTCTGTGCCGTGGCCATGCTGGTGCGGCTGGCCCTGAGTGAGCAGACCTATGGTACGCTCGGCCTGCTGACAGTAGGCGGGTTGAATAACGACCAGTTGCACGGCCTGTTCACAGTCATCCTGTTCGCCATGATTGGCGGCACCCTGACGAGTGCCCTGTTGCTGAAGGCGCCACGCATTCCTTACATGATCATCGTGGCCTCCCTGATCATCGCGCTGGGTGCCGGGCTCGACAGCTTCGCCTCCAGCCTGACCAGGCCACCGCAGCTTTATCTGTCGCAAGGCCTGCTGGCTTTTGGCTCGACCTTCTTCATCGGTCCGGCGCTCCTGTTCGGCTTCGGCAAGGTGATGGAACAGGGCAAGGGCTTTATCGTCAGTTTCAGCGTTATGTTCGGCCTGTCGCAGAATATCGGCGGTCTGGCCGGTTCGGCCTTGCTGAGCACCTATCAGGTCGTCCAGGCGCGGGCGCATACCCAGTCGATGTACAGCCATTTGCTGGCCGGTGATCCGCAAGTGGCGGCGCGGGTGCAAGGTGGGGTTACGTCCCTGGTGCAGGTCATCACGCGCGAGGCCAATGTCGCGGCCTTCAACGATGTAGCGCGGCTCGTGATGGTCATCGCCATACTGACGGCGTTTTATATCGGCTACCTCATTATTCTTAAACGGCTGGCGGATCGCAAACTGGCCCACGCTCAATCCTCACCTATTGCAAAGGCGGCCGCATGACCGACGCTTTAAATACCGCTTCCCCGACACCGGAAGAGACGCCACGTCACTGGAATCCGCCGCCACGACCGAATATTGTCGTGGCGTTCTTCGCCGTGCTGGCAGTGATTGCCGTACTGCTGATTCTGTGGGCGTGGAACCTGCCACCCTTCACCGGCGGTGATCAGGTGACTCAGAACGCCTATGTTCGCGGCCGCACGACGGTGATCGCGCCGCAGGTCAGCGGCTATGTCACCACGGTGGCGGTCAAGGACTATGAAACTGTACAGGTCGGGCAGGTGCTGGCGCGGATCGATGATCGTATCTACCAGCAGCGCGTAGCAGCGGCGCGCGCCAATGTGGCGGCGGCCGAGGCCAGTCTGGCCAATTCGGAACAGGCCCGCGCCTCGCGCACAGCGGCTTCGGAAGGGCAGGCAGCAGCACTTGGCAGCGCGCAGGCCCAGCTTTTGCGGGCGCAGGCCGATATGAAGCGGGTTGATGAACTGGTGGGAGATGGTTCGGTATCGCTACGGGAACGGGATTCGACATTGGCCGCCCTGCGCGCCGCCGAGGCGCAGGTCAACCAGGCCAGGGCAGCGGGCGATATTTCACAGCAGGATATCCGCACGGTCGAGGTCGGGCGTGGCGGTCTGGAAGCCCAGGTCGAGGCGGCGCGGGCGCAACTGAAGCTGGCGGAGATCGACCTGTCCAATACGGTGATCCGAGCGCCGGAAGCCGGGCAACTGGGCGAGATAGGTGTGCGCCAGGGGCAGTACGTCACCAACGGCACGCAACTGCTGTCGCTGGTGCCGCCGGATCGCTGGGTCATCGCCAACTACAAGGAGGCCCAAACGGCGCGCATGACGGTGGGGCAGCCTGTGGTCATGACGGTTGATGCGCTCGGGGGGGCGAAGATCAACGGCCATGTCGAGCGTCTGTCGCCGGCGGCCGGGTCGGAGTTCTCGGTGATCCGCACGGACAATGGCACGGGCAATTTCGTCAAGATTCCCCAGCGTATCGGTATCCGCATCCGCATCGATCCGAACCAGACGCTGGCCGATCACCTGCGGCCGGGTATGTCGGTGGAAACTCATGTTGCCAGCCATGTAAAGGTGAAAAAATGAAGCGTGTTCTGCTTCTAAGCGCGGCATGTGTGCTGGCCGGTTGCGCCGGGCCGCGTCCGGAGGCACCGGTAAGCGCTACTATGACGCCGCCGACGAACTGGCGCGAGGCGGTGATGGGCACCACCTCTGTCAATATTGACTGGTGGCGTAGTTTTAATGACCCGATGCTTGATCGCCTGGTCGAGACCGCACTGGCCAACAATAGCGATATCGCCATTGCCGCCGCACGTGTCGAGGAGGCCCGCTATGGCTATCAGGCCGCCGAGGGCGCGATGCTGCCATCGCTCAATGCCACGGCGGGCGGGGCCTATGCGCGCTCGATCTCACAGGTTACAGGCCGCCCGGTGACGCAAACCGCGGGCGAGGCGGACCTGCCGCTTAGCTACGAAGTTGATCTGTTTGGCCGCTTGCGCAACACCTCGAAAGCCGCCCGCGCCGCGCTTTTGGCCTCGCAATATGCCCGTGACGCCACACGCCTCAGCGTCGCCGGGGCGGTGGCCAGCGGCTACATCACCCTGCGGGCGCTCGATGCGCGGCTAGTGCTGCTGAACGACACACTGACCACCCGCGCACAGGCGCTGTCCGCCGCCCGCCACCGCGCCGATACCGGCTACAGTCCGAAACTGGAACTGCAACAGGCGCAGGCTGAATATAATACGGCGCAACAGTTGATTCCGGTCGTCGAACTGGCCATCCGTCGTCAGGAAGATGCGCTTAGTCTGCTGCTGGGTGAGAATCCGCGCGCCATCGAACGTGGTGTGGCGTTAAGTGCCATGAATGTGCCTGAGGTGCCCGTGGCGCTGCCATCCGACTTGCTGCGCAACCGGCCGGATATCGCCGTTGCCGAAGCCCAGATTGTCGCCGCCGACAGCTCGCTTGATGTGGCACGCGCCGCCTTTATGCCGACGATCCGTCTAACGGCTTCCGGCGGTTATGCGACGTCGGACCTGCTGCCGCATGGCTATGATGTCTTCTCGCTGGGCGGCAATATCGTCCAGCCCTTGTTCCAGGGTGGGCGTTTGCAGGCACAGGCCGGCGCGGCGGTGTCGCGGCGCGATCAGGCGGCCTTCGCTTACAAGAAAGCGACGCTCAATGCCTTCCGTGAAGTCGAGGATTCCCTGGTGGCGGTCGATAAGATCAATGCGCAACAGTTGATTCTGATCGATCAGACGGCGGCGCTCGCCGAGGCTTACCGATTGGCGGGCAATCGCTATCGCGCAGGCTACTCCCCATTTCTCGAACAGATCGATGCGCAGCGGGCCCTGCTTGGCGCGCAACTGAACCTGATCCAGGCGCAGGCGGACCATCTCAATGCGGAGGTCAGTCTTTATCAGGCGCTTGGCGGCGGTTTCGCCGTTACAGAAACTGCCGGAAAATAAAGTACAGCGCGCCGGCTAACACGACCGTGGCCGGCAGGGTCAGCACCCAGGCCATGGCGATGCCGCGAATGGTTGACCATTGCAGGCCGGAGCGGTTGGCGGTCATGGTGCCGGCCACGCCGCCGGAAAGAATATGCGTGGTCGAAACCGGCAGGCCGAAGCGCTCGGCGGCGAAAATGGTGACGGCGGCGACAAGCCCCGCAGCCGCGCCCTGGCCATAGGTCATCTTTGAATTGCCGATCTTCTCGCCGACCGTGACGACGATGCGCCGCCAGCCGACCATGGTGCCGAGGCCGAGCGCCAGGGCAGTCGCCACCTTGACCCAGTCGGGGATATAGCGGGTCATGCTGTTAAGTGTGGCTTGCAGGCCCTTGAGAGCCTTTGTTTCGCTCTCCGGCCGTGCGGTCTTGGCGCCGTTGAGGAGGCTGACCGCGCCATTGACGAGGTACATATCCTTGCGCAGTTGTGGCATGTCGGCGGCGGGCACATTGCGCAGGGCGCCGTGGGCCTGGATCTCGTTTTCGATATTGCCGGTCATGACGGCCAGGGCGCCGTAAAGGGCGGGGGTGTCGATCTTGCGAGCGCGCACGGCGGTATTGACGGCGCTGCGGGCGATAGCGATCGTGGGGGCTGCACCACCGGCACGGGCGGCAAAGGCCTGTTCGCCAGCATCGAAGCTGGCGATATAGGCCGGCTGGGCAGTATCGGGCAAGGCGCGATTGAGCGCATAGGTGGCCGGCGCGACGCCGATCAGGATGATCATGATCAAACCCATGCCCTTCTGGCCGTCATTGCCACCATGAGCGAAAGAGACACCGGTGCAGGCGGCGATCAGGGTGGCGCGAATCCAGAAAGGTGGCGGCGCCTTGTCTTTCGGCGCTTCGTAAAGTTTGGGATTGCGGATCAGTGTCTTCATGGCCAGCAACAGCAGTGCGGCGGCGATAAAGCCGACCAGCGGCGAGAAGATCAGCGCCTTGCCGACCTTGGCGGCTTGTGTCCAGTCAATACCCGATGTCGCATTGACCGCCGCCGACATAAGCTGGTTGGCGATGCCGACACCCATGATTGAGCCGATCAGGGCGTGGGACGAAGAATTGGGAATACCAAGCATCCATGTGCCGAGATTCCAGATGATGGCGGAAATCAG
>FTKR01808315.1_pt1 | contig 10041 bp, 10 predicted proteins | sample 1658141 | NCBI WGS metagenome assembly FTKR01 (sample SAMEA3914802, study PRJEB12502) | metagenome | biome: forest; material: soil | place: Canada | collected 2010-06-25 | depth 0.1 m | reverse complement strand
GCCAAGGCCGAAGGCCGTGGCGGTCGTGCAGCCCTCACACAACCGATCCTGCTCGGTATCACCAAGGCCTCGCTGCAAACCAAGTCGTTCATCTCGGCGGCTTCGTTCCAGGAAACGACCCGCGTCCTTACCGAAGCCTCGGTTCAGGGCAAGATCGATACCCTGGACGGCCTGAAGGAAAACGTCATTGTCGGCCGCCTGATCCCGGCCGGTACCGGCGCTTACCTCCGTCAACTGCAACGCGTGGCCATGAAGCGCGACGAGCAATTGTCACATCAGCGCGAAGAGGCCATGGAACCTCTGCCCGCCGAAGTCCTGCTCGAAGCGCCTGTCGCCAGCGAATAGGTTTAGTCTCTAAAATGAAAGCCCCTGGACCTTCCGGTTCAGGGGCTTTTTTTTATTTGGTGAAGGTGATGGTCCGCCAGTTGTTTATCTCGGTGAACTTGCGGTATTTTTCGTATCCCGCTACAGCCGCTTCGCCCTTTTCCTTGCTGAAGGCGGCGTAGATTTCCTTTTCGATCGCCTGGTCACGCGCCTGATCCGGCTCCATGGCCGCGGCATTGACATAATGCGTTGCGATTATGACGTTCGGCGCGCCGGCGTTATAACCGTCCTTGACCATGAAAATGTAGTTGTCGATCAGGCCGTTTTTTTTCATGATCTCCAGGGCGGGCACCTGGGACGCTTTCAAACCAACCAGGTAATCATCGACATGGTTGGGATCAACCTCGACCACGGTCTCGCTCCAGATTCCCGTTTCGGGCGTATAATCCTTGTACATATCGGCGGAAGCCGCTGTGGCGGATAGCATCAGGAGGCCGGCGCCTAGCGCCAGCAGATGTTTGACAAACATGGGATAGCCCCTTCAGAAGGGCGCAAATGGTACACATGCGCGGTGAATGTATGGATGCATACTGTCACTGAGGTACTGAGTTTAGATAACATGGTTACCGATGTGTGGCTATCGCCATTTGGGCGTATAATTCTTACGAAATGGCCGCGTTCGCCCATCGAATTCTTACGCGAAATGCCGTCACCTGCCTTAACGTCAAAGGAGGCCGGCCAATGTCAGATCCTGTCATTTATTCACCCGAACTTGAGCATAGGCTTGATGATGAGGCACAAATCGCGGCTGACCTGCGCGACGTCATGCTCAGTATCAGTCAGAAAACCGATGCCGATGGTTTCCACGGCCTGCGCAGTGTGCATGCCAAGAGCCATGCCCTGTTGATTGGCGAGTTGGAAGTTGGCGCCAATCTGCCGCCATATCTGGCTCAGGGCCTGTTTGGTCATGTGAAAACTTACCCGGTCGTCATGCGTTTCTCGACCACGCCGGGCGATATCCTGCCTGACAGCGTGTCGACCCCGCGCGGCCTGGCCATCAAGATCGTCGGCGTTCAGGGGGCGCGCCTGCCGGGTACGGAGAACGATGTGACGCAGGACTTCGTCATGATCAACGGACCGGCCTTCCAGACATCAAATGCAAAATCATTTCTGAAAAGCCTGAAGTTGCTTGCTGCAACGACAGATAAGGGGGAGGGCGCCAAGGTGGCGCTGTCTGCGGTAATGCGCGGTACGGAAAAGGTCATTGAAACCTTTGGCGGTAAGAGCGCCATGATAAAAGGGATGGGCGGTGAACCAGCCAGTCATCCGCTCGGCGAAACCTATTATACCGCCGTGCCCATGCTTTATGGCCGGTATATCGCCAAGCTGTCAGTGGTGCCGGTATCTGAAGATCTGACCATGCTGACGGATCACCATATCGATGTTGGGCATAGCAAGACGGCCATTCGTGACGCGATGGTCGACCATTTCTCCGTCTACGGCGGCGAATGGGATGTGCGCGTGCAACTGTGTACTGATCTCGATACCATGCCGATCGAGGACGCTGCCAAGATCTGGCCGGAGGACGAAAGCCCTTATGTCACCGTGGCGCGACTGCGTGTTCAGCCGCAAACGGCCTGGAGTGAAGAACGGTCGGCTGTCGTTGATGCGATGTCCTTTTCGCCGTGGCACGGTTTGGCGGCGCACCGTCCGCTCGGGTCGATCATGCGCCTGCGCAAATCGGCTTATGAAGCCTCCGCTCGATTTCGTGCAGAGCATACCGGAAAGGTGATTGCGGAGCCAAACACGCTTGAAGGGCTTTTCGCGTCGGAAGAGGCGGGCGACCGCGTCGAAGTTTATTACCCATAGACATGATGACATTTGACAATTTGTCACCTTTGGGTTACCTGTAACCTGCGGGTGACAAATTGGAGCACATCATGAGTGAGAATGACCGGCTTATTCAACAGGCCGAACGGGCAGGTGGTCTGCGTCGCCTGTTCCTTACAGGGCAGGCGGTGGCCTATATCGGCTGGATCGGTTCACAGGGAGCCGCACATATTCCCGCCCTAAACATCGATCCAATCGCTCTTACTCTTATCCAGACTGTTTGCTGGCCGATATGGCTGGTCAGTCTTCTGGCAACCTTCTGGCTGATGCGGCGCACAGTTAAAAACCGCCAGGTGAGCACTTTGCTGGATGACGAACGTACGGTTGGATTGACGAAGACAGTCTTCCAGGCCAGTTACTGGGTCTTGCTGGTGGCTGTGGCGCTTGTCTATGCCGCAACCTTTATAATCGAAGTCGATATCAGGGCTGTTGCGCCGATCCTGCTGTCACTGGGCGTTGCGGTGCCTTCGCTCATCTACGCCTGTCTTTATCGCAGCTGATCGATGAGTATCCTGAAAAATCGCCTGAAAGATCATCGCGCGGCACGAAATCTGACTCAGGCCGACCTGGCCGTTATGGCCCAGGTTTCGCGCAAGACCATCAATACCATTGAGAATGAGGTTTTTATCCCGTCGACACTTCTGGCCTTGCGCCTGGCGCATGTGCTGGATTCGCGGGTGGAAGACCTGTTTTATCTGGAGGAGTTATGAAGCTACATACATGGGGGCGCAAGCCCGATCCGCGCAAACTGGCGTCCGAACAGAAGCGCCGCAGGCTGATGATCTATTCGGTCGTTTATGGCGGCAGCGCGGCCGTTTTCATGATGACAGTCGCGGCAATCGCCACCCTGCATTAAACTACCTGACCTGCCGCCCAACCGGATGACCAGGCCCACTGGAAATTATACCCGCCCAGCCAGCCAGTGACATCGACACATTCACCGATGAAGTAGAGACCAGGACACAGCAAGCTTTCCAATGTTTGAGATGACAATCCATCCGTACCGATGCCGCCCAGGGTTACTTCGGCTGTGCGGTAGCCCTCGGTGCCGTCCGGCATAAACGTCCAGCGATTGACTGCATCGGCGAGAGTTTGCAAGGTGGTGTTAGAAAGCTCGGCCATCCGCGTTTCCGGCGCGACAACATGCCATTCCAGAATGCGATCGGAGAGGCGACGCGGTAGCACCTCGGCCATCACCGTACCGATGGTCTGTTTTGAGCGGTCCTTGCGTTTGGCCTGTAAATGACCGAGCAGATCGATATCCGGTCGCAGGTTGATCTCGATGGTCTGACCGGGCTTCCAGTAGCTGGAAATTTGCAGGATCGACGGGCCGGAAAGGCCGCGATGGGTAAAGAGGAAGCCGTCGCTAAAACTGGTTTTGCCGCAGGTCACCCTGGCGTTCAGCGAAACGCCGGAAAGCCCTTCGATCGCCGCCAATTTGTCACCGCCGAGCGTAAACGGCACCAGGCCGGCGCGTGTTTCGGTAATTGCGTGGCCGAACTGCCGGGCGATATCATAGGCCAGGCCCGTAGCACCCATTTTGGGAATGGACAGGCCGCCGGTCGCCATCACCAGTTTTTTACAAGTGATCAGGCCATCCGAGGTCAGTACCTCAAAACCGGTTTCTGTCTTTTCGACCTGTTCGATGGTCACGCCGAGATAGAGTTCGCCGCCTGCCTCATGCAAATCATCAAGAAGCATGTCGATGATATCGCCGGCGGAGGTTTCGCAGAAAAGCTGTCCTTCGGTCTTTTCGAAATAGGGGATGCCGCGTTTGACCACACGATCGAGGAAATCCCATGCCGTAAAACGTTTCAGCGCCGAGATGCAGAAGTGCGAATTTTGTGACAGGAAGTTTTTCGGCGTGGCTTGGAGATGAGTAAAATTGCACTTGCCGCCGCCGGAAATACGAATTTTTTCGGCCGGCTTTTTGGCGTGATCGAGCACGGCCGCGCGCCGGCCGCGCCTGGCTGCCTCTATACCGCACATCAGGCCTGCGGCGCCTGCGCCGATAATCACTACGTCGAATTTTACTGCTGTCATTTTTTCTCTTAACTTGACCCAAGGTCTGGCTTGCCGGGATCGGAACTTAACCTTAAGGTCACCCCGGCTTACAGCAGACAAAGGAGTCGGCCATGTCCGATCTTGAAACCATTACACAAAAAATCAGCGCCGCCGTCGGAGAAAATTCCGGCCTTGGCAAAATCATCAAGGTCGACTTCGGTGATGCTGGAAAAATCCTGATCAATGGGGCGGCCGTGCCCAATACGGTTACCAATGACGACGGCGAGGCCGACACCACCATCCAGATCGCCATTGATGACCTGATGGCCATGGCCAAGGGCACGCTCGATCCGATGATGGCCTTCATGACAGGCAAGATGAAAATCCAGGGTGATATGAGCATCGCCCAAAAGCTGGCACCTTTGCTTAAAGGCGCCTGATTTTATGGGTAAAGGGGCCTTCGGCCCCTTGCCTTATCTTTAGTTTAGCCCGGGCCTTGCGTATTCGGCCCCGCATTTCCGACCACACGATCCGCCACGAACGGGTTGCTCTGGCGTTCGGCATTGAAGCTCGACATCGGCCCGTGGCCTGGCACAAAACGCACATCGCCCAACGGCCACAGCTTTTGCGTGATCGAGTTGATCAGGTCGGCATGATTGCCGCGCGGGAAATCCGTCCGACCTATCGATCCCTTGAACAAGACATCCCCGACCTGTGCGAAGCCTGAGGGCGCATGGTAAAAAATCACATGTCCGGGCGTATGGCCGGGGCAGTGAATGACATCCCAGGTCGTTTCACCCAGAGTCACCGTATCGCCGTCATGCAGCCAGCGGTCGGTCGTGAAACTGCGCATGTCCGGAATACCATAGCGCTGGCCCATGTCCGGGATACTATCGATCCAGAATTGATCGTCTTCGTGCGGCCCTTCAATCACTACGCCGGTACGCTCTTTCAGTTCTGCCGCGCCGCCGGCGTGGTCGGCATGACCGTGCGTGATCCAGATTTTTTCAACCATCAGGTCGCGCCGCTTGATCTCATCCAGAATCGGATCGAGATCGCCGCCCGGATCGATGATGGCGGCCTTATTGGTTTTTGTACACCAGACGATCGTGCAGTTCTGCTGCAAGGGGGTGACGGGGGCGATAAACAGGCGGATAGGTGGTTCTTCTGACATAACCAGGGAAATTACGGGAAACTCGTGCTTAAGGCTACCCTCCGGTTAAGATAGTTGCAGATTTAATTTTTCTGTGTAGGCTTCATGACAAGACAGGCGCTGGGGTGGTCCTTAGAATGCTTAGCGACCTGTTTAAATACATAAAAAGGTGAAAAATGAATCCTTTGCGCATCAAGTCGCTGGATGCAATCCTGGCGACGGCGGAGAAAAAATCGCTGCATCGATCTCTTGGGCCTGTTCAGTTGACTCTGCTTGGCATTGGCGCGGTGATCGGGACGGGTATCTTTGTCCTGACGGCCACGGCGGCCCAAAAAGCCGGTCCGGGCATGATGGTGTCGTTCATCATTGCCGGTTTGGTCTGCGCCGTGGCGGCGCTGTGCTATTCGGAACTGGCCTCGATGGTGCCGGTCGCCGGCTCAGCCTATACCTATTCCTATGCTGTCATGGGAGAAATGGTGGCCTGGCTGGTCGGCTGGGCATTGATTCTGGAGTATGCCTTGGGCGCTAGCGCCGTCGCCGTCGGTTGGTCCGGTCATGTCGTCGGTTTCCTCGATGATATAGGCTGGCATCTGCCACATGCCCTGACCGTCGGACCACCAATCTCGATCGGCTTTATCAAGGGCGGTGAAATCGGCGGCATTCTTAATCTGCCTGCTGTTCTCATCACCATTGTTGTCACCGCCTTGCTGATCATCGGCACCAAGGAAAGCGCCACGTTCAATGCGGTTCTGGTGGCCATCAAGATCGCCGCGCTCCTCTTGTTCCTGTTTTTCACCCTGCCTTTGATTACCGGCCATATGAGCAATTTTCACCCCTTTGCGCCGCGTGGCTGGGGTAATCCGCTTGACTCCACGGGCACCGGCGTTCTCGGTGCGGCCGCCTCGATTTTCTTTGCCTATGTCGGCTTCGATGCGGTCTCGACGGCCGCAGAAGAAACCAAGAACCCACAGCGCAACGTGCCAATCGGTTTGATCGCATCCCTGGGTATCTGCACCATCTTCTATCTGTTGGTTGCCAGTGGCGTCATCGGTGGCTTTGGCGCTCAGCCGTTGGTCGATCCAGCCACCGGACAGTACTTCGCCGATGGTTCGCCTGCGCTTTACGCCAGCGATGCCTGCCAGGCCGCCCATGCGCCCCTGGTCTGTTCCAAGGAAGCCTTGGCCCACGTCCTGCGTGAGGTTGGCCAGCCGCTCGCCGGGAACATTCTCGCTCTGGCGGCGACCATAGCCCTGCCGTCGGTCGTGTTGCTGATGATGTACGGTCAGACCCGCGTTTTCTTTGTTATGGCGCGTGATGGTCTGCTACCCAAGGGGCTGAGTGCCGTTCACCCGAAGTTCAAGACACCCTGGGTCATCACCCTGGTCACAGGCGTTGTCGTAGCTATCGCGGCGGCCTTCCTACCTGTCGGCTCGCTGGCAGACTATTCCAATGCCGGTACATTGTTTGCCTTTGCGGCGGTGTCTGTCGGTGTCATGATTCTACGCTTTACCGACAAGAACCGCGTCCGTCCGTTCAAGACGCCACTGTTATTCGTCGTGGCGCCCCTGTCGATCTTCGGCTGTCTGCTGCTGTTCTTCAGTCTGGGGATGGAGTCTAAGCTGGTCTTCGTCGGCTGGACAGCCATTGGTCTCGTGTTGTACTTCGTCTACGGTTTCTGGCACTCGAATGTCCGCAAGGGCGTTATCGAAGACCATGAAAACGACGCGGATTTGCCGCCGCCCCCAGGCACGACCTGAGCGCAAAACCTGATAGCTGAAAAAGGCGCCTCAACCGGGCGCCTTTTTTATTGTCCGCAGGTCTGCTAGTGCAGGTCATGCTTCCTGTTGAAGAAATATATACGCCTCTTAAATCGTGGTTGACGGACAATACAACGGCGCTGATTATCGCCCCGCCGGGCGCCGGCAAGACGACGGGCGTGCCTCTGGCCTTGCTTGATGCGCCGTGGCTGGCCGGCCAGACCATTATCCTGCTGGAACCACGTCGCCTGGCCGCCCGCGCCGCTGCCGCGCGCATAGCTGAGACCCTCGGCGAACCTGTGGGCCAGACGGTCGGTTTTCGTGTGCGTGGTGAAAGCAAGGTGAGCGGTAAGACACGTATCGAGATCATTACCGAAGGCATTTTCTCGCGCAAGATCCTCGATGATCCGTCTTTGGAAGGCGTCGGCTGCGTCATTTTCGATGAATTCCATGAGCGCAGTCTGGATGCTGACCTCGGACTGGCTTTTGCGCGAGATGCACAAAACGTATTGCGTGATGATCTGCGCCTGCTGGTCATGTCGGCGACGCTCGATGGCGACCGCGTGCTGAGCTTGCTGGAAGATGCTGGCCGCTTTGAAACGCTGGGACGCAGTTTTCCGATCGAGACGCACTACCTGGGACGCAATCAATCATTGCTGATGGAGCAGGATATCGCCCGTCATGTGGCGCGATTATCTGCCAAGCTTCAGCCCGAAAAAGCTGAGACCCTGCTGGTTTTTTTACCGGGGCAGGGCGAAATTCATCGTGTCGGACGTTTCCTCGATGAGATCGGCATTGCGCCACATATCCAGGTTCACAAGCTTTTTGGCGCCATGGATTTCCGGGATCAGTCCCATACGCTTAGCCGCAATACGCCGGGGCATCCCAAGATTGTGCTGGCCACCGCTATTGCCGAAACCTCGCTGACTCTGGATCGGGTATCAATGGTTGTCGATTGTGGGGTGTCGCGTCTCGGCCGGTTCGATCCAGCGCGCGGCACGATGCGCATGGTGACTGAACGCGTCTCCAAAGCCTCCGCTGATCAAAGACGCGGTCGGGCGGGGCGGACGCAGGCGGGGGATGCCTATCGTCTGTGGGACGCGGAGCAGGATCGATCATTGGTTCCGTTCGCCAAGCCGGAAATCCTGGAGACCGACCTGTCGCAATTGGCGCTTTCCCTGCGACTATGGGGGGCGAAATCGACCGAGGGACTGGCCTTGCTCGATCATCCACCGAAAGCGGCCATGGAAGAGGCTGTACGGCTTCTGAGGGCTCTGGGCGCACTTGATGCCGCCGGTGACCTGACGGTGCATGGAAAGGCCATCGCACAGTTACCCATGGCGCCACGTCTGGCGCACATGCTGATCAAGGCTGCGGAAAATGGGGCGGCGGAATTGGGCGCCAATCTGGCGGTATTGTTGTCGGAAAATGCTCTGGGGGGTAAATCGACCGATCTGGATACACGGCTCGAAACGCTTTCGCGCGACCGGTCCCCGAAGGTTTCGCAGGCCCGCACCTTGGCGCAGGGCTGGGCCAGGCAGGCGCAAGCCTTGACTAAATCACCATCAAAACAAAGTGCTGGATCAAAACTCTCACATCAGTTGTTAGCCGAATGTTTCCCGGAACGCATTGCGAAAGCCCGTGGCAAGCCTGGTGAATTTGTCATGGCTAACGGGCGCGGCGTCTATGTTGATGAGCACGATACCTTGGCCCGCCAGCCTTATCTGGCCGCAGGCGACCTTGGTGGCGGTGCGAACCGCGATCGTATTCTGCTGGCGGCGCCATTAGCCGAAGCGGATATCCTGACGCTATTCGCCGATCGACTTGAGCGCGGCCCTATACTGGAGCGCAGCAATGGACGCTTCCGCGCCTTCGAGCAAGTGCGTCTAGGGAGTGTGGTGTTATCCAGCAAGCCATTGGAAAAGATACCAGCGGAATTATTGCTTCATGCGGAATCTGAGGAAATTAAGACCAGGGGTTTGAAAGCATTAAATCTTTCGGAAGCCACGAAAAATCTTCGCGCACGCGTGGCTTTCCTGCGCGCGCAAGATGCCTCATGGCAGGATATGTGCGATGAAACGCTTCTGGCCACGCTGGAAATCTGGCTTGGACCTTATGCGGCGGGCCAATCAATGCTATCCCTTGGTGGTGGCATTATCTCGGAAGCCTTGCACAATCTCCTCAATTATGAGCAGCAACGCGCGCTCGATAAGCTGGCGCCAGAAACACTGAAAATGCCCACCGGCTCAAATATCCGCATCGACTACGAAGCCGAAGGCGGGCCGCGTGTCGAGGTCCGTGTGCAGGAACTTTACGGCACGGCTATTCATCCCGTCATTGGGCCAAATAAAACGCCTGTAACTTTGGCCCTCACTTCGCCGGCGCATCGTCCAATCCAGATTACCAAGGATTTGCCGGCCTTCTGGGCAGGGTCGTGGGCCGAGGTGCGGAGTGAAATGAAGGGACGCTATCCGCGTCATGTATGGCCGGAAAATCCGCGTGAAGCCGATCCGACGACCCGTGTGAAACCCCGCGGCACCTGAAACGGATTAATCCTTTATCGCTCCCGCACGTATAAGAGTGAAACTAGGAGCCACCATGATCACCGTTCATCACCTCGATAATTCGCGTTCGCAGCGTATCCTCTGGCTGCTAGAAGAGCTGGAACTGCCTTATGAAATCAAGGTCTACAAGCGTGGCAAGGACATGCTGGCGCCGCCGGAACTGAAAGCGATTCATCCGCTTGGAAAGGCGCCCGTGATCACCGATGGCGGGCGGGTTATCGCGGAGACCGGGGCAATCATTGATTACCTGCTGACGGCCTATGGCGCCGGGCGGCTTATTCCACCGGTCGGCACGGAAGATCGCTTCAGCTATACCTACTGGATGTATTACGCCGAAGGCTCGGCGATG
>FTKR01002172.1_pt1 | contig 10043 bp, 6 predicted proteins | sample 1658141 | NCBI WGS metagenome assembly FTKR01 (sample SAMEA3914802, study PRJEB12502) | metagenome | biome: forest; material: soil | place: Canada | collected 2010-06-25 | depth 0.1 m | reverse complement strand
GACGTCGGGTGGCGGGCCATGGCGGCATCGGGGGCCGCGAGGGACGTCGACGCCATGCGCACCCTTTTGAAATCTCCGCCCTGGTCGGAGATCTCGACGTTCAGGATGCCGGGTGCGGGCGCATCGCCATCCCGATCGCGAACCAGGTGGAGCGGGAGGCGCCCGAACTTGTGCAGGCTGGATGTCGCGGGTGCAGCTGCATGGGTCCATGCACCCGTCGGACAGGGTGTTGGAGTAGTCGTCACCCGACTTGTTGAAGTGGAGAGCGTCGACGACGGTGTGACCGGGAGCGCTAGGCGATCGACCAGGAGGGCTCCACGGGTGTCGGCGCCCATGTCGACGTTGGAGTCGGGAACCCGGGGCGATGAATTCAAGGTCCCCCCGGGGTCTCGCCCGGGAGCTCGGCGCCCATCTCCGTGCACGTGGAGCCCTCGGACGAGTCTCCGTGCACGTGGAGCCCCCGTACGCGGCGCGGCTCCCGGGGATGCACGTGCAGTGCGGGACAATCTCGGCGCCGGCCCGAACGAGTTCTTGTCGACGAAGGCCTGCGTCGACGTCGACGCCCGGGGAGTCGGAGGTCGAGCGAGGGCGACGCGGAGCTTGGCGTCGATCTCCTCGGTGACCAAGGGCGCCCTCTTGGTACTTCCCGGGCGCCCGCCGGGGACATCGGAGGCGCCATGGGAGAACTTCGTCGCTCTCCCTCCCCCCGCGTCGGGGAGCGCGGACGCCCGTCATGACTTCAAATGGGTGTCGAGCTCCATGCGAGTCGCCCCCGGGCGACTTCTCGGAGCCTTCGACGCCTCCGGATCCGGGAGGAGAAGTCTCGACGCGACGGCATCTTCTTGGCGATCACCCTGACGAAGGCCCCGCCCAGGAGCCTTCGCGTTCGGGAAGGGGGTGAGCCGCGGGGTAGAGCGTTCGGAGAGAAGCCTTCCGACATCTTCTTGCCGAGGTCTCCCTGGCGCCCGGGGATGCGGTACGCGGTGGAGAACTCTTCGCCACGCCGTACCGGCGGCCCGGAGGTGCACCGAGGTGACGTTCACGACGCGCTTCCCGTGGCCCAGGGGTCCGCGGAGAACATCAAGGGTCCTCGGGATGTACTCGGCGAAGGCCTTCAAGTTCTTCCTGGGCGCCCGCCGGGGGCGTGAGGGGCATCGATGTCGGTCCCGAAGTCTCGGAGTCACCCCCGAGAATCCTTTCGGGTCCGCGCTCGCCCGGCTCGAGGGGGGCGACACCGTGCATGGAGAGTTCGGAATTTGGGTACCAGGTTCCCGAACAAGCGCGCGCCAACCGCAGCGAACCTCCCAGGGAGGACCTCGGCGCCCGTCGACGTCGACCGGACGGTCCTGAGGGAGCGCTGCAAGCCATGGAGAAAGACGACCTGCGGCTCGGGCCCCCTGGCGTAGGTCCCCTTCGCGGGAGCCCGGGGGCCCGTCGCAGGTGCAGATGGAGTCCCCCCAGTAGCCGGCGGCCGTACGTAGCCCCCCTCTGCCCATGTCCTGCGACCCGATCGGCCAGAGGGTCTAGGCGGGGGAGCTAGTCGGGGGACTACTACTCTCCCCGGGATGGGGGGCGGTCCGCCTAGGCCTCGGGGGTGGCCAACAAGTTCTTCTGTCGCCTGGCCCGGGAGCCCTGGACCAGCTGCTCGCCCGGGGCCGGCCCGACGTCGACGGCCGACTCGGGGCTGGCCCCGGGGCGAGGTGGCCCGGGGCTCCCCGAGAGCCGGCCCGGGGGAGGAAGGCCCCGGAGCGGGCAGCTGGAGGCGCTGCCGGCAAGCGCGCCGGGAGCCTTTTGGCGGACCGCGGAGAGCCCCGGCGAGAGATCCCCGCGGGCTCGGATTATTGATTAACCTTTATTCTTCCATTTATCGTGCACCATAAATTGATTTACGTGAAAATTTGATGTGCTACACGGACGGAATGGGTCGTCCTCCGCTCCCTCCGTCGCAGCGCGCAGCGCACACCGTTGGCGTCCGCCTGTCCGCCCCGGACCACGCCGCCCTGGTCGCCCTGGTAGGCCTGCCCGGGGCCCCGGCGGGAGACGCCAGCGGCCTACTCCGGGAACTGCTCCGCCGAGAGGCGCGCGCCCATGGGCTCCTGCCCCCCGACCCGGCGGCTCCCCACCCGGGGCCAGGGGAGTCTTCGTCTCCGTCCCCCCCGGCCATGGCGAGCGCTTCGGGTGGAACGTCCCCCTCGCCGCTGCCGGCCGCGATGCCTACTCTCCCTCTTGCGGGTCTACTACCCGCCGGAGCGCTGCTGTTGGTTTGGCCCCCGGGCTGGCCCCTCCCCGTTCCGCCCCCCTACCAGGGGCCTACTCCTGGTGGGGAGAGTCGCGCTTTGCCTTGGGCGCCCCCTTCGGCCCCCCCGGCAGCCCCGATCGAGCGCGCCGCCGGGGTCCCGACTACGGATCCGCGACCCTCATCGACCCCAACGGGGCCCATCGCGTCTCCCGTAGCCCCCTCGAAGGCTGCGCTCGTGCCTCCGGGGGATGTCTCTGTAGCCGTGACAGGTCCCCTGCTGGCTTCGTCGAGGACGGCCGCCGACCAAGACCAGCTCTCAACCCAGGACCCGCCGGCCATCGGAGACATCTCTCCCTGCATCTGCGACGACCACCATCGACCGGATGCAGGTGCGGGCCCGAGGGAGGGACGGCTCGATGCCCCCAAAGGACTCCGGACGGGGGGCTAGCCGCCGGCTCGGACCCGCCAGCGCACTAGGTCAACGAGTTCTCCGACCGCGAAGTCGGACCAGCCCCGGGCCCTAGGCGAGAGAAGCCCTACCTCGAGAACCCCACCGAGGGTCCACTCGCGTCATGGCAGACCTCTGCGAGTACCTCACGGGGTACTCGGGCGGCTCCCGGCCCAAGACGGAGGCGCTCCAGGAGCGGGAGCCCGTCGGAGGCGAGCTCGCGGCGCGGAGGGAAGCCTCCGCAGATGGTCCCAGCACGCGAGCCCTTCTCGGGAAGTCTCCTCCTCGAGCGCCAGCAAGAGTTCCTCCCGGGAGGGTTTGGCTTCCTGTCTCGCGTTCCCGATCGGGGACGAGGCCTGACCATGCTCGCCATGGCAGACGCGCATGGGGACCTTCGGACTACCTGCGAAGGCCATGGCAGCTGCTCCTCGGGAACCTATCTGGACGTCGACCTTGGTCCGGCCCCCGCACGCCGGCAGCTGGGCACGCCCGGAGTAGTCCCGATCATGACTTCGAGTTGGCCCCCGAGGTCCCCGAGCAGGATCCTCCACCCTGCTTGCGATGGCGGGGGCCGTCTTGGGTACGCACGGGGACCGCAGGGACCACTGACATCCAGACACCCACGAAGGCCCTGGCGGGTGCGCACTAGGAACCTCCCCCGCCCTAGCCGGGGGCGACATCGGCGGCGGACCTCGCGGCGGTAGCCGCAGACGGGTCCGCAGGAGGTGAAGCGCTGGGCAAAAACATCTCGCTCTCCCCCCACGGGGCTACCTCGTGTCCCTGGTGGCGGGACGAGACGGCCAGTGCCCCACTACGAACCCGGGGGTGCCCCATGGCGACTAGCCCAGGGCGGGCCGCTTAGTCGTTCCCCAGCCGGGGGGCGCGGAGGAGTCGGGGGGGAGCGGGAGGCCTGCTCGCAAGGGGTCGGGGGGACGACGTTCCTGGGGTCCCACGGAGCTCTTTCCTGGGCTCCTCCGAGGACGGTCTCGTGTCCAAATAAACGAGCACCATTTACTTTTGTTGTGAACCTTCGACGACGGAGTGGGGACCTCACCCTTGGATAACGTCGCTCATTTATTGTTCACGTAAATCAAAAAGAAAACGAGCTCCCGCTGGTCGAGGCTCGAGGGGCCAAAGGGTGCGAAGTAGACATAACGAAACTTATGAGATGCCGATCGACGATCCTCGCGAGCCGCCCTCAAACCCCAAAAACATGCAGAAAAGGCCGTCTTCATAATTGAGGTGAGTCTTTTTAGACTCGATTTGCTCCCACCAGGCACTCAAAAAGGCGCAGAAAACGGCCGTTTTTACATAGTACGCTATGTAAAAAATCGAAAAACCTGCAAAAAAGGGCCTCTTAACAATTGAGGTAGGTCATTTTAACCCCTCACTACTCAAGGTGTGTCTAAACAGACACCTAAAAAACATGCAGAAAAGGCCGTCTTCATAATTGAGGTGAGTCTTTTTAACCCCAGTTCACCTCGTTTTGGGTGGGTCGTTTACACCCTATTTGAGGTGAGGCTTAAATGACCTCAAATAGGGTGTAAACGACCCACCCAAATGAACGATAGAGCCAAAAAAGGCTAATTGGTGCGCCATGAGGTCGTCTTCGACCCGCAGAAAAGTCGAATGTCGACAATTTTGCGAATTGGCGCTGGTTTTTGGCCATTTAAGCGGACTCTTCTGCAGCGCGCAGAAAGAATAGATCGCAGCTCCAGGGTCCGTCGGGGATCTCCTTGTTCAGTGCTTTGAGTCAAAGCACTGAACAGTTTTCGAGCTGCCTGACCCTGCACCTCTGCTAGTCGGCTTCTGCGCGCTATGGCAGAGTTCGCTTCAAGTGGCAAAAACCAGCCAAATTCGACAAATTGGTCTGCCGAAAAAATGAAAAACCCCTTGTTTTTTGACGGTGTCTTTTTAGACCTCAAATCAAAAAACATCGATTTTGTGACGGTGTCGATTTAGACACCGCGCAGGGGTCTTTGCAGACCTTGTTGCCTCAACTTGAGGTCAGACCGCCCCCACTTTCCAGAGCAGGTACCGCTGTCGGTTCTCCCAGGAATCCATCCGAAACCTCGCAAAATTGCGGGTTTTCAGAGCCCTGAGGAGGCCCGCGAGCTGGGTGGTGCTGGGGGGGGTGCCCGGAGCGGCGGAGGTCAGGCCCTCGATCGCCTCCCGCAGAGGATCGAGCCCGTCCCCCACGCCGGGGAGGCCGTCGGGGTAGAGCGCCGAGAGCGCCGCCTTGACCGTGATGCCGTGCAGGTCCGACCAGGCCGGCTGGGACCTCTCGGCGGTGGCCAGGCGGTTCCAGTTGGTGACGAGCTGCACGCGGGCGGCTTGCTCCGGGTCGACGCCTTGGCGGTCCTCGGCGACCGCCGAGAGGGGGCTGGGCTCCCCGAGCCAGACCAGGGCGCCACCCACGAGGGCCGCCCACTCCTCGAAGCTCCCCAGGATGCACTTCGGCCGCTCGGCCAGGGGCAGCCGGCAGAAGGCCCGCAGGACCGTCAACGCACAGCCGGTCAGCTGGAGCCGCGCCCCCATGGCGTACCCCTTCAGGTCCGGGTGCCGGAATCCTTCGCGAAGACTAGGGCGCTCCTCCGGGGACTCGAGCCGGCAGACGAGAAGACGGCGCCCGATGTCCCCGCCGATCGCCGGGTTGTTCGCCGTGAAGAAGACCACCGCGCGCCAATTGCTATTCGCCGTCCGGTTCTGCCCGAGCAGCCGGTAGGAAAGCTTGCCGTTGCAGGTGATGGCCCGGTCCAGCGAGGCCCCGCCGATGACGTCGATGACGTTGTCGAAGCAAACCAAGGCTCGAGCCTCCCCGGCTAGGCCTCCCAAGGTCTTGTTCATCTCCCGATCGTCGGAGGTGAAGGCGTGTTTGGGAGCGGGAGCCCCCGTCCCAACGATGGCGCAGACGTCCGAGAGCAAGGTCTTGCCGCTGCTCGGGGTGTTCGCCTCGAACACGAAGGCCGGAACGTTGGCCGTCCCGAGCGCCGGACGCGCGGCCAGCGTGAGGAGGGCGGCGATCGCGGCACTCCGATCGCGATCCCCGGCGAAGGGGAAGTCCGACAGCAGCTCCGTTTTCAACCTCTGGAGCGCCGCGAGGGCCTCTTCTCGCGTCGGGTTCTCGGAGATCTCGAGGTCCTCTCCCCCGGGCAGCGCCAGGTAGTAGCCCGTGGCCTCGTCGTAGCCCGGCTTCGTCGCCAGCGAGCCCGCGAGATCCGCCAGGAAAGGCGCGCGGACGATGCCAATCAGATCCCGGAGAGCGGACCATCCCGTCGCCCCGTGCAGACCCTTCACGAGGTCGTCGTGAGGGCGACATGGGACGAGCTCCTGCCGCTTCTCCGTCCCCTGGCCCGTCGAGCGCCACGTCAGGAAGCGGATCGCGTCCGTCATCATGCCGCGCAGAGCGCTCACCGAGAGCTCCCGCACGAGCGCAGGGTCCCCGTCCTCCCTCTGGAGCGAGCGCCTTCGCTTCGGCGCCATCCCGATCGACACGAGTCGACCGTCGCGGACGTACACCGCGAGGTCTTCCCGGGCCCCGAGATGGCGCTCCACCTCCCGGATCCGTTCGCCGGTTTCGAAATCCACCAGCACCACCGGCCGCCGATCGGGTTCTTGATCGCCCTGCGTGACCTGGGGAGGCGTCTCGAAGCCCTTCAAGCTCGAACTTCGGCGCGGCGAAGGCTCGTCCGGAGGCAAGGGGGGGCGTTTCGGAGTGGCCATCCCGTCGCGGATCGCCTTTCGGATGGTCGCTCGTGACGCGTCGGCGCCATCCTCACGGACTACTCCGTTGCGTTCGCAGGCCTCGAACAGGACTTCTTCGAGCCGCTCGGAGCTCAGGTACCGCGGGACATGGTGTCCCAGGACCAGCGCGGCATCTCGAACGGCCCGGTTGCGGGTCCCGCGGGCCGCGCGGCCGACTCGAAGGGCCTGCTCCTGGAGCCCTTTCTCCACCCAGAGCCGTTCGCGTTCTTCAAGAAGGGGACGCTTCTTCGCTTCCAGACGGCGGGGACGGGGCGTCGGCACCGGTGTGGTGACCCGTCCCGATGGGGATCCCTGCTCCCCGATCTCCCAGGAGAACGACTTGATCGCCGGTCCCCATGGGCGAGCTACCCCGGGCCCCCCGGTCGGGCCCCCGGCTCCCCCCGTGCTCAGGTCGAGGGCATCGAGTCGACGAGCCTCCTCCAGGTCGGCGACGAGGTCGGCCCCGGAGGGCTCCAGGGACAGCGCCACCGACAGCGAGGGGTCCCCCAGAGTCGGGAGCTCCTCCGGCGGCCCCCCGGGCTCACGGGTCGTATGGGGGAGTCGGAACAGCCGAGTCCAGTCGGCGCACGAGGGGTCCCCATGGATCCCGAAGCGCCGGGACAGTCCCAGCAGGTACTGCCAGTAGCGCAGGCGCCACCGGGGGGCGTCCTCGGGGGTGGCCAGCAGCACCGGGCGCTCCAGGCGCCAGACCAGCTTGTAGCCCCCCCGACTCTGGAAGCCGTAGCCCCCGGGGAGCTCCAGGAGCGCCCGGGCGATCTTCGGCTCCTCCCCCTGGCGCCAGTCCGGAGTGGCCTGGTGGCCCGGGCCGTCGACGTCGACGAACAGGTAGGCCACCGGGATCGCCAGGGGGACTCCATGGAGAACATAGCCCGGGGCCCCCTTGTCCAGCCGCCGCGGCACCGACTCCAGGCTGTAGGCGGCGACATGCGCATCCGTGGCGTACCTTCTCCCGAACGCGATCGCGGGGGTCTCGTACACCGCCGGCCCCCCTTGCTCATGCTGCGGCCAGGCCTTGAGGGCATTTCGGGAGAAAATCGGGATCCGTGAGGCCGCGCGAAGGCCTTCTCCCGCGAGAACTCGGCGCAATGGGGTGTCGTTCCCGGTGGCCATGGTAGGCTCCGGGCTGCTTTCTCGGGTCATTTGCGGTCCTGAGGGGCCCGCGCCGCGTCTTGCCCTGCTCGGTAGAGACGCGGCGCTGAGCTTTTGTGGGGGGTTTGAGCGCTCCTGCGGGCGGATCAGCGAGCCCGCGATGCCAAAGCAAAGAGGCGCGCGCCTCCCCTCCACCTGCGGGAGGAGCTGCGCACGCCAAAGAGGTCTCTTCACGGAGGCTTCCAGCCCCCGCGAACAAGTCCTGAGAGGTCCGGGAGATAGCCCCCCGCAGGCCTCGGCCATCGCCATGGCCCACGGAGGATCCTCGTCGTCCGTTCGACTCGCCTCGCGCCCTCGCCGAGCAGCTCCCTCGCGCTCCACAACTCGTCGCCGTGGGGACCAAGTCCGCGATGGACTCCTCGAACAAGTTCGCGATCGGGAGGCCTGAGCCTCGCTCGTACGGACCTCGGACGTGCTTCCACGTTCCGACAGGCCCGCGGGGCGCTCTGTGCACAGCAGAACGCCCCCCTCATGGTCCTAGAGCGCGCCGATCTTCTTCGGCGTCGCGAGGAGCTTCAGCCCGTACCGCTTGCTCCCCACCCGCGTGGGCTTGAAGAGGGACAAGCCGAGCGCGGGATCCGACAGCAGGTTCCCCATCACCGAGCCTGCCACGGGGTCCTCCCCCCGCCCCATCGCCCACGTGTTGAACGAGTCCACGGCCTCGAAGGCCGAGAGGCCCCGCTCTTTCACGTGCACGAGCTCCTCCGCGTCCGTCAGCGGGCGCGTCTTCTCCTGCATCCAGAGCCGTACGAGGGCCAGCCGTCGCATCTTGAGGGCCGTCTGCTGGCGCTTGATCGAGAGCATCACCCCTGGCGTGAGCCCCAAGACCCTCTTGATGATCATCATGTCGGCCGCGAGGGCCTGCACAGCACCATCGAGGGCCTGCACAGCACCATCGAGGACCTGCACAGCACCCGCGAGGGCCCGCACTTCACCTGCCAGGGCCCGCACTTCGGTCTGCAGCGCGCGCAGCTCCCCCCTCGTGGCGTACTTCTCGAAGGCCTCCTCGCGGGCTGCAGCGTCCGGATCGCCGAGCGAGAGATGCCCCATCGGTCGCCCCATGATGGAGTCGATGACGGTGGGAGGCTCTTTCCACATCTCGTCGACAGTCTTCCGGGCCTCCCGGGCCGCGGCCGCGGACAGGAAGTGCATGTACAGCACCTCGGCGGCCTCCTGCTGGTAGGCCTCGAGCATCGGTCGGGCCCCCGGGGCGACCTTGCCGGCGTTGATGCTCGCCAGCCACATGGGCAGGGCCCGCAGGGGGATGCAGGCGAGGGAGCGCCTCTGGTCGTCGCCGGGGAGCTGCGTAAAGAGAATCGTTACGCAGCTCCACCGCTTGCTCCGGAGCTTGGTGAGCTGCCCCTGCATGGAGATCCCCAGCCGGTCGCAGAAGGGCCGGAGGGGAATCAGCCGGTCGCTCTGCCGCTCAACCGGGCCCGCCACGGCCATAATTTCGCCCCCATGGAAGGGGACGTGGGCGAAGAAAACAGGGGATTCCGCGCCAATATGCGCGGTGGGGGAGAGACGCGGCTCTCCCGTGGAAGTAGGCTTCTTCATCGAGACTCCTGGTTGATGCAGGGTTTCCGTGGGCCTCGGTCGATTGGCGTCGGCGCGAGGCCCTTCTTTTGGGCGGCAAGGAGGGCTTGTGCGGGGTCCTCCCTGATGGGTCCGGACTCTATGCGCCGGTCTTCGGGATGTCGACAGGGGCCGGCGGTGGGCAGTCGCGGTCATCATGACCGCAACTGGTCCCTGGCTCGGCGGGGGGGCAGGGGCTGTCGGCGAGCCGCCGGCGGGGGGAATTCGGGCCCTCTGGCGGCAGTAAATGTAAAACAACAATGGGATTGTTGTGCATCCGCTGCAAGCGTGGTGGGCGTGGGGTGCAGGGACGGGACGGAGGGGTCGGGAGAGGGGGGCTAAGTGCTCGATTTCGCTGCGGAAGGCCGCTGGCCCCGGGGGTGCAATGAACCAAGGAGACGCCCGGACGTCGACGGCTCCCCCTCCCCCCCTGCCGTTGCCCGGGCGTTTTCTATTTTGTCCAGCTGCGCCCCCCGGCCTCCCGGGGTGAGGCGGCGGGCGGCGAGTCCGAGTCGAGGGTCCCCCTGGTGATGTTGGCGTCGCCGTCGACGGGGCGGTCGATCGCTAACCTGGGCGCCATGCGGATCCACCCGCAGCGTGCTGACGTCGGGTGGCGGGCCATGGCGGCATCGGGGGCCGCGAGGGACGTCGACGCCATGCGCACCCTTTTGAAATCTCCGCCCTGGTCGGAGATCTCGACGTTCAGGATGCCGGGTGCGGGCGCATCGCCATCCCGATCGCGAACCAGGTGGAGCGGGAGGCGCCCGAACTTGTGCAGGCTGGATGTCGCGGGTGCAGCTGCATGGGTCCATGCACCCGTCGGACAGGGTGTTGGAGTAGTCGTCACCCGACTTGTTGAAGTGGAGA
>FTKR01820557.1_pt1 | contig 10044 bp, 8 predicted proteins | sample 1658141 | NCBI WGS metagenome assembly FTKR01 (sample SAMEA3914802, study PRJEB12502) | metagenome | biome: forest; material: soil | place: Canada | collected 2010-06-25 | depth 0.1 m | reverse complement strand
TGCGCCTTCTTGCCCGGAACAGCCTTTTGCGGGTTGTTGCCGTGTTCCCACTTCACCAGGCCTTCTTGCGACAGGAAGCGCGCAACGCGGTCGGTCGGCTGGGCGCCCTTCTTGAGCCACTCAGCAATGCGCTCGACCTTGAGCGTAACGCGCTGGGCGTCCTTCGGCAGCATCGGGTTATAGGTGCCGACCTTTTCGATGAACTTGCCGTCGCGGGCGGCGGTCGCATCAGCGATGACGATGGTGTAGTAAGGGCGCTTCTTGGAGCCACCGCGGGACAGACGAATCTTAAGCATTGAGGTATTCCTTAGTGTGAAAAGTTATTTCTTTGTGGGGTCGAATGGCTTTGCGCCCGGCAAGCCGGGAAGGCCGCCAAACAGGCCCGATGGTGGTGTAGCTCCCGGCAGCTTGCCGCCGCCGAGCGCCTTGAGTTTGTCGAGATCGAGCGCTGGATTGAGGCCTTCCAGCGGATTGCCGCCGGGGCCGGCCTGGGTATTGACGCCCATCTTCTTGGCGATATCGGCCATATTCGGTTGCGCACCGCCGCCCATGCCGAACATCTTGGCCATCGCGCCCATCTGGCCGCGGCCATTTGAGCGCGACATCATCTTGAAGGTGTCGGCCATCTGGCGGTGCTGCTTGAGCAGACGGTTGATTTCAGACACATCCACACCAGCGCCGGCCGCGATGCGGCGCTTGCGCGAGGCGTTGAGCAGATCAGGCTTCTTGCGTTCGATCTTGGTCATCGACGAGATGATGGCGACCTGACGATCGAACACCTTGTCGGTGAAGTTCGATTCTTCGATCTGCTTCTTGACCTTCTGCACACCGGGCAGCAGCCCCATAATGCCGGTCATACCGCCCATCTTCTTCATCTGATTGAGCTGGCCGGCAAGATCGTTCAGGTCGAACTGACCCTTGGCCATCTTGCGCGCCATGGCCTCGGCCTGGGCGGTGTCAAGTTCCTGCGCGGCCTTTTCGACGAGGGCGACGACGTCACCCTGGCCGAGGATGCGGCCGGCGATGCGGCGGGCATCAAACACGTCAAGCGCGTCAACCTTTTCGCCGGCGCCGAGATACTTGATCGGCAGGCCGGTGGTGGCGCGCATCGACAGCATGGCGCCGCCGCGACCATCGCCATCGGCGCGGGTCAGGATCAAGCCAGTCAGCGGCAGGCGTTCATGGAAGGCGGACGCCGTACGTACGGCGTCCTGACCGGTGAGGCTGTCGGCGACGAGGAAGGTTTCGGTCGGGTTCGAGATTTTGGCGATCTCGGCGGCTTCCGCCATCAGCGCTTCATCGAGCGTGGTGCGGCCGGCGGTATCGAGGATCAGGACGTCGAAGCCCTGGAGCTTGGCCGATTGCAGGGCGCGGCGGGTAATTTCAGCCGGGCTCTGACCGGCGACGATCGGCAGGACGGCGACATCGACCTGTTCGCCGAGCAGCTTGAGCTGTTCCATGGCGGCCGGACGGCGCGTATCGAGCGACGCCATCATGACCTTCTTGCGGTCGAACTTGGTCAGGCGCAGGGCCAGCTTGGCCGAGGTCGTGGTCTTGCCGGAGCCTTGCAGACCCGCCATCAGAATGACGACGGGCGGCACGGCAGCGAGATTGAGCGGCACCGGCTCTTCGCCGCCCAGCATGTCGATCAGGCCGTCATAGACGATCTTGACCACCTGGTCGGCAGGACGGACGGCCTTGATGACCGCTTCGCCGGTGGCCATTTCCTTGGCGCGGGCCATGAACTGACGCACCACCGGCAGGGCGACATCGGCTTCCAGCAGGGCGACGCGCACCTCGCGCAGGGCCTCGTCGACATCCTTTTCCGAAAGGACGCCGCGGCCGCTGAGGCGGTCAAACAAACCGGAAAGACGGTCGTTTAAGCTGTCGAACATGAACCCAAAACCTTCAAGTTTCTGCGCCTTTCCCGGCTTTAATCGAAAAACAAAAAACCCCCGAGGGCGCAACGCGCTGTCGGGGAGCCTCCTCATCCTCGTTATTCCATTAGGAATGGTCGTGATGACAAAGGGTTTATCGGTAAGGCGCAAGTCTGGCGCGGATGTGGCCGGTTCTTTGACGCAAGACGCCGGGTGAGTCAAGTTTAACTTGATTTAAGCTCAAGCAACATTTGAGGCTTGATGACATTCAGGCAGACAAGAGGATCACGGAAAGGCACGGAAGAAGACGGAAAGACACGGAAATATGCGCGGCGCGGTCCTTGTCCGAAAGGCGATAATTCGTGCAAGGGCCTGAAAGGATTTAGGCGCTTCGCGCGATGTTTACGCACAAAGAATTTCCGTGCCTTTCCGTCTTCTTCCGTGCCTTTCTGTGATCCCCTTTCAAACTTCTATATCTGTATTAGTCTGCAAAAAAGCATTGAACGGTAGGTCTGCCAACTCATCATGCCGCCACGGTGCGTGAAGGTCGCGGATGGCCTGTACGCCGGCCTCACCCAAGATGCGGCGCAGTGCCGGCTGGTCGGTCAATTGGCGAATATCGGTCACGGCCTCGAATATGTGCGGATCGGCCCAAACCTGCATCGGGTCGCGTTTGACGATGCTGTAGCCGCCTTCCGGATCGGAGACCGGAATAAGCGACGACTTGATCAGCCGCGAATTTTCCGGCGTCATGAAATCGATATTGCCCGACCAGTCGGTGGCGATCACCGCCACGCCGGCTGCCATGGCCTCCGCCAGAGTCAGGCCGAAACCTTCGGCGCGGTGCAGTGAGACGAGGATATCGAACGCGCCGATATAGGCCTCCATGTCCGCTTCACTCAGGCGGTCGCTCATGACGCGGATATCGCTGCGAGCGGCGGCCATCGCCAGAAGCCGCCGTTCGCTTGTCCGGTCATCCGACAGGTCGCTGACCTTGACGGTCAGGCGGGCCACCGGGTTCTCCTGCGGAAAGGCCAGCTCCCAGGCGATCAGCACGCCCCACGGATTCTTGCGCGCGGCCGACGACTTGGTATCGAACAGGCACAGCACCTCGCACAGTTCGTCGGACAGGCCAAATTTTGCACGCGCCTGAGCGTGACGCGCCGGCGGCGGCAGGGGCACCGGATGTGGCATGATCCGCAGGCGCGGGATCAGGTCGGCGCGCAGGGCATCGTTGAATGTAGCGACCAGGGCATCATGGACAAAGCGGCTCGGCACCCAGATTTCATGCAGGTAGTCAGCGATCCGTATCCAGTCGCGCGGCGCCTTGGGGGTTTCCCAGGCCCAGTAGGCGATACGATAGCGATCGGCCCACTGCGCCGGTTCATGCGCCATCAGGGCCACCAGCACTTCCGGCGCATTGGCATGGATATACCAGACGCCGCCCTTGCCGGGCAGGTCCGCGCCCTCCGTGACGAACTGCTTGAAGCAGGGGCGCAGGTCATGCTCGATGATGTCATAGCCTGCTGCCCGGAAGGCCTGCGCACTCAGGCGTCCGCCTTGGGCCACACCGGTGGTTTCATTGAAAAAGGCGGAAACAACGAATGGCCCCTTGATAAGACCATCCGGCACGGCCTTAGCCCAGCCGCTGGCTTTCGCACGGGCGAGCAGGTTCAGCGCGCCATGGATCAGCGGCAACCGGTATTTCAGGGGAAGGTGTCTCAGGCCCAGCATGTCATAAACCGGCAGGAAAACCCTGCCTATACAGGCTTATCGACTTAAAGGCCAAGCCATTTGCGGCGCTGCGACCAGTAGGACTGGAATTGATCCGCCTGATCCTTGTCCTCGAAAGTCACAACCTTTATCTGGTGATCACCCATGGGGTCGGAACGCAAGGCGATGGAATCAGTATCGTTCACTGCGGCGGCTTCGACGAATTTAAAGAAGGCCCCGAAGAAGGCGTCCTGCTCGGAATCGGTATTCAGATCGAACTCTAAACTGACCACGCTGCACCTCTGACTTCATTTCAAGTGTAACAGCTAAGGCGCGGAAGCCCTGAACACCATGCGAAAACCCGGCGAAAATTATCAGGGTTCTGCAAAAACATGTGCGCTGCACAAAATATAGTGAAACCTATTCACGGCTGTGAGTCAAAAAAATTAAGCAAAACTTAATGCTCATGGCGCACGCCTGTGTCCACAAAGACGCTTAACGCAGGGATGACAGCCTTGTCACCCCTGCGATCAATTTATTTTGAGACAGTTTCGAAATTGTCAGTGCCCGGACAACAGACGAAAAAGTTATACTTTTTCCGCAGCCTTGATCGTCTTGTCGTTCGGCAACAGCAGTTTTTTCACATTGCGCGCCGCCTGGCGAATGCGCGCTTCGTTCTCGACCAGGCCGAGACGGACATAGCCTTCACCATATTCGCCGAAACCAAGGCCGGGCGCCACGGCGACGTGCGCTTCCTCGATCAGCATCTTGGCAAATTCCATCGACCCCATGTGCTCGAACTTCGGCGGGATTTTCGCCCAGGCGAACATCGAGGCCGGCGGCGCAGGAATATCCCAGCCTGCGCGCTTCATCGAATCGATCAGCACATCGCGGCGCGACTTATAGGTGGCGCGGATCTCGGCGACATTATCTTGCGGGCCGTTGAGCGCGGCGGCGGCGGCCACCTGGATCGGGGCGAAACCGCCGTAATCGAGATAGGATTTCACCCGGGCCAACGCGGCGCATATCTGCGCATTGCCGACGACCATGCCAACGCGCCAGCCGGCCATGGCATAGGTCTTCGACAGCGAATTGATCTCGACGGAGCGCTCAATGGCGCCTTCGACCTGAAGGATCGACGGCGGCGGGTTGTCGTCGAAATAGATTTCCGAATAGGCGATGTCCGACAGCACGATCAGGTCATGCTTTTTGGCTATGCGGATGACTTCCTTGTAGAAATCGAGATCGACCCATTGCGCCGTCGGGTTTGACGGATAGGAGACGATCATCACCGAGGGGGTCGGCACCGAGTGCTTGACGGCCTTTTCGATGCCGGAGAGATACTGTTCCGGTGACAGGGCCGGCACATGGCGGATCACCCCGCCGGCCATCAGGAAGCCGAAAGCGTGGATAGGATAAGCCGGATTGGGGCATATGATCGTATCGCCCGGCGCGGTGATGGCCATGGCGAGGTTGGCGAAACCTTCCTTGGAACCGAGCGTGGCGACCACTTCGGTATCCGGATTGAGCTTGACGCCATAACGGCGGTCATAATAGCCGGCCATGGCCTTGCGCAGGCCTTGCACACCTTTCGAGACCGAATAACCATGCGTCTTCGGCTTCCTGACCGTTTCGATCAGCTTGTCGACGATATGCGGCGCCGTCGCCATATCGGGATTGCCCATGCCAAAGTCGATGATGTCCGTGCCCGCCGCTCGCAGACGTGCCTTCACCTTGTTGACTTCTTCGAAGACATAGGGAGGCAGGCGGCGGATACGGTAAAAGTCACGCATGACGAACTCAGAGCCTTTTGGCAGGAGGGATGGGACCGCTCATATGGCGCATCACGATTCGTTTGTCATCCCGCCAAGGCCATTTTTTTCGGAATATTTTGCACAAATGTCGGAAATTTTCCGATGACGGGCGTTTAAATCACCCATCAGGCCCTTTCTTGTATCTCCCTATCCATGATGGGGAGCGGAACCGCCACCAGAGCGGTGCTCCGGAGCGCAGAACCCACAAACAGTCATAAACAAATGGTTGTTTACTGTGCTACGTTCAGGGTCGCGCGCCATGCTGGCAATAAACCGGAAATCCGCAGCCATCGCGCATCGTTACTCATAACGCTTCAACGCCATTCATATGCTCCGCGGTAAACACCGCTTATACAACATCCTTTTCGAGAATCCCTGAATATCGATCGGTCTTGAAGCCTACATTAGCGCAAAGCCCCTTCGTGTTTATTCGTGTCCATTCGCGGTTCGCTCCCAGGTGATCTGGACTAATTCCACCTGAGATGTAATCATCTGAACAACCACAACAAAGTCACTCATGAAACGTCCCACCTCCTTCGATATCGCAGCGCTTGCCGGCGTCTCACAGGCCACCGTGTCGCGGGCGCTTTCCGGCGCGTCGTCGGTCAGCGAGGCGGTGCGCCAACGCGTGTTCGATGCCGCCACCCAGCTCAACTATACGGTCGATATCAATGCGCGGAAGCTGCGTTCGAAGAAAATCAACACAATCGCCCTGCTGGTATCGGAAGATCTTGATCATTCCGACAATCGCATCAATCCATTCTTCCTGCCGCTGATCGGCTCAATCCTCGATTACGCCAATTCAAAGGGCGTCGATGTGCTGATGTCGCTGCAAAAGGCCGATGCCGACTGGGGCGCCGACTACGGCTTTTCCCGCCGCGCCGATGGCATCATTTTCCTCGGTTACCGCGACTTCGAATCCTACCTGCGCAAGGTAGCGGTATTGCAGCAGGTGGGGGAGCCGTGGGTCGTTTTCGGCCCGGTCATGCCGGAAACACCGGATCTTTTCATCGGCTCGCAGAACGAAGAGGGCGCGCATTCGGCGGTCGAACACCTGATCAAACTGGGCCGCAAGCGCATCGTCTTTCTGGGTGAGGCCTCCGAGGCCCATTCGGAATTCTTCGAGCGCTTCAAGGGCTACCGGCGCGCCCATGCCGAAGCCGGCCTGACGCCTGACGCCCAACTGGCCGTCGATTGCTTTATCTCGCGTGAAGAAGGCGCCGCTGCCATAGACCGCCTGCTGGACGAGGGTGTGTCATTTGATGCGGTTTTTGCCGTGACCGACCTGCTGGCCATCGGCGCCATCCAGTCGTTGCAAAAGCGCGGACTGACCGTACCGAAAGACGTCTCAGTGATGGGCTTCGACGATCTGTGGGCCTGCACCTGCATCAACCCGACGCTCTCAACCGTCCGGCAGGACACTACGACCGCCGCACGCGTGCTGGTCGATACCCTGGCGGCGCTGATCGATAATGAGGCAGTCGAGATGACGCGCATCCCGACGCAGCTGGTAATCCGCGAATCCTGCGGCGGCTGATCAGTCAAAAAGCGTTGCCAGCCCGATGATTTCCATATCGGGTGCCAGCGTCCGATAGACCGGAATTTCCGAAACATAACCGCTCAGGCGACCTTTATCGGCATAGCGACGGCAGAAGGCGTCGCGGTCGAACAGGCCGTTCAGCATGTCCATCAGGTCGCCGGTGAGATAGATGCCGCCGCGCGCACCCAAAATCAGCCCGATATCCGACGCCATGCCGGCCAGCCAGCCAATGCTTAAGCTAACCGCCTCCAGCGCCCGCGCATCACCGGCCTTCGCCAGGGCGACAATCTCTTCCGGCGTGGCGGCACCGGCGCCGACCTTGTTGACGACATGCAGCGCCTTCCACACCTCGACCAGGCCTTGCAGCGAAACAGCGTATTCACGCGCGACGTGGCCGTATCTGGCCATCAGCACCTGACAAACCTGCCATTCGCGCTCATTGCTGACCGGCAGATCGGAATGTCCGCCTTCGCAGGGCATGGCCGTCCAGCCGCCGGCGCCATCGGGGGCGAGAGCCGCCAATCCGAGACCATGGTGCGGACCGAGCACGGCGATCACCTGCTCGTCCATCGGCGCATCCCCGCAGATTTTCTCCCGCTCCGACGCTTTCAGATGCGGGATCGCCATGGCGCGGGCGACGAAATTATTGACCAGGTTGAGCCGCTTGACGCCGAGTAGTTCGCGCACCTCATCTCGCGCGATGGTCAGGCCGTCATCGGGCAGTTGCAATACGCCCCGGCGTTCCCAGCCACGTGAGGAAATAGCGACGCCGATCAGTTTCGGATCGCCGCGATCCTTGAGAAATTCGAGCACCGAGCGATCAAATTCGTCCCGGTCCGCGCAGGCGTGCAGGGTCGCAGGTTCGGGACGTCGCCCCGGTTGACCGAGCGCCAGCTTGATATAGGAGCCGAAAGTAAAGTCACACAACAGAACGTGGTCGGACATACCGGCCCTCCGTGGGAATGTCTATGTGTACGCTTAGTCGAACAGGGTTGCCAGTCCGATGATTTCCATATCCGGCGCCTTGGCCTTGAATACCGGTATCTCACTAACGTAGGTACTCAAACGGCCCTTGTCGGAATAGCGTTTGACGAAGGCCGGCACATCGAACAGGTCACCGATCATGTCGAGCAGATCGCCGGCCAGATAGACGCCACCGCGCGCCCCAAGAATCAGCGCCACATCGGACGCCATGGCGGCGAACCAGCCCATGCTGAGGTCGATCGCCTGCCTGGCGCGGGGATCATCCGTCGAGGCCAGGGCGATGATTTCCTCGATGGAGGGCGCGTTGGCATCGTCGTCATCGATCTTTGCCAGCGCGGCCCAGATATCGACCACGCCCGGAATGGAAATGACGCGTTCGCGCGACACATGGCCGTATTTGTCGATCAGTACGCGCATCACCGCTTCTTCGATATCCGAGGTCGGTGCCAGGTCGGAATGCCCCCCCTCCGTCGGCATGGCCGTCCAGTTACCCATGCCATCAGGAGCTAGCGCCGACATGCCGAGGCCATTATGCGGGCCGATGACGGCGATCACCTGTTCTTCGAGTGGTTCGCCGCCGCAGATCTTGTCGCACTCATCGGGATGCAAGCGTGGAATGGCCAGGGCCTTGGCGACGAAATCATTGACGAGATTGATGCGCTGCGTATCGAGAAAGCCGCGCATGTCGGCGCGGTCAATCGAAAAGCCATGGTTGGGGAGTTGAATGACCCCGCCACGCTCCCACCCAGCCGCTGAAATAGCCGCACCACCGAGACGCGGCTGGTCATGCGCGTCCAAAAAGTCGGTGATGGCGGTTTTGTAGCTTTCCAGACTGTTACAGGCGTAATGAGTTGATTCCCGCGGGCGTTCGCCGCGCCGCGCCAAGGCCAGCTTGAGATAGCTGCCATTACTGATGTCACTCAGCAACACAAAGTCCGTCATGATTTCCTTGCCCTATGTTTTTATTTTTATCCCCGGCCTTATTATTTTTTGCTGGCCGGCTTAATTAAGTTTGAAATCTAAATTCCAAACCTTGATTTTTACTAAAGCATCTGTCCAAAACAATGCCAAATCGAGGTCTTTTTATGCCCCCCAAGGTAAAAATCTGCGGAATTCGGACAATCGGCGCGGCTATCACAGCGATAAATGACAGCGCTGACTTTTTGGGCTTTATCCATTTCCCGAAAAGTCCGCGTCATTTGACGCTCAACGCCATGGCAGATCTGATAAAAGCGATTCGCAACGTTAACGCTACCATTCCGCTTGTCAGCGTTGTCGTCAATCCTGAAAATGATCTGCTGGAAACGCTCCGGGACGAGGTGAAGCCGGACCTGATTCAGCTCCACGGCAAGGAGACGCCGGAGCGGGTGGCGAAGATTGCGACGTTAACTAAATTACCCCTGATCAAGGCGGTCAGTGTATGTAAAAAAAGCGATCTCGACGGTGTATCCGCCTTTGAGCCTCACGTCGAATATATGATGTTCGATGCCAAGGCGCCAAAGGATGCGGCCTTGCCCGGCGGCCTAGGCCTGAGTTTCGACTGGACGATCATGCAGGGCTATACCGGCGTGAAACCGTGGTTTCTGGCGGGCGGGCTGTCCGTGGAAAATGCCGCCGAGGCCGTACAACTGTCCGGTGCGCCAATGCTGGATGTTTCGTCCGGCGTCGAATCCGCGCCGGGCGTCAAGGACAACGGGCTGATTTCGGGCTTCCTAAAAGCGGCAAAGTCGCTATAAGGCCTGTCTCCTGACCTTAATTTAAAGGAAATTCACGGTGAGCGATCCCGTTCTCAGAAACAGCTATAGCCAACCGGACGCCAAGGGCCGGTTCGGTCAATTCGGCGGGCTTTACGTCCCCGAAACCCTGATGCCGCTGGTACTGGAACTGACGCAAGCCTGGCATGACGCCAAAAACGACGAAACCTTTTGGGCCGAATATCACAGCCTGATGAAACATTTTGTCGGCCGCCCGTCGCCGCTCTATTTCGCCGAACGCATGACCGAGCATTTTGGCGGCGCCAAGATCTATTTCAAGCGCGAAGAGCTGAACCACACCGGCGCGCACAAGATCAACAACTGCATCGGCCAGATCTTGCTGGCCAAGCGCATGGGCCGCA
>FTKR01820548.1_pt1 | contig 10116 bp, 8 predicted proteins | sample 1658141 | NCBI WGS metagenome assembly FTKR01 (sample SAMEA3914802, study PRJEB12502) | metagenome | biome: forest; material: soil | place: Canada | collected 2010-06-25 | depth 0.1 m | reverse complement strand
CAAAAATATCCGCCGCCAGCGCGGTCAGATGATCGAAGCCCGATTCCGATTCGGCCTCGAAAACGTCAGCCTGATGGAAGGCAGTGTGGCGACTGCGCTCCGGTCCTGGCAATAGGGGGCGCATTGAACTTTGACCCGCGGTTTTTACAGGACTCACCCTAAGTTGAGCCCCTGAAGAAAACCTAAACATTTGTGGATAAAAATGCATTAGGGCGGCAAAGATGGGGCGCAGGCGAAAATTGCGCTAAAGTACCGCCATGGCCAACGATCTGCTTTCCACCGAATCAAGCACTAACGCCGCCGCCTATTCGGTTTCCGAACTGGCCGGCGCGCTGAAGCGCACGCTGGAAACCACTTATGATCACGTTCGGCTGCGTGGCGAAATCTCCAAGGTGACGCGACACGCGTCCGGCCACGTCTACCTGACAATCAAGGATGACAAGGCGGCGATCGACGGCGTCATCTGGAAGGGCAATGTCAGCCGCCTGCAGGCCCAGCCCGAACATGGCCTTGAAGTCATCGTCACCGGCAAGATTACCACCTTCCCGGCCTCGTCCAAATACCAGATCGTCATCGAAGCCATGGAGGTGGCCGGGGTCGGTGCCTTGCTGGCCCAGCTCGATCGCCTCAAGAAGAAGCTGCATGGCGAAGGCCTGTTCGATCCGGCCCGCAAGAAACCTCTGCCCTATGCGCCACGTACTATTGGCGTCATCACCTCGCCAACCGGCGCCGTCATCCGCGATATCCTGCACCGCATCCGCGACCGCTGGCCGTGCCGGGTCATCGCCTGGCCGGTCGTGGTTCAGGGCGATGCCGCTGCGCCGCAAGTGATCAATGCCCTGCGCGGCTTTCATACGGACCCCGTTATTCCACGTCCGGATGTGATCATCGTGGCGCGCGGTGGCGGCTCGGTCGAGGACCTGTGGGCCTTCAACAGCGAAGAACTGGCGCGCGCCGTCGCTGCCAGCACCATCCCTATCATCTCAGCAGTCGGCCACGAGACCGACACCACCCTGATCGACTATGTCAGCGACCGCCGGGCGCCAACCCCCACAGGCGCGGCAGAAATGGCAACGCCGGTGCTCGGTGAACTGCGTGCCTTCACCGCCGATCTCGAACGCCGCCGCCAGGGCACGATGGCGCGACTGCTGGAAACCCGCCGCGAGCGGGTAGCCCTGCTGGCCCGCACCCTGCCTAAGCCGCTCGACCTGATCAACACCGCCCAGCAGCGGCTTGACTATGTGGCGCACCGACTCGGTGGCGGCCTGCTGCAAAACCTCAACCTGCACCAGAACAGCTTTGCCCGCCTGTCGGGACGTTTTTCGCCAGCCTTGCTGGAACGCGAAGTGCAGTTGAAACATGATCGCCTGAACCAATACGGTCAACGCCTGAACCGGGCCGGTGTCCGCCTGGTCGAACTGGCCGAAAGTCATGCCCGCCTGCCCGCGCTGGAAAAGCGCATGACCGAAGCTTTTGTGCGCTGTGCCGAAAAGAAAGGCGAACGCTTGCCGGAACTCAATCGACGCCTGCGAGAGGCCTTGATTCGCAATGTCGAGCGCAGCGGCGAACGCCTGCCGGATTTGGCGCGCCGCCTGCCCGAGGCCTTCACACGGATCTTGAACCAAAACCGGGAACGCCTTCAAAGGCTTGAACAATTACGGCTTAGTCTCAACCCCGATCGGCCGCTCGATCTCGGTTTTGCCCGCGTCAACCGGCTTGATGGCGTATTGGTCAAATCGCCTGTTGGCGTGGCCAATGGCGAAGCTCTGATCCTGACCTTCAAGGGAGATCAGACACTCGACGTCATCGCCGGCGAAGGCGGAACCCCGCCGACGTCAAAAGTAGCGCCCAGGCCAGCGCCGCCAAAACCGCGGCCAGCGCCCCCTGATCAGGGCAGCCTGTTTTAACGCCGGCGCTCTTGATCATACCGTATGACCGGCCTATGTTGAGGGCATGAATATGCACACGCCGTCTCCCCTGCCCGGCCAGGCCATTATCCAGTATGGAGATGGCGACTACACCGTCATGCGCCCCGGCAAGTTCGTTATTTGCGCCGTTTCCGGCAAGCAGGTTCCGCTCGAAGCACTGAAATACTGGAATCCGCGCACCCAGGAAGCCTATGCCGGTCCTGAGGAGGCCACCCAAGCTTGGAAAAGCCTTCAGCGCTGAAGCGCCGATCTGTCCTGACTCTTGGGGCCGCTTCCCTGCTCGGCGGTCTTGGCTTGCCTGCGCTGGCGCAGACGCCTGATCCGTTTCAGCTAAAAGGCCGCTTTATTCAGAGCGGTTATTGCGTCGGCCGCTCGGCGCCCAATGCTGAATTGTGGGTTGATGACATCCGCCAGGGCACAGCGTCCGCCGAAGGCTGGTTCTATGTCGGTTTCGATCGCGACTCGCCCGCCAGCTGTCACATCGAGTTGCGAACGCCCACCAATACGCAAGCCACCATAGTCACCATTGCCCCACAAACCTACGATACCCAGCGGGTCGATGGCCTGCCGCCGGAAACCGTAACCCCCGAAGCCCCGGAAACGCTGGAACGTATCAAGCGTGATGCTGCCTTGAAAGCCACCGCCTTCGCCAGCCGCGATAATGACGACAGCTTCAAGGGCGGCTTTATCTATCCGCTGAAAAACTTTGTTGTTTCGGGGCGTTTCGGCAATCAACGCATTCTCAATGGCGTCCCCAAAAGTCCGCATTACGGCTTCGACATGGCCGCGCCGATCGGTACACCGATCTATGCGCCGCAGGGCGGTCTGGTGGTACTGGCCGAACCTGATCTGTTCTACGAAGGCGGTCTGATTTTCATCGACCACGGACAAGGCGTGATCTCGATGTATCTTCACCAGTCGCGCGTGCTGGTAAAAGCAGGCGACCACGTCATCCAGGGGCAACTGATCGGTCTGGTGGGCGATCGTGGCCGCGCCACGGGCCCACACCTGTGCTGGCGGCTGAAATGGGGCGACCGGCATATGGACCCCAGCCTTATGGTTTAAGCCTTATGGTCACCTAATTGTCACAGCGGAATATTCTGTCGGAATTATTTGAATATTTTGCATAACAGGCCTATGCGTTTCTCATAACAACACTCTATAACGCCCGTCTGTTCCACCCCGACATTTTAAGCATATGGCCGATTACAGTAGTCTGAAAATTCTGCTGATTGAAGACAATCAGCATATGCGCTCCATTGTCACCGCCATCCTGAAAGGATCGGGGATCCGCAATGTCCGCGAGGCCCGCGATGGTGCCGAAGGGCTGGACATGTTGCGTCAGTATCCCGCCGATATCGCTCTGGTCGACTTCAACATGGACCCGATCGATGGCGTTGAATTCACAAAGATGCTGCGGAATTCGTCCGATTCCTCCAATCCCTACCTTCCGATCGTCATGATCACCGGCCATTCCGAACGGTCTCGCGTCATCCAGGCGCGCGACGCCGGGGTCAACGAATTTATCGTCAAGCCGCTGACCGCCCGCGCCCTGCTCGGCCGGCTCGATTCGGTCATCATGCGGCCACGTCCATTTATCCGCTGCAAAACCTATTTCGGTCCCGACCGCCGTCGCACAGCCGACCAGGCCTATGCCGGCCCGTTCCGCCGCAATACGGACGGCGCCTACTGAGGCGCCAGCCTTTAATCTTCTGTTAGTAAATATTAACGCCCACTAGGCGAGTGAATTGAATCATTCCATAGTCAGGCTTGCGATTCTATGTGCCGCATCCTGCGAAATGGGACCATTATGGGCAAATTTACCCCGGCTATCCTTGTTCTGACCTATATCCTGGTAGGCTTGAGCCTCGCCGCGATGGTTTGGAACGGCGGCTCCGATTTCGGCACAGCCCTGGCCGTCCTGGCCGGCACGCTGGGGGTTTGCCTCGCTTTTCACGCCTATGCCTCGCAGCAACTGGCCGAGCGCCGCATCCTGCGCGATGTCGAGAGCGTCCGCGACGCCCACCGCCTGATGGTCGACGCCATTGATTCGACTCAGAAGGACATGATCGAACTGGCCGACCGTGTGCAAAACCAGCGCACTTCGCGCTCCGAGGAACTGACCTCGGAAGTGAAGATGCTTGAAGACCTGGTGATGAAGCTCGGCGAAAGCATCGAGGATCGCCTGCATGAATGGCAGTCGGCGCCGGCCACCGTGGTGCCGTTGCGTGGCACGCCCGCCATGAACCACAAGGAATCTCAGGCGCTGGCCCTGATCGAGACCATCCGCGAGGCCCTGATCGCCAACCGCGTCGATCTCTATCTCCAGCCGGTCGTCTCCCTGCCCCAGCGCAAGACCATCTTCTATGAGTCGTTCTCGCGCCTGCGCGACGCCACCGGCCGCGTCATGATGCCGGCGGAATACCTGACCGTGGCCGATGCCGAAGGCCTGGTGCCGAGCATCGACAACCTGCTGCTGTTCCGCTGCGTGCAGATCGTCCGTCGCCTCGCCAAGCAGGACCGCCGCATCGGCATCTTCTGCAATATCTCGCTGACCAGCCTGCGTGACGAAACCTTCTTCCCGCAGTTTCTCGAATTCCTCAATGAAAACCGCGATCTCGCCGGTTCGCTGATCTTCGAACTGGGCCAGGACGCCTTCGCTACTCGCGGCTCGGTCGAGGCGCGCAACATGGCGAAACTGGCCGATCTCGGCTTCCGTTTCTCGCTCGACAAGGTGGTCAGCATCGATTTCGACCTGCAGGATCTGCATCGCTCCGACGTGCGCTATGTCAAGATCGGCGCCAACCTCCTGCTGGAGCAACTGCTTGAGGTCGAAGGCAAGCCGGCGATGAAGTTCCTCAAGGACATCCATGCCGGCGATTATGCTGGCCTGTTGGCGCGCTATGGCATCGAGGTCATCGCCGAGAAGGTCGAAAGCGAAAAGCAGGTCGTCGATATTCTCGATATCGAGATCGGCTATGCCCAGGGCCATCTATTCGGCGAACCGCGCGCCATCAAGGAGCAGGTTCTGGCTGAAACAGACCCGCCCGCCGGCTTTATCAAGTCGACCCTTCCGCAACAGGGCCGCCGCCGCGCTTAATTGACAGCACTTTCAGGTGGTCCGAGATAGGAGGGTTTCAGCCCGCCGGTATCGAGCACCAGCCGTTCCAGCACCACATTGCCGTCGATGCGGAACACCTTGATCGTGTGCTTGCCGGCCTTCAGACCTTTGAACGGTGCTTTCAGGATGACGATATTGTCTGAAACCGCCTGACGCCATTCCGGCTTCGAAGGATCGAGATCGAAACTCAAGGTCTGAGGCGGCAGATCGTCGATGCTGACGGAGATGCGCAGACCGCCCTTGCCTTGCGTATCCAGCGTCGGCGCCAAGTAAAGATTGAGCGTGGCATTGGCAGTCTTATTCGTCTTGATATCATACTCCAGCCGAATAGAATTATCTGTAGTTGGGGCGGCGGTCTGAGGCAGGGAAACAACCGATGACAGCGTACGGCCCAGATCAGGAATTACCTGCCAGTGGACACCTTGGCCATCCACTTTACGGCTGTAGTGTTCAGCTTCGATGCCGACATATCCATCACTTTCCATCGCTCGGCCTTCGCCGTCAAAAACCTTGGAGACTGACCATGACATCTTTCCGTAGGTCGGCTTTTTAGGCGCTTTTGGTGTGGTAAGTGTTACTAACTCTGGCATAACCTGCGTGTCTGGCTGCTGCCAGCCCGTATAACCGATATGAGTTTGATCCATCATATGGTGCCACTTCCCGTCGGAAAGAGCGTTATACTGATTGCTTAGGGCCTGATCCTTTGCGAAGGCCGCTTTGGCATAGCCCGCCATTTCATTGGCGTGTGCATCGTTCCGAGCCGCAAAATCCCGATTCCGTGCCACCGTCAAATATAGATCGTATAGATTGGCGCTGGCCTCGACCGGATACTGAATAAGCTGGAAAAATGATGATTGCGCATCTTCAGGCAGCTTAGCCTGCTGCCCCTCAGTAGCTTTTTCTAACAGATAATAATGCAGATAAGTGTCCCCGAACTCGTTGTCACTATCGAGGCTAAAGGTTGTCGCATCAAGCAATTCCGGCTTCCGGCGCGCATTGTACTGGCTATATCGCGTCAATATATCACCAATCTCTTCCGCATGATCTGGCCCGAACTGCTGGCCCGCCCATTTCGCCGGATAGGCCTTCAAGGCGTCCGGCGTCATCGCCTGCGGGTTCCACGCCATATCCATAAAGAAGGACAACGGAAATTCCATCGCCTTGATATCGCCGACATTGACGATCCACAGACGATCGGCGCCGCTCTCATAAGCCAGGTCCATCTGCTGCCAGGTCTTCTCGATCTGGTTGGTATTCAGCCATTTGTAATTGCGCGGCCCGCCGACATAATCGAAGTGGTAATAGATGCCATAGCCGCCGGCTCTTTTGGGCGCAGACGGATCCGGCAGCCGCCGGATCTGACCCCAGTTATCATCGGAAAACAGCAGGGTGACGTCATCCGGCACCTTCATGCCGTGGTCGTAATAGTCCTGAACCTCTTTATACAGCGCCCAGACCTGCGGCGTCTGGTCAGCCGGTTTGCCGGTAACATCGGCGATGATCTTGCGCTGGTCGGCCACAATGTTTTCAAGCAATTGCGTCGCCGTGCCCTCGCTCATTGGCTCGTCACCATCGCCGCGCATGCCCACGGTTACGATGTTCTCGAACTTGCCGGCCTGCATCCGCTCGATGCCGCCGCGCCAGAAGGTGCGCAGGTTGGCGGCAGTGGTGGTGTAATCCCACTTGCCGCCGGTAACGCCGCCATCGAGATGCCGGTGCCATTCGTCCTGCGCCCGCGTCATCGGCTCATGGTGCGAGGTGCCCATGATAATGCCGTAATCCGCCGCCGTTTGCTGATTGAGCGGGTCGTCGTCTGAGAAGGCCTTGCCCCACATGGCCGGCCACAGGTAATTGCCCTTGAGGCGCAGTTCCAGTTCGAAGACATGGCCATAAAGTTCGTGATTGATGCCGCCGAACTTTTCCCGTGCCCAGCCGCCGAAAGACGGTTCCTCGTCATTGATGAAGAAGCCGCGATATTTCACCTTCGGCGCATCGAAGCGCGTACCCGCTGTGACATACAGGTCGGTCTTTTTCACTACCGGCACATCCGCCCACCAGTACCACGGCGACACGCCCGTTTTCGCCGACAGGTCATAGGTGCCGTAAATCACGCCGCGCGCGTCGGCGCCCATGACAAGCAATACCTTGCCGCGGTCCGTATCCACCACCGACTGTTGATAGGCTTCCCATTGCCCGCCTATATCGCGGCTGTCGACCAATCGCTGGTTCTCGAAATCGTCGACCAGCTTTGAATGATCCAGTTCCGCGATGGCCACCACATCGCCGGTCACACCCTTGAGGTCGTGCACTATAGTGGCTTTCATGCCCGACACACGCTCCAGATCGGCGGCGAAATCCTCGGCTACGCGCTGCACCGGTTTGCTGGCTTCTGCGTCGACATAGACAACAGCCGGTTTGCCGGCCTTGATGAGTGTGAAATCACCTGCGGACACGCCTTCGCAAATCACCACCTGCCCCTCACAGGCCAATGCCTTTACCGGGAGAACAAGCAGTAGAACTGTCAGAGCCAGTAATTTCATGATCCCATCGCCGTTCGGATAAACCCCTTCAACCGCGCACGCACCGCCGGCAGAAGCTTGCCGAAACCATGACGGCCGCTTTCCGGCAGGTGCGCCACAGCCGCCGCCGTATCGCCAAAAACGTAGCGCTCCATCATGTGTTTCCATATCTGCTTCTGGTCATCAGGCAGGTCGCGCAGGGTCAGGATAGCCGCATAAAGGGCGATATTGGGCGATATCCAGTCGACGTCGTCCTCGGTCCACCAGTAATTGACCAGGGCATTGACGCCGGTCTGCGACTGGACGTGATGCCACCAGGCATAGGGGATATAAAGCGCGTCACCCGGTTCAAGATCGGCATATTGCGCTTGTTCCAGCGCCTTGGCGAACAGCGGATATTTGCCGAAATCAGGATTTTCCAGCGGCACCATGCTGACCGGCACCCCGCCTGGCGCAAAATCGAATGGTCCCGGATAGAGGTTATCGATCTGCTCCGGCGGAAACAGGGTAAAATGCCGTTTCCCCGCCACCACGCAGGCGATATTGTGTGACGGATCGAAGTGGGTTTGGGTCCGGACGCGATTGCCCAGCCACAGGCGCGGCCCCGTGGATAATGCCAGCACCGGCAAGGGATGATCCGCCTCAAAGGCCGGCATATAATCCGCCAGGATAATCGACTGGGCGTAGATGGTGACGAAATCCTCGCGGTCTTCATTTTCCAGGAGGCGGTCAAGCAGGGCCGAAACCGTCGATTGGTCGATCATGAAATTATAACCGGTCAGGTCGTCATTATAGAAATAAGCACCCTTATGAACAGGAGGCTTAATGCTGATGCTGGCTGACTTGCCACTTGTATCCAGCCGTTTGAAAATTGCTGCCACGGCCGAATTGGACTCCCGCGCCGCCTGCACAACCGGCCAGTCGCTTACCAGCCCTTTCAGAACCACAGGCTGCCGCGCCGGCAGTATCTCCGCCTCGAAACGGGCGCGATCAATGCCCGTGACGATCCTGATCGGTTGCATCAGGCCAGGGCCGCGGCTACGGCGGCCAGGGTATAGGGCGCCATGGCGGCATAGGCCGTGCTGTTCGGGTGGACGCCGTCCGAGCTGAAGCCTGGACGCATGGCGCCTGTATCCATCGCCAGAGCCGGCCAGTAATCGACAAAGGTATAGTTCTGCGCCGAACAGACGGACTTGATCCAGTCATTCAGCGCCCGGATCTTCTCGACCGGATTGCCGACCTCCATCTTCCACGGGAAATGATCCGCCGGCGGTACGCTGGCCATGATCACCTTGATGCCGTAGACGCTGGCGAGATTGGCCATGGCTTGCAGGTTATTGGTGGTCGCCACAGGATCATACGGGTCCTGGTTCTGGGCGATATCGTTGGTCCCGGCCATGATATGCACGGCTTTCGGACGCAGCGCCACGACATCAGCCATGAAGCGGACAAGCATCTGCGCCGAAACCTGCCCGCCGATCCCACGACCGACCAGGCCGTTATCAGCATAAAAGCTGCCGGATTGCACCGGCCAGCCGTCAGTGATGGAATCGCCCATCATGACGACCTTGCGGGCGGTTTCCGGCAGCTTGACCACATCGGCATTGGCGAGATGATAGCGCCGAAGCTGCGCCCAGTCGGTGCCGACGGGCTGTACGGTCAATGTCGCCGGATCGTTATAATCCTGCAAGGCCGCCTGAACCGCCTGAGCTTCCGCCGTATCCTGGCCCTTGTTCTGCGCACTGGCCGCCGAGGCCACGCCCAGCATGGCGCCGCCCGCCAGCGCCCCGGTCAACAGATGGCGCCGCTTGATATCCGACATAGACTATTCCCCTGCTCAGGCGACCGTCAGGGTCGCCACCTTCAGGTCCACACTATTGGGTCCGACGGAGATCGTAAAGGTGCCCGGCTCAACAACGCGCTGCATATCCATATTATAGAATTGCAGGTCGGCCGGGGTGATGGTGAAACTGACGGTCTGGCTGGCGCCGGCATCGAGCGTGATGCGCTTGAAACCCTTCAGTTCCTTGACCGGACGGGTGACCGACGAGAAGTCATCACGGATATAGAGCTGGACCACTTCGTCCCCCTTGAGCGCGCCGGTATTCTTCACCTCAACGCTGACCGTCACGCTGTCCGTCGTACCAATGCTATCCTTTTCCAGCTTCGGCGCGGAGATATCGAAGGTTGTGTAGGAAAGGCCATAGCCGAAGGGGAACAGCGGCGAGGTTTCGCCATCAAGATAGCCACGACGGGCGGTCGGCTTGTAGTTATAGAAGATCGGCAATTGCCCGACATTGCGCGCGATCGACACCGGCAGCTTGCCGCCCGGGTTTGCCCGACCGAACAGGATATCGGCAGCGGCCCAGCCGGTTTCCTGGCCCATGTACCAGCCCTCGATCAGGGCGTCGGCCTTTTCATTGAGAAGGTTGACCGACAACGGGCGACCATTGAGCAGGAAGGCGACAGTTGGCTTTTTCAGCGCGAAAATCTGCGCGGCAAGATCGTTCTGGCGGCCGATCAGGTCGAGCGACTGGCGGTCGCCCAT
>FTKR01000037.1_pt1 | contig 10116 bp, 9 predicted proteins | sample 1658141 | NCBI WGS metagenome assembly FTKR01 (sample SAMEA3914802, study PRJEB12502) | metagenome | biome: forest; material: soil | place: Canada | collected 2010-06-25 | depth 0.1 m | reverse complement strand
GCCGGAAAAAGACCTGTACCCGACTGAGACCACTATCCCCAAACCTATGCCTGTCAGAGTAAAGCGTAAATTCCGCCCCCTGCGTTTTCTGGGCGCCTGTATCGTCGGCTTTTTTGCCTTTTCGATCCTGTCCGTCGCCATACATCGCTTCGTGCCAGTGCCGATTACCGTGCTGATGATCGAGAAGGTGACGCAGGGCAATGGCATCGATCACCGCTGGGTGCCGGCCTGGCAGATCAGCGATAACCTCAAGCGCGCCGTCATTGCTTCGGAAGACGCCAAGTTCTGCACCCATGACGGATTCGATATCCAGGCCATCGAAAAGGCCGAGCGCTATAACGCCACCCACAGGAAGAAGCGTGGGGCCTCGACCATTTCGCAGCAGACCGCCAAGAATGTTTTCCTGTGGCCGGATCGTTCGTGGATACGCAAGGGCTTTGAGGTCTATTACACCTTCCTGATCGAGCATATGTGGTCAAAAGACCGGATCATGGAGGTCTATCTCAATTCGATCGAGATGGGACCGGGGATTTATGGTGCCGAAGCCGCCTCGCAATATTGGTTCGGCCATAGTGCGGCGACGCTGTCAAAGGCTGAGGCGGCACAACTGGCGGCCATCCTGCCCAATCCGATCAAGCGCAAGGCCAAGGGCAATAAGCGTTCCGGCCGCATCGCCGCCAATGCGCGCACTGTCGTCAGTCAAGGACTGGATGCCTGCGCGGCGGAATAGGTTTAGAGGGGGAAGTATGGAAATGATTTGGAATAACATTCAGTCCGATTGGGTCAATATTGGACTAGCTATCATTATCCTATTATTCGGATTGAAAAGTCTCTTATATTGGCGTGACTGGACCAAACAGAAACAGAAATTTCTTGCGGAATTTAATATGGCTCCAGAGGAGGTGGACAAACTTTTTCAACCTGCATCCGACCGCGTATATAAACTTCTTAGCTTTATATTTTCGCTTTCTGCGGTCCTTGGTAGTTTCTCTTATATTTATCTAAATGCGTTTGGAGAAAGATCACTCTTCCAAAAAGAAGCTTCAATTATCTATCTATTTTCAGTTATATTTTTTCTCGTATTCGGTGGTGCCTTACTGGCGTTCAAAAATCAAACCATGCGTGCCGTTATGAGACTTGGCAATCTGGATTATTTTCGTCCGGGGTCGAACTGGCGAAAACGTTTGATTGGCGATCCGCTGGCAAAGCACCCTTTTGTCCATGGTTACGCACGCTTTCGCGGGTTTATCTGGTTTGCGGTTGGCCTTTTTCTGGCTTACCAATTGCTGCGAAACGCGATCCCCGGGTTGCCTGCGATCCAATAGTGGCCACGCTTATCCCTTGACGCCTGCAACCAAATAGCCTTCCCTTCGATTGTTAACTATTTGGGAGGACTGGCCATGAAGTATCTGCTGACATCGGTAGCGTGTATTGCCTTGCTTACCGGGTGCGCAACGGCGCCGACGGATTCCTCCGTGGTGCTGGGGGCCGGAAGTGGACCGGGGGCCTATACCGTGCCGGTCGCGCCCGCCCTGGCTGGTCCGGTGGCACCCGCCAAACCAACCGCCGAAGAGGCGAAGGCCTTTGTCGATGACGCCGAAAAGAAGCTGGCCGATCTTGGCGAATATGACGCCCATGTGCAGTGGGTCGGGGCCACCTTCATCAATTACGACACCGAATGGCTGCAAACCCGCGCCGATGCCGCGCTGAATGAGGCCACAGTCAAGTACGCCATGGAATCGGCGCAGTATAATGATGTCGATGCCGATCCGGTGACGCGTCGTAAGCTCAACCTGCTGCGCATTTCCCAGACCTTGCCGGCAGCCGCCGAACCTGGCGCGGCCGAGGAACTCTCCGCCGTCGCCGCCAAGCTGGGCTCGACCTATTCGACCGGCAAGTTCGACTGGAAGGGCAAGACCTATAATCTCGACGATGCCTCGGACGTGATGGCCAAGACGCGCGATCCGGCCACTACCCGCGCCATGTGGGAAGGCTGGATGAGCATTGCCGCGCCGATGAGGGACGATTACGCCAAGCTGGCCAGCCTTTCCAATAAAGGCGCGCAAGGCCTGGGATTCAAGGACACCGGCGCCCTGTGGCGGTCGGGTTACGACATGGACCCCGACGCCTTCGCTGCCGAGACCGACAAGCTGTGGAACCAAGTCGCGCCCTTCTACAAGAATCTGCACTGCTATACGCGGCGCAAGCTCAATGAAAAATATGGCGATGCCGTCCAGCCGAAGACCGGCCCGATCCGCGCCGACCTGCTCGGCAATATGTGGGCGCAGGACTGGTCGAACATCTATGACGTGGTGGCGCCGAAAGGCATCAAGTCGAGCTATAGTCTCGATAAGCTGTTGGTGAAAAAGAAGTACGACCCGCTGAAAATGGTCAAGACCGGCGAGAGCTTCTACACGTCTCTCGGCTTCAAAGGCCTGCCGGCCACCTTCTGGGAGCGCTCGCAGATTACCCGTCCGCGCGATCGTGAAGTCGTCTGCCACGCCTCGGCCTGGGATATCGATAATGTCGATGATCTGCGCATCAAGACCTGCCTCCAGGTCAATGGTGAGGACTTCTACACCGTCCACCACGAACTGGGGCATAACTTCTACCAGCGCGCCTATGCCGACCAGCCCTATCTGTTCAAGAACGGCGCCAATGACGGTTTCCACGAGGCGATCGGTGATTTCGTTGGCCTGAGTTCGGTGACGCCGACCTATCTCAACCAGATCGGCCTGCTGGCCAAGGTGCCGAACGATTCGGAGGATATCCCCTACCTGCTTAAGATGGCCCTGCAAAAGATCGCCTTCCTGCCGTTCGGCCTGGAAATCGACCGCTGGCGATGGGAGGTCTTCTCCGGCCAGATCACCGAGGCGCAGTATAATCAGCGCTGGTGGGAACTGGTGCGCAAATATCAGGGGCTTGAAGCGCCGGGTGTGCGACCGGACTCGGCCTTCGATCCGGGCGCGAAATACCATGTGGCCGCCAGCGTGCCCTATACCCGCTATTTCCTGGCCGATATCCTGCAATTCCAGTTCCAGCGCGCGGCGTGCGAACAGTCCGGCTGGAAGGGACCGCTGCATCGCTGTTCGGTCTATGGCGAACGCGCGGTCGGTGAGAAGCTGAACGCCATGCTGGAGATGGGGCAATCGCAGCCCTGGCCGGACGCGCTGGAAACCTTTACCGGTCAGCGCGACATGGATGCCACGGCGATCATGGACTATTTCGCACCACTGAATACCTGGCTGGAAGAGCAGAATGAAGGCCAGCAATGCGGCTGGGATGGCGAGATTTAACGAATGGGGCGTGGGGTCTGTGACCCCACATCTTCGATCTAATAAAAAAGCCCGGCCTTAAGGCTGGGCGTTTTTCATTAGAAGGGAAAGTCTTGGGGCCGCAGGCCCCAAAACCCCATTAGTTATTTCAACATTTCCACAGCCTTGTCGGCTTCCGCTGTCAATGCGCGCGCATCATAGGTCATGGCCATATGACCGAGGCCGGGCAGGACCGTTACCTTGATGGCCGGATTGGCGCCTTCAATGGCCGCGGGATAGGCTTCGGCGTGGAATAGTTCGTCATCGGCACCGATCAGTACCTGTGTCGGCTGATGGATCGCCGCCAAGGCCGGTTTCCAGTCACGCGGCAGATTGGCCGAGGCCAGCAACGCGTGCGTATAGAAACGTGGGCGGGTCTTGTCGCTGGTCTTTGGTACGGCCATGCCCAGCACATTGAGGTGATCGAACGCGCTGATCCCCCAGCGATTCAGGATGGTCAGGACTACGATGCGCGGGATGCTGACATTCGTCCAGCCGCCTTCCGAAGGCCGGTCCATCGCCGTGCCGGCGGCGATGAACGGCGACAGGGCGAGATAACCGTCGAAATTGCCGGCATATTTACTGCCGGCCGTACGCAGGATCACCGAACCGCCGGTCGAATGGCCGACCAGCAGGCGCTTTTCGCCCGGATGCTCACGTTTCACCCGTTGCGCCAGGTCATCGAGATCGTCTTCATACTGGCCGCGATAAACAATATCGCCGGCACGCCCATTGGGCCCCGGACTCAGGCCGTGCCCGCGCAGGTCAATGGCATAGACGCTGATGCCGCGCGCTGCGAACGCTTTGGCTATGCCATGCGAGGCCTGCGACCAGCCGGAAGAACCGTGGACCACGATGGCCGTGCCGCCGCCGGGTTTGCCGGCATAATAGCGATAGGCCAGTTGCCCGCCATCACGCGCCGTTAGATAATGATATTCCGGCAGTTCCTTATTGAAGGCCGTGAGCGCCCCGACCGCGCCCTGTACCGCTTTGATCGGTGGCGGGGCCTTGGGGGCAGTGAAGATCAGTATGCCGCCGGCAATGGTAGCCATGACGATCGGTGTGAGGATCAGGCCGCGAACGACGTGTCGAAGAATGCGCTTGAACATGAAGGTCTCCTGTTGGTGTGACCTCGCTTGCTTATGGGCGCGCCGCCCCCTAGTCTCGCCGTCTTTCGTGGATGGTCGCCGGATTTCGCCAATGGATTCGTTTCGCTTTTTGCAATTCCGCTATGCGCCGCATCGGTCGTGGAAAGCGTTAGCCATTTTGCCGATGATGGGGCTTGCGCTGGCGCTGGCGGGGCCCTTCGGCAGCTATGTCAGCATGAATATCTGGGCGCGATCCGCGCATTTCGCCCTGTGTTTCACTGTCATCGGGCTACTGATTTTGGAAAGCGCCTACCGTCTGGCGCGGAAGTATTTTGCAGGCAACTGGCCGCTGTGGGCGGCGCTCATTCTTGATGCCGCGCTTGTCGTGCCAGCGGCGACGATCGTCTGGGGATCGCTGCATATCTTCAGCCCGGCTGCGCTGGTGAGGGTGCCCTTCACGACCTTGCTGTGGCAAAATCTGTTCATCGTTCTCGTCGTGCAGGCAGGCTTTGTCGGCGTGGCGGTAGTGCGGCAGCCCCATCTGCCGCCAGATGAACCGCCGGTCATGGGCGATGACTATCCCCTGGCGCAACGATTGCCGTTCGCGCTGAAACGCAGCCCAGTGCTGGCCCTGACATCTGAAGATCATTACCTGCGCGTTTATACCGCGCGGGGGGAGGCACTGATCCATATGACCCTGGCCGAAGCGGTTGAGCTGTTGCGGGACGGTTTCCAGATCCACCGCTCGCACTGGGTTTATGATGGTGCGGTCAAGAACTATCGCAAGGATCAGGTCGAGCTGATTACGGGCCTGAAACTGCCCCTTAGCCGGCATCGCAAGAAGGCGTTCGAAGACTGGCTGGAAACGATCGCTCCAGCGTGACAAGACTTTGCTGGACGTAAAACAGCAGGTATGCGCATGAGTGCGCAACATCGGAGTGTTCGCCATGCATATTGTTGAAACCCTGGGCCTGAGCCTGTTCACCCTGATCATTTGCGGCAGCGGCGCGGTTCTGGGTCTGATCATCGCCGCCTGGAAGGGCATAAAGCCGGGTGTCCTGACCTGTGTGGCGACCGGCGTAGTCGTCGCTGTCATCAGCCTGCTGATCGTGCTGAACTGGTCGCATAGCGGTCTGATCGCCTCAAAGGCGGTTGTCAGCACCTACTTGACCGTCCTGGCCAACGACCTGATTGTCTGGATGACCGTTTCCGCCATCGGCCTAGGCATTGGTTACGGCCTCTACACCCTGCGCACGCAAGGTTTCAAACGCTAGGCCAGCTTGATCTCGCGCAGGCGCTGCATCAGGAAGTCCTGCGCTGTGATCGGTTCGGCGCCCAAGTCCGGATGTTCGGCCGTGATGCAGTTTGACAGGGTTTCGATCACGTAGGGCGGCTCGAAATGCAGGAAGAACGGTGTCGAATAGCGGGCGAAATCCTTGCGTCCCTCCGCCGGATTGATGACGCGGTGCTGGGTGGATGGCAGGACGCCATTGGTCAGGCGCGACAGCATGTCGCCGATATTGCAGACGATGCAGTCCTCCGGCGGTGTGATCGGTAGCCACTGGCCGTCGCGGTCGAGCAATTGCAGGCCGGGCTCCTCGGCACCGAGCAGCAGGGTAATCACATTGATGTCGCCGTGGGCGCCAGCGCGCACGCTTTCGCCCGGCGTGGTCACAGGCGGATAGTGCAGCAGGCGCAGCACGCTGTTGCCCTCGGCCACGGTCGGCGCGAAAAATTCCGCATCCAGCCTCAGATAGACAGCAATGGCACGCAAAACCTTTTTCCCCAAGGCATCCAGCGCTTCATAGAGTGCATAGGTGCTGGCGTGGAAATCGGCGATCTCGGCCGGCCAGACGTTTTCAGCCATATATTCCGTGTACGGATGGCCGACTGGAAGTTCGCGCCCGATATGCCAGAATGCCTTGAGGTCGTGGTGCGTGGCGCCCTTGGCCGTCTCGATGCCGAAGGGGGTATAGCCGCGTGCCCCGCCGATGCCGGTCTTGTATTTGCGCTTGGTTTCTTCCTGCAGGGCGAAGAAAGCCCTGGTGGCCGAAAGCGCGCGATCGAGCAGGTTCGGATCGAGGCCATGGCCACCCAGGACCGCAAAGCCGTAACGTTCGAAGGTTGCACCCAGATTTTGCGAAAAGGCCGTGAAATCAGTCTCATACAACGCCAAGGGCACTGGCGGGATGGCGGAAACAGCGGGCTTGGGCGAATCGGGCATGGCGGCACTTCAATCAATACGGAAATCAGAGTGCGAACCTAGCCCGTCTCCCCCTTTTCAGGCAATCCGTTTCTTAGAGCATGTCCCAATCCAATCGGATCGGGACATGCTCTAAGTGATTATTTTTTAACGCACATCTTAATCCGAAAAGTGCGTCACACTTTTCGGGATGCGCTCTAAATCCCACAACCACGAATAAGCGCTGGGGCAGGGGTGATTTTTACAGCAAACTCGGCTATGAACCGCTTAGGGTAACGCGACTCGCAAGAGAGCGCGTGTTTTATGTCGACTAAAGGCGGGATTTCAGTGTTTGCGGGTATAGGCGAAGGTCGCCGGATGCGAAGGTGGGCGATAGGAACAGCGGCATTGCTGGCGGCTGCCGCGACGCTGTTGTGTTTTTATCCGCACCCGGCGCCGGCGCAGGAATCATCGTCCGCCAACCAGTCGTTGTCCGATCTTGTCGATTCCGATCTCCAGCCGGTCAATTCCACTAAGGCGTTGAAAACCTCCGAACAGTCGGTGGTGCGCGTTTTAGTCGTTTATCGCGGCTATGGCGGCGTGCCGCTCGATACGGTCGGCATGGGGTCGGGCTTCGTCGTCGCGCCCGGCTATGTCGTCACCAATTACCACGTCGTCGAAGTCCCGCCTGAAGCCTCCAGTGCCGATATCTATATCGTGCCGCACAAGGATTCCGGCGCCGGCTACCAGCCCGTGCAACTGGTCAAGCCGTGGATCGAGGGCGACCTGGCGCTGTTGTCCGCACCCGGCCTCAAGGTGCCGCCGCTCAAGCTTTACCTGACGCCCTACAAGAATGAGCGCGTCGTTTCGATGGGCTATCCGGACGTCACGGATCACCTGCTGAACCGCTCCGGCACGGCCCTTCTGGAACCGGCCGACGCCTATGTGACGCAAGGTTCCATCGCCCTGTTCGCTTCGACCAATCCCGATGGCAGCCGGGTCGAAACCCTGTTCCATACGGCGCCGATCAACCACGGCAATTCCGGCGGGCCGCTGCTCAATGAATGTGGGCAGGTGGTCGGCGTCAATACCTGGACGGCGCCCTCATCGATGTCAGCCGGCGGCAATCTCGATGTCTCGGCCGGCCAGTATGTCGCTACGCACGTTTCGGCGCTCAATACCTTCCTGAGTTCGGCGGGCATCACCCCCACTGTCGTCAGCACACCCTGCTACGCCAAGAGCGAGGACGAGATCGTCAAGGATGATGCTCTGTCGCGCGTCCTTGCCGCCGCCGCCGAGGCGCAGGTCCAGCGCCTGGCCGAGCAGAAGAAAGCTGAGGCCGATCGCGCCGCCATGGAGACCTGGCAACTGGGCGCGATGATCGTGCTGTCCGTGCTGGTTCTGATCCTGATCGGCCTGATCATCCGCCGTGAAATTCGCCACCGTACCGAAATTCACAGCAAGGAGCCTTTGGCGCCGACGGCTTTCGATGAGACGCCCCTCAAGCCGGAGAAGGTCAAGCCGCCGAAGCCTGAAAAGGTCAAGGCCGAATGGGTGCCGCATGACCGTGTCAAGCTGCCGGGCCTCAAGCATCCGATACCCTGGGGCTGGATCGCCTTGGCGTTGATCATCATCGTGGCGGTCGTCGGCTTCCTGATCAAGGAACGCGAAATCGACAGCCGCCTGACCAAGCCCAAGGTGGCGGCGCCTGTGGCGGCGGCGGCCATCCAGCATATGTCGTGCGATGTTGATAAGGCGGCGTCCGCCAATCCGCTGGCCGATGCCGGTCATATCGAGTTCGATTTTGATCTGGTCCACGCCTGTGTCAATGGCCGCACACCTTATGAGCGCCAGGCTGACGGTAACCTGCTGCGCTTCACCACGGGCGACGCCAATCCGGTGGCCGCGCGCATGGAGCTTTCGGCCGATGGCGCCCTGTTCACACGCTATGATTACCGGCTCGATCCGGCGCAGTACAAAACCTTTGTGGCCCAAAAGACCGCGCTGGGTTCTTTCCGCTGTTCGGCCAATGCCGACGCTGGCGCGCTGGCGGCCCTGGGTGAAAATCTCGCCCGCGTCCGCACCCTGTCCCTGTCTTACCTGACCATGCCACCCGAAACCAGGACGGTCTGGCATTGCAAGGCCAGTTAAGCAGCATTGGCTGCGCCGAACTTCGTTTCCAAAAGTGTGACGTACTTTTTGGATGAAAATGCCCGACAGTTAAACCTATAGTGCTTTGCCGATCTGATTGATCGGCAAAGCACTATAGGTTAACGGTGCCATACAGCCGTCTTCATCCTGTGTTCAGTTGGCGACCCGTAGAAGTTACGTGTGATCTTTGGCACTTTAAAGTCTTGAAGGCTTTATAGATTTCTAATGAGATTGCGCGGTCTTTCATTCAACCTCCTTATCCCGGCTATGCCATGGATAAGAGGCTGCCCTGAATTTCGTGCCCAGAAAGCCGAAAACGTCAGGCTTTAATTCATCTGAGGAGTTTTAACCCATGCGTACTATTCATTTTTCCGGTCGCAATATGGTCCTGGCCCTGACCGGCGTCGCTTTCCTGCTCGCCGGCTGTGAAACCGTCGACACCAGCAACGGCGTCAAGACCAGCAGCAATACCAAGTCCGGCGCCCTGATCGGCGCTGGCGCGGGTGCCGTGCTGGGCGCCTTGTCCAACAAGAACGATCGCCGCAAGAATGCGGTCATCGGCGCGGGCATCGGCGCCCTGGCCGGCGGAGGCGTTGGCGCCTACATGGACCGTCAGAACAAGGACCTGCGCGCCAAGCTGGAAACTCGCGGTGTCTATATCACCCGTTCAGGCGACAATATCATTCTCAACCTGCCGTCCGACCTGACCTTTGCATCGGGCAGCGCCGATATTGCCGGTTCTTTCCTGCCGGTGCTCGATGATGTCGCCACTATCCTGAATCAGTATCCCTCGACCTACATCGATGTGGTCGGCCATGCCGACAGCAGCGGCAATGCTGCCAGCAACATGACGCTTTCCGAGCGCCGCGCCAACGCCACAGCCGGTTATCTGGTGGCGCGCAAGGTTAAGGCTGAGCGCATCTATATCGCTGGCATGGGCGATACCCAGCCGATCGCCACCAATGCCACGCCGGAAGGCCGCGCCAAGAACCGCCGCGTCGAAATTACCCTGCGTCCGGTGGAATAATTAACCCTCTATTTTGAGGGAATATCAAAGTTACACGGCTAGATTGGCGGCATGGATAAACCCTGCCGCCTTTCTGATATTAAGCGTTTGGCTTTGTTGGGAGCCGAGGTCGATGTGATCACCCCGGCCTATGTGATGGATTTTGTCGGCCGCAAGGTCGCGGCGAAAGAACGCGCCATCGTGGCCAATCACAACCTGCACAGCCTCTACCTGTTCCAGAAACGTTCGGATATGCGCGCTTTCTACGAAAAGGCCGACCTGATCGAGATCGATTCGACGCCAATGATCGCCTGGGCCAGACTGATGGGCCATCCGGTTTCGCGCGCCCATCGCTGCACCTATCTCGATTTCCGC
>FTKR01000035.1_pt1 | contig 10130 bp, 11 predicted proteins | sample 1658141 | NCBI WGS metagenome assembly FTKR01 (sample SAMEA3914802, study PRJEB12502) | metagenome | biome: forest; material: soil | place: Canada | collected 2010-06-25 | depth 0.1 m | reverse complement strand
CCAACGATCGCCGAGCCCACTTTCGACGGCATCGTGCGAGCGCTCGCTCACCAGGTGGTGGAGCTGTCCACCGGGGATGGGGCGATGATGCTGCTCCTGTTGTTGCGCAGCTCAGGCGATGAACGTGCCGAGGCGATTCGGCGCGGCATCCTCCAGTCATTTGCGCGTCGGCTGGCGGGAGCTGCCGGGCGAGATCCCGATGAGGGTCGGGACCTTCTCAACGCGCAGATCGTGCTCGCCACGGCGATGGGAATCGTGCAGCTGCGCTCGGGCGCCGGCGTCGAGCCACTGGCCTCAGCGACCGAAGACGAACTGACAGTGCCGCTGCGCGTTGTGCTCTCCGCCCTGCTGTCGAACAGCTGACGCGCCTAAACTCGCCCTCATGGCAGCACAGAAGCCCACCCTCGTGCTCGGCGGTGGAGGAGTCAGTGGCATCGCCTGGGAGACCGGCATCCTCACCGGGCTCGAGGCGGGCGGAGTCGACGTGCGCGACGTCGAGGCGATTCTTGGAACCAGCGCGGGCTCCGCCGTCGGCGCGCAGCTCGGCAGCAAACTCACGCTGACGGAGCTCTATGCGCGACAGCGCGCCGGCAGCCCCGGCGAGCTCAGCGCGAGTTTTGGCGGGCTGACGATGCTCAAGTTCGTCATCTCAGGCATCCTTCCGGGCCCAGAGGATGCGGTGCTGCGCCGCATAGGACGACAGTCCGCCCGCGTCACGACCGTCTCGCCCGCGGAGCGCCGCGCCGCGATCCAGACCCGTCTGCCCGAGAGCGCGTGGCCCAGCCTCGACCTGCGCATCGTGGTTGTGAATGCTGACGCCGGAACCACACGGGTTATCACCAAGGCCGACGGCATCCCTCTGCTTGATGCTGTCGGGGCGAGCTGCGCCGTTCCGTTCGTCTGGCCGGCCGTGCAGATCGAGGGCCACAGCTACATCGACGGCGGAACCCGCTCGCCGGTCAATCTCGACCTCGCGCCGGGCAGCGGCCCGGTGATCGTGCTGGCGCCGGTTACCGCGGCGCTGCGACGGGCGAGTCGTGTCTCCGAGCAGCAGAAGGCCCTTGGCGCGCGGTCGGTCGTGATCATCGAGCCGTCCGCTGCGAGCAAGGCCGCGATGGGCCGCAACTCGCTCGACAAGTCGGTGGCTCCCGCGAGTGCGCTCGCCGGATTCGAGCAAGGCAAGGCCGAGGCGGCGAAGGTGCTCGCCGTTCTCGCTAGCTAGCCGCAGGCGCTCTCGACGATCGTCGTGCCCGGAGCGCCGGCGTGTAGATCTCGTGCAGTGCCTCGGTGCGTCCGTGCACCCGTTCGAGCAGCATCTCGACCGCGCGAGCACCCATCAGCTCTCCGTTCTGGTCGACGCTCGAGAGCGAGAGCCCGGGATGCGAGTCCATGGGCAGGTCGTCGTAGCCAACGACCGAGATGTCTAGTCCAAGCTCGTCGAATGCGCGGAGCGCACCGATCGCGAGTTCATCGTGTGCCGCGAAGATTGCCGTCGGGGGCTCGTGACTGCTGAGGTAGTCGAAGAGCATCTTGTAGGCCTCGTCCTGGCTGTCATCCACCTGGATCACCTCGGTGAACTTCGCGTGTCCCGACTCCTGCATCGCCGCGAGATAGGTCTTCAGCCGCACGCCGTGGGGCGTGTTCTTGTGCTGCTCCGTGCCGGCGGACTCGATGGTCAGGTGGGCAATGCGGTCATGACCGAGAGCGAAGAGGTGGTCCATTACGGCCAGGGCCCCGGCCTCGTCGTCACCGGCCACCGTGTCGTAGTAGTCCGAGAAGTCGTGACGACCGAACATCACCACGGGCGTGCGACGGGCGACGCTCTCGAGCCAGGAGCGGTCGACGAGCGGCGCGATGCCGATGACCCCGTCGACCTGCTGGTCGATGAGCGCTTCGATCGCGCGGTAGCCCTCCCGCTTGCCCGACTCGGCCGGAGCGATGATGAGCTGGTAGTTCGTTCCGCCGAGCGCATCCGACGCGCCGTGCAGGATCTTCGCGAAGAACGGGTTGCGGAAGTCGGGGATCTCGATGCCGAGGGTGTAACTGGACCCGCGCATTGCTCGCGCGGCCACGCGGGGGCGGTACTCGAGCAGCTCGATTGCTTCGGACACCTTCTTGAGCATGGCGGGACTCACGCCGTAGGCATTGCGGATCACCTTGGAGACGGCGGCGCGCGAGACGCCGGCCGCACGCGCCACGTCTTCGATGGTCGCCGGGCGATTTCCGGGATCTTCCGCCACTTTTCCTCCGCTGGTGCGGTCTTCAGCCGCTTGCTGGCCTAGCTTCACTGCAAATTCAGGTTCACCGCTTCGATGAGGCTAATGGAAGCTCATCGGTGCTGTCGGCCTGAATTTCTAGTCAAACTGAAATTGTTGAAACGTTTTTATGCGAATCGTTTGTAGATCGGTCTATCACCGTGCATAATCTTAGTACGTAACGTAGACCGCTCTACAAAACGGGACAAGTCCCGTGCATGACCATCAAGGAAGATGACATGAATCGATCCGCCAACTTGGCACTAGCGCTCGGCGCATCGATCAGGGGCTGCCCGCTCCTGATGCCATCCATCTGCCTGGTGGCCGAATAAGCCCGACCCGGTTCGCCGGAACGGTGCGATGTCGTTGAGAATGCGGATACATCGCGCGCTTCACTCCCTCACCAAACCATCCTTATGAAAATCCGAAAGGAACTCTCAATGTTGAGAAAGCACACGAGCAACGGCCGCAGGCCCTCTGCTCTGCGGATCGCAGCCGGACTCGGAGGAGTCGCCCTCATTGGCGCGACCCTCGCTGGTTGCACGTCGACCGGCTCCGGCGATGGCACGACCTCGATCACCTTCCTCGCTGGCGGCAACGATGCATCGGCTACCGCTCTTGCCCAGGGCCTGGTGGACGCGTTCACCAAGGAGAACCCGAACATCAAGGTCAAGATCGATCCGCGCCCGACCGGCACCGATGGCGACAACCTCATCAAGACCCAGCTGTCGACCGGGACCATGGACGACGTCTTCTTCTACAACTCCGGTTCGCTGTTCCAGGCCCTCAACCCGGACTCGACCCTGCAGCCGCTCGGCGACGAACCGTGGGTCAAGGACCTGTCTGACGACTTCAAGACCACGGTCAGCACGGAGAACGGTCTCTACGGCGCCCCGTGGGGATCCACCTTCGATGGCGGCGTCATGTACAACAAGAAGGTCTACGCGCAGCTCGGCCTCGAGGTGCCAGACACCTGGGCTGACTTCATCAGCAACAGCCAGAAGATCAAGGATGCCGGCATCATTCCGATCCTGCAGTCTTACGGTGACACCTGGACGAGCCAGCTCTTCGTGCTCGCCGACTTCGCCAACGTGAACGCGGCGGACTCGGGCTGGGCTGCCGACTACACCGGCAACAAGGCGAAGTTCGCCGACAAGCCGGCGTTCTCGTCGTTCCAGCACACCCAGGACGTCTTCGATCTCGGCCTGCTCAACGAGGACTACGCGTCGCTCACGAATGCCAACGCGCTGAAGCTGCTGGCCACCGGAGAAGCTGCCCAGTACCCGATGATCACGGTCACCATCAGCAACGTCGTGCAGAACAACCCCGAGAACGTCGATGACATCGGCTACTTCGCGATGCCGTCTGACGCAGGTGACTCTCACGCAACCGTGTGGGAGGCGAATGGCGCCTACATCCCGAAGAGCACGACCGGCGACAAGCTGGCCGCCGCGAAGAAGTTCGTGGCGTTCATCAACTCTCCTGCGGGCTGCGACGTGCAGAACGCTGCAGGTACCGTTGCCGGACCGTACGCCATCAGCACCTGCAAGGTGCCGGATGACGCTCCTGCTCTCGTCGCCGACGAGCAGAAGTACCAGGATGCCGGGAAGACGAGCCCCGCGCTCGAGTTCCTGTCTCCCGTCAAGGGACCGAACCTCGAGAAGATCCTCATCCAGGTTGGCTCGGGAATCTCCACGGCCAAGGAGGGCGCGGCCCTCTACGACGACGATGTGAAGGCCCAGGCGCAGCAGCTCGGGCTCAAGGGCTGGTAGCAGTTAGCCTTCGCAGGGCCGGCGGACCAGTCCGCCGGCCCTGCGACACACCGACAACGTAATTCACCTGGAGCATGGCATGACGATTGCAAGCAGACCGATCATGGTTGAGGCAGCCGCGAGGGCGCGACGACCCCGTGGTGGCAAGGGCAAGAGCTGGATCAGCTCGACCTATCCGACCTGGTTCTACATTCCCGCCGGCGCGCTCTACGTCGTCTTCTTTGCCGTTCCAACGTTCGCCTCGTTCTACTTCTCCCTCACGCGCTGGTCGTTGTTCAGCGTGCAGTTCGTTGGGCTCGACAACTTCGTGCAGTTCTTCCAGAACCCGCAGCTCTACAACGGCTTCATCCACACCTTCATCTACGGCTTCCTCACCTCCGCGGCGAAAGTAGTCATCGGGTTCTTTCTCGCGGTGCTGCTCACCTCCCCGGTGATCGGACGCGGCTACCTCCGGGCGGTGGTCTTCTTCCCCGTGCTGATCTCGACGATCGGTGTTGGGATCATGTGGAAATCGCTCCTCGACCCGTTTCATGGACTGGTCAACGGCATCCTCGGCGTCTTCGGACTGCCCCAGCCGGGCTGGTTCACCGATCCGAATCTCGCGCTCTACACGATCGCTGCCGTCGACGTCTGGAAGGGCATCGGCATCGCGACCCTCATCTTCATGGCTGGGATCGTCGCCATCCCGACCGAGTACTTCGAAGCGGCCCGGATGGATGGCGCGAGCCCGTGGTACATCCTCCGCACGATCACGATCCCTCTCTCGCGCGCAGCCACCGGGACGGTGATCATCCTCTCCCTCATCGGCGGACTCCGGTCGTTCGACCTCATCTGGGCAACCACCGGGGGCGGCCCCGGCTTCACCAGCGACGTGCTCGCCTCGGTGATCTACAAGCAGTACCAGGCTGGCTTCTACGGACTGTCGACGGCGGGCAACGTGGTGCTGTTCGTCGTGGTCACGGCGATCATGGTTCCGGTCTCGTACTTCCTCAATCGACGGACGGTCGAGCTGTGAAGCGCCAGCGCACGCGCGCCTGGATCGTCGGCGGCATTGCGATCCTCGTCTCCGTCTTCGTCTTCCTTGTGCCGTTCGCCTACGTGGTGCTCCAGGCTTCCAAGACCCCGACAGAGGCATCCGACCAGACCTTCACCCTGCCCTCCCAGTGGCAGTTCTTCCAGAACCTCGGCGACGTGCTCGCCGCAAGCGACGGACTCATCTGGCGTGCGTTCATCAACAGCGCGGTGCTCACGATCGGCTCGGTGGTCATCATGGTGATCGTCTCGGCGATGGTCGGCTACGTGCTGCAGCGCAAGGTCAGCAAGCTCAACCCGGTCATCAACTTCTTCGTGCTCGCCGGGCTCATCGTGCCGCCAGCCGTCGTACCGACGATCTGGTTGCTGCAGGGGCTGGGGTTGTTCCGAACGGTGCCGGGGATGATCCTCATCGACGCCACCTTTGGGCTGTCGTTCTGCATCCTCCTGTTCCGTGCCTTTGTCGGCACGATCCCGAGGGAGCTCGACGAAGCAGCCATCATCGATGGGGCCGGACCGATCCGGCTGTTCTTCCTGGTGATCATGCCGCTGCTCCGCCCGGTGATGGTGACCGTCATCGTCGTGCAGGCCGTCGCAGTCTTCAACGACTTCGCCGGGCCGCTGTACTTCCTGCCCGGATCGGAGAACGCGACTGTGCAGCTCACCCTGTACCAGTTTCAGGGCCAGAACGTCAGCTACCCGAACCTGCTCTTCATGGACATGCTGCTCATCACCATTCCGCCGCTCATTGCCTACGTCTTCTTCAACCGGCAGATCGTCGCCGGCATGACGAGCGGTGCCGTCAAGGGATGACGCAGCAGCCTGACCCCCAACTTCGGGACGGCGATCTGGCCGTCTCACACCCAGCAACAGATAGAGGAAACATGAACTGGCACGCTCGGATGATCGCCGCCGATCACGACTTCGACGGTGCGCCGCTGCTCCGCCGCGAGTTCCGACTGGAGTCGGGTCACGGGGCGGTCGCCACCGCCAAGCTCTCCGTAACCGCGCATGGCGTCGTCGAGGCCTGGCTCAACGGCCAGCGAGTTTCCGCCGAGGTGCTTGCTCCGGGCTGGACCAGCTACGAGTGGCGGCTGCGATACAGCGAGCACGACGTGACGGCGCTACTCGCTGACGAGAGCGTGCTCGGTCTCGCGCTCGGCAATGGGTGGTACGGCGGGCGCATCGGCTGGACCGGACAACGCGGCCTTTACGGCGACACGCTCGGCGCGTTTGCCCAGCTCGAGGTGACCTTCGCCGATGGCTTCGTGCAGGTCATCGCAACCGACGAGAGCTGGTCGTCTGGCCCGAGCGCTGTGACGGCGAACGACCTCTACGACGGTGAGACCATTGACGCGCGACGCGATCGCACTGCCTGGCTCTCATCGGGGTTCACCTCGTCGGAGTGGGCCGGTGTACATGTTGTCGACTTCGACACAGCCCAGCTCAGCCGCAACACCGGGCCGGCGATCACGGCCTTCGCGGAACTTGCTCCGCTGCGCATCTGGACCTCGCCGGCAGGCAAGACTCTCGTCGACTTCGGCCAGAACCTCGTCGGCTACGTACGGGTTCGCGTCCAGGGCGAGGAGGGCGCGGAGATAGTTCTGCGGCACGCGGAGGTGCTTGAGCATGGCGAGCTGGGCATCCGTCCACTCCGCACGGCGAAGGCGACCGACCGCTACATCCTCAGCGGCGGCGCAGACGAGTTCGAGCCGACCTTTACCTTCCACGGCTTCCGCTATGCAGAGATCACCGGATGGCCGGGTGAGGTGGCCGCAGACGCCGTCTCTGCAATTGCCATCGGCTCCGATCTCGATCGCATCGGAACATTCCACTCCTCCGACCCGGAGCTCAACCAGTTCCACGAGAACGTGGTCTGGGGCATGCGCGGCAATTTCGTTGGAGTTCCCACCGACTGCCCGCAGCGCGACGAGCGCCTCGGCTGGACCGGCGACATCGCCGCCTTCGCCCCGACCGCCGCGTACCTCTTCGATGTCGACGCTTTCCTCAAGGAGTGGCTGATCGATGTCGCCCTCGAGCAGGAGCACCAGGGCGGGGTGATTCCCTATGTCGTGCCGGACGCTCTCAAGTACCTTGAGATCGGGGATCTTCCGCCGAAGGTGGAATCGACGTCGGTCTGGAGCGATGCCGGCGTCTGGGTGCCGTGGAATCTCTACGAGGCCTACGGCGACGTGTCGGTGCTGGAAGCACAGTTCGACTCCATGACCTCGCACGTTCGCCATGTGCGTGGCCTGCTCTCCCCGAACGGCCTGTGGGATACCGGCTTCCAGTTCGGCGACTGGCTCGACCCCGATGCTCCACCGGAGGACCCGGCCAACGCGAAGGCCGATAAGGGCGTCGTCTCGACTGTCTGTATCTTCCGTTCTGCGGTCATCGTCGCCGACGCGGCCAGGGTGCTCGGCCGCACGGCGGAGGCCGCGGAATTCGCCGCGATCGCCGCCGAGCTCAAGACCGCCTTCACCGAGCACTACCTCGATGCCGGCGTCATCCTCAGCGATTGCACGACCGTCTATGCGCTGGCAATCGCCTTCGGCATTCTCGATGCGGCCGACGAGGAGTTCGCCGGGCATCGCCTTGCCGAGCTGGCAAAGGTGAGCGGCTACCGCATCTCGACCGGCTTCGCCGGCACCCCGTTCATCTGCGATGCCCTCACGAAGACCGGGCACATCGACGAGGCCTATCAGCTCCTCATGCAGCGCGAGAATCCGTCGTGGCTGTACTCGGTAACGATGGGCGCGACGACGATCTGGGAGCGGTGGGACTCCATGCTCCCCGACGGCAGTATCAACCCCGGCCAGATGACATCGTTCAACCACTACGCCCTCGGCGCTGTCGCCGACTGGATGCACCGTGTGGTTGGCGGCATCTCGCCGCTCGCGCCCGGCTACAGCGAGGTCCTTATTGCTCCGCAGCCGGGCGGTGGACTCACGGATGTCGAAACGAGTCTCGAGACTCCGCACGGCCGGCTTGCGGTTCACTGGTCGATCGCCGCGGGACAGTTGCGCGTCGAAGCGAGTGTTCCCGTCGGCGTGCGTGCGACCGTGCGACTGCCCGGTCGGCCGGATGCCGTGCTCGAGGGCGGGCACTTCGACTCGGCGGTCCCCGCGCTCGCCTAGAGGTTCACGTCTTCCAGAGAGGCGTGTGAGCCGCTGCCCGTTCGACGGCAAGGCGATGGGCGAACGGCGCCCACACGATCACGGCGATGCCGGCACCGACGAGCATGCCGCCAATCGTGTCGGAGATCCAGTGCGCTCCGAGGTAGGTGCGACTGAGCATCATGGCGATCGTGTAGATCGACCCGGCGGCCCAGACCCAGGTTCGGGCGAAGACGATGGCGAGCACGGTCGCAAGCACCGCGGCATTGGCGCTGTGGCCGGAGGGAAAAGATCCGAAATCCGGGTGTACGAGAATGTCGGTCGGTCGTGGTCGCCCCATGACCTGCTTGAGCAGCTGAACCACGGTCGCACTGGCGAGGGTCGCCGTAGCGAAGTACAGGGCTGCCCAGCGCCGTCGAAAGACAAGGAGGGCTGCAATTACCACCAACGGGATCACCAGTACCGCGAACAGTCCGCCGCCGAGAAAGTTAAACACGAGTGCGGGAACCGTCCAGAATGCCGAGCGGTGTTCGACGACCTCCCCCATCCATTCGAGCTCGAAGCCGAAGGGCTTGTTGTTCTCGCGGTAGAAGATCACCAGCGCGAGCGCCGTGACCAGCACAAGGCCGAACCCGGCCGAAACGAGGGGCCAGAATCGTGAGATCTTCACCGGGTCCGGGTGTGGCAGCGGAGAGCTCATGCTGCGAGCCTGCCAGTGCCGCCTCGTTTGAGGCTGGGAGTCTAGCCGCGCTGCACGAAGGCCGTGATGCGATCGAAGGCGCCAACCCAGGCGTACTTGGTGAAGAAGTCGCGCAGCTCCTCGGTGGGGAATCCGCTCTGCACGACGGTCATGAGGGTGCCGCCCTCCACTTCGGCGAAGGTGATCTCGATCTCCATCGTCATCCCGTCTGGGCTGCTTCCACTCGACGAGGTCACCAGCCGGTGTGGGCGATCGAAGACGCGGATGGCGTTCGTCTCGCGGTAGAGCTCGTCGCGGTTCTTGCCCCACACGTTGGTGATGTGGCCGCCGACGCGGAGGTCGACATCCGTTTCGATGATGCTCGGCTCGGTGTCGAGAATGGTGAACCAGATCTTCTGCTTCTCTGCGTCGGTGTAGGCGTCGAAAACTTCATCGGGTGTGGCTGGGATGAGCCGGCTCATCGTCAGTTCGTAGGTCATGCGTCTGTTCCCTTCTTGAGAGTGAAGTAGAGCTCGAGTCCGTCGAGGCGCTTCTCCCAGAGCTTCTGGTAGATGCCGATCCACTGCATCGCCTCGTCTAGCCGCTCGGCTCCGAGGCGGCACTCGCGGCTGCGCCCGACCTTCTGCGTGGTGACGAGCCCGGCATCCTCGAGAACCTGCACGTGCTTCTTGACGCCGGTGAGTGTCATCCTGGCTGGTCCCGCGAGGTCGCCGATCGTGGCCGGCCCCTGCCCAAGACGGGTGAGGATGCCGCGACGAGTCGCGTCGGACAGCGCGGAGAACGTGCGATCGAGAGTCTGTTCTTGAACCATACGGTTCAGTATCGCACAGTGAACCGTTAAGTTCAACGTTGAGCCGAGCCTTGGGCGGGAGCCGCGACTCGGTTAGGCTCGCCAACGGAAGCGAGGCACAACGATGAGCAACGACAAAGAGACCTTCGACCCCCGGTTCGATCCGGCTTTCCAGCCCGGATTCGAGGGCAAGATCGCGCCAGCGAAGAAGGCCTCCAAGCGCGACGTTGCCCCGGCCCTTGCTGCTCTCGAAGCCGCCCGCTCCGGCGCCGTTGAGCCCGTGGCGGCCGTCGAGACCGAGATCGAGACCAGCCGACGCCCCAACCCGTTCCTCATCGCGCTCGCCGTCATCAGCGTCGCCCTTATCGCCGGCGGACTCAGCGCGATGCAGTCGCTGCGCGCGACCTTCACCACCGAGAACATCTCGACGAGCATCGACTACATGACCCTGCAGATGGTCATCTA
>FTKR01000043.1_pt2 | contig 10131 bp, 8 predicted proteins | sample 1658141 | NCBI WGS metagenome assembly FTKR01 (sample SAMEA3914802, study PRJEB12502) | metagenome | biome: forest; material: soil | place: Canada | collected 2010-06-25 | depth 0.1 m | reverse complement strand
GAGAACATCTCGTCGAAGGCCGGAACAGTCTTGGGGCGCACCGCTGTGGCTGCGTAGCCGTCGAAGAGGTCGCCCATTGCCCCAGCCTATTCCCGGGATGTTGCGGCGTTGTTTCCGACGCTAGCTGACTGTGAGCGCACCATCGACCCGCCGCGGAATGCCGAGCGGATTGCCCTCCCGCAGTGCCGCCGGAAGCGCGCGCTCTGGCGCGTCCTGGTAGGCAATCGGTCGAAGGAACCGGCGCACAGCGCTCACGCCGACGGAGGTGTGCTGCGATGTGGTCGACGGCCACGGACCCCCGTGGTGCTGCGCCCAGGCCACTGCGACTCCGGTAGGCCAGCCGTCGAAGAGCACGCGCCCGGCAATCGAGGCGAGCGGGTCGACGATGTCATCGATCTGCTCCGCCGTGCCGGCATGCACGGTGGCGGTGAGGCTGCCCTCCAATTCGCCCAGCGCGGCGACCAGCTCTGCCCTTCCGTCGTAGCGCACGAGCAGCGTCAGCGGCCCGAAGACCTCGGTAAGCATGTCGTCGTTGAGGCTCGCGACATCGGTAGCCGCGATGACGGCCGGGCCGCTGACGAGAGTCTCGACCCCCGGCAGGTCAAGCAGACGTTCGCGACCGCGCGCGAAACCGCTGGCAATCGAGTCGTTGAGCAGTGGCTGCAGGGCGGCGGGAAGATTGGCGGAGAGCTGCTTCTCCAGCGTCGACCCGCGCGGCACGAAGACGACACCGGGTTTGGTGCAGAACTGGCCGGCCCCGAGAGTGAAGGATGCCGCCAGACCGGCGGCGAGGCTCGTTCCGTTCTCGGCGTCGGCATCCGCTGTCACGACAACAGGATTGATGCTGCCGAGCTCCCCGAAGAAGGGAATCGGGTCGGGACGCGCTGCCGCAAGGTCGTACAGAGCGCGACCGCCCGCGACCGAGCCCGTGAAAGAGGCAGCCATGATCGCCGGGTTCTGCACCAGGGCGACGCCCTCCTCGTAGCCCTCGACGAGAGCGAAGGCACCCTCGGGCGCACCGGCCCTCGTGAGCGCCTCCGTCACCAGTTGGGCTGTGCGCCGGGAGAGACGGGGATGCCCCGGATGCGCCTTGACGATCACCGGGCAGCCGACCGCGAGCGCCGAGGCGGTGTCGCCGCCGGCGACGGAGAACGCGAACGGGAAGTTGGATGCGGCGTAGACGGCAACCGGACCAAGGGGGCGCAGCATCCTTCGCAGGTCTGGTCTCGGCGGCGTTGCGGAGGGGTCAGCGTGGTCGATGGTCGCCTCCAGGTACGCGCCCTCGATGATGGCTGTCGCGAACAGCCGGAGCTGGCCGCTGGTGCGGGCGACCTCGCCCCGTAGGCGGCCCTCGCCGAGGTGGGTCTCCTCGTCGGCGAGCACGACAAGCTCGTCGACGGCACCGTCGAGCTCGTCGGCGATGCTGCGCAACCAGGATGCCCGGGTCGATGCGGTGGATGCCGCCATCACCGGAAACGCGGCCGTTGCCGCCTCGAAGACTGTCATTCGAACCTCATTCCTATGCCCGGGGCGTGACCCCCGGTCGCGTACCCGTTCGCAATAGTGACCCCGCTCGGCTCGACCAGCGCTCCTAGCGCGCCGAAGCCGGCATCCTCGACGTCCTCGACCCACGTGGTCTCCGGCATCGCGAAGGCGAGCTGGGCGGAGAGCTCCGGAAGCAGGTGGGGTGCGAGCACCAGGCCCGTCTCGCGCGCCAGGTCGGCGATGGCGAGGAAGGGGGTGATGCCCCCGACGCGCACGATGTTGGGCTGCAGCACGTCGATCGCCTCGGCATCGATGAGATCGCGGAACCGGTGGATGGTGTGCACGTTCTCACCGAGGGCGATCGGAACCGCGATCTCGGAGCGCAGGGCACGGTAGCCGCGGGTGTCGTCGGAGCGCAGCGGCTCCTCCAGCCAGTCGAGACGGAACGGCGCCAGCGCCTCAGCGCCCGCGATCGCCTTCGGCACCGTCCATCGCTGGTTCGCGTCAATCATCAGGCGGAGATCGCCGATCGTCTCCCGCACCGCAGCGACCCGCTCGACATCCTCCGCGAGATCGGGTTTGCCGACTTTGATCTTGATGCCGGTGTGGCCGGAGTCACGCCACCGGGCGGCCTGCTCGACAAGCTCGTCCAGCGTGTAGTGCAGGTTGACGCCACTGCCGTAGACCGGCTGGCGGCCGTGCCGTCTGCCAATGGTGTCGGCGACCGAGAGGCCGAATCGGCGACAGGAGAGATCCCACAGCGCGAGGTCGACGCCGGCCAGCGCGATGGTGGTGATCCCGCCACCGCCGGCCTCGTGCAGGTGCTCCCATGCCGACTGCCAGAGATCAGGGGTCGCCGGCTGGCCGATCAGCCAGGGCGCGAGGTCATCGCGGATGAGCGCCTCGACGGCCGTCGCGCCAATGGTCGGCGTCCACGAGAACCCGTGCCCGACCGGTCCGTCGTCAGCAGTGAGGGTGACCGCAATGACACCGACGTCACGCACGTCGGCTCCCCACGGTCGAGTGAGCTCGATTCGGCGCAGGTCGGTGTGGATGCTCGCGATGGTGCCGGTCATCCGACCAGCTCCCTCCCGCGCTCGAGGACTCGCGCGAGCTGCTCCCGGTGCTCGACACCCGGGTCAACCAGCGGCGGACGGACCCCGCCAACAGCGAGCCCGCCAAGGACGAGTCCGGCCTTGATCAGTGCAACCGCGTAGCCGGGAGTGGTGTCACGCAGCCGCACCAGCGGAGCGTAGAAGCCGTCGAGCAACTGCTCTACTCGCTCTTCGTCGTTCGCGCTGTAGGCATCGAACCAGGCGTTTGCAATCTCCGGCGCCATGGCGAACACTGCCGAGGAGTAGAGGGGAACGCCGATTGCCCGGTACGCCCGCTGGCTCAGCTCGGCCGTCAACAGTCCGTTGAAGAACTGGAGGTCGGTGCGCCCCGAGCGCCCTGCTGCCAGAACGAACTCCTGCGCGAGAGCGATGTCGCCAACGCCGTCCTTGAAGCCGGCGACCCGCGGGTTGCCGGCGAGTGCCTCCACCGACGCGACACTGAGCTGCGCGGTTCCACGGTGGTAGACGATGAGCGGCAGCGCGGCCGCGGCCGCGATCGCCTCCACGTACGCCACGATCCCGTGCTGCGGCCCGGTGACGAGATACGGAGGCATGACGAGAAGGGCATCGGCGCCGAGTCGTTCCGCGGCAGTCGCGCACTCGATCGCATGGCCGAGGGGTCCCCCGGTGCCCGCGACGACCGGAACGCGTCCGGCGGTGACAACCACGCCGCGGCCGACCACGAGTTCGTATTCGCGCAGCGAGAGCGCGTGGAACTCGCCAGTGCCGCAAGCGATGAAGACCGCCCCCGGCTCGTGGTCGAGCCGGGACGAGAGATGCTCGTCGAGCAGGTCGGGCAGCACCGAACCACGGTCATCCATCGGAGTGACGGGAAAGAACAGCACCCGCGAGGGGAAGACGAGGCTCATGACACCAGCTCCGTGCGCCAGCTGCGGGTGGCGTGCCAGCCGAGCAGTCGCTCGGCCTGTTCTGAGGAGAAGATGGCGGCATCCGGGGCAAGGGCACCGGCGCTCGCCGCGAGCTCGGGACGGTATCGCGCGATGAGCTCGCCGATCTCGCCGCGGGCGAGGGAGTCCTTTGCGCCGACGAAGAAGGTGCTGCCATTGGGAATGGAGTCGGCGTGGGTCAACCAGGCGAGCACAAAGTCGCCGGCATCACGGGCATCCACATAGTTGAAGAGGGCGACAGCAGAGAGCTCGGGCTTCTCCAGGCGCTCGGCGACCGTGTGCCCTTGCTGCGTTGGCGCACCCGACCATTCCTCCGGGGCGATGACATAGCAGGGGCGGAAGCTGCCGAGCCGGATCCTGTCGCCGTAGGCGCGGACGGCCATACCGGCAATCGCCTCGACCGCGACCTTCGAGAGGGCATAGCCGTTCCATGGCGCAGTGGGATGGCGCTCGTCGATGGGGAGGTAGTCGGGCTGCCAGCCACTCGGAGCGCCGTAGCCGATGACGGTCGGGCTGCTGGCGAACAGCAGCGACTGCACTCCCGCTTCGAGGCTGGCCTCGAGCACGCTGAAGGCGAGTCCCGTGTTCGTGGCGAAGAGCTGCGGGTCGGGCGAGGTGAAGGGCACGGCAATCGCCGCTAGGTGCACAACGCCGTCTGGCCTCACGTCGGCGAGCAGCGCTCTGGTCGCGACCGGGTCGCTGAGGTCCGCCGCGATCTGGCGCACCGTTGACTCCGGGTGCGGATGCCGGTCAACCGAGACGACCTCATGGCCGGCCGCTGAGAGCACAGACACCACACTGCGCCCCAGCCGACCGGACCCGCCGGTCACGAGATAGCGGCTCACGAGCGATCCTCCAGAGCGATGGCCGCTGAGCCAAGATCAAGCTCCGATACCCGCACCGCGGTGCCGGTCTCGAGCGAACGGTTGCCCGCGAGGCCGACGACAACCGATCGAACGCCGTCCCGCCAAGAGGCGGCGTGCCCGAGCGGATCGTCGCTGGCCCCGCGGAACACGTCGCGCAGGAGTACGGCGTCGCCGCCGCCGTGGCCGCCGACACCCTCGGGAATCGGGATCTCGCGCGCGGGGGAGAAGTGACGCTGGAAGGTCAGGGTCTCCGAGGTGGGCCTGCTGCCTTCCTCGATGACCAGGTCAGGACGAGCGCTGGGATCGACGACAACTCGGCCCTGCTCGTCGAGCAGCACCGCTCCGCGCTCAACGACACGGAGCTCAGCGCGCCCCTTCGTTCCGTTGACCGCAACCGTGTAGCCCTCCCACGGCGAGTGTGCGTTGAGTGAGTACGACATCGAGGAGCCCCGTGAGTAGTCGACCACCAGCGAGAGATTGTCCTCGATCGTGATGCCCGCATCGAAGACGTCCTGGTCGCGGCGGTAGCCGTCGAAGCCCTCCTGCTCGAGGTAGAGGCCGCGAAGCTGGTCGTCGGCTCGAAGGTCGAGGCTGAACTCGTCACGCAGCGGCGAGTCGGTCGTGCCGCGGTCCGGTCGCTCGCCGAGTCCACGCCGATCCGCGTTCTCGCGACCGTAGAAGCGCAGGCCACCGCTCGCGAAGACGCGGGTCGGCACATCGTCGATCCACCAGTTGACCAGGTCGAAGTGGTGTGAGGCCTTGTGGATGAGGAGGCCGCCCGAGGTCGCCTTGTCGCGGTGCCAGCGACGGAAGTAGTCAGCACCATGCGCGGTGTCGAGCACCCACTCGAAGTGCACGGAGGTGACATCGCCGATCTCGCCGTCCGCGATGAGCTGCCGCAGAGCGGTGTTGCGGGGGCTGTAGCGGTAGTTGAAGGTGACCGTGACGTTCCTGCCGGTGCGGTCAACGGCATCCGCTATCTTTCGAACACCCTCCTCGGATGTCGTCAGCGGCTTTTCGACAATCACATCCGCCCCGGCATCGAGAGCAGTCGCGGCGTGCCCGGCGTGAGTGACGTCGGGGGAGGTGATGATCACGCGGTCGATCTCGTGCTCGGCAATGACGGCGGCCAGCTCGTCGGGGTGGAACCGATGCGGTGCCGCAGCGCCGTCGGGCAGCGTGGCCTCGTAGTAGCCGAGACGCCCTGGGTTGGTATCTGCCCAGGCGACGAGCTCGGCCGCCTCGGCGTGCGGTCCGGTGATGGCATCGATGTACATCTGCGCGCGGGAGCCGGTGCCGACGATCGCGTAGCGGGTGCGGGTGGCCATCACTTGATTCCCGTCGTTGCGAAGCCCTTGATGAGGTACTTCTGGCCGACGAGGAACACGATGAAGAGCGGTATCAACGAGACCACGGACATGGCAAACATCGAACCGAAGTCAGAGCTCGATTGCGCGTCGATGAACCCCTTGAGGGCAACCGAGACGGGGAACGACTCCGGTATTCGCAGATAGATGAGCGGACCGAAGAAGTCACTCCAGGTCCAGATGAAGGTGAAGATCGCCGTCGTTGCCAGCGCCGGAATCATCAGTGGGAGGGTGACCTGGAAGTAGGTGCGGAAGTGCCCCGCTCCGTCGATGCGTGCCGCCTCGAAGATCTCGTTGGGGAGGGCGCGCACGAACTGCACCATGAGGAAGACGAAGAAGGCGTCGGTCGCAAGGAACTTCGGCACGATGAGCGGCAGGAACGTGTTCAGCCAGCCCAGCTCCTTGAAGATCGTGAACTGCGGAACGAGCACCACCTGGAACGGAAGCATGATCGTAGCGAGCATGATCGCGAACAGCAGGTTGCGGCCGCGGAATTTGAGCCGTCCGAATGCGTAGGCGGCGAGCGAGCAGGAGATCAGGTTTCCGAGGATCGCACCGACGGAGATGATCGTCGAGTTGAGCAGGAAGGTGCTGAACGGGAACTGCAGGTCGTTCCAGCCGTTGACGTAGTTCTCGACCGTCAGGTTGGTCGTGAAGATGCTCAGGTCGCGGAAGATCTGGTCGTTGGGCTTGAAACTCGAGACCACGAGCCAGATCAGCGGGTAGATCATCACGATCGAGACGGCGATGAGACCGACGTGCTTTAGCACCGAGTAGAGGCGCCCTCTGGCTCGGAAGGAGGCGGAGGACCTCTTGCTGAGGCGCACTGTCGCCGGTGGCATGGGCTCGCTGGCCACGTCATTAGTCGTCATAGAACACCCAGAATTTCGATAGCCAGAAGTTGAACGCGGTGAAGGCCGCGATCACGATGAGTAAGAACCAGGCCATGGCAGAGGCGTAGCCCATGTCGTATTCGAGGAACCCGGTTCGATAGAGGAACAGCGTGTAGAACATGGTCGAGTCCGCGGGTCCGCCGGTTCCGCCCGAGACCACGTAGGCCTGGGTGAAGGTCTGGAAGGCGAAGATTATCTGCAGCACCAGGTTGAAGAAGATGATCGGCGTCAGCAGCGGCAGGGTGATGTAGAAGAAGCGGCGCACCTTGCCCGCTCCGTCGACCGAGGCAGCCTCGTGGTACATCTCCGGGATCTGGCGCAGGCCCGCGAGGAAGATCACCATCGGCGACCCGAAGGTCCAGATGTGCAGGATGACGATGGTGCCGAGTGCGTAGTCCGGGTGTCCGATCCAGCCGGGTGCGTCAATGCCGAAGACGGCAAGGAACCCGTTGATGATGCCGTCCTTGCCGAACACCTGGCGCCACAGGATCGCGATCGCGACCGAGCCACCGAGAAGGCTGGGAAGGTAGAACACCGAGCGGTAGAACGACAGGCCGCGCATGCCTCGGTCGAGCAGGAGGGCCAGCGCCAGCGCCACGGCCAGTTGCAGCGGCACCGAGATGACGACGTAGGTGACCGTCACCCGGAACGAGTTCCAGAATGCGCCATCCCCGAGCATCTCCGCGTAGTTGTCGAGGCCGATGAAATCGGGCGGGTTCTTCAGCGGCGACTTCAGCAGGTTGTAATCGGTGAACGAGAGGTAGAGCGATGCGAGCATCGGCCCGACCGTGAACACCACCAGGCCGATGAGCCACGGAAGCAGAAACAGGAACGCGGCGCGATTGTCTGGCGTCTTTTCCTTGATGCGGATACCCGCTTTGCGCGCGTTGATCGCCAGCGAGCGCAACTCACCAAGACTGCTCACGTCGACCTCCTCGTAGACTGTGACCGCTTGCTCAGGATAGTTCGAGAAAGCGGTTTCACGCGTGGTGTCCGATTATGACCTTTGGGGGAAGAATCGTCAAACCGGCCCCGCGCGCCATTATCGTGTGAGGCACCGCTTTCACGGAAGGAGGGGGACATGGCTCGTCGCTCAGCCGCGGCCACAATTGCCGAAGTAGCCAAGCAGGCTGGCGTTTCGCCTGCCACCGTTTCGCGTGTGATGAACGGCAGGTTCCTCGGAGATGCCGCCATCGCCGAGCGCGTGCATGCCGTCGCCGAAGAGCTCTCGTACTCCCCCAACCACCTGGCGCGCAGCCTCGCCCTCGGCCAGACCAGCGCCATCGCATTCGTCGTTCCCGATCTCGCCAACCCGGCCTTCCAGGCCATGCTCTCCAGCCTGAGCAAGGCCGCAGCCAAAGACGGCTACCGCGTGCTCGTCGCCGACTCCGCGGAGTCCCCGAGTGACGAGCCTCTCCTCGTGAGCGAGATCCGACGGCGCTGCGACGCCGTCGTGCTCTGCGCTCCGCGCATGTCGGATGCCGATCTGGTGACCATCGCCGGCTCGCTGCGTCCGCTCGTGCTCATCAACCGCTCGAACCCCAAGATTGACGCGCCATCGCTGTCAATCGACTACAGAACCGGCATTCAGGACCTCGCCCAGCACCTGTACGAGCTCGGGCACCGCCACCTGGTCTTCCTCGAAGGGCCGGCAAGCAGCGTCTCCAACCGGCACCGGCTCGATGGGCTCGACGACTTCGAGCGACGCATGCCCGACGTGCGAATCGACCGCATCGAGGGTGGGGCGACCAGCGAGGACGGCTTGGCGGCAACGGCCCGAGTACGCGATACCGGAGCGACCGCGGCGCTCGCGTTCAACGATCTCGTCGCTATCGGGCTACTCAACGGGCTGATTGAAATCGGGATGCGCGTGCCAGACGACATTTCGGTCACCGGCTTCGACGACATCCCGTTCGCACGCTACAGCGCTCCCCCGCTGACGACCCTGTCCGTTCCGCACGAGGAGCTCGGCGCGCAGGCCTGGCAGCGCATGCGCGCGCTCGTGGCCGGGGAGACGCCAGGGCACAACGTGGTGTTCCACCCGCGACTCGAGGTTCGCAAGTCGACAGCGCCCCCACGAAACTGAGTTTGCGCGTGTCGTTGACATTCCACCGCATGCGATGCTATTTTCCGTGAAAGCGGTTTCACGACGAAGTTCCCCGCGCCGTGAAAATCGCCGACCGGAGGCTCCCTGGCCCCCGACCAAGTCAAGCAAGCAGCCTGGTGGGCAACCACCACGATACGAAACGAGGCGCAATGACGCGTACAACACGGTCCCTCGCAGGCAAGGCGGTCCTCGGATCAGCACTCGCCGCGACACTCATCCTCTCGGGATGCTCCGCAGCTGAAAAGCCTGCAGCAGACCCCAACGCCTTCAACCCCAAGGAGAAGATCACTCTCGAGATCTCCTGGTGGGGCGACGACAACCGCGCGGCACTCTTCGGCCAGGTCATCGACCTGTTCGAGGCAAAGTACCCGAACGTCACCGTGAAGGAGACTCCCGTCGGCAGCCCCGACGACCTCTTCAACCGTCTCGCCACCGACTTCGGCGGCGGCGGCGATACCGCTCCTGACGTGTTCGCTCTCGGTGGCGCCAAGCCCCAGGAGTACGGCTCGGTCGGTGCACTGCTCGACCTCGGCACTGTCGCGAAGCTGGCGAACGTCGACAAGTACCCGGCGTTCTCCACGGCCAGCGCCGTCGTCGACGGCAAGCTCTACGGACTGCCGACCGGCGGCAACGCCACGGCAGCCTTCATCAACACGGACATCTTCGAGAAGGCTGGCGTCGACGTTCCCGACGCCAGCTGGACCTGGGATGACCTCATCGACGCCGCGAACGAGATCGGCTCTGCCGGTCTGACCACCGACACCGGTGCTCCGATCTACGGAATCGACCTGCGCGTTCAGGACATCATCGGCACCTACGCGGCGCAGGAGAGCAAGACCGGCATCTACACGGAAGACGGCAAGCTCGGTGTTGATGCGGATGTCATCGCCGGCCTGTACGAGAAGGAGGTCGACCTGCAGAAGGGCGGCGGCCTTCCCGACCCGACCATCGTGACCGCTGGCTGGGCGCTTCCGCCGGACCAGCAGCTCTACACGCTCGGACAGGCAGCCATCACGTTCGGCTACAGCAACCTCATCGGCACGTACAGCGCCGCTGGCGCAACGCAGATCCTCACGCCGCCGACCGACACGAAGAAGACCGGTGTAGCGCTGCTGCCCTCGGCCTTCTGGTCGGTCAACGCCGCAACGAAGCACCCTGCTGCTGCCGCGATGCTGATGAACTGGTTCCTCGACGAGCCGGCTGCGGCTGAGCTCATCAAGGACACCCGTGGGGTGCCGTTCAACCCGGACACCGCCGCGATCGTCTCCCCGCTGCTCGAAGGAGCAAGCAAGTCCGCTGCGGAGTACGTGCAGTCCGTGCTCGACTCCGGTGAGGTTGCCCCGCCGCAGCCCAACGGTGGAGCCAACATGAACAAGTACTCGCAGGACTC
>FTKR01809057.1_pt1 | contig 10162 bp, 9 predicted proteins | sample 1658141 | NCBI WGS metagenome assembly FTKR01 (sample SAMEA3914802, study PRJEB12502) | metagenome | biome: forest; material: soil | place: Canada | collected 2010-06-25 | depth 0.1 m | reverse complement strand
ATTATATATAGTATTTATATTATAATTTAACGGTCACCTGTCAAGAGCGGGCTTTCTCTGTGGGCCTGATCAAGCCCACCTGTCTTTGTGTGTGGTGCTTAAAGTTGAATATTTACAAGGATGAGACTGGAAAAGGATCTGAAGTAGACTTGTAAAATCGCGATCGTCCAGTGGCTGGTTTACAGGGGTATTTAATTATCATATAAATGAGATATAAATAAACCAGGAGGACTTAATGCCCGTAACCGCCAAATCCCTGCTCAAATGGGGCCTGCTTGGTGCCACCTTGATACTGGCCGCACCCGCCGCGGCCCAAACCTCGGCCTACCCGAAACCCGGCGTCCCGGCCGATTTCAAGAAAGCCTATCTCTTCGCCCACATGATGACTGGCGATTACGGTGTACTCTATTATTCCGTCAGTCTCGACGGCCTGCACTGGACGTTTCTCAATAAGGGCAAGCCGATCGAACCGGCTTATCATGGCCATGCCTCAATCGCGCGGGGACCGGACAACCGCTACTATCTGGTGGGAAACAAGGGGGATGACGATCTCTATATCCGCTTCTGGGTGTCGGATGACCTGGTCAAATGGACACCTTATGGCGAATACAAGCCTGATTTGGCAAAGGCGGTGGAGCATCCCCTCCAGCGAATTGGCGCACCCAAGCTGATGTTCGACAAGCCGTCCGGCCAGTTCCTCCTGACCTGGCATACGCCCAATGTACCTGGTACGCCGGACGAGCCGGAAACCTACTGGACCAGCCAGCGCACCCTCTATGTGACTTCGCCGGACCTCAAGACTTTTGCCGCGCCGCCCAAGCGGCTGTTCAAATGGGAGATGGCGACGATCGATACCGTTGTTCGGTCCAACCCCGAAGGCGGCTATTGCGCGGTGCTCAAGGACGAACGCTATCCGTCCTATAACTGGACGACCGGCAAGACGGTCCGGATTACCTGCGCGCCCGCCCTGACCGGACCCTATCCGGAACCAGGTCCCTCGCTCAGCCCCAATTTCCGCGAGGCCCCCACCCTGATTCAGGCACCTAATGGCGTGGACTGGTACCTCTATTATGAACAATATGCCGGCACCAGCTACGGTCTCTCCATGGCGCCGCGTCTCGAAGGGCCGTGGTATCAGGTGTCGGGCAATTCAGGCGTGCCGGAATGGAACCGGTATGAGATGACGCCGCTCGCCCGGCACGGCTCCATGATCGAAATCGACCGCGATGAGTACGACCGGCTGGTCAAGGCCTATCCGCCTGCTCAATAGCCAAGCTGGTTTTGCGGATGAACAGATAAGCGATCGTATTCTCGAACGGGAGGATACGATCGCGGTCCAGATTTTCCAGTCTGATATCGCCCTGCTGCTTACTGGGAAGGTTTATGCTCAAGGCCTCCGATCATCCGATTTCTTTGCCGACCTCCTTCATATCTGCGACATGAAGGTCTATAAGGCCGCGGAATGGTCATGGCCGTTCTTGCCTCAATCGGTTGAAAATTTTTTAAAAATGATTAAAAATCAAGCGCATATTTTCAGTGTTGCACCCATGATGGACTGGACGGACCGGCATTGTCGCGCTTTTCATCGGACCCTGACGCGTCATGCCCTGCTCTATACCGAAATGGTCACCACCAAGGCCGTTATCCATGGTGATCGCGAACGGCTGCTCGGATATAGCGATGTCGAGCATCCGGTAGCGCTGCAACTCGGTGGTTCGGAGCCGGAAGAACTGGCGCAATGCGCCAGGATCGCCGAGGACTGGGGCTATGACGAAGTTAACTTGAATTGCGGCTGTCCGTCGGATCGGGTTCAATCCGGTGCATTCGGCGCCTGTCTGATGCGTGAGCCTGAGCTGGTCGCTGACGGTATGCGTGCGATGATCGAGGCTGTGAGCCTGTCAGTGACCGTCAAATGCCGCATAGGCGTTGATGATCAGGAACCGCGCGATAGCCTGTTCGCCATGGTGGAAGCCTGTCGCAAGGCGGGCGTGACCTCCTTCGCCGTCCATGCCCGCAAGGCGTGGCTGAAGGGCCTGTCGCCCAAGGAAAACCGCGATGTGCCCCCGCTCGACTACGCGTTGGTTTATGAGCTGAAACGCGCCTATCCGGAACTGACCATTGCGATTAACGGCGGTATCGGCACGCTCGAAGAGGCGCAGGCGCATCTGGCGCAGGGCATTGATGGCGTCATGCTTGGTCGGGCTGCCTATCATGAGCCGGCGCTTTTGGGGCAGGTCGACCGTCTGTTTTTCGGCGCAGGCGAGGATATCGGCCCGTTCGAGGCGCTGGAAGCCTACAGGCCCTATATGGCGGGACAACTGGCCGTCGGTGTGCCGTTATCGCATATGAGCCGCCATATGCTAGGCATCATGCACGGTCTGCCTGGCGCGCGGGCCTTCCGCCGGATCATGACAGTCGATTCGATTGCGCCCGGCGCCGGGCTTGAGGTCGTGGATCGGGCAATCGCGGCTGTGCGTGAGGCGCTGGCGGCGGTCGAAATTCGTCGTGAAAGCTACGAACAGCTTAAGGATGCAGGATAAGGCTCGCCGGCGTTGCCTCAAAACGCGACAGCCGGCCGAGATAGCTCATGCCGAGCAATGAGGTCGTCAGGCCTTCTTTCACGACCATAGCGTCGACATTGCGCACCGTGCTCTGGCCGATGCCGACGACGCTGAGATTGACCGAGGCCGCGTAGGTCTTGCCGTTGGCGGTGGTGACTTCACGGTCATAGGTCAGATTTTGGGCATCGAAACCCAAGCGTTGGGCATCCGCCGGAGTAAGCGCCACGACGGTGGCGCCGGTGTCCACCAGAAAGCGTACGGCTCTGGTGTTGACCGTGGCATTGGCCCAGAAATGGCCGTCTTTGGCCTTTGGGATCGCGGTGACATGCGTATCGACGGTTGTGCCGGTATCAACGACACTGGCGGCTTCCGTCGCGGCGACATCGGCCTGGGTTGTGTGCTGGCCGAGCGACAGAACGCCTGTGCCGGCCAAGACGGCGCAGATAACGGCGCTGCCCAAAACGATCGCTGATTTAAACATGAAACTGACACTCCGCGCCGCATCGGCTTGATCCTTGCCGAAGAGTCATTTTGACCCTGCGCTCATCTTATTCGAAGAGGGTTGCTTTATGGTGAATCATATCGGGGTGGGTGAAATTTAAAAAACTGGCAAATATGAATCGTGTTGTTTTATTTTAATGTCAATAAAAACAATATATTAAATGCTTTTATAAAAATAATATATTCCGTGTTCGGATTAGTTCTTGCAATGAGAGAAGGTTTTCGGCATAGTTAACTCACGACGCGACGACGACTGAGAGGGTGAAAACCCCTGCGAGCTGCGCCGCGTCTTCTGGTCCATTCATGCATTTGGAAAAGGAGACGCACACCATGCAAGACCAAAACAAGAAACAACACGCCATGACTTCCTTCGCACTGTTCGGAGGACTTTTCGCCAGTCCGCGCAGCAAGGAGCCGCGTGCCGTCAGTCGCCCGCAGGATTTTAAACCGATCCACCGGAAGTAGTGGTGGCGGAGTGGTTATACTGCCACTAAAATGCAGAAATCCCTCGTGAGTGATCACGAGGGATTTTTTTAGCCTGAAGTCAAAAGGCTTTCAGATTTGGTCGTGTGGCCAGGCTTAGTTGGCAGCCAGCTTCACGCCGGCCTTGGCTTCGGCAGCGGCCATGTTCGGGCTGGACTTGGTGACCTTGGTGGTTGCGCCAGAGCCATCGGCACCGAATTTGGCCGACAGTTCAACCCAGTAGAGTCCGTCAGCGGCGAGGAAATTGTACTTGTAGTCGACTTGGTAGCTGCCGGCGCGGAATTCGCAGGCCTCGATATTGACCATTTGCTTGCCGGTAACGGCAACGACCTTGGACACGGCGGCTTTGCCGACGCCGGCAGCCAGCATACCGGCGGCCGATTCCTGGTCATCGGAACAGGGGGCGGCGTTGGCGGCGGCGGCCGACAGGGCCATGATGGCGACGGCGGCGAAAAGGGTTTTCTTGATCATCTGTTTTTCTCCTTGAGGTTCTTCAGGGTAAGACCGATGTTATGCGAGAGAGGAAAACATTCAGTTAAATCGACCGGAAAGGCTTCCTTAAGGTCTCTTAACAGGCAGAGCCCGGAGTCCTTGGCAGGCAACGGTGAAAAGATTAACGTCCGCCAGAACGCTGAAAAGACAGAAAAAAAAGATGCAGAAAAATTCTGCATCTTTTTATAATCGTTTCAGTTTGGGGCTTGATCGGCCCGGCTGCCAGGCTTAGTTGGCGGCAAGCTTGATGCCGGCCTTGGTCGAGGCGGCAGCCAGGTTCGGGCTCAGGCCGCTGAACTTCATGTCGGCGACCTTGCCGCCGCTGATCTTCGCCGTGCCGGTAGCCCAGTAGAGGCCGTCCGAGCCGATGACATTGAACTTGAATTCCGAGGTGACGTTGGCGCCCGCGGTGTCGCAGGTTTCGAGGTTGATCATCTGCTTGGTTTGCGTCGGCACGACCGGAGCGATCTTGGCACTGGCGGCGGCGGCGATGGCCTTGCCGACCATGGTTTCCTGGCCTTCATCGCAGTCCGCGAAGGCTTGGGTGGTGACGAGAGCGAAGGAGAGGGCGAGGGCGCCGGCCAGAAGGGCCTTGGAGGTCGAGATGTGCATTTTGCAACTTTCACGCAGGTTTTTACAACAGGGTTTCTGAAGGGCCGGAAGAGGTACGATCAGGCCCGTAATGCGTCAATACGACCGAAGGTTTAATATCAGGTGAATCATACCGCAGTGCAATATGGTTAAAATTTCGTCAAAAAAACGGAGACACTTTTCAATGTCTCCGTTCCTTTTTCTTAGCGTCAGGCCTGCGGGCCATGCAGGCTTTTAGCGGTTTAGGCAGCCGTCAATTCCGACAGGAAGCGGCGTATATTTTCGCTCATGGCTTCGGTGCGCTGCGTCAGTTGATTGGCGGCGCCGAGCATTTCCGTCGAGGCCTTTTCGGTATCGGCGGCAGAAGCGGAAAGCTGCGAGACCGACGACGAGGCCATCGAGGTGCCGTCCGAGGCTTCGTTGACGTTGCGAGCAATCTCGTTGGTGGCGTCGCCCTGCTGGTGGACGCTGTCGGCGATGGATGAAGCGATCTCGTTCATGTGCTTGATCGTTTCGCCGATGCCCTTGATGGCGTTGACGCCATTTGAGGCGGCGCCCTGGATGTCCTTGATGCGCTCGCGGATTTCGTCGGTGGCCTTGGCGGTTTGCTGGGCCAGCGACTTCACTTCCGAGGCGACGACAGCGAAGCCTTTGCCGGCTTCACCTGCACGGGCGGATTCGATGGTGGCGTTCAGGGCCAGCAGGTTGGTCTGTTGGGCGATGGCGTTGATCAGGTCGACCACTTCACCGATCTGGTCGGCGGCACGGCTGAGTTCGGCCATCGAGGCGTTGGTGCGGTCAGCTTCCGAAACGGCTTCGGCGGCGATTTCGACCGAACGGACAGCCTGATCGCCGATGACGCCGATGGAGGCACTGAGTTCGGTGGTGGCCGAGGCGACGTTCTGGACGTTGTCGGCCGAGTTGCGGATCGAGGAAACGGCCGATTGCGAACGGCGCTCGTTCTCTTGCGCGATGGTCAGCAGGGTGCGGCCGTTGGCGTCGAGGTCCGAAGCGGCGGAGCCGAGGGCGTCGAGCATGTCCTGGGCTTCGTGGCGGAAGCGTTCGGCCAACTCGGCCATCTGCTTGGCGCGTTCTTCGCGGGTCTTGTTCGTGGCGGCTTCCATATCGGACAGGCGCTGCTTTTCTTCGGCATTGGCCTTGAAGACATTCAGGCTGTCGACGACTGACTTCAGTTCGTCACGACGGGCGAGGGCCGAGATATCGACATTGAGGTTGCCATTGGCCAGTTCCTCGGTCGTCTTGGCGATGCGGTTGATGCCGGTGACGGTGACGCGCGAGAAGACGAAGGCGATCGTACCGGATACGCAGGCCATGATGACGGCGAAAAGGGTCAGCAGGCTGATACCGGTGGTCTGAGCGGCCTTGGCGTCCTTGGCGGACTGGGTAGCAGCGCCGACATTGGCCTTGATCAACTGGTCGCTGATGTCCGACATCTTGGCGTAACCGTCATCGAATTGTGACATCATCGGTCCAACCGAGGCGAAATCGACGTCCATGACGGAGCCGGCGAACTCAACGGCTTCCTTGTAGGTCTTTACTTCCTTGCCGAGATCGCCGAGCAGCTTCTTTTGCGCCGGATCGGCCGTCTTGCCGGCGTCAGCCTTGACGCGGGCCTCGATCTTGCCGAGGTCTTCGGTAACCTTGGTGACGGTGGCCGAGGCGTTGGCCGTCGGATCGGTCGCTTTCTTGGTCAGGGCGTTATAAAGCTGGCCGTTGGCCTCTTTGATCGACGACTTGATATCGCCGAGCTCAACAATCTGTGGAATGGCGTTCAGGTTGATATTATCGATGGTCTTGCCCTGGCCATTCATCACGTAGATGGCGCCGAAGGCCAGTACGGCCATGAGGGCGGTGGCGACCGCGGCGGGTGCCATGAATTTTATGGTGAACGACCAGTTGGAGATTTTCATCCCGCCGGCTGGATTAGCGGTATTGAGTTTCGTCATTATTTTGGCCCCTGACAAACTTGGAAATAGGATAAAGGCGTTGAATTTCTTTCAGACTTTCCTCGCCATACGCCGCATACAGGCGCGCAAGCGCCCAACGCGACTCATGGTTAAGATGAGCCTTTGCGCCAACCTGTCAGATTAAGGTTGTTGAAATCCTAATGGGACATTTGGAAATCAGAAAAAAAAGAAACGGTGGTGCGGCCAATGTCTTTCCAATAGATTGGCTGACGGGCAAACGATTGAGATTTTACAGGGGCTAAACCAGACTATGCGCATAGTCATACATGGCGGCATGCACAAAACCGGTACGACTGCTTTGCAGCAGCTTATGTCAGCCAGCACAACCACGCTACTGAAGCACGGCGTATATTATCCGCCGGGCGGACATGATGCACATTATCTTTGCGTGGGCGCCAAAGGCGCCGGCTGGACGCCTGACGCCATTCAGGCGCAGGTGGAGGTAGCGCGCAGACACGGTGCTGATACCTTGATGCTGTCGAGTGAAACTGTCTCAACCCTGTCGACGGAACACTTTGCCCGTCTGGCCGATGCCTGCCGTGATTTTTCGGTGACTTACGTCTTTTGCTTTCGTCATTGGGCCAATTATTTGCCATCGCGCTGGGCGCAATATTGCATACGTCGGGATGCGCAGGGGGTTGATGAATATCTCACAATGGTTGCGTCTTCGCAGACGCATATCGACTGTCATTTCGACCAGGTTCTCGCTGCCGTACATAATGGGACTGGGCAGGCGGCCATTGGTGTGTCCTACGATTATGCTGCGAGTAACGCCAATGGCGTTGTCGGCACGGTTCTGCGGGCATGTGGTTTATCCGATGCAGTAATAGAGGTTCTGCCAAAGGAGGGCCGGGTAAATGAGCGGTTCGACTGGCGCCATGTTGAGTTATGTCGGTTATTGAACGGGATGGCCGCGGATACTTTGGGACTTGCACAGAATGAATTGTGCCGATCGGTCGGCGATCATGTGGCCTGCGATACTTTTTTTGATTTTATCCGGCATATCCAGGCGGTGGAACCGGCGAGTCTGCAAGCCATGACCGCCTTGATCGAGGCGCATGGCGTGCAGGATGAGGTCAGGCTGACCGAGCCGTTTTTCGAAGCGGAACGAAAACTGACTTCGCTACATGGCCAGTTTGTCAATGCGAACAAGGGCGCGGTTTTCCCACCGATGCGGCCCGGCACCGTGCGATACAGCAACCTGACCTGGCAAGGCTTCTCCAGGCTTGCAGGGCGTCAAGCCGAAGCTGTCCTGGCCATGCGCGGCATATAAACGGCCGCTAATCGGCTGTCTTTTTTAGGCCTATTGTGAAATGCCCTTCGCAGGCATTTTGACTGCTTCTGTAGTGGGAAGCGCTGCTACCGGTTTAACGGGCGTGGAGACTTCCGCGATGATGTCCTGTGCCGACTTGCCGTGGATCTGGGCGGAGACCTGGACCGGCTTAACCGCCATGGCGGCCTGGGCCTTCGATTGAGCGTTCAGTATGGCGACGGTCTGGGTGTCGAGGGCCGGTGCTGTCGGCGTGGCATCAACCGGTGCGCCGATCTGCGGCACACCATTCGAAGGCCGGACGCCGTCCGTCGAATTGGCGATCCGCGAACCGCGGCCGCGGAATTGATAGAAAATGTGCGAACCGATCTGGGCGACCTTGTCCATGGTGCCGCCCCAGCCCGGCTTGACACCGGTGGTGTGGAAGCTGGTCGAGGTGCCGACTGCCGACATCACGTAACCGCCGAGCGCCGCATCGGCGACCGACTTGGCGCGGCGCCAGGCCCAGCTCTCGACCGGTGCGCCCATGGCGCCGTTGCAGACGAAGCTGAACTGGCAGGAGGTGCGCTGGTAGGCGCCCTGGTAGACAACGCCGCAGATCGATTTCGGATAGGCGGGGTGGCGGACGCGGTTGAGAATGACCTGGGCCACGGCGCGCATGCCGTCGACGCCTTCGCCGCGCGCTTCATAATAGACAGCCTGGGTCAGGCAGTCGGAATCGCTGCGATTGGCGCTCTTGAACTGCATGGCGGCGGCCGCGCGAACCGGAGAGGTGGTCACGGCCGGCGCACTAAGAGGAGAGGCGGGGGCAATATTGCTGACCAGGACGAGCTTGGCGCCTGGTCCGGCATCTGGCAGATCGCGCTGGTTGCGGGCGTCATCCGAGACGCGCATGGCGGTCAGGTTCTGGGCGAGCAGGCTGTTATCGGTGCCGGTGCCGGCATATTGCGAAAAACGCATCGCTATATTGAGCGCGCTCTGGTCGACCTGGCCTGCCGCATCGAGCGCTGTCATATCGACCTTGCCGTCGCGTGTCGCCGTCATCAGGCGGGCGGCGTCTTTCGGGGCGCTGCCTTCGCGTGCCAGATGGCCGCCAAGGCAGGCCGCGCCAATCGACGCGCCAACCAGGAGACCCACTGAACTCGCTGCCATGAGGGCGCGCATGCGATAGCGCGCAATCGAAATTGAAATCAAGACTATCTGGTCCTCTGTGACAAGGGCGTTACGTGCCCTCCGGAAAGTCATCTGGGTAGATTGCGGTACAGGTACGGGTGCAATTTACAGGCCAGGGACTCACGCCAGCAGGACAGATAGGACCCGCTGGGCAAGCCGCTATCTAGGGGGCAATTGTGGCCAAAATGTGTTGAAATTGTCATGATGCTTTGTCACGGATAGTTGTATGCCCTTTCTTATAATGTCATATAAGCAAATCATGCGAATTGATTGCAGCTTAAAATCTTTTTATTGACAGGAAGAGTGAAGTAATCGTTTGATCGATTATACGTATCATCCGATCTTTGTTATTTGCCAATGCTTTACAGTCAAATTCTTATTCAGAAAAGCTTAATTTAACGAAGCGTTAAGTGGCCTGTTCATCAGAATTTCGGTTACCCTTCCGCGAACGTAAGGCTAAGGTGTCAAAATAACCGGCTGGAATCCAAACGAAAATCCGACCCATATGATGACTCCGCTGACAAATTCTGGCGACGCAAACCGCTATATCGGCGTTATCTGATCGAGCCTTGGTGCGGTGCATAAATTTTATGTGCCCCTTTCATTTTTTTCATCCCCGCTTATGTTGTGTTCATGGCACGTTCCCCCCAAAATCAAGACTTGGCCCCCCAAAATCCTGGCTTCTCGGACAACGCCGGCGCGTTCGTGACGGACTTTAGTCCAGCCGCGCTCAAGCAGCGCAGCGGTAGCGCGACGGAAAGTCCGGCGACCTGGGTGCCGCATAAGCCTGAGCGTCCGGAAAAGTCCGAAGGCGGCCGAAAATTCCGTCTGGCGGCGCCCTATGAGCCGGCCGGCGACCAGCCGACGGCCATCGCCGACCTGATGGAAGGGATCAATGCGCATGAGCACGATCAGGTCCTGTTGGGCGTTACCGGTTCCGGCAAGACCTTCACCATGGCCAAGATCATCGAGCAGACTCAGCGGCCTGCCCTTATCATGGCGCACAACAAGACGCTGGCCGCCCAGCTCTATTCCGAGTTCAAGGCCTTCTTTCCGGATAATGCGGTCGAGTATTTCGTTTCCTATTACGACTATTACCAGCC
>FTKR01000124.1_pt2 | contig 10226 bp, 9 predicted proteins | sample 1658141 | NCBI WGS metagenome assembly FTKR01 (sample SAMEA3914802, study PRJEB12502) | metagenome | biome: forest; material: soil | place: Canada | collected 2010-06-25 | depth 0.1 m | reverse complement strand
TTCTACATCACCTTCCTGACCCGTGCGCCCGGCGTTTCGGTGCCGCCCGACCTGCTGGCGCGCTATCCCTACGATATCACCATCGTATTGCAGCACCAGTTCCGCGACCTGCGTGTCACCGACGATTTCTTCCGCGTCACCCTGACTTTCGGCGGGGCTCCCAAGATCCTGACCGTGCCCTACAATGCCATTACCCGCTTCCACGATCCGCATGCGCAATTCATGCTGGAATTCGAGGTCGATGATCCGGCGGCCCTGACCCAGGACCTCGATGAGAACGAAGAAATCGGTGATGTCGTCACTGAACTGGCGCCCTCGGCCGAGCGCGCCAAAAAGAGCGCCGCAACCGACGAAAAGCCGCCTGAACCCGATGGCGATGCCCCCAAGATCGTATCGCTGGATCAATTCCGCAAAAAATAAAGCATCCGGTCGAAAAAGACGCTACGCCTGTCACCAGAATCGCCTAAATTCGCATAACAGACGAATGCGTTTCGGGATGGAATCGACGATGGCTTTGCGGGACTTCGGCCATATGTTCAGGAAGACGAGCAAGCGCCTGGCCGTGATGCTGGCCCTGGGTCTTGTCTTTGTCTCCGCCCGTCCCGCGATCACTCAGTCAACGCCACCGGTTGGTGAAGTAAAAGCTGCCGAAGTGAAAGCGCCCGAGCCGGAAACCGCTGCCGCGCCGATCCCTGAACTCAAACCCTATATTCCGAGCGCCGAAGCCGTGTCTTCGAGTATGTCGGCACCTAAAAAGGCACGCCCAAAGCCGAAGCCTGCCGCGGCCCCAGTCGCGCCACCCGTTGCCGTGCCCGCCAATGGACCGATCGGTTACCAGACCGCCATTCCCGGCGCCGAGGCCAAGCCGGCCACGCCCATGGTGGTGGCGTCCGCCCTGCCGCTGCGCACGGCCACGACGCCGATCAGCGCCGAGGACATCGAAACCTTTACCGACTCGGTGGTGCGCACCCTGATGCAGCGCGACCATGTGCTGGGCGTCACGGTCGCTGTCGTGCAGGGCAATACGCCGCTGCTGCTCAAGGGCTATGGCTATGATCGCCTGTCGCCGGTGCGCCGGGTCGATCCCAATAATTCGCTCTTTCGCATCGGTTCTGTCACCAAGACCTTTACCTGGATCGTGGCGCGGCAGGAACTGGAAGCCGGTCGTATTGCCATGGACGCCTCGATCGGCAGCTACCTGCCGACGGATGTCTATAGCGAGGACCGCCGCTTCAAGCCGATTACCCTGCGCGAGCTGATGGATCACACCAGCGGCTATGAGGATACCAGCCTCGGGCATCTGTTCCAGCTCAATGGATCGAACCTGATTGGCGCTGACAGCTATTTCCGGGTTCATCGTCCGAAACGGGTGCGTGAGCCGGGCCAGTTCGCCTCCTATTCCAATTTCGGCGCGGCACTCGCCGCTCGTGCCCTGCAACAGACGGCACGGGCAAAGGATGTGCCGACCCTGATGGAAACGCGCGTCTTCCAGCCGCTCGGCATGAACCATACAAGCCTGCGCGAACCCTACAGTCCGCAAGCCCTCAACCTGGAAAACCTGCCCGATCCGCTGCCGGCCGAACTGACCCAGGATCTGTCGGACGGTTTTGTCTGGGATGGTGCCACCTATGAAGCGCAACCCTTCGAGCACACCATTCCGCTGTCCGGCGCGCTCGGCGCCTCCTCGACGGCCCAGGACATGGCCCGGTTGATGGCGATGATGCTGGGCAACGGCCAGATTGATGGCATCCAGCTTTTCAATGCCGATTCGGCCAACGCCTTCCGCCAGCCGTTGATGAAAATGCCTGAAGGCTATAACGGCTGGGCATCGGGCCTGATGGTGCGCGAGGCGCCGGCGGGTTTCACCACCTATGGCCATGGTGGCGCGACCCTGTGGTTCAACGCCAACATGGTCATCGTGCCGGAAATGAACCTAGGCATCTTTATCGGCACCAATACCCAGACCGGGACGGCCCTGGCCGCCAGCTATCCGAACCTGCTGCTCGATCACCTGAACGGCGATACGGTCAAGCCGCCGCTGATGCCATCCCCGGCGAATGCCTATGCCCAGCACCGCGATTATTACAAGGCGATCGAAGGGCAATATGTTTCATCCCGTCGCGCCTATGGCGGTCTGGAAGGCGCGGTCACTCGGCTGCTCAATACGGCCGATGTTACGGTCGATGGCGACGGGCGCCTGATTCTCAGCACGCAAAACGGTCTGTCGGCCTTCGTGCCGGCTTCGGCCACCGGCTTCTTTACACAGCAGGATGCCGAAGATCCCGGTCCGGCCGCGAATACCGGCGGACTGCATTTCCTTTTCAATGCCGACGGCACGCAGGTCTCCGGCTTCGAGACGGCGACCAATGTGGCGCGCTATGAACGCGTCGGCTGGTGGTATAATCCGTCGGTCGTAACCCTGTTGACAGCTATCATGATCGCCACCTGCATTTTCGTGTGGATCATGCTGGCCAAGGGGCCGGGGCGCAACGAGCACCCGACTGAGGAGCAGGGCCGCGCCACCGTCATTTCGGCCTGCCTGTCGCTGGTGTGGCTGGTGGCGATCTTTATCTTCCACACCTGGCATACGGCCCTGGCCGATAATCCCGGCGACCTGTTCACCCACTGGCCGGCTGGGCAGGTACGCCTGGCCTCCGGATTGGCCTTCGTGGCCATGCTCGGCACGGTCTATCAGGTGGCGACCTGTTATCTCGTCTATAGCGGCCGCGGCCGTTACGGTGATGACTGGCCGGCATGGCAGAAGGTAGCGCATGGTCTGATGCTGCTCTACTGGCTGTTCTATATTTTCATCCTGACCATCTGGGGCGCGCTGGAGCCTTGGAGCTGGTAGGCGGGGTCGGTAAGCGGTCCTAATTGAAATCTGATATCGTCCGTCCGATCCTGAAGGCATGGATGGAAGCCCGGTCGAAAAACCAAAACTGAGCGCGGAAGAGCGGCGGTCGAGAAAAGCCGAACGGCGAGCCAGGCAGCGCGCCGCCAACGCCATGCGTGCTGAAAAGATGCACAAGGCCCGGTTGGCGGATACAGACATTCGATCCGCTGTTTCCAATCCACCAGCGCTGAATATCGCTTGTTCCGGCTGGTTCTACTGGGACTGGCGCAGCAAGTTTTATCCGACCCTGATGCCGACAAAAGAGTGGTTTCCCTATTATATGGATCACTTCGATACGGTTGAACTGAATGCACCCTTCTATTCCTGGCCGACCGTCAATACGGTGAAAACCTGGCTCAGACAGGCCGAGGGGCGCGACTTCGTCTATACCGTCAAGGCCTGCGAACTGATCACGCACATCCGGCAATTCGAGGCTGTCAAAGGCCTTGTCGAGGACTTTGGTTATATCGCCGACCTGCTGGGCGAACGGATGGGCTGCTTCCTGTTCCAGTTCCCGCCGAGTTTCCATTATTCGCCGGAAAAACTGGAGCGGATTGTCTCGCAGCTCGATCATGGCCGGCGCAATGTCGTCGAGTTCCGCCATGAAAGCTGGTGGAATGAAGAAGTCTATACCGCCTTTCGCGTCAACGGGACTATCTTCTGCACCTGTAGCGGACCGAAATTGCCCGACGACATGATCCGCACCGCCGATGATGTCTATATCCGCTTTCATGGCCCGGAAAAATGGTATTGCTACGACTATTCCGACGCCGAACTGGCGGATTGGGCGACCCGCATCAAGGCCAGCGGCGCCAAGCGCATATGGGCCTATTTCAACAATGACTATGGCGCCAACGCCGTGCGCAATGCCAAGGTGCTGGCGAAGCTACTCAGCGCTTGAGGGTGTAAACCCGGATATGAATCTGCTCGCGTTCGCCGGGATGGCGTTCGACCAAGAGACGCGCGACCTGGCTGTCATCGTGGAAGACAAAGCCCTTGATGGCATCCAGCAGGGCCTTGGCGAGGTTATCGAGATCCATCCACGGCGGATCGCCGATATGTTCCATGCGGATCTCCACCGCGTAATCCCCCCAGGCTGGACGGCTGCCATGCCATTCCTTGCGGAAGAACTCATAGACTAGCGGCTTGTAATACTTGGCTTGGGTGGTCAGGCCGTCGATCATGATTTCGATGCCATCAGGCGTTTCTCTTACCCGAACCTTGCCGGATGTGATCCAGCCTTCATTGAGGTTGGCGGTCACGGGATCACCCGCGCCGGCACGGTGATGTCGCAGATCGAGAAATCGGCACCCTTTTCCGCGCGAACCTGATCTGCCAGGGCCATGAAGGCAGTACTTTTCGTATTCATGATCACCATCTTTGGCGCTTTTTTCATATCCGCTAAAACCTGTACGTGGAGCATCGTATCCGGATGCTCTGGCGGCTCGCCGGCTGTCAGTGATTGCAGCACATCGCCACCGGCAATCACCTGCCCGAACAGGGTATATTCGTGATCAAGCCGTTGCGTGGGTGCGAGCATGAAATAGATTTCCGAATTAGCGGAATCAACCGGCGTATCGTCACGTCCCATGCCCATGGTGCCAGTGCAATGCGTGGCCCAGGCATGGACGGCGTGATCCGGATTGGCGGACATACGGGTTTCGTCGACCGAGATATAGGGCAGGGCGCCCATGAAACCTTCATTGAGGCCGGCCGGTCGCGCCACCACGGTATGCGGCATGGCGGCGTTGAGTCGGAAACGGAACTCAGGCTTGAGATTCGGTAGTTCGGTCTTGCCGCTGTCATGATTGTTCGGATTGCCGGTCTGGGCCACAAAGCCGGGGATGACGCGATGGAATTTCAGCCCGTCATAGGTGCCGCGCCGCGCCAGCAGCTTGACCCGTTCAACCGCTTTGGGTGCGACTTCGGGGTGCAGTTCGATGAACAGCCGGCCTTTTTCAGTATCGATGACCAGCACATTCTGCGGATCGGCGGCCCGCCAGTCGGATTCGGCGGCGTGAACCGAAGACGCCAGCAGGATGGCCAAGATTAAACCTGTCACACGCAGCATTCAGACCACCACTTCAATCCAGGCTGTCGCCAGCCGTTTAAAATCAAGAAAGGTCAGTTCGTCCAGGGCAAGCTGTCTCTGGTGGCACATGTCGGGGAGATCTTCCCGGAAGGCGTCAAATTCCCTGGCTATGGCCATGCCGCCGGGCAGATGATCATGGCGGGCCATGTCCCGCAGCCATGCGGCGACACGTCCGATGAGCGAAGCCGGTGTGCCGTCATAGGCGTTGATATCCTGGCCACGGATATCGGAAATGAAGGCCAGATAACGGTGCGGATCGATATCCAGTATCAATGTGCGCTTGACGGCCTGTCTGCGATTACCGAAACGCCGGGCGCCCAGAAATAATCCAAGTTCAAGCGGCATGTTGAAGCGTGGCAGTTGGGTCTGTTCATCGAGGCGGGTATTCGAGATATCGTGAATGCCGAAACTGCATTCGGCGATGATGCGGCAAATCTTGTCGAAACGGTTTTCGCCCGCATCGTCAGCCTCTCTGGCGCACCTCGGATCAAAGCCTGAGCGTATGACGGTAAAGATGATGGCCCAGAATTGTTCGTTATAGTCCGATGAAAACGGACAATTTATAAAGACGTCCGTTTCCTTCATACGAATACGCGTCAGCCCTTGTTCGCGGCTTCAATACGCATGGCGCGGACGGCGGCAACGGCCTTGCGCGCCTGATCGAGCGTGATGTTGTCAACCCGTCCGGTGGGGCGGATAATTTTCACGCCGTCACTGGTCACGCCAATATAGGGACTACGCTTTACAACGCGTGTCTTGGGTTTTGCAGCGATGGATCTGGCAGTCTTTTCCATGCGCTTAATATCCGCTCGAACCAGCTAAAAATCAAGTTGCCAGACGCAATATAAACCGCATCCGGCAAGCGGGACTTATCAGATCGCCACATCCAGTTTCGCCAGTCCGCGCACGCCGGGGACGACGCGCCAGTCGGGGGGGCTGTCATCGGCGCGGCGCAGGTTTGGGAAGCGTTCCAGCAGTTTCAGGATCGCCGTCTGGCCCTCGATACGGGCGAGCGGCGCGCCGACGCAGATATGGGCGCCGGCGCCGAACGACAGGTGCGGATTGGGGCGGCGCGTGATGTCGAAACGGTGCGGATCGTCGATGCGGTCTTCATCGCGGTTGGCGGCGATCAGGCTGACCACCAGGGCATCGCCCTTGTGATATGGGCAGCCACCGGCCGCGCCATCGGCCTTGGCGAAACGCGCCGAGAACGAGATCGGCGGCTCATAGCGTAGGATTTCCTCGATCGCGCCATTGATCAGCTTCGGATCGTCAAGGATGGCCTGGCGAGCCTCGTCGTGGGTGAGCAGCAGGTAGATGCCGTTGCCGATCAGGTCGGCCGTTGTCAGGTGTCCCGCTACCAGCAAGGCGAACAGGTTGAACAGGATTTCGTTGTCATCGATCTCGGCGCCAGCGGCCTGCGCCGCCAGCAGATCGCTGACCAGATCGTCCTGCGGCGCGGCGCGGCGTGCCTCCATCAGTGCCTTGAAATGGCTGAGGATGCCGCGGCGGCCATTGAGCGCCAGCTTTTCCTGTTCGACAGACTTGGTCGGGTCGAAGGCCAGTTGTCCGGCCTCGGTCCAGATTTTCAGCGACTCGAACATCTCCGGTGGCGAGCCGAGCAGGGTGCCGAGAACGCGGATGGGAATCTGGGCGGCATAGTCATTGACCGCATCGAAGCTGTCGCGGCCGGCCACGGCATCGATCTGTTCGTCGATGATGCGCGCCACCAGGCCTTGCGCCCTGGCAGCGCGTTTCAGGAAGGCCTCGGCCACGATGCCGCGCACCCGGCCGTGATCCGGATCGTCGAGTGTCAGCATGGAATCATGTTTGCCGAATTCGGCGGCCATGGCGGCATTGAGCCGGCGGACATTGGCGATAACCGGATTTTCCGGCGCTGCGTCGTCAAAATTACGCGACAGCGAGCGGTCCATCAGGCTTTCGCGGCCAACGCCATAAGCGCTGATCAGCATGGCGGGGATCATACCGTCGTGCTCGACCGGGCGCTCGCGGCGCTGCGGATCGAACAGGGCGTGCGGATCGGCGCGCATGGCCGGATTCAGTTCGGAATATTCAAAAAGCAGGAAGCGGGGAGGGGCAGGCAATTTTGCGCCGGGATCTTGTGAATCGGCCATCAGGTTCTCCGTTGCGCCGCAAGCGACGTACCCCCCGGTACCGTCTTCGCAGGTGCAAACTTCTTCCTTATGCCCGCTCAACGAAGCTGTCTATGACCTTTTTATCACCGGAGGTCTCAAAATTAACGATAAGCTTGTTGCCTTCGATTTCCACGATCAGGCCATAGCCGAACTTCATATGGAAGACGCGCTCGCCAAGCTTGAAATGCTTGGCGGATGGTTTGGCCGGGGCTGGCTGACGATGGGGCGTGGGCCGGGCTTTCGGCTCAAGTCGGCTCATATCGACACCGGAGAGATCGCCGCCATAGACCGGTGCGGCCTTCTTGGCGTAGTTCGGCTCGTAACCGGCACGGTCCCAGCGGCTTTGCTGCGATTGCCAGCCGGCGGATTGATAGCCAGTCTGCGACGTCGCCTCGACATTCTCGATCGGCAGTTCATCGACAAAGCGCGACGGGATCTGGTTGGTCCAGCGGCCGTAGACCTGGCGGTTGGCGACGAAGCTGATCCGCGCCTGTTCGCGGGCGCGGGTGATGCCGACATAGGCCAGGCGGCGCTCTTCTTCGAGGGATTTCAGGCCGCCTTCGTCCATGGAACGTTGTGACGGGAATATGCCTTCTTCCCAGCCCGGCAGGTAGACGACGGGAAATTCCAGCCCCTTGGCGGCGTGCAGGGTCATCAGGCGGACGCTGTCGCCGCCATTGTCGCGCTCCAGGTCCATGACCAGGGAGACGTGTTCCAGAAAAGCCCCCAGATCATCGAAGGCGGCCATGGAGTCGCCCAGTTCCTTGAGGTTATCGAGGCGCGTCTGGCCCGATGTCTTGTCCGCCCGCTGCATGTCGTAATAGCCGGTGTCGGTCAGGATGGTATCGAGCAGGACATTGGCCTGCATATCCTTGCTCAGGTCCAGCCAGCGGGTGAAGTCGCGCATGAAGCCGACCAGCGGCGTTTTGGCGCGCGCCGGCAGTTCGTCGGTCTGGATCAGGTCGCGCACGGCGGTCATCACCGAAACCCCGGCCAGCCGCGCCTGTTGCAGCAGTTTCTGCACGGTGGCGTCACCGATGCCGCGCTTGGGCACATTGATGATGCGCTCGAAGGCCAGGTCGTCGTCCGGCGACTGGATCAGGCGCAGATAGGCGATGGCGTCGCGGATTTCGGCGCGTTCGAAGAAGCGCGGTCCGCCAACGACGGTATAGGGGATTTGCAGCATGACGAAGCGCTCTTCAAACGCCCGCATCTGGAAGGAGGCGCGCACCAGCACGGCCATGTCAGACCATTTGCGCGGATTGGCGTCACGGGTGCCCTTGTGCTGGCGTTCCATGTCCTCAGCCACGAACTGGGCCTCGGCGGCACCATCCCATAGCCCCTGCACCTGCACCTTTTCGCCGCCTTTGCTGTCGGTGAACAGCGTCTTGCCGAGGCGGGCGGTATTGGAGCGGATCAGCCCGGCGGCGGCGGCCAGGATGTGCTCGGTCGAGCGATAATTGCGCTCCAGCCTGATAACCTTGGCGCCGGGATAATCGCGCTCGAACTTCAGGATATTATCGACCTCGGCGCCGCGCCAGCCATAGATCGACTGGTCATCGTCGCCGACGCAGCACAGGTTGCGATCGGCATTGGTCAGCAGGCGCAGCCACAGATATTGCGCGACGTTGGTATCCTGATACTCATCGACCAGGATGTATTTGAACTTGCGGTGATAGGTTTCGAGAATGTCCGGGTGTTTGGTCAGGATATCGAGATTGTGCAGCAGCAGGTCGCCGAAATCGCAGGCGTTGAGGATGCGCAGGCGGTCCTGGTACATCTGGTACAGCTTGACGCCGCGATTGCCGGCGAACTCCGCGCCTTCATCGTTCCTGACCTTGTCCGGCGTCAGGCCCTTGTTCTTCCACTGGTCGATATGCCAGGCGAAGGATTTCGGCGTGTAACGCTTCTGGTCGATGCTTTCCTGCTCGAAAATACCTTTCAGCAGGCGCACCTGATCGTCATCGTCGAGAATGGTGAAGCTCGATTTCAGCCCGACCAGATCGGCGTGGCGGCGCAGGATCTGCGCGGCGATCGAGTGGAAGGTGCCGAGATTTTGCAGGCCCTCGGCCGAGGCGCCGATCAGCTTTTGCGCCCGTTCGCGCATTTCGCGGGCGGCCTTGTTGGTGAAGGTGACGCAGAGGATTTCCCAAGGCCGCGCCAGGCCGAGCGCCAGAATGTGGGCGATGCGGGTGGTCAGGACACGCGTCTTGCCGGTGCCGGCACCGGCAAGAACGAGCACGGGGCCCTGCACGGTGCGGACAGCCGCTTCCTGCTCCGGATTGAGGCCGGTGAAGAAGTCAGGCTTTACGGCAGCCATCTGGCTAATGCTTTGTGCGTTTTTGGGAGCTGTGGTCATGGCCCTCAGTTAATCGCAGTTGCGGGCCGCGCCAAGTGTGAAATGGCGCTGATAAGCCAAAAGGGCACAAAAAGTGAACGTGTTTGAAGCGGTCGCGTAACCCGGACTTGACATATCCGGGTTACGGACGCCTCATTTAGCGTAACTTTGTTATTCCCCAGAGTTTAAAAATACCGCCGTTCTCAACTTTTCCGCGACAGGCGGAAGACGAGGGCGACGGGTTTCAGGCGTCCTGGAGTTTCTTTCGCTTGGTCGCAGTGCCCTTGCTTTGCACATAGGCGAGCGCTGACAAGCGGCAGAAAGAGGCCAGCAGGCTCTCCCCCCGCTTCGAGTCAAGCTCAGCTATCAAGGCGGCCAGACTGATTCGGCGATCCTTTGAGATCGTTTCCAGAACCACCCAGAATTCGGGTTCAAGAGCGACCGATGTGGCGTGGCCGGCGAGGTTTACGGAACGTTTTTTTAGACCAGGCATTGTTTTCCTCCGATTTCATGAAGACATGCCTCCGTTGAGTATGGAACGCCCGATTGGCCTCTGGGTTCCACGGGGGGTAGTTTATTCATGACGACCTCTGGTATTATTTAACCTCATACTCATAGAGTGAAGTTAATTTGTGGTCTTTTATTGTAAGTCGTCAACCTTTTTTATTGTCGGGGCCGGAATTCAGAAGTTTGTGGTCGATTTTTTCAGTGTCTCTTTTTTGCTTTGCTTTTTCCAGTTTTCTAACA
>FTKR01003699.1_pt1 | contig 10230 bp, 10 predicted proteins | sample 1658141 | NCBI WGS metagenome assembly FTKR01 (sample SAMEA3914802, study PRJEB12502) | metagenome | biome: forest; material: soil | place: Canada | collected 2010-06-25 | depth 0.1 m | reverse complement strand
GTCGATCAGTATATCGGCGGCATTGAACACGCCGTGCTTCACCTGCTCTATGCTCGTTTTATCACGCGCGCTCTGAACCACTGCGGCTATCTCGAGGTGAAGGAGCCGTTCGCCGGCCTGTTCACTCAAGGCATGTTGACGCACGAAACCTACAAGAACGCTGCCGGGTATTGGGTCGAGCCGGCCGATGTCGAGATCACCAGCGACGGCGGTAACCGCAAGGCGACGCAGATTTCCACCGGCGAAACTCTGTCGATCGGCGATATCGAAAAGATGTCGAAATCGAAGAAGAACACCGTCGCCCCGGAAGATATTTTTAACACCTATGGTGTTGATTCAGCGCGCCTTTTCGTGCTTTCTGACTCGCCGCCCGAACGCGATGTTCAGTGGTCGACCGCCGGTGTCGAAGGTTCATGGCGCTTCACCCACCGCGTCTGGGATCAGTTTGATACCCTGCCGGACAATCTGGAAGACATGACATTAGCCGAGTTGCGGCCAGAAAACGATACCAAAGCCAACGAACTACGCAAGACTGCTCACAAGACTGTCAAGATGGTCACTGAAGGGTTCGAAAGCTTCCGCTTCAATGCCGCAATCGCGAAACTATATGAATTTGTGAATATTCTTCGAAATTATCCACTCGAAGACGTCGGCTATATTGCGCGTAAGGAAGCTTTGACAATTCTCGCAGGCCTAATCGCGCCGGTGACGCCTCACCTCGCCGAGGAATGCTGGACGCGCCTCGGCCATGACGGTCTGATCGCCAATGCGCCCTGGCCGAAATTCGATCCGGCGCTGGCCCAGGATGACGCCTACATCATGCCGGTCCAGGTCAACGGCAAGAAGCGCGGCGAGATTTCGATCCCGGTCGGCGCCTCCGAGGAACAGATCCGCGAGATGGCGCTTGCGGATGAAGGGGTTAAGCGGCATCTTGACGGCGTATCCATCCGCAAGATCATCATCGTGCCGAACCGGATTCTCAATTTCGTGGTGGGATAACTCAATGGGTAAAGTTTTTGGGCGTAAAGTTCTTGGAATGCTCGCCGCCTGCACCGTCATCGGCCTTTCCGCCACCAGCCTCACCGGGTGTGGCTTTGCACCACTTTACGCACAGACCGGCCTGACAACCAGCCTGTCGCAGGTGGCTATCAGCGTGCCGCAGACCCGCACCGGCTATTTTCTTGAGCAGGATCTGCGTAACGGTCTGGGTGGTGATGACGCCTCACCCAAAGTGTACAAGCTTGTCATCAGCATGAAGGAAAAGCACTACAGCGTTGGTTATAAGGTCGATGACACCTCGACGCGTTCCGAAATTACCTCCGCCGTGACCTATGTCCTGAAAGACTCGGCGACTGGCAAGGTATTGTACAAGGACAATTTCAGCGAAACCGTGACCTACGACACATCGAAATCCCCTTTCACTGGTGTGATTTCACAACAGGACGCGCAGGAACGCATTGCCACCGGCATTTCCCAGCAGATTCAGCGCGATCTCGCCCTGTATTTCCACGGCGGACTGCTTCCCAAAGAGCCGACCAAGGCGGCCGCTTCCGCAGCAACCACATCCATGGATTCAAGCGTATCTACAGATTCGTCCGAATCGCCTGACACATCCGTTTCCTCGGAATCCGCCTCGTCGGCTACGTCGGACACGGTGCCCGCCGACCAATGAAACTGGCAAAGCGCGCCGAGATCGATGCCTTCTTCGCCAAGCAGCCCGCCAATGTGGTTGGCGCCCTGATATATGGCAAGGATCGCAGCCAGGTGATCGAACGCTGCACGGAGCTGGCCAAGAAGATCGTGCCGGATATCACCGATCCGTTCAATGTGTCACTGTTGACCGATACGGATGTCGACGGCGACGGCGGCCTGCTCGAAGGTGAACTGCAATCCCTGTCACTGATGGGCGGCAAGCGACTGATCCGGCTTAAATTTTTCTCGGAAAAAGCCGCGCTGGATAAGGCGGTTGCCGCCACCCTGAAAGCCCATGCGGCTGGTGACTTCAATAAAGAGGCTTTCATCGTCATCGAAGCCGGTGGGCTGGGCGCCGATTCCGCCTTGCGCCGGTTGGCCGATGCCGACAAGAACCTCGTCAGTATCGCCTGCTACGAAGACGAGACCGGCGATGTTGTCCGTATGGCCCGAGAAGCTCTGGCGGCGGATGGCGTGTCTCTCAGCAATGCCGCTATGGATATCTTCGCCCAACGGTTGCCCAAGGAGCGCGGCATCGCCCGGCAGGAAATCGAGCGGTTGATCCTGTTTATCGGACCCGGTTCGCACAAGACGCTGAACGAGGTCGAGCTTCAGGAGTTTCTCGGCGTCGAGCCGGAAGCCTCGCTATTCAAGGCGGCAACCGACGCTTTTGGCGGCCGTATGAAGCAGGCTCAGGCTGGTCTGCGCCGGGCTTTTGCCGAAGGTGAAGGCGGCGCCGACGCTATGCGCGCCCTAAGCTTGCAGTATAACAAATTGAAATTGCTAAAGAGTTATTTGGAAAAAGGCCTGGGCACCAAGGAGGCCACGCGTAATGCCGGGGTCTTCTGGAAAGACGAAGACGATATGCTGCGTCAGGCGCGGGCCTGGAATTTTCCTGCGCTCGATGCCCTGGCGCGCGATCTGATCGACGCCGACAAACAGTGCAAATCGACCGGCATGCCAGACCTGTTGATCGCTGAACGTCTTTATCTGCAAATCGCCGGGCGAGCCGCTCGGGCAGGCGCCTGATGACGATTACTGACGCCTTCACTGCTGAATGGCGAAATCTGGCGCAAATCCTGGCCCTGCCCCCTGTCTTGTCGGCAGATATTCTAACGGAGCTACAAGCCGGCTATGGTGATCCGGCTCGCCATTACCACACCGACCGACACATCGTCAGTATGCTGAAACAGGCCGCAGATCTTGATCTGAAAGATCGTCACGCGGCTCGTTTAGCCATCTTTTTTCACGATCTCGTCTATGATCCGCTGCGCAATGACAATGAGCGGCGTAGTGCGGAGGTACTTAAAGAGAGGCTGTCAGGATATACCGCCGCTGACAGGCTCAATCTGGCCTCCGCCATTATCGAAGCAACCGCTGGGCATCAACTGACAGGCGATCACGATACCGATCTCGTTCTCGACCTGGACATGGCCATACTGGGTCAGCCATGGCCGGTTTATGAGACCTATGCCAAAGGCGTCATGGCGGAATACCTACCCTATATCGGCGTGGCGGCATGGCGGCAGGGGCGAGTCAGCCTCTTCCTCGATCCTATCCTCGCTCGTGGCAAAATTTTCCTGACGGACCGCTTCAAACCGCTTGATGCGCGCGCTATGGAAAACCTGCGGCACGAAAAAGCCTGGCTAACCAGCAATCAGCCCCCGACTTGGCCATTGAGCTGACCATGACCGTTTATATCGACGACATGTATCGCTACGCCATCGGCCAGTTCAAGGGCATGAAGATGTCGCACATGATCTCGGACGATGAGGACGAGCTTCACGCTATAGCCGCGCGTCTGGGCTTGCGTCGCGCCTGGCATCAGGGCGATCACTATGACGTGCCGCTCGATGCACGAGGCAAGGCTGTTCTGCTCGGTGCGATCGAGATTACCTATCGGCAGGCTTCCGCCATGCGCCGCCGGCATGTCGTCGAAGGCAGATGTGGTGAACCTGCGGAGGCCATCGCCTGGCTCAAGGGTTGGTTTACCGCCCGAAATTCGAGTCTCTCAGCCGCACCAGAACGTCCCTGAGGCCGACATCTCGCGCCAAATTCGCGTGAGACATCGTTATTTGGGAAAATTCAATTATTTCATAAGCTTACGACATAGATCATCCAGCTGTTCGAGGCTCGCATAGGTCAAACGCAGCTCACCCCTGCCCCCGCGGTCATCAAGCTTCACATTCAGGCCCAGGGCCTCCTGCAAATCTTGCTCAAGTGACAAGGTGTCGGCATTTTGCTGCGGCCGGGGCTTGGGCGCCGACGGCGTCTTCGGTCCGGTCAGTTCTTCACGCACCAGCGCTTCGGCCTGGCGGACCGACAGGCCCTTGGCGATAATCTCTTCGGCCAGAGCCTCGGCCTTGTCGGACGTAATCAGGGCGCGCGCATGGCCGGCTGAGAGACGGCCGTGCAGCACATGATCCTGCACAACTTCCGGCAAACCAAGCAGGCGAAGCATGTTGGCGATATGCGGGCGCGATTTACCGACCACCTGCGCCAGAGCATCCTGGGTGCGGCCGAAGCGATCCTGCAAAACCTTGTAGCCACGCGCCTCTTCGATCGGGTTCAGGTCGGCGCGCTGGACATTTTCGATGATGCCGATTTCCAGTACATCGAGGTCATCCATCTCGCGGATGATCACCGGGACCGTATGCAGGCCGGCCTTTTGGGCCGCGCGCCAGCGGCGTTCGCCGGCGACAATCTGGTAATGCCCGGCCTGACCCGGAGCCGGCCGAACCAGGATCGGCTGCAAGATACCCTTCTCGCGGATAGACCCGGCCAGTTCGTCGATGTCCGCTTCCACGAACAGGCGACGCGGTTGATCGGGATTACGCACCAGCAATTCGATCGGCTGCTCAAGACCACGACCAGCTTCAGGTCCACGTTCGGCGGCGCGCGCTTCGGCGGCTTCGGCGCCGGTTCTGGGGCTGTTGGTATCCTGATCGCCAAGCAATGCGGACAGGCCGCGACCCAAACCTCTATTTTTTTCAGACATTTATCGCTTCTTTTCTTGTCTAGGCCGGAATTTTGACCGCCTGCTGGCGGCGTGTGCGCTCGCGCGTCACCAGTTCCTTGGCGAGCTTGATATAGGCCTGGCTACCGGAACATTTCATATCATAGATCAGGGCCGGCTTGCCGAAGGATGGGGCCTCAGACACCCGTACGTTGCGCGGTATGACCGTGTCATATACGAGTTGGCCGAAGTGCGAACGCACGTCGCGCTCGACATGACCGGACAGCGCATTGCGCTTGTCGAACATGGTCAGGACGATGCCTTGAAGGCTAAGCCTGGGGTTCAGGCTGCCACGCACCAGATCGATGGTCCTCATCAACTGGCTGAGGCCTTCGAGCGCGAAGAACTCGCATTGCAACGGCACCAGCACGGCATCGGCCGCGCTCATCGAATTGACGGTCAGCAGGTTCAACGACGGCGGGCAATCGATCAGGATATAGTCATAAGGTGGCTTCTCCTGATCCAGGCCATCAAGTGCATCACGCAAACGATAGGAGCGGCGTTCCGCCTGGCCCAGTTCAATTTCGACACCCGACAGATCCGGGTCCGAGGGCAGCAGCCATAGCCCAGGCACCGCCGTACTAACAGCCGTATCACCAATCGGGCGGCGATCGACAATCACATCATAAAGTGAGTTTTCGCGCTGTTTTTTAGGCACACCCAGACCTGTCGAGGCATTACCTTGCGGGTCAAGATCGATCAAAAGTACACGTTGGCCAATTGCAGCCAAGGCAGTACCGAGGTTAATCGCCGTCGTGGTCTTGCCAACACCGCCTTTTTGGTTGGCGATGGCCAGAATGCGGACCTTTTTATCGGATGAAAAGGCATTATCGGACACGGCGCAGCCTCCGGACATGGATCACGCGACCGCGCGGATCGCTAATGGAATCGTACTGTTCTACGTCAAATTTCCAAGCTTTTCCAGCGTCCGCCAGTTCACTTTCCACGTTTTCCCCCTTTAAAAACCACGCATCGGCGCCTTTGTGGATAAAACCTTCGGCAAAGCCCAATAGTTTAGTCATTGGCGCGACAGCCCGGGCGGTGACCACATCAACCTCAAGGCGGACATTCTCGGCGCGGTTATTAATCACCGTCGCCGGCAGATTCAGGTCATCGACCACGGCCTGGAGAAAACGGCAGCGCTTGGCGAGGGATTCGACGAGATAGACATGCGGTGTAAGCCCATCCGAATGCTTGAGAAGGATACTAAGGACGATACCGGGAAAGCCGGCCCCTGCGCCCAGATCGGCCCAGCTTCGGGCATCAAGCCGGCGATCAAGCAGTTGCGCGCTATCGAGCACATGGCGCGACCAGTAATCCGGCAATGTGCCCGGACCGACGAGATTCATCACCTCATTTTGCGCTGTCAGGACTTCGTAGAATTTTTGCAGATCAGCAATGGCCTCATGTTTCACGTGAAACACCAGCTTGGCGGACATTTCGTCCGGTGTCATATGGGTCATGCAGTCAGCTTAGCTTGATTACGGACATAGAACAGAAGGGTCGTCAGCGCGCCCTGCGTCATGCCCTCGATACGACCCGCCTGCCCAAGGGTCTGTGGGCGGATGCGATTAAGCTTTTCCCGCGCCTCGTTCGACAGGCCGGGGATCGTCAGATAGTCAATATCATCCGACAGGACGAGCTTTTCATCCTTGCGAAAGCTTTCGATCTCGGCTTTTTGACGCGGCATATAACCGGCATAGAGCGCGTCGATCTCGATCTGCTCATAGAGCGCATCAGGCCATTGGACCACTTCCGGCCACAGGATTTCCAGCCGTTCACGATTACAGGAATCATAGGCCATCAATTGAGTAACATTGCGGCGCTGGCCATCGCCATTGACCTGAATACCTTGCGCCAAAGCCTCTTTCGGTGTGGCGATTAACTCGGCAGCACGGGCGCGGATGGCTTCCAGTGCCGATTTCTTTTCCAGCCAGGCCGTTTTGCGCATCTCCCCAACGACGCCTAAAGCCAAACCCTTATCGGTCAGGCGTTGATCGGCATTATCAGCCCGCAAGGACAAGCGGAATTCGGCACGTGAAGTGAACATGCGGTACGGTTCGGTGACGCCGCGGGTCACCAGGTCATCGATCATCACACCGATATAGGCTTCATCCCGGCCAAGGATAGTCGGTGAATAGCCCCCTGCCCGCGCCGCCGCATTGATGCCGGCCATCAACCCTTGAGCACCGGCTTCTTCATATCCGGTCGTGCCGTTGATTTGTCCGGCCAAGAACAGGCCCGGAAGGGACTTCAATTCCAGGGTCGGGTGCAGTTCACGCGGATCGACATAATCATATTCAATGGCATAGGCGTAACGTTTGATCACCACATCTTCCAGGCCGACGATCGTGCGGATAAAGGCTTCCTGGGTTTCTTCCGAAACACTGGTGGAAATGCCGTTGGGATAGACAGTATCGTCGTCATAACCTTCCGGCTCCAGGAATATCTGGTGCGAGGTCTTGTCGGAGAACTTGACCACCTTGTCCTCAATCGACGGACAATAACGCGGCCCACGACCCGACAGATGTCCGCCGTAGACCGCCGATTCATTCAGGCGATCCGCGATGATCTGGTGCGTCTTTTCGTTGGTGAAGGTGATGCCACAAGCGATTTGCGCGCGTTCGATCGATGGCGTCAGCATGGAAAACGGCTGGATGGGATCGTCACCCAATTGTTGCTCCAGACGATCCCAATGAATGGTCTTACCGTCGAGACGCGCTGGCGTACCGGTTTTTAAGCGACCCATATCGAGTTTAAGATCGTAAAGGCGCTGCCCCAGACCATTGGCCGGCGCATCGCCCCAGCGACCAGCCGACATACGCTTTTCACCAATATGGATGACCCCGCGCAGGAAGGTGCCGGTCGTCAAGATCACGGCCTTGGCTATATAAGACTGACCGGTCGCATTGATCACACCGGTGACCATGCCATTATCGACGATCAGGTCTTCGACAGCGGCTTCGACAATGGTCAGGTTCGATGTTTGAAACAGTTCCGCCTGGACGGCTTCACGATAGAGTTTGCGGTCAATTTGCGCGCGTGGCCCCCGCACCGCGGGCCCCTTGGACTTGTTCAGCACCTTGAACTGCATCCCGCCAATATCTGCCATACGCCCCATAATGCCGTCGAGCGCATCGATTTCACGCACCAGATGCCCTTTACCCAACCCTCCAATGGCCGGATTGCACGACATCTCGCCTAGCGTTTCCTTGCGATGGGTCAGCAAAAGCGTTTTGGCGCCCGTGCGCGCGGAAGCCGTTGCGGCTTCGCAGCCGGCATGGCCACCGCCAACAACGATGACATCCCACAATGTTTTGGGTTCAGACATTACAGCTCTCTAATTGGAAGGCGTGGCTATAACAGATCGACGCCGCCGGGTCGATTCTATTTGCCGATGCAGAAGCTGGAAAAGATCACGTCCAAAACACCCTCAACATCATAGCGGCCGAACAGGGCCTCGAAGCTGTTCACGGCGGAACGGATATTTTCGGCTGACAATTCCGGTACAGCCAGATTGGAACGCGCGGCGATGGACAGTTGATCTCGTGCTTCGGTCAAGCGTTCGATATGGCGTAAGCGGGTGGCGGGTGGGAAGGTCTGGGCTGATAGCTGTTCACCAACGATGTGTTCGATACTGGTGACTAGATCGGTCAAACCCGTTCCCATTGCAACACTCACAGCGAAGACCGATGTTTCACGTGAAACACGCAAAGCGGCTACAGCCTCCCGTTCAGCCTGTTCGGCTTCATCAATCTTATTGAAGACTATCAGGTCCGCGTCGCGGAAATCTTCCGGCAGAGTAGGCCTCGTCGAGTCGATTACCCAGATACGCAGATCGGCCTCATCCGCCTTGACGCGCGCGCGACGGATGCCCTCGGCTTCAACGACTTCATTCGTTTCCCGCAGACCCGCCGTATCATAAAGCAGGACCGAATAGGGCCCGATACGGAGTTGCGCTTCAATGATGTCGCGCGTGGTGCCGGCGATTGGTGTCACGATTGCGGCTTCGGCTTTCAGGAGCACATTGAACAGGCTCGACTTGCCGGCATTCGGTTCACCCAGAATGACAATCCGATAGCCTTCGCGGATTTGCCGACCCCGATGGGAGTCAGATATGGCCGCGCTGAGCTTGTCCTCCAGTGTGCGGATACGGCCAAGAATGGAAACAGTCAGTTCCGCTGGCAGGTCTTCATCCGGGAAATCGATATAGACTTCCAGTCGCGCTAGAATATCGATCAGGTTTGCGCGCCAGACTTCGTATTGTTGTTTAAGACCGCCGCCCAATTGAGTCAGGGCTTGACGCCTTTGTGCCTCGGATTCAGCATCTACCAGATCGGCAATGGCTTCGGCCTGGGTCAGGTCAAGCTTGCCATGTTCCAGTGCCCGGCGCGAAAATTCACCGGGTGCCGCCAGTTCCAAACCGAGTTCGACCAGAATGAGATAGAGGCGATCGAGAATGGCTTTGGAGCCGTGGACATGCAGTTCGACACAGTCTTCCCCGGTAAAACTGTGCGGTGATTTGAACCACAAAATCACCGCTTCATCGATCAACTCGCCCTGCCAGGCCAGCGGCGTATAAACAGCCATCCGTGGTGTCAGATTTTTGGTCGTAAGCTGCTGAACCGCCCAAAGCGCCTTGTCACCAGAGAGGCGGATGATCGATACCCCCGCCCGGCCCTGCGCCGAGGCCAGGGCGAAAATCGTACGTTTCACGTGAAACACGCCTTACTTTTTATCGGTTTTACCAAAGGAGCTCATGCTGGCCTGAGCCGCCGATTGCATCAGCTTGAAAAATTGATCCTGCGCCGTAACGCCGAGACTAGACCAGTTTTTCAACATCTCTTCCGGCTGCATGGAATGGATATTCTGCGCCATACGTTCCTTCATGGCGTTCATCATGTAATCGTTCAACGGCTGGACATCGGGCAGGCCAAGAAAGGTGCGCGCCTCTTCCGGCGTACATTCGACATTGACCGTGACCTTCATAATGATCTCCTGAAATCCAAAAACGAATCAACCCGATATGATCCTCTCATACCGGGTTGACAAGAGCTAGGTACGGATGCGCCGGACTAAGTGTTCATCGATTGGAAGAACTCGGCATTATTCTTGGTCTGGCGCAGTTTATCAGAGAGGAACTCGATCGCATCCTGGGCGCCCATCGGGTTGAGGATACGGCGCAGGACATAGGTCTTTTGCAGGTTCGACTTGTCGGTGAGCAGTTCTTCCTTACGCGTGCCGGACTTGAGGACATCCATCGCCGGGAAGACGCGCTTGTCGGCGACCTTGCGGTCGAGCACGATTTCCGAGTTGCCCGTGCCCTTGAACTCTTCAAAGATAACTTCATCCATCCGTGAGCCGGTATCGATCAGAGCGGTGGCGATGATCGTCAGCGAGCCGCCTTCTTCGATATTACGCGCGGCACCGAAGAAGCGCTTCGGGCGTTGCAGGGCGTTGGCGTCGACACCACCGGTCAACACCTTGCCCGATGACGGGACGACGGTGTTGTAGGCGCGGCC
>FTKR01000085.1_pt1 | contig 10235 bp, 15 predicted proteins | sample 1658141 | NCBI WGS metagenome assembly FTKR01 (sample SAMEA3914802, study PRJEB12502) | metagenome | biome: forest; material: soil | place: Canada | collected 2010-06-25 | depth 0.1 m | reverse complement strand
GCTGGCGCAGCGCCTGCGCCATATATTTGGTGTCGTCGCTTTTGAGCGCCCCACTGATATGGCTGCGCCCTTGCGCCAGCGCCGCGATCAGCAATACCCGGTTGGTGATGGATTTCGAGCCAGGCAAAGCGATTTGGCCGGCGAGTCCCGCTTTGGGGGGCAAAAGTCTTACCGCGTTCAGATTGGCGGCATTTGTCGGGCTGGACACGGGAAAGTCTCGGTTTAAACGAAAAAATGAACACGGCCCGCAAAAGGGGCTTTGACAGGAGGCTTATCTAGTGGCAAGGGGGCCGACGCAATCGAATTTTTCTAAAGACTGAAAGAAGGACGTCTCGTGGCTGATCCTGCCTTAGGTACCAAACAAGTTTGCCCCAATTGTACGGCAAAGTTCTACGACCTTAACAAACACCCGGCGCACTGCCCGCGCTGTGACACCGAATTCGACCAGGAAGAAGTCGTCCGTACGCGCCGTTCGCGCGTCCGCACCGCGCCTGCCGATTACGAAGATACAGACGAAGAAACCGAAGATCTGGCAAAGGCCAAGGCCGCCGCGGAGGAAGATGAGGACGAAGAGCCCGAAATCACCACTCCGGAAATCGATGAAGTCGTCACCGATGACGCCCTGCTCATCGACGAGGACGAAGACCTCGATCCGGCTGATCCGGCTCGCGTTGGCGCCCCCGGTGAAGCCGTCGACATGGACATCGAAGATGCCGATCTGGTCGATGACGACGCCGACGACGTGCCCTTCCTCGAAGACGATGAAGACGCCGATTTCGACGAAGAGATCGACGGTCTTCCCGGTACGGACGAAGACGACCGCTAAATTTAAAAGCCGCCGGAACAAACCGGCGGCTTTTTTACTGTGTCGCCACAGGCCTGTGAAAAAGTTCAAAAAAGTTTGCAAAAGGGCTTGCGTCGCCGCGAACCCTGAACTAGAAGTCGCCGCCTCGGACGGGGCAACCCATACGATGCCATCCTAAGATGGGGCTTTAGCTCAGCTGGTAGAGCGCTTGCATGGCATGCAAGAGGTCAGCGGTTCGACTCCGCTAAGCTCCACCAATAAAGCCCGCTTCCCTAAAGGACGCGGGCTTTTCCAATTCTAACGCATAGTTTTCAGCAGGCGTTTCGCGTGGCCAGGTATTGCCCGGTCAGGGTATCGCTCGCCGCCAGATCGATCGGCACACCCTCGAACTGGACCGTGCCGCCGGCCTGGCCGGCGCCCGGCCCCATATCGATCACCCAGTCGGCACGCGAAATGACATCGAGATTGTGCTCGATGACGATCACGGTCGAGCCAGCACCTACCAGTCGGTCGAACAGGCCGATCAGCGTATCGACGTCATTCATGTGCAGGCCCGTGGTCGGCTCATCCAGCACATAGATATTGCCGGCCTTGCCCAGTTCCGCCGCCAGTTTCAGCCGCTGGCGCTCGCCACCCGACAGGGTGGACAGCGGCTGGCCGAGCGTCAGATAGCCCAGCCCGACATCATCAAGGCCTTTCAATATCTTGGCGATGGCCGGCTCGGTGAAGAACGCCACGGCGTCCGTCACGCTCATCTCGTAGACATCGCTGATCGACTTGCCACGTAAGCGATGCTCCAGCACCTCGGCGATGAAGCGCCGGCCTTCGCAGGTCTCGCAAGGGGTGACCATCGGGTCGAGGTGGGCGAGGTCGGTATAGATGACGCCCAGGCCGTTGCAGTCCGGACAGGCGCCCTTCGAATTGGCGGAGAACAGCGCGGCGTCAACGCCATTCGCCTTGGCGAAGGCCTTGCGGACCGTATCAAGGATACCGGTATAGGTAGCCGTATTGGAGCGCCGCGACCCACGCGCCAGGTTCTGGTCGATGATGACGGCCTCCGGATAGGCCAGTGGCAGGCAGCCCTGGATCAACGACGACTTTCCGGAACCTGCCACGCCCGACACGGCGATCAGCACGCCGCGCGGCAGGGTGACAGACACATCCTTGAGATTATTCAGCCGGGCGTGTTCGATCCTCAGCGCTCCGATGGCCTGACGCACCGTCTGCTTGACCGGCTGGTATTTATTGATGTGATTGCCGGTCAGGGTGCCGGAGGTCAGCAGGCCGTTGAAATCGCCCTCATAAACGATCTCTCCGCCCTTGCTGCCGGCGTATGGCCCCATATCGACCACATGGTCGGCGATGGCGATCATGTCGGGCTTGTGCTCAACGATCAGCACCGTATTGCCCTTGTCGCGCAACTGCTGCATCAGCCCGGCGAGGCGACCGACATCATGCGGATGCAGACCCACCGATGGTTCATCGAAGACATAGGTGATGTCGGTCAACGACGAACCGAGATGGCGGACCATCTTGACGCGCTGGCTTTCCCCGCCGGACAAGGTCGAGCTTTCACGATCGAGGCTGAGATAGCCCAGGCCGATGATGACCAAATTTTCCAGCCGCAAGGCCAGCGCCTCCAGCATTGGACCGACCTGCGGCGCCTCGATCGTGCGCACTAATGCGGCCAGATCGGAGACCTGCATAGCGGAAAATTCGGCGATATTATGCCCCTCAATCCGGCTGGCCAGCGCAGCCTGATTTAGCCGCGCGCCCTGACAGGCCGGACAGACGGCGCGCGTAAAGATGCGGTCATATTCGACGCGGACATGCGGCTGGAGCTGTTCAGGGTCCTTGCTGCCCAAGCCCTTCTTCAGCTTGGCAACGACGCCTTCATAGGTCAGGTTGATCTTGTCGACCTTGACCTTGCGGCCGTCATCGAGATTGAACAAAAGCTCGCGTTCTTCCGGCGAATAGTCTTTGATGGGCTTGTCGATATCGAACAGGCCGGCACGAAAATAGACGGATGACCACCAGCCATCGACCTCGAACCCCTTGGGCAGCAGGGCGCCCTCTTTCAGTGACTTGCTCTCGTCCACCACGGCGGACATGTCCATGGCCGCCACCTGGCCGATGCCTTCGCAATCCGGGCACATGCCACGCGGATCGTTGTAGGAATAAAGCCCCGGCGAACCGAGGCGCGGTTCGGCCAGGCGCGAAAACAGTACGCGCAGCATCTGGGCGGCGTCGGTGACGGTGGCCACGGTCGAGCGCGAATTGCCACCCAGCCGCTGCTGATCGACGATAATGGCGGCCGAGATATTTTCCAGCAAATCCGCGTCGGGCTGGCCGTAATGCGGCATGAACTGCTGCACGAAGGCCGGGTAGGTCTCGTTGATCAGGCGCTGGCTCTCCGCCGCGATGGTGCCGAAGACCAGGGATGATTTGCCGGAGCCCGACACGCCGGTGAAGACGGTAATGCGGCGCTTCGGGATATCAAGCGAGACGGATTTGAGATTGTTCTCACGAGCGCCGCGGATATTGATCGCGCCATAGTCGGGCTGGGCCATCGTCGGTCCTGTCTGGTCTTTGTCTTCACTACACCCCCGCAGTCTCGCAACTGCCGGGGCGTATGGCAAGTCGCTTACCACTTAGCCAGTTGCGTAAGCTGGACAAGGTTGCCGCAGCCGTCAGTCAGCTGGGCGATGGTCGAGCCGGTGACCTCGGTCGGCGGCATTTTGAACGTACCGCCATTCGCCACGATGCGTTCATGATCGGCCTTGATATCGTCGGTGAAAAACATGACCGCCGGCTGGCCCTGCTGGAAGATGGCCTGCTGATAGGCCTTGCCCGCCGGATTATCGTCGAGCGCCAGTTGCAGTTCCACCCCCTCCGGCTCGTCGGCCGAGGTCACGGTCAGCCAGCGAAAGCCGCCATTGCTGAAATCGGCCTTTTTCGCCAGACCCAGCACTTCGGTATAGAAACGCAGCGCGGCGTCCTGATCGTTGACATAGATGGTGGTCAGTTTGATTTTCATGGTCATTTCCTCTTTTATCCGTCTATCCGGCCTGTAACCTGTTCCAGGTTCGCCAGGAATTGTTGCCAGCCGTGACGGGCGCCGCCATAGGCCTGTTTCTGGTTCGGCTGGAAGCCCGATTGCTCCACGCGCAGATGGGTGCCCGTGGCCGTCGGGGTCAGCGTAAAGGTCACCACGCTTTTCAGGTTGAAGGCCGCGTCGTCGTGGGCATAGTCCCAAGTGTAGGAGAGGGTCTTGCCCGGCTCGATGGCCAGGACCGTGCAATCGAGCACGCCGCCCCATTCGCCGCGCAGGTTGAACTTGTGGCCCACCTCCGGCTTGAAGTCGTTCTTCATCAGCCATTCCTCCATCAGATGCGGCTGGGTGAGCGCGCGCCACAGCTTCTCCGCCGCGAAGGGCATCTCCCGTTCGACAGTGACGGCGCGTGTTTCGGTTGCGGTGTCGGTCATTGGTCCATCCGTTTCAGCAGGTCTTCAAGGTCATCAAACCGGCCCTGCCAGAAGCCGGACATCTGACTGGTCCAGTCAATGAGCGGCCCCAGGGCGTCGAGTTGGGCACTATAATGGGTCTGGCGGCCATCGGGACGGTCGCGCACCAGACCCGCCTGTTTCAGCATGGCCAGATGCTTCGAGACAACGGGTTGCGACACCCCGGCATGGACGGTCAGGGCGCCGACCGTCTTTTCACCTTCACGACACAGGCGTTCGAAAAGGGCGCGCCGCGTTGGGTCGGCGAGCGTTTTGAAAAGGACGTCCTGAGCGGTCAGCATTTGAATTCATACCTAATCGGCTATGAATTGACATATAGTCATCGAGCTATGAATGAGTCAAGAGGGAAATTTAGCCCTCGACATCCACTTGCGGGCGGTCATCGCCATCAGCCACTTCTTCGTGCCATTTGCCGGATGCGTCTTCATATACAATGCCTGTGTCGGCACCCGGCTGCACCTGTTCACGCGCGGCGCGCAGGCCGGCCGCGCGGGCCGAGTCATGGCTCGGAAACGTTTCCGAAAAGCTGCCATCGACCGTATAGGCCCAGCCGCCGTCGTGCTCGACGATTTTGTAAACGATCTTGCTCATAATATCTCCTCGGTTGATTATATCGATGCGGCTTTCAGCGCCGCCACGATGGAACGGGCATCGCGGTCTCCATCATAGCGCTCGCCATTAATGAACAGCGACGGCGTGCCATTGACGCCGCTCATCACGCCACCCTGGAAATCGGACTTGATGCGCTTGGCATAGGTCTGATCGTTCACTTCCTTCACGAAGCGATCCATATCGAGGCCCACCTGTTCGGCATAGATGATGATCGATTCCGCCGACAGGTCGAACTGGTTCTCATAGAGCTTGTCGTGCATCTGCCAGAACCGGCCTTGTCCGGCGGCGGCTTCCGCGGCCTCGGCGGCGACAAAGGCCTGCGGGTGAATCGAGGTGATCGGGAAGTTGCGGAAGACGAAGCGCAACGACTTGCCCACCTGCTTCTGAACGTCTTTCAGAACTGGATAGAGGTCTCCGCAATAGGAGCACTGGTAATCGCCATATTCCAGCAAGGTCACCGGCGCATTGTCCGGTCCCTGGATATGGTCTTCCGGGCTGACTGGTTCGATCAGGGAATTGTCGTCGCTCATGATTGCAATCCTTGCAAAGCCTTGATGATGCCGTTGGCGCCCGGATTGATACCGATGGGCGAAACATAGGCATAACGGATCACACCCTCGCCATCGATGACGAACAGGGCGCGTTCGGTGACGCCCTCACCGTCACGATAAACGCCGTAGCTTTTGGCCACCGCGCCCTTGGGTTCGAAATCGGCGAGTAATGTCAGGCGAAAACCACGATCCCTGGCGAAGGCCAGGTGACACCAGATACCATCAACCGACACGCCGATCAGATCAGAATTCAGGTCATCGAACTGGTCGTGCAATTCATTATAAAGCGCGAGTTGATCGCCGCATACCGGGCTCCAATCGGCCGGGTAAAACACCAGCACGACATTGCGGCCGCGAAATTCGGACAGCGATACCTTTTGGTCGGGCGTCGAGGGCAGGGTGAAATCGGGTGCGGGCGTCCCGGAAGCAAGAGCGGTCATGCGTGGATATCCTGCAAAAGCGTTCAACAGGTATATCGGCGCATCGGTTCTGATTACCAGTCCATATCGATAAGGTTAACGCCGGATTCAGGTCTTCATCATCGAATCTTGATAATTACCCGCTATAAACAACAGACAGGTTCATAGTTAAGGGCGGACGCAGATTCGCCTGAGGATTCGTATTATGCAAAAGATTGACGCCGCAAACTGGATTTCCGCCGCCCGTTCCTGTGCGCCCGCGCAATGCGCCGCCGCCTTCGTTTCGGCCATGGCGACGCCGCGCAACCGCGTAAATGCGGATACGCAGCGCCAGCCATCGGCCCGCTAGATCACCACTTCACCGGTGTCGGATTGCGGTCGAACGTCATCTGGTGCCAGTAGGGATAGGCCGGTGTGCGCGAACTTGCCGCGTCCAGCTTTCCGATCTGATCCGCCGTCAGATTCCAGCCGACCGCGCCGAGATTGGCGCGCAGTTGATCTTCGTTCCGCGCCCCAATCACGATGTTCGACACGCTTGGCCGCGAGGCCAGCCAGTTCAGTGCCACCTGCGGCACGGATCTGCCGGTTTCCTCGGCGACCTCCTGCAACGCATCCACCACCTTGAACAGATGCTCGTTATCGACCGGCGGCCCGCCATCAGCGCCGCCCTGGGCGATACGGCCTTCGGTCGGCGGATTTGTACGGCTGATCTTGCCGGTCAGACGACCCCAGCCGAGCGGAGACCAGACCATGGTGCCGACGCCCTGATCGATCGCCAGCGGCATCAATTCGTGTTCGTAGTCGCGGCTCAACAGCGAATAATAGCCCTGATAGGCGACATAGCGGTTAAGGCCATATTTTTCCGAGGTGCTGAGCGCCTTCATCAGGTGCCAGCCGGAATAGTTGGACGCGCCGATGTAACGGATCTTGCCGGCGGTCACGAGATTATCGAGCGCCGACAGGGTTTCTTCCAGCGGCGTCAGGGCGTCGAAGCCATGCATGAAATAGAGGTCGATATGATCAGTGCCGAGGCGCTTCAGGCTGGCCTCGGCCGCCTTGATGATATGATAACGCGAGGAGCCTTTGTCGTTCGGGCCAGGGCCGGTGGTGAAGGTCGATTTGGTCGAGATCAGCACGTCGTAGCGGCGGCCCTTGATGGCGGCGCCGAGGATTTCTTCCGACGCGCCACCCGAATAGACATCGGCGGTATCGAAGAAGTTCATGCCGTGCTCCAGCGAAATATCGACCAGGCGCGCGGCCTCGCTGACATCGGTGGCGCCCCACTTGCTGAACATATCGCCCTGGCCGCCGAACGTGCCGGTGCCGAGACTGAGAACGGGAACCTTTAGGCCGGAGCGGCCAAGCTGACGAAATTCCATAACGATTTTCCTTTCATGTCACAAACAGCAATATATCAGTTTTATTAATGTATTGGTTTATTGCTGTCAATGGGCTATAGTGATGTCATGAAGGTTTTGACCCACCCCGCCATATCCGACGTCACGCTTGAGATGGTTCTCTATGTCCTTGGTGACAGGAACCGCTTGCAAATTGTGCGCAATCTGCATCAGGCGAAAGCGCCGCTCAACTGCAACGAAGCGACCGACGGCATCAGCGACATGCCGCAATCGACCTGCTCGTACAATTTCCGCCTGTTGCGCGAAGCCGGCCTGGTGCGCACCGAAAAGAGCGGCCGCGAGGCAAAGAACGCCTTGCGCAAGGCCGATATCGACACCGCTTTTCCGGGGCTTCTGGACACGGTTCTGGCCTTGACGCCGTCCGAAAAGCCTGGCGCTTAAGGCTTCCCAATCGCGGCAAATAGGGTGTAACACAACAGCCTCGACCGTCACTGAAGGAGACCCCAATGGGCCGCATGATCACCCTCAATCGCCCGGATGGCGGCAGTCTCGACGCTTATCTGTCCGATATCGACAAATCGCGGCCCTGCGTGATCGTCATCCAGGAATGGTGGGGGCTGAACGACCACATCAAATCGATCGTCGACCGCTTCGAGTTCGAGGGCTTCAACGCCCTGGCGCCCGATCTCTATCATGGCCGCATCACCAGGGACGCCGACGAGGCCAGCCATATGATGGACGGTCTCGATTTCCCTAGTGCGGTCCATCAGGATATCGCCGCGGCGCTCGACTACCTGAAAACCATCAACCCCTCGGTCGCCGTCATGGGCTTCTGCATGGGCGGTGCGTTGACCATCGGCGCAGCGGCGAGACTTGATGGTTTCAAGGCGGCGGTCTGTTTCTATGGTATGCCGCCGAAAGCCTTCGCCGATCCGGCCGACATCAAAATCCCCTTCCAGGGCCATTTCGGCAAAAAAGACGACTGGGTGACGCCCGCTGTCGTGGCTGATATCGAAGCTGCAATGATCAAGGCCGGCAATCCTCCGGAGGTCTACAGCTATGATGCCGACCACGCTTTTTTCAACAAGACCCGCCCGGAAGTCTATAATGCGGAAGCTTCCGAACAGGCCTGGACGCGGATGATGGCTTTTTTGCGAGCAAGGCTTTAGGCCTGCGCGCAAAGCTATAGCCGATTGACCTTTGCCACTTTTGGGATTAGGCCAAAACGCAAATGGGGCGTCATTAACCGTCCCCAGCGAGAAGGCATGTGTTTTGACCGTATTTTACCACGAAGGCGATCTGCCGGACGGGCTCCATCTGGGATCGTCCGTCGCCATTGATTCCGAAACCATGGGCCTGCGCTTCCGTCGGGATCCGCTCTGCGTGGTGCAATTGTCTTCCGGTGACGGCCATGCCCATGTCGTCCGCATGGACCGCCCCGGTTACAACTGCCCGAACCTCAAGCGCCTGTTGACGGATCCGGCCGTGCTGAAGCTGTTCCACTTCGGCCGTTTCGATATCGGCATGTTCGAACTGCATCTGGGCGTCACCACCGCGCCGGTCTACTGCACCAAGATCGCCTCGAAGCTGGCGCGCACCTATACCGACCGCCACGGTCTGAAAGACCTGACTCGCGAACTGCTGAGCGTCGATCTGTCCAAGGCACAACAAAGTTCCGACTGGGGACAGGCCACGCTTTCCGCCGAGCAACTGGCCTATGCCGCTTCCGATGTGCTGCACCTGCACGCGCTCAAGGAAAAGCTGGACCTGATGCTTGTGCGCGAAGGCCGCGACGCCCTGGCGAAGGCGGCAATGGAATTTTTACCGCACCGCGTCAAACTGGATTTGGCAGGCTGGGAAGATTGCGATATCTTCGCCCATAGCTGGGCATAATCCGCCCCTTTTGACAGGCTGGCTTTTGCTTTTACGCACTTTTAATCCGAAAAGTGCGTCACACTTTTCGGAAAGCGCTCTTATGACCCTGACCGATCTTAACGCGCCATTGCAGCCACTGGGCGTAGCGGCGCCGATCGACATAGAGGCCGAAACCGCCGACCGTCGCGTACGCCTGGCGCAGCAGGTGGCGGCCGTGCGCCGGCGCTCGCGCCTGATCCATCTGCTGCGCCGGCTGCTGCCGGGCCTGATCATCGCGCTCGGCCTGTTCAATGTCGGCTGGATCGCCGTGCAAACCATCGTCAATTCGCTGAATGTCTATGGCGGCAACCTGAACGAAATCCGCTACACCAATCCGCGCTATTACGGCCAGGGCAGCAACGGCGATCGCTATACGATCAGCGGCCTGGAGGCGGTGCGCAAGGGCATGAACGCCACGACGATCTCGCTCAAGGCGCCCAATATGGAGTTTAAAAGCTCCGATACTGAAGGTCCGACCAAGGTTTCGGCGGCCAACGGCGTCTTTGACCAGACCACCAACAAGCTAACCCTGACCGGCCATGTGGTGATTGCGGCCGGGGGGTCGGATTTCGTACTCAAGACCGAACTGGCGGTCGTCGACCTCGACAAATCCACCGTCTCTGGCGACAAACACGTTGAAGGAAACGGTTCGGCGGGGCATATAGTGGGGGAATCCTTCCTGGTGTCCGACAATGGCCGCTCACTTGACGTCAAGGGACGCGGCGATACCAAGGCCTGGGCAACGATAAACGATCAGTAATACACTAACCGGCGCGGTTGTATTTCCGGCGCGGACCGCTTCTCAAAGGGATGACGACGGTATGAAAAGGCAGAAGGTTGTGACGGCGCTGATCGCGGCCGGGGTGGCTGCGATGATTTGCAGCCTGGCAGATTTCGGTGTCGTGCAGGCCCAGGTATCGGGCCAAGGCGGCCCCGTCATGGTCGGCGGCGATTCCATGCACATGGACGAACTCGCCCACACCCAGACCATTACCGGCCGGGTCGAAGTCATGCAAGACGACGCCCGCCTGCGCGCCGACAAGGTGGTCAT
>FTKR01015340.1_pt1 | contig 10245 bp, 6 predicted proteins | sample 1658141 | NCBI WGS metagenome assembly FTKR01 (sample SAMEA3914802, study PRJEB12502) | metagenome | biome: forest; material: soil | place: Canada | collected 2010-06-25 | depth 0.1 m | reverse complement strand
GGCTTGCCACGTTAACTAAACTTAAGCCATTAGGAGCCATAAAATAAGGCCGCTTTCGCGGCCTTATTCATAACAATCTACTGCGAGAAAACTTTAATTTACTGCAACCCTTGCACCACGCATCCCCCACGCACGCAAAACCAAACGATAAACTAAACGCACGAACACTAACGTAAGCACAGTTTCTAATGCAGTTATCAACGCACTTACAAATGTCCCACGTTCACCAGCGCGGCGATTAAATTTCGCGATTAATTTTTCATGCGCGATTTGAATGCTGTCGTAAAAAGTTGGGATCATGAGTAGCGTTAAAATTGTTGAGGTGATGGTGCCACCGATAATCGCTACGGCAAGTGGTTGGTAGAATTCTCCGCCCTCGCCCATGCCGATTGCCACTGGCAACATGCCGGCGATTAACGCAAAAGTTGTCATTAAAATTGGGCGCAAACGCGAGCGGCCAGCATACATTAATGCTTCTTCGCGACTGAGGCCTTCCTTCTCTTTTGTGCGTGCGCAGTCGAGCAAAAGAATCGCGTTTTTCGCCACTAATCCCATCAACATAATGATGCCGATAAAGCTCATTAGGTTGATGGTGTGCCCTGTTGAAACCAAGGCGATAACGACACCAATCAAACTGAGCGGCAAGCTCATCATTACCGGAATAGGCGCGAGGAAAGAGCTGAACTGGATTACCAAAATAAAATACATAAGGGCAATACCGGAGATAAGCGCAGTGAGCATGGCGCCGAACAGTTCCTGTTGCTCGCGACCTGCGCCGCGCAACTCAATGCCATAACCGGGCGGAAAATCCATGCTTTTTGCGAGCGTCATTGCCGCACCGATAACTTCGCCTTGTGGAACGCCTTCAACGTTGGCGCTGACGGTGAGCGTGCGCTTGCCATCCGTATGCATAATGCGTGACGGCGCTTTATCCATACGAATAGTAGCGATTTGTTCCAGCGGGATAGCACTGTTATTGCCGCCGGTCACCAAGGGCAAGCGCGCCAAGGCAGCGATGTCGGTGCGGTCGTTGGGATGTAAACGCAGAGCTACATCGCGAGTTTCGCCGGTTGGATCAACCCAATCACCTACTTCAATACCCGCGAATGCGATACGCAATGCCTGCGCTGCATCGCCCACTGCAATACCTAAACTGCTAGCTAAGCCACGATCCAGCTCAATCTGCAATTCTGGCATAGGTTCTTGTTCAGTGAGACCAACATCAACTGCGCCTTTAATTTTGCGCAGGTCAGCCATATAGGCATCGGTGATCTCCATTAACTTGCGAGAATCCTGCCCGTAAAAATTAATACGCACTGGCTTGTCGCCGCCGTTGCTGGTGTCGTCTTGCACAGTGTATTCAACGCCGACCAACCGGTTAACCGAAGCACGTAATTCTTTTGCGATCTCAGCAGCATTGCGTTTACGTTCGCTAGGTTTGCCGATATCCAAATCAAGGCGACTGCCATCTTTTGCGATATCGCTGTAAATGGATTTCACTTCTGGAAGCAAGCGTGCCATTTCCGCAGCCTGTTCGGTTTTAACGCGTGCATACTCAAGACTGGTGCCGGATGGCAAACGAATATCCACAACCAATCTGCCATTGTCTGCCGCCGGTAAAAAGCTGGTGCCGCCTTTAAATGATTGCAAAGCCAAAGCACCTACCAGGCTTGCGATGGCGATTACAGCCATAGAGCGTCTATGTCCAAGTGCCCAGCGAATTACTAAGGTGTAACGGTCGGCTTGATGATCAAACCAAATGTTGAAACGTTTAAGCACGGCGCTGAAACCGCGTTTAGGCATATGCTGATAACCCACTGGATCACCCCAGCGCGACGACAACATTGGATCGAGCGAAAAGGATACGAAGAGCGAAACCAATACCGATGCAACCACCGTTAATGCAAAAGGTTTAAACCATTGGCCAGGGCCACCACCCATAAAGGCTACGGGCACGAAAACCGCCACAATCGAAAAGGTGGTCGCCATTACGGCCACACCAATTTCTTTGGTGCCTTCGCGTGATGCTGTGACGCGATCTTCACCGCGCTCCATGTGCCGCACAATATTTTCGCGCACCACAATCGCATCGTCGATAAGCACACCTATCGCCAATGAAAGCCCCAGTAGCGTCATAAAATTCAGCGAGAAACCAAATAGCCACACAGCGATAAATGCAGCCAAAACCGAAGTGGGCAAAGCGAGTGCAGTAATTAAGGTTGAGCGCCAGGAATTTAAAAATGCGTAGACCACAAAAATTGTTAAGCCGGCGCCGAGAATAAGCGATTCAATAACATTATTTAAACTCGATTCCGCCCATTCGCCGCCGTCATTGGCAATCTCAATTTGCGTACCGGGTTTGAGTTGTTTGCGAATTTCATCCAACTCTTTGCGTACAGCTTTTGATACGGCAACAGTACTCGCTTCGCGGGTGCGAATTACGTTAATACCCACCGATGAGTGGCCGTTGAAAAGGCTAATTCCATCGGGTTGCGCGGTGCCATCGACAACATCTGCAACATCGCCTAAACGCAAAACATCATCGCCATTACGTTTAATAACGATGCGGGAAAAATCCTCGGGCGATGCAAGACGGCCAATTAATCTGATGCTGCGATCTTCCAACGCGCCTTCCAATTTACCGCCGGGCGCGGTGAGGTTTTGGATCTGTAAACTGCGCTCTACTTCTGCAACAGAAATATTATGCATACGCAATTTTTCGCTGCGCACCAGTACCGACAATTCACGTTTTAACGCACCGGAAACATTGATAACAGCAACACCGGGCACGCCACGCAAGCGATCAGCAATTTCTTTTTCCGCGAGGATCGACAACTCAACATGACTTTGGCTAGATGACGACAATGAGAGCGACATAATCGGCCAGGCATCGGGATCTTGACGGCGGATAATGGGTTCGCGCATTTCAATTGGCAATTTGTAACGCACGCTCGCAATCGCATTGCGCACTTCATCAGCCGCTTCAATTAAATTTTTATCAAACTCAAATTCGATACGGAACCAGCCGCTACCTTCGCTTGCCCAGACGCGCATATCGTGCACACCGGGAATTCCGCGCATGGCTTTTTCGAGTCTATCTACAATTTCGCGCTCTACTGTTTCCGGCGATGCGCCGGGGTAAGGAATGCTAACTTGTAAAATGGGCGGCGCAATATCGGGGCGTTCGTTAACGCGCAACTTGCCCAGCGCCATCCAACCTACTGCCATTAAACCCAGGGTAAGTACGACCGTTACTATGGGGCGCTTGATACTGAAATCGGATAAAAACATGGCCTTATCCTTCCTTTTTGCTAGCGTTAGATGCGGCAGAAGCCACTTTTTCCATACTGACTTTGGCACCATCAACCAAGGCCCCACGCGGATGGCGAATTACGTGATCACCTTCCACAAGGCCAGTATTAATGGCGTAATCGCCCGATTGCACATCGCGCAACCCAAGCGTGACTTCAATTTTATTCAGCACGCTATTGTGTACACGCCAAACGTAGGTGTGATCACCCTGCTGTACCAAACTCGCTTCGGGAACGGTCAACCCCTGTTTGATTTCGCTTTGTACACGGCCTTCAGCGAATAACCCCACGGTTAGATTGTTGCTGTTATCCAGCGAAACTTGTACGCCAACTTGGCGCGTCGTGGCATCCGCAACGGGACTGATGCGCTCAACATGGCCTTCAAAGGCTTGATCGTGGGAGCCGTTGATATAAAGATTTACCAGCTGCCCGGTTTGTATTTGCGTGATTTGATCGGCAGAAACAAAACCGTCAAAACGAATACTGGCCGGATCAATAACCTTGAGTAACGCTTTGCCGATTTGCGCTGTATCACCGTTAGAAACTTCACGTTTCCCCACGATTCCGGCAAAAGGCGCACGCACCTCGGTACGTGCTAATTGTTGGGCATCTTGCGCAACACGAGCACGCGCCGCCGCTAAATCACTCTGCGCGGTATTGCGACGCAAGTCGGCATCTTCTTTTGCCTGAGTAGATACAGCGCCGCTGACTGACAAGGTTTTTAAGCGATTGAATTGTCTCTCCGCTTGATCAAACCCCTGTTGCGCGGCGCGTTCAGCTTCTTGCGCCGAACTTAAGGCTTGGCGAAACGCAGTGTCATCCAAACGGACAAGCACATCACCTTTTTGCACTTTATCGCCATTGTCCTTAAATACTTGCAACACAATGGCCGAGACTTCCGCCCGTAAATCGGCTTGCTTTTTGGCTTGCAGAGAACCCGAAATAATCGGCCCAGACGCTATACGCCCAGCCGAAATCTTAACCAGATCCTCTTGCACTATAAGCATGGGTAGTTTGACTTCGGCGGGCTTATCTTTCGGGGCACCCCCACAGGCTGTTAGAACGCCAGTTGAGAGTACGGCTATGAAGCTCAAGGCGAGGAGAGTTTTGTTCGGCATAGCTATTCCCTGATGTGGAAAGTTGATTCAATAGACGATCTATTACCTAAAGATAAGTCTATTAACTTAGACGGCGCGGTTTGGCGATTTGGATTCAGTGAAACGATATTTTTACTGCGTGGAATAAAAAGCCTCTTCGAAGAGAGGCCTAGGAGGAGAGGTTTTTTGGAAATTAACCTTTAAAACCTTTACCAACCACATAGACTTCACGCGAACGTGGGCGTGAAGCATCGGGTTTGCGAATAACAACCTTATCAAAACTGGTGCGGACCTCTTTTACGTATTCATCAAAGCCTTCGCCCTGAAAAACCTTGGCTACAAAATCGCCCTTGGGCTTGAGTACGTTGCGCGCCATATCCAGCGCTAATTCTACCAAATGCATGGACGATGCCTGATCCGCTACGGCGACCCCGCTAATGTTTGGTGACATATCCGAGATAACCACATCGGCTTTATTACCACCGAGTAAATCCATAATTTGGTTAAAAACAGATTCTTCGGTGAAATCACCTTGAATGAAATCCACGTTTTCGAGCGAGTCCATGGGTAGAATATCCGAGGCCACTACCCGCCCTTTCACCCCCACCATCCGTCCCGCAATTTGCGACCAACTGCCGGGTGCCGAACCTAAGTCCACCACCAGATTACCGGCGCGAATCAGCTTATCTTTTTCATTCAACTCGATAAGTTTGTATGCAGCGCGCGCACGGTAACCGTCTACCTGTGCACGTTTCACATACGGATCGTTGACATGTTCTTCTAGCCAACGGTTACTGGTTTTTGATCGAGCCATATATCTTCCAATTACAATAGCTTTGCGCTGGTTTATAAAGTGTCGTCTGCAATAGGAGCAACGTCTGGCACTTTGTTAAGAACAGCCACAAATTCGGATTGGTTACCGGAAGCGGCGCGCTGAATTAAAGATTCTTCGGTCTCAACACTCATTACACTTCAGCCTTAATGCTAATTCGACTTCGCACTATACCAAGCAACGGCATTTAACTCTAATTGAGATGAATACTTCGATTGTTGAGTTACTTGTGAACAGCAATAAAAAAGGCGAATCCCTAAAGATTCGCCTTTTCACTTTTTCTAACTAAACCGGCTAAATGCCCGATTCATTTTTAGATATCGTTATACCGCATTGCGACGACGAATAACTATCGCACCGAGCGCTAACAACAATAAACCTAAACTGCTTGGTTCTGGCACGGTAACGGGTCTAACGTTAATTTCGGCCAGATAGTTATCGCTTGCCAATTCAGTGAACCATGAGTTTGAGAGAATAAAATCCTCCAACTTGATAGTGCTGGTGCCCACTTGATCAGCAGTAAATAGCAAGGAGAACAACTTAAATTCACTCGCTTGCGCAGACAAATCCGCTAGCAAAGATACGCCTGAAAGATTCACGCTATTGGTGGAGCTTGAGCTGGCGTCGAGGCCGTAGAAAAGTGAATTATCCAAATCACTGCTGAAAGTCGTGCCTTGGTAGCCAGTTACCGCGCCATTGAATGACAGGTTTAAATCGAAACCACCGAGATCAACGCCACCCAGATCATCGCTACCATTCAAGCCCGATATCCAAAAATCCAATGCGATGGTATCGCCCACGGTGTAGTCGTGAGCAACGTTGGCACCGGCGTTACCGAAAGATAATACAGGTGCCGCGTAGGATGCATTTGCAAGCAAACACAACGCACTTACAGCCATCATTTTTTTAAATAGATTCATTTTTTAAACTCCTGTTTTTTTAATAGTTAGTTAACGAGCGCATGCTGCTTTTGTGCACTTCAGTACGCAGGCGCGGGAATCCAACACATTGATCACACCGTCCTTAACAACATCGTAAGGATCACTGCTACCAATGGCTGGTGTATTTTTACGGGCGAGAATCAAATCAATATCGGTAAGATCAACAGTTTTGCTGCCGTTGAAATCACACTGCAAAGGCGCAGCCGATGAGCTTGAAGAGCTGGTTGCACCGACACTGAACGTTTGCCAAGGCGAATCAAATGCGCCGCCAACTAATGGACCTACAGTGAAGAAATACTTCACGGTTGCGCCCGCTGGAATTCCGGTGAGCGTGTAGACGTTGGTGTTATCGCCGTTGTGCGTCATGCGGATATTTTGTTGGCCTTCATTGTTAACGATGTAATGAATATCAACCCATTGCGCATCGTTCGCGTAGAATTTCACGCTAGTATTCGACAATACCGAGTAGCCATAAGCGCTTGATGCAGACGATGCCGTTGAGCTTGCAGAACTGCTCGCAACAGATGAACTGCTAGTGCTCGCAACTGAACTGCTCGCGGTGCCAGTTCCTTTAGTAATGCGGAACCAGTTAAGACTCCAGCCGCCCTGCTGCGCAAAAATACCGAGGTTAAATGAACCGGCTGGAAGCGTAACGGTTTGCGTTACAGTCACCCAGTTTTGATTGCCACCTGTTGCAGGGATATCTACATTGCCAAGAATAATAGAGCCGCCATTCAAATCAGCAGAAAGCTGTGAAGCCACAGGGCTCGCCACGCGATATTCAATGGTGTAGGTGCCTGCGGTTGGAACTGTCAGGCCGGTATAGGCAATCCAGTTACCTGCACCTACGTTATCAACACTTTTGCCGCCGCCCACATCTAGCGTATCAATCACTTGCACGCCGGATGTCGCAATAAAGCTCTCGGCCTGAACAAACCATTCAAAGTTGGTGTTGTTAGCGCTGGATGATGAACTGCTCACTGCCGATGAAACTGAACTCGATGCTACCGCAACACTGCTTGAAGAACGGCTGCTTGCAATTGATGAACTCGCAACTGAGGTGCTACTCGCTACCGATGAGGCACTGCTTGAAACCACAGTTCCCGTCGATGATGTCGATGTTGACGAAGATGAACCGGTTGAAGCGCAAGCTGCATCAGTACCACAATCCCACACAATGTTATCAATCGCTATAGGGAAGTTAGCAGTAGGCTGTGGATCAATGCTGGCGATCATGAACAATTGCGACATGGATTGCAGGGCATTGATACCGCGAATCGCTGAAATCGGGATAGTCGCCTGCGCCCAATCGCCATTGCGCACTAAACCGTAAGCGGTAGTGTTGGCTGGGAAATTGATCCAATTTTCATTAGTGTAGGTATCTGCAATACCAATTTTAAAACCTACGTTCGCCGGGATTTTAATGTTGAATTTCAGGGTGCCGTTACCAAAGTTGCTCATATCGCGCGCTTGGCGTGAAGCTATACCTGCGCCAAACCATTGTGGCGCGGTGTAGTTCCATGCAATTACATTGCTGCCTTCGTACGCAGGAGCAGTGCCGGGTGCAATTGAGGTTTGGTTCCAAACCCACAAGTCTGCGCTGCCGCCTAATTCTTGTTTGTCGGTGGTGTTGGCATCCGTAAATACACCAAAGGTGCCGGTTTGTTTCGGCGTTTGGTTGCCCAATTTAACCTCACCTAAACCGTTTAATTGGTAGACACGAACATAGTCGACGTACATTTTGCCCGGCAGAGGTGCGGTAACCTGGCCTTCGCTCGCGGCGTCGGTGAAGTTGCCACCCACGGCTAGGTTGAACAAAAAGTAGAAGGGAGCCTGAAATTCCGATGATTCGCCACCCACAGGGATGGGAGCGGCATACATATCGTGCTCAATACCGTTGTCGACTACCGTGAAACGGATTTGTGAATCCGTCCAATACATACGGTAAGTCACAAAACGATTAGTCAGTGGCGTGCTGGCCACATAGGAGTTTTTGGTTTGCCATGCGGTAGAGGCAGCGCAAGATTCATTACCGGGAACACAAGCTGCCGCCGAATAGAAAATCGCGTTGGATGCGGTATAGCTATTAATATCAGAACCGAGAGGAATCATGGCAGAAAGCTTGTGACCCATCTCTACGATATCCAGTTCGCCTTTTGCTGGCCAAGTTGCCAGTGTGGTACCAAGCATCCAGCCAGCTGGCCATAAGCCTGTGCCTATTTGCGGCGTGCTCATACGGAATTCGATCAAACCGTATTTGACTTGTAACTTGCCTTCGGTGGTAATTTTGCCAGAAGTAAACGCTTTACCGCCGAAGCCTTCATGGCGCGCCTGAATTGCCAGGGCTTTGGTGCCCGGCTCAAACGGAACATCGTCAATACTGAGGTTGCCGGGGCGATAATATTCCAGCTCCTGATTGCCCCAACCGCACAGGCCTATACCGCAGCCATCGCCATCAATGGTGTTCCACACGTTGGTGTCCAAGCTGTTGAAATTCTCTTCGTATAGCAGATTGCCGATCACGGGGTTTAATACATCGGCCATTGCAGATGCCCCTGCAAATGCCATAACACTTGCCAGAATCGCCAATTTTGCCTTGGCGACCCGCTTAGCTTTGTTGTAGTTGTTCATTATCTACACCCTTGTAGGTTAATTTTTATGTTATTTGACTAGTATTGGATAGGCCGCAAGCAATCCATATTCCCGTGACTTATTTCCCCTGATTTATTTTTAGGGGGAAAACTCCACTAAACGTTGCGTTAGAAATAAAGATTTGTGCGGAAGTAGCAGCTTCGCACTCTTGGCGTGCGGATTCGTCCCATCTTTAATACAGCTCAAAACATGGGATGACTCACGTTTGTGCCAATAAGGTGGCACAAAGCGATTGACGCATGATTCATCCCTACAAACCGCCTTAATTCCGTCACAACCACGAAAAACGAGTTGATCATCAAACAAGCAAGCGGTGACGTCCGCATCCAACTCACGTAGAATTGCGCGCTTTCGCTACCTATTGAAACTACCTTTGCCGGGTTAACCGGCCAGGAACCTGTCATGATTCGCATTACCGAACTCGCCCTGCCGCTTGATCATCCGGCAGTAGCCCTGCGCACTGCCATTATTGAACGGCTAAAAATCAAAGCTGCTGACTTACTGGAATTCACTGTATTTAAACGCAGCTACGATGCCCGCAAGAAAAATAGCGAAATCAAATTCGTTTATATCGTCGACCTTAAAACCCATAACGAAGAACGCATTCTTGCGTGCTTTGGCGATGATATTCATGTGCGCCCAGCGCCCGATACCAACTACTATCCAGTCGCTCAAGCGCCTGTAGATTTAACCGAGCGCCCACTGGTGATTGGTTTTGGGCCCTGTGGATTATTTGCGGCACTTACGCTCGCCCAAATGGGTTTTAAGCCAATCGTGCTGGAGCGCGGCAAAGAAGTTCGCGCGCGCACGAAAGATACCTGGGCACTGTGGCGCAACAAGGTGCTTACACCGGAATCCAACGTACAATTTGGCGAAGGCGGCGCGGGTTTATTTTCGGACGGAAAACTCTACAGCCAAATCAAAGACCCAAAATTTTACGGGCGCAAAGTCATGCACGAATTTATTCGCGCCGGTGCGCCCGAAGAAATCATGTATGTAAGCAAACCACACATTGGCACCTTTCGTTTGACCGGTGTGGTATCCACCATGCGCGAAGAAATTCGCGCACTCGGCGGTGAAGTACATTTTGAAAGCAAGGTTGCGGATTTCCTGATTGAAGATGGTCGCATCCAAGGCGTAACACTTGCGGGTGGCGAACAATTTCGCAGCCGTTACGTAGTACTCGCACTCGGCCACAGCGCACGCGATACCTTCCGTAAAATTCACGAACGCGGCGTTTATGTAGAAGCAAAACCGTTTGCGGTGGGTTTCCGTATTGAGCATCCCCAATCGTTAATCGACAAAGCGCGCCTGGGCAAATATGCCGGCCACCCCGATCTGGGTGCAGCAGATTACAAACTCGTCTATCACGCAAAAAATGGCCGCGCGGTTTACAGCTTTTGTATGTGCCC
>FTKR01812641.1_pt1 | contig 10403 bp, 8 predicted proteins | sample 1658141 | NCBI WGS metagenome assembly FTKR01 (sample SAMEA3914802, study PRJEB12502) | metagenome | biome: forest; material: soil | place: Canada | collected 2010-06-25 | depth 0.1 m | reverse complement strand
CCTACCTTGCCAGCCAGCCACCATCGACGGGGAGGGTGATGCCGTTGACATAGTCGGAGGCACTGGAGGCGAGGAAGACAGCGGCGCCGGCCATGTCGGACGGATGGCCCCAGCGGCCGGCAGGGATGCGCTCCAGGATGGACTTGTTGCGCGCTTCGTCGGCTTGCAGGGCGGCGGTGTTGTCGGTGGCCATGTAACCGGGCGCTATGGCGTTGACATTGACGCCCTTAGCCGCCCACTCATTAGCCAGCAGCTTGGTAATGCCGGCAATGCCCGATTTCGATGCGGTATAGGAAGGCACGCGGATGCCGCCCTGGAAGCTGAGCATCGAGGCGATATTGATGATCTTGCCCCCATTCTTCCCGTCTTTGGCCTGGCCGATCATGTGACGGCCTGCCGCTTGAGAGAGGAAGAAGGCGCTCTTGAGGTTCAGGTCAATCACCGCGTCCCAGTCGGCTTCGGTGAAATCGACGCTGTCGGCGCGGCGGATCATGCCGGCATTGTTGATCAGAATATGCAGGCCCCCAAGTTCGCTTAAGGTCGTCTCGATGATGCGGTCGATCGGCTCGATCGAGGTCAGGTCGGCGGCGATGTGGATAGCCTTGCGACCGAGCGCCTTTACGGCCTCGACCGTTTCGGTTTCAGTCCGCGTGGAGACGACGGCGATATCGGCGCCAGCCTCCGCCAAAGCCAGGGCGATGCCCTGACCCAGGCCCTTGTTGCCACCGGTAACGATAGCCACCTTGCCGGACAGATTGAATAGAGAAGACATGGAATTTCCTTATGAGATTGGATCAACTTGCCCTCTCAATTCCCCTCTCCCCATTGTCATGGGGAGAGGGGAAAGAGCGTTAAGAGTGCTCGGTGTTACGCCAGTTGGCAGATATCAAGCACATTCATGTCGGTATAGTCGAGGTTTTCCCCGCCCATGGCCCAGATGAAGGCATAATTGCTGGTGCCGGCGCCCATGTGGATCGACCATGGCGGCGAGACGACGGCCTCGTTATTGGCCATGACGATATGGCGGGCATTGTCGGGCTGGCCCATGAAGTGGAAGACGCGGTCGTTGGCGCCCAGGCCGAAGTAGAAATAGACTTCCGAGCGGCGGTCGTGCAGGTGCGGCGGCATGGTGTTCCATACCGAACCGGGGGCCAGGATGGTCAGGCCGAGCAGCAACTGGCAGGACTTGGCGGTGGTCGGCACGATATACTGGTAGATAACGCGCTGGTTGGACTGCTCCAGCGAGCCGCGCTCCAGAGGCACGGCCTTGTCGATGGAGATCTTGACCGTCTCGTAGCGGGCATGGGCCGGGGTCGAGGTCAGGTAGAAGAGGGCCGGGTTCGCCGCATCGTCCGACGAGAACAGCACCTCGGCGGTCCCCATTGGGATGTAAAGACCGTCCTTCAGGCCCAGGTCATAGCTGACGCCATCGACAGACACCTTGCCGGTGCCGGTGCCGACATTGATGACGCCGAGCTCGCGGCGTTCGAGGAAGGGATGGCCGGCGGCGGAAGTCGGTTCCGTCTGGTCGGGCAGCTTGACCACGCCCTTGACCGGGGCGGCGCCGCCAATGACGAAGCGTTCGAAATGGGTGTAGTTCAACACCACGGCATCCGGCGCGAACAGGCCTGTCATCAGGTACTTGTCGCGCAGGTCGGCATTATCCGCGCCCTTCATCATATCCGGATGGGTGGCGTAAAGCGTCTTGGCGTAATGGTTGGTACACATGGGGGTAATCTCCAATTGGCGTCACATTGATCCATATCGATCAATATGATTCATATTCAATCTCTTTAGAGGCTGCCAAATCGTTTTGGAAGCCATAAGTGCGTTATTGTGCGCCAACCTTGAGATAGGGCGCGATGGCGGGATCGGCCTTCGCCCACAGATCGACGACCATATGGCCGAAATAGGCCGAACCCTTCGGTCCCATGTGGGTATAGTCGAAGCCCTGCGCGTTGCCGCTGCCCTGCGAGGCGTCGGTGAAGACCGCCGGAACCGAGGTGCCGGAGGCTTGCGTATCCAGCACATTCTGCGGAATCGGCTGACCGGCCAGGGTATTGGCCTCCACCAGTCCCATGGCCTGCACTGCGGTCTGGCTTTCGGCGTTCAGGTCGATCAGGGTGACGTGCTCCGAACGCGCCACCAGACGGGTGGCGGTGGCCCAGGGCAGGAGATCGGGCGCCAGCTTGCCGTCCTTGAAATGGCGCTGGGTGATGGGCGTGACGAGCACCGGCACAGCCCCTGCCTTGCGCACATCCAGGGCATAGTTGCGCATGTTCACCGGGAATTCGGTTTCAAGATTGGTATGGCGCTCCGGCTTGCTGGAGCCATCATTATGGCCGAACTGGACCAGCACATAGGTCGCCTTGAAGCTTTGTTTGTCGTTCAGTTGCTTGAGAATCTGGTCCCACAGGCCTTCGACGCGGTAGCTCTTCGAACTGCGGCCGCCGCGTGAAGCGTTGATACAGGTGACCTCCGGCGTGAACTGGGCGCAGAAGCCTTTGCCGTAGCCGCTCTTGTCGGTCATGGTCGAATCGCCGACCAGGATGACGCGGATCGGCGGCCGCGCCGTTTCAGCCAGGGCGTGGCCGGAGATAAACAGGGTGAAGGCAGCTAGCGCGGCGAGGCGGATTTTATTCATGATCGGGTGGCTCCGGTGGCGGCGTCGAGGCCGTGTTTCTGCATGAATTGCAGCGCCTGCGGTCCCCAGGGCAGGAGATTGCCCTGCTTGTCCTTCAACGGGAAACCGTGGGTGGCGCCCTCATAGAGATGCAGTTCCGACGGTATCCTGGCGGCATTGAACGCATCGAACATCAGCATGGCGTTCTGGTGCGGGACAACCGGATCATTGGTGGTGGCACAGACAAAGGTGGGCGGCGCATCGGCCGGCACGTGCAGTTCCAGCGAATTGGCCTGGCGGGCGGCGTCGGTTGGGTTGGCGCCCAACGCGGCGTGCATCGATTGCTGGTGGGCGTAGGGCTGCATCATGGTGACGACCGGATAGCACATGGCCGCCACCGTCGGTTTGGCGGACAGGGTATCGGCGGCGTCGACCGGCGCATAGACCGGCTTGTCGAAACGCGTGGCCAGCAGGCCGGTGACATGGCCGCCGGCGGAAAAGCCCATGACGCCGACCCGGTTGGGATCGAGGGCCAGTTCCTGGCTGCGCGAGCGGATCAGGCGAATGGCGCGCTGGGCGTCCTGCAAGGCCACTTCCGAACCGGCCGCCCACGGCTCGCCCGGCAGGCGATAATCCATGGTGAAGGTGGTGTAGCCCTGAGAAGCCAGCCAGGCGTCGATATCGCCGCCGGCCTTGCTGACCGCGACGCGGACATAGCCGCCGCCGGGAATGAGCAATACCGCCGCGCCGTTGGGCTTTGCCGGACGGCGCATCAGTAGCCAGGGCTTGCGCACATGCGTAAAGGCGGTGTCGTTCGGATCGCCGCCGGGATGGCGCAGGATGACCTCTTCCGGCGTCGTTACCTTCTCGCCACCCGGTGGATCGCCCGGCCACAGGTCCTGGATCGACAGGTCGGAGGCCTCGGCTTTTGCGGCTATTGGCAGCAGGGCGGCCGAACCGGCGGCGGCGCTCAACGACAGAAAAAGGCGGCGGTCGATCATGCGGGTTTTCTCCTCAGTTGCCGAAGGGTTTGGCGGCGGCCAGGGCCGCGCTGGGCGGCACCATATAGCTTGATTCCGGATCGGGATGGGCCGGATCGAACACCGGCAGGCCATCGATCAGTTGTTTGGCAACCGGCAGATGCGCGTCACGCAGGCCTTGCGCGATGATCTTGGCCAGTTCATAGGCGCCGTAAGGGCTTTGGTGGGTGGCGTCGCGCTGCGTGCCATCGGCGCTGTGTTCGAAAAGCGCCAGCGAGCCCTGTTCGCCAAGGGTTTCGTAAAGGATCTTACTTTTCGCATTGAGATCGATCAGCGCCGCGCCGGTCTCGGTGGCGGCTTCACGCGCCAGTTGCGGATAGGGGGCCAGGCTGTCGGTGACGGCGCCGTTTTCAAAGCTATGCCGGTTCATTGAGGTGACGATGACGGCTGTCGCGCCCTTGGCCTGCACCGCCTTGACCCAGGCGATCAGGCCAGCCTTATACTTCGCCGGGGCCTGTGGATCGGCCTTCACTTCCTTCATGTCGTTGTGACCGAACTGGACGACGAAGACATCACCCGGCTTGATCAGCGACAGGATTTTCTGGAAACGGTAGCGGCCGTTGGAGGCGCTGACGGTCTCGCCCGACTCGGCGTGATTGGCGATGGCCACGGTCGGTTTGAAGAAGCGCGGCAGCATCTGGCCCCAGGCGGCATAGGGTTCGCCAGACTGGTCGCAGACGGTTGAGTCACCGAGGAGATAGAGGGTCGGCACATCGACGGGCGCGATCGTGATTTCGCGCACCGACGGGTTCTGGCCGTCAAATTCCAGGGTGATGCGATTGTCCCAGGCGCGGCCCTCGGATTCGGATTCGCGCGGCGCCTTGAGGCGCACCTGACCGCCGCCGGGCAGGTTGGGCGTGCGCACATTGACGATGAAGGTCTTGGTGACTGCGCCGCCGGCCGACGTATCGGCGGTCTCGATCATCAGGCGGCGCAGCTCGGCCTTGATAGTGGTATTGGCGGCCTCATCGGAGCCCAAGGACACAGTCACCTTGTAATTGCCTTCCGGCGCGTCGAAACTGAAAAAGAACGGATGGCCGCCGGCGCTGTTCGCTTCCAGCACGGGGGCGTCGCCCTCGAAGCCAAAACCCGTGCCGAAGCCATAGGGCGCGACCGCGTTGACGGCGGTGACATCAGCCGATGGTTTTGCCTGGGTGCCGAAGACGAAGTTGCGCAGGACAGGGGCGGCATTGCCGATGGCGGGGCAGGCCAGGGCCAGCGTCATGAGGCTTGTACAAAGCGACCGTATCCTGAACATGATGTCCCCTGCCTGTGTGATCGAATTTGTGTTTACGTGATCATTTATGATTGATATTACGATTTGACAAGAGTTAATCGGGAGCGAAACGGCATGACGCCATCACATCTGTTTACCGGCGTGGCCTTGGCAGCACTATTGGCGACCGGCGCAGCGCAGGGTGCAGTCCTGCCAAAACCCGATCTTATGGGCGTGCCCCCATCGCAGCTTTATGATTACGGCGTCATGGGGCCGCCAGCCTCCCCGGAAATGGTCGAGGCGGCAGACAGAGCGGTGACCTTGCCCATGCCGGCTGGACCTTTCAAGCCCACCTGGGCATCGATCGCCGATCATTATACCGTGCCGGCCTGGTATCAGGACGCCAAGTTCGGCATCTTCATCCATTGGGGCGTCTACGCCGTCGCTGCGCATCACAATGAATGGTACGAGAAGCACATGTATGCCGGTACCGAAGCGCGCTGGCACGCGCAGCACTATGGTCCGCAGGACCAGGCCGGCTACAAGGACCTGATCCCGCAATTCACCGCCAGCCACTGGGACCCTGACGCCTGGGCGCGCCTGTTCAAGGACGCCGGCGCCAGGTTCGTGATCCCGACCGCCGAGCATCATGACAATTTCGCCCTGTGGGATTCGCAGGTAACGCCCTTCAACGCGGTGAAGATGGGGCCACACCGCGACCTGATAGGCGATCTTGAAAAGGCCGTGCGGGCGGAAGGATTGAAGTTCGGCGTCTCCAATCATGGCGTCGAGAACTTCACCTTCGTCAATCCCGACGCCGATATCGACGCGAAGCTGAAGGCGGAAAAGGCCGATCTTTACGATCCGGCATGGGCGGACTTCTACCATGTCGCCGATCGCAGCCCGGCGGCGATGACCGTCTTCCTGACCGACTGGGTCAATCGCAATCTCGAACTGATCGACAAATACCACCCCGATATTCTGTGGTGGGATAACGGCGCCAATCTGCGGGTGCTCGATCCGCTGAAGCGCCATGTGGCGGCCTATTACTATAATCGCGGCCTCGAATGGGGCCAGCCGGTCAGCCTGTCGACCAAGTATGTCGCCATGGCGCCGTCGAATGACGATACCCAGCAGATCGGCACCCTGCTCGATTTCGAGAAGGTCGGGGTGCGCTCGCCCAAGGATATCCGCCGTGATCCGTGGCAGGTCGATGACACGATCGGCGACAGTTTCTGGGGCTATACGGCGGACCTGAAGATCCGCCCGGCCGCGGTGATTATTCCGCTGCTGGTTGATACGGTCGCCAAGGGCGGCAACTATGTGCTGAATATCTCACCACGCGCCGACGGCATCATCCCTGACGACCAGCAGGCGACCCTGCACGGCATCGGCCAGTGGCTGGAGAAAAACGGCGAGGCAATCTACGCGACCCGTCCGTGGACGCAGTTCGGCGAAGGCGACTGGCGCTTTACGGCGAAGGCGGGTACGCTCTACGCCATTGCGCTCAAATGGCCGGGCGATCGGGCGACCCTCACGGCGGTGAAGGATCGGGTAGCCGATGTTGAACTGATCGGCGGGGGCAAGGTCGCCTTCACGCAGGATGCCAGCGGTCTGTATCTAATCTTGCCGGCGCATAAACCGGATGAACCGGCCTACGCCTTCCGTATCAAGTTGGTTGCCCGATGTGCCAGTTGAATGTGCGCGATTTCGGTGCGGCGGGCGATGGCCGTACGCTTGATACCGGGGCGATCCAGGCGGCTATAAATGCGGCCGTGCCGGACGATGTCGTGATCATGCCGTCCGGTCACTATCTCAGCTTTACGCTGGCCTTGCGCAGCCATGTCCATCTGGTGCTGGAAGCCGGTTGCATACTGGAAGCCGCCGATCCGGCGCGCCAAGATGGAAGATATGAGGACGCCGAGCCGAACCCGTTCGATCTTTATCAGGATTTCGGCCATAGCCACTGGCGCAACAGTTTGATCCACGCCATCGATGTCGAGGATGTCTCGATCTCCGGACCGGGCCTGATCGACGGACGCGGCCTGACGCGCGAAGGGCCCGGCTCGCGCTGGCGCAAACAGGCCGGAGAGTTTCCCCTCAGTATGCAGGGCATGTCCGCCGATGAAATGGCTGTGTTGTCGCCAGAGGTATCGGCGATGGCCGGGCTGGGCAACAAGGCCATCGCCCTGTGCCGGGCGCGCGGCGTTCGCCTGCGGGATTTCACCCTCCTGCGCGGCGGGCATTTCGCCATTCTGGCCACCGGTGTCGATGATCTCACGATCGAAAACCTGCTGATTGACTCCAATCGCGACGGCATCGATATTGACAACTGCCGCCGCGTGATCGTGCGCGGTTGCCGCGTCAATACGCCGAACGACGACGCCATCGTGCTGAAGGCGGGCTTCGCCCTGGGCGAGCGACGCGCCACCGAGGACGTGGTGATCGAGGATTGCCAGGTCAGCGGCTTCGACCCCGGCACACTCCATGACGGCACACGGGGCCGGACGCAGGTGTTTTCGCCCGACCGCGACCGGGTGACGGGCCGCATCAAGATCGGCACTGAATCGAGCGGTGATTTCCGCCGCATACGCATTAACCGCTGCACCTTCGAACGTTCGCGCGGCCTGGCGCTGGAAACGGTCGACGGCGGGGCGATCGAGGACGTGGTGGCCTCCAACCTGACCCTGCGCGAGATTACCACCGCGCCAATCTTTCTACGGCTGGGGGCAAGATTGCGGGCGCCGGAAGGCGCTGTGCCGGGGGCGATCCGCAATGTCATCATCCGCGATGTAACGGCCGAAGGTATCCTGCCGGATTATGCGGCGCTGATCATGGGATTGCCCGATCATCCAATCGAGGATGTGACGCTGGAATATGTGCGGCTGGTCTATGACGGCGGCGGCACGGAAGCGGATGCCGCGCGCCGGCCGCCGGAACTGCAAGACGCTTATCCGGAACCCTCCATGTTCGGTCGCACGCCGGCCTACGGTCTGTGGGCGCGGCATGTGCGTGGCCTGACGCTGAAGGGTTTCAGCGCGACGACAAGGAGGCCCGATGCGCGGCCGGAAACGTATTTCGAGGACGCGACGCTGGTCTAGCGCCCGCGTCCCCACAGGGTGGCGTATTTCCAGCCGGTCAGGTCTTCAACGACCTTTTCGCTTTCCGGCGTCGCACCCGATGTCGCACCCTCGCGCAGGCGGCCGATCTCTTCCATCAGGACCGCGTGGGTGCGGCCGTTCAGGCGGAACTTCACCGCCGCCAGGAAGCCCAGCAACATGACGGCGACAGGACCGACGCACAGGATCAGCACGATGGTGTGGATCGCGCCGGGCGTCTGGACCTTCGCGCCGGAAATGAAGCCGCCGGCCTGCATGGCCCAGCCGGTGCCGGCGAGGGCAAAGGCCTGGGTGAACTTGCGCACCAGGGTCATTACGCCGGCGAATATGCCTTCGCGGCGCTGACCTGTGACGGCTTCGTCAACGTCGGGCAGGTAGTTATAGACGCTCCACGGCACGAAGTTGAGCGTGCCGCGGCCGAGGCCGGCGAACATGACCGGCACGAACAGCCAGAAGATCACGCTGACAGGTACCGCGCCTGAAAGCGCGCCGCCGAAGATATTGCTCTTGATGCCATCGATCGCCGCGCCGAAGCCGGTGGGCTGCAACAGGTAGAAGGTGTAATAGAGCAGGCACGACAGGATGAAGGACCCGACGGCGAAGGCATAGGCGCGCGCCGGGCCGGCCTTCATGACCACGCGGATGGCGATCATCACCGAGATGAACTGGACGATATACATGGTCGTCATCATCTGGGAGATGATCAGGGTGGCGCCCATCATCACCGTGGTGACGAAAATCGGGAAGGCGGCGTTGAAGATATCCTGCGAGATATAGCCGCCGAGATAGATGCCGAGGTGCTGGCGGAAGGCACGGATACGCAGGGTGGAAAACAGATCGCGGAACATGTGGAACGGGATCATCAGGCCACGCGCCAGGTTGAGCGGCGCCGGGCGGATCAGCTTTTCCGCCTCGGTATAGGGACGCTCCCAGGTGCAGACAACTGCCAGGGTGATCAGCAGGCTGGCCATGACGCCGAAGATGGCGCCATTGATCAGGAAGGTATCTGCGGAATCCTTGCCGAGATGGTTGATGATCAGGGTCGGCAGGTAGGAGGCCACCACGGCGAAAGCCTGGGCCTGAAGGATGCGGGCGCCGGCGAAACGGGCCTTTTCCTTGTAATCATTGGTCATTTCCGCCGGCAGGGTCTCCCACGGGATCAGGACGCAGTTATAGACCAGCTCGAAGAAGATATAGCTGAGGAGGTAATAGGCGAAGGTCTGGCCCTGCACCCACATCAGCGCAAAACTGGGCAGCAGCGGAATGGCGATCAGCAGGAAGATCTTGCGGCGGCCGATGTGGCGCCCTACCCAGGTATGGCGCAGATTGTCGGAAATATAACCGATCAGCGGGCAGGTAATGGCGTCGAAGATACGCGGAATGGCCAGCAGCCCGCCGGCCTCGGCCGCGCCGATATGGCAGAAGGTGGTGTAGAAATAGATCAGCCAGCCGGACGTCACGGCGGGCAGGCCGGCGCCGACGACATCGCCCGCGCCCCATGCCCAGTGGTTCAGCGGCCCGGTTTTACGCATCGGCGCGGCTGTCGTCTTGTTGGATGAATCTGACAACGTGTTTCCTTAAATAAACCGGTACATGAATTCACCCATGGCCAGCAGGGCCATAGCCTGGCCGAACGGCATCGAGGTGAGGGGAATGTCCTTGTACTCCTGGATCGAATTGAAGACCGGGGTGCCGAACGACACCTGGGTCAGTTCACCTTCCGCCGAGATATGGTCGCGCACGGCCTTGGCGCCGCGGACGCCGACGGCTTCGTACTCGCGTGAAATGTAGCCCTTGCGCACGGCTTTCAGGATGCCATAGGCGAAGCCGGCTGAGGCGGCGGCTTCCTCATAAGAGGTTTCGTCGTCGAGGATGGTGCGCCACAGGCCCGAAGGCGCCTGCACCTTGGCCAGGGTCTTGACCTGGGCTTCGAGTGTATCGATCAGGAAGGTGCGCAGGACGTCGTCCTTGGGTAGGTTGAGCAGTTCGATGAATTCCGGAATGACGATGGTGACCCAGGAATTGCCGCGTCCCCACAGGGCATTGGCGAAATTATGCCGCCCGTCGAAGGTCCAGCCGTGGAACCACAGGCCAGTCTTGCGGTCGGTCAGGTATTTGATGTGGATCAGGAACTGGCGCTTGGCCTCCTCGACATAGTGCGGCCGGTTGAGTAGCAGGCCGATCTTGGCCAGCGGCAGGACCGACATCATCAGGGTGTCATCCCACAGTTGCTGGTCGTTGACCGAATTATAGACGATGTGCTGGAAGCCGCCCTCTTCGGTGCGCGGCAGGTCGTTATAGACCCACTCGCCCCAGACATCGAGATAGGGCAGGTACATGCGGTTGCCGGTACGCTCGTAGAGATAGGCCAGCGTCAGGAAGGGCGCCACCGTATTGATGTTGCG
>FTKR01815714.1_pt1 | contig 10466 bp, 7 predicted proteins | sample 1658141 | NCBI WGS metagenome assembly FTKR01 (sample SAMEA3914802, study PRJEB12502) | metagenome | biome: forest; material: soil | place: Canada | collected 2010-06-25 | depth 0.1 m | reverse complement strand
CTGCCTATAGACCGTGTGTGACGAAATCAGCAATGCAATCAGCAGTGAAAATTGCACCGTAATCCATCCAACACGCGCAGCATTGTGCCGCTCAGCGAAGGTATGCAACTGGCGAAAAGGCGCGCGCGACAGAGCGCGCGCCGGGTATAGCCCCGCGACGGTTGTGGTCGCGACTGCCAACAATATGCACGCGAGGGTAAATGTCGGAGACCTCCAGACCGTCAGGTCGAGTCCCAGAAAAGCATTGACGGCCGGCAACAGCCGCTCGGCGAGAGCGACACTGGCAATGGTTGAAAGGCCGACAACACACAGAACTTCCGCAAACAACTGGTGGAATAAGTGGTGTCGTTGGGCGCCAAGGCTGTGCCGAATTGTCATCTCTGTCGTGCGTTCATTGATCTGGGCGGACATCAAGCCGGCGAAATTTATCGCCGCCAGGAACAGGATCAACGCGGCGACGAAGATCATCGCGATAACTGTGTCCCTGTGGCCTCGGGGGGCCATCTGGCTGTCCGCCTCCGGTTGAAAATGCAGGTCGGTGAGGCGGACAAAGTGAAAGGCGGCAGGCAAATTGTAGGTGTTGTGCCAATGCCGTTTTGCGCTCTCATACGCAACATCGGCATCGAGCCGATAGTCGTCTTTGGATTTAACGATAGTATAGGATGAAGCCCATTGCCACCCGGGGTGTGCATCCAGGGCGGTTAACATGCCATAGTCGGAGCGGGCGGATAAGAATATTTCCCGCTGAAGACTGTTATTCGCCGGAAAATCGGCCAGAACACCCGTTATCTGGACGGGAGAACCACCGTTGATGTAAAGCGTCTCTCCCAAAACGTTATCTCGGCCGAAATAACGTCTCGCAACCCGCTGCGTGACCACCATTGTGTAAGGTTTGTCCAACGCGGTTGTTGGGTCGCCCTGGATGGCCTTGAAACGGAGGAGTTTGAAAATATTGGGATCGGCCCAGTAGAAGCTCTCGACCGACTGATGACGCGGCGACTGCACGAGCCATTCCGCCGGGACCAGGCGCGCTGTCGCGCCAACTGAAGGCACGTCGTCGGCAAACCATTTCGCAATACCAGCGGGTGATTTGTCACTGGTAACGATTGGTGTGTCCGAAGAGCTGTAGACGGAGGTGACCAAAAAGATGCCGCCCGCGCCAGGGATGAACCGATCGAAACTGAGCTCATCGTGAACATAAAGCGCAATAGTCAGCGCGGCCGCGGTTCCTATAGCCAGGCCAGCAATGTTCAGAAGGGTGATTCCCCAGAAACGCACCATCGACCTGATAACCTGGAGGAGTAGGGAGGCGCGTACCATTATTCTAGTCGGCGGCGGGTAAACTGAATTCGACCGTCGAGCATCTCGATGACACGGCCGGCCTGATCCGCTTGCGCAGGCGAATGGGTGACAACGACCAAGCTACTACCATCCGTGTTCAGAGCCTTCAGGATGTCGAAAATTTGCGCGGCATTTTCCGAATCTAGGTTCCCGGTGGGCTCATCGGCGAGGATGAGCGAGGGCGTGCCAACAATTGCGCGGGCGATCGCACACCTTTGCTGTTGCCCTCCCGACAATTGGCCCGGCATGTGTTTAGCGCGATGCGCAATACCGACCCGATCCATGGCGTCCATGACCTGGCCACGGATGTTTTTAATTCGCTCGTGGCGATATAAGAGAGCGAGTTCGATATTGTCATAGACAGTCAGGCTATCGATCAAGTTGAAATTCTGGAACACAAAGCCAATATGTCGCGCCCGGAGGTCGGCCCGTTGATCTGTACTAAAGCCACCGATGTCTACACCGTCGAACGCATATTGACCGGAAATCGGCGTGTCGAGTGTGCCGATCAAATTCAGCAGGGTCGATTTTCCACATCCGGAAGGGCCACAAATAGCAAGGAATTCGCCCTTCTCTATGTCCAGCGAGACGCCCCTCAACGCTTCGACCCTTCGGTCAGTCGTTTGATAGTCGAAACAGAGGTTGCGCAGACTGATGAGCGGCATAGCGGTTTGTTTTGAAACTGATCTCTTGAAATACCAGCATATTCACCGGCCGTATAGTCGAACTCTCCAAGGCGGGCCACTAGGACCTGACGCTCGTGCTGCTAGCCGAATGAAGGTTTGGACCTGCTGCGAGCAAGAATTGTCTTTCTTGGCGCGTTACTGGAGGAAGGAGACAATCTGAGACCTGTTGTCATTGTCTTGACTAGAGAGCGCCGTGACCGTTGACTCCAACGCCTTGATCACATCTCCCAGAGGCAGGCTTTCCGCAGTCCTGATATAGGAAATGGTCAGGACAGCAACCACGTATCCGTTTTTTAAGATCGCGTAGCTCAGATTGGTGACGGCGTTTGTGCTGCTTTGAAAATGGACACGCTCCAGCCAATTTGAAGGATTGGTTTGCGCCGGCGCAGAGTCCTCCAATTCGTATCTGAACCCGAGAGGCACGTTGATACCGAAAGGGCCGGGTGAATGGATCTGATAGACGACTGCAAAGTGCCCGGCATGGGGCACCGAAAGGTTGCAGGATTGCCCGGTTGCTTGCGCGAGCGCCTTCATGGGTTCTCTCGCAAGATCCAGTAAGTGCCGGATATCTGACGCCCCGATGCCCTGTTCAAAAAGTGTAGAAGTTGCGACATAAAGGCCTTGGCGTCCGACTCTCTGCACATAGCCCCGGCGCTCCAAGGTCTTCACCGTATAAAAGACCTGCAAGCGCGTTGCGTTCACGCATCTCGCGAGTTCCGCCATTGCCTTTGGTTTGTCGGATTCGGCCAGAGCCTGAAGAAGGTCGAGACCAATCGTTAGCGCATCAATCTCCGGTCTGGGTTCCGACGCGTTTGCGTCGTTTTCGCTGGGCGGGGGCTGCGGGCTCGGAAAGTCTTCCACCCGCTCTGAAAAGGACGAACAGTCGCTTGCGCCGGTGATTCTCTTCAACATTGTCGGTCTTGCCCTGTGTTTCGTATAGGATAACCCCAGTTGCCCCGAAAACTAAGGTCTCGAATTTATTTGACTTTTTATGGCTATCCGCGCAAATTTATCGGCTAGTGTCCGAACTGTCCGAATCCGTACATGGAAAAATCCAAAACCATTTTGTTTGTCGATGACGACCTGGACGTCCTGAAGACGGCCGAGCTTCTGCTCACCAAGGCCGGCTACACGTTTCTCGCTGCCCGAAATCCTCCTGAAGCGCACAGCACGTTGGCCGCGAAGCAGGTGGACGTCGTACTGCTGGATTTGAATTTCTCACGGGCCCATATCTCAGGAGAAGAGGGCTTAGCCTGCCTCTCTGATATCCGGCGCCACAGCCCCGGAACTGCGGTGGTAGTCGTGACAGGGCACAGCGGCCTTACCGTTGCGGTACAGGCTCTGCGTGCCGGGGCCCACAACTTCATTATGAAACCGTGGGCAAACGAACGCCTTCTGCAGGCGATAGAAGATGCGTGCGACAATCGCTCGCAAGGTTCCAAGGTCGATGCGGACATCGATTCCAGCGTTATCATTGGCGAATCCGAGGCAATCGTAAGGGCGAGGGACCTGGTCGCGCGGTATGCGCCGCTCACCGCGTCGGTGCTAATTTTGGGCAAGACGGGCACAGGAAAAAGCCTCTTTGGTCAGGCTCTGCACCGCCAATCAGCGCGGCTCAACATCAAGGTTATGGCAGCGGCCGATTTTCGTGGCGATGGGCTCGACGACTTGCACGATACGACCCTGATTCTGGAAGGGATCGAGAGGTTGGACCCGTCGCTCGAGCATCGGCTGCTCGCCTGGCTTGATGACGTCCCTCGGAACGGCTGCCGAGTGGTAGCAACCACAGCGAACGATAGCAGCGAAATAGGATTGACGCGGAGCTTGTATTACGCGCTCAGCCATCTTGAAATTACCTTACCGCCTTTGCGTGAACGTCCGCGCGACATCGAACTTCTGTCAGATCATTTTGCCAGGTTATCGGCAATACGCCACAACTGGCCCATTCGCCCGATCGAACCGGATGCGGTTTCGATTTTGAAGAGCATGACGTGGAACGATAATATCCACGCTTTGCGACGGACAGTTGAACGAGTAGTTGTCGCGGCCCAAGGAACAGCTTTGACCGTTGATGACTTTGATCTGCCAGGAGCAGATTCGGAGAAAACAGCAAATGCAGCGCTAAACTTGGAGCGAACGGAGAAGTCGATCATCGAGGAAGCGCTCAGCCGCCACAATTTCAATATCTCGAAGGCCGCAACGGAGTTAGGCATTACACGGCAAACCCTGTATCGGCGAATGGAGCGGCATGCTCTCTAAGCGCACGATAGCCCGTCTCTCAGCCGTCGGACTCTTGGTGTCCGTGTCAATGATTGCGTTTCAATCAGCACAGAATGTCTTGTGGGGAAACGTGGCTCTTTGCCTGGCGCTAGGCATAGGTTGCGTAGTATTTCTCCTTCGGGAAACACCTGATTTTGTGGCCGAGCCACTCCGGTTCGCCCCTGTCAATCCATCTGGCGATGCGCCGCTGTCCGCGTTACTCGATCAAGTGCCCGTGCCGCTGCTGAAGTACAGTTTTGGAGGGGGTGTTGAACCCGTTAATCGGGCGGCGCGGCAGCTGCTTCAAAAAGACGGGCGTAACAACGACGCCATTGTAAGTGTAATTGCCAGGGTGGCTCGTGGCGAGACTGATGGGGGCGCCTTGGTTCAGCTATTTGATCGTGCCTACGCTGCAGCTGTTAGCGAAGTTCAAGCGGATGGAAAGATTATTCGTCTAATTAGCCTCGCGGACGTCCAGTCCGAAATTCGCATGGCCGAAGCGACCGCACTTCGCGACCTTCTGCGCGTTCTTAGTCATGAGATTATGAATTCACTTACGCCCGTTTCGTCGCTTGCTGGAACCGCACGGACGTATTTGGACGGCGAGACATCGCCGGCGGCGAATGCTGCCAAGGAAGCTCTCGAGCTTCTGACCCGTCGAGCCGACGGATTGACGCGTTTCGTCAAGGCGTACAGGTCGCTTTCGCGCCTTCCCGACCCCGTTAAGCGTACGACGAACTTGAACGCCTGTCTCATGGACGTCCTGAACGTCTTCAAGCGTGCCGATTTTGCCGCCGAGATCGACATCGAAGTCGAAATACCGGCCGGCATCTATTACCTTGAGGTCGACGAGGCGCAACTGGTACAGGCGCTCATGAATGTTCTGACGAACGCTGCAGAAGCGTGTCTCGATAGAGAAGGTCCAGGACGTATTAGGCTTGCCTTGCTCGTCACAACGGACGAACTGCTAATCACGATTAGTGACAATGGCTGCGGCGTTCCGCAAAACCTGCGCAACGAGATTTTCCACGGATTCGTAACAACAAAAAACACGGGCACGGGCACAGGACTCAATCTGGCGCGGCAGATTGCACTGGCACACGGCGGTGACTTAACGCTTACGGCGGACCCGGACTGGACGACAACGTTCTGTTTCACTTTCGGAAACGTGTCAGGCCTTCAGTCCGATAAATCCTGACGTTTACGCGGCGGTTTTTGCGCCCAGAGCGTGGGAGAGCTGTGTGGCCGTCTCGACAAGCGATGTAGCGCATTCCTCCACACTGACACTCAACTTGCTCCGGATGTAGGGAATTGTGATGGCGCCGACGAGACCCCGATCGTTAAAGATCGGGCACGCGATGTCAGTCACACTCTCGGTAAACGTATTATGCGCCACCAAGTACCCCTGGGCCAAAGCCTTGGCCGCATGAGCGTCGAATTGCTGCCATTCGTGTTCGGCGACTGTGGGCTTGAGAGCCTCGCGCCACGCATCGCGGACCTTGGGCTTCTGAAAAGCATAGAGGACGGCGCCTGAGATCGAATCGACCAAGTCTTGCCGGTAGCCGACTCGGATATGGAAGCTGGGGATCGCCGGCGCATCGACTTGACCAATAACGACCGTCTTGTCGTCCGAGGCTACGACGATATAACAAGCCTGCGAAACGCTTTCGCTGAGGTCGCGCATGAGAGGGAGGGCATGATCCAGTAAGTTTTTGCTGATGCCGCGGGACATCCCCAGGGAAAAGAACTTGTTCGTCAATTCATAGCCGCTCTGATTCTCAGCGGAGGCAACATATCCCCTGATTTCCAGCACCTGGAGCATGCGAAACAGTTCGCTGACGGATCGGCCTAGGCGCTCGGAGATCAACTTAGGCGGCATAGGGCGCGAAGACGACGCGAGAACCTCAATGATATCGAGGCCCTTTTCCAACGCGGGCGCCCGATAGCGCGTGCCACTCTCATCAGACTCGTCGCTGTCTTCGGATTTCTGTTTTGTCATTGCCGGTTTCACGTAGTTAGTATCCCGATATTGACGCGAGCCGCTGGTTTTAGAGGGCGGCTAGCTGCACGGTCGAACCGCGCCCACTCAACATCATATGAAAAGTGAAGTCAATTCGCATACTTAGGCAAAACTGTGAGCCAGAAACCGTACGGTACGCCTGCCTGCTTCAGAACCCCATTTTCCGAAAATGCATTTTTTTTCACGCGTAAAATTACTTTTTATATTTGATTGATGGTCGCTCATGCTGTATTGTACGACAATAAGCTTGCGGCCAGAGAGTTTCGAGAGACTTGCTGCGGCGCTTTTCGAGCAGCTTATCAATCCGAGCTTTTTCTCCCAACGACTCGGATGGTGTATCCCCTTGCTCCCGCAGCGCAAGGGGACCTTTTCCGTTATACCGACTTTGCTCCATCGCCCTGTGTCAATGGCGCAACAGCATTTTATTTTTGTATTTAAAATTTAATTTTACACTTGAACATATTTCCACCTGTAACATAAGTGGACGGGCAATTCGGCAGAAAAAATGCCGACGGGGACAACGAAGCGGCGATTGGCGTCAGCTTCGAGTAAAAGGAAACAACGGAATGAAGACGACAACGCGCAGGATTCTGCTTGGCGCAAGCGCATCGATTTTTGCCATTGGCGGGATGGTCACCGCGGCATACGCCCAAGACCAGGCGCCTGCCGCTAAAACTGTGGATGACACAGTGGTCGTTGTCACGGCGCGCCGGAAGGCTTTGCAGACGGCTATCCAGATCAAGAAGAATTCGGACACGATCGTCGACTCCATCGTTGCCGACGAAGCTGGCAAGCTGCCCGACAATTCGATCACCGAAGTTCTTCAGCGCGTGTCGGGTGTGTCGATCTCGCGTTTCGTTTCAGCCAACGGCGGAAACACCTCGTTCCAGATTGAAGGCACGGGCGTTACCGTGCGCGGCCTTCCCTTCAATTCGAGCATGCTCAACGGGCAGCAGTTGTTCAGCGCCAACGGCGCAAGCGCCATTAGCTGGAACGAAGTCACGCCCGAGCTGATGGCTGGGGTCGATGTTTACAAAGCGACGCGCGCCGACCTCATCGAAGGGGGGGCGTCCTCGATCAATCTTCGTACTCATCTGCCGTTCGATTTCAAGACGACCCAGCTCAACCTTACTGCGGGCGCCAGTTACGGCACTCTGGTGAATAAGGCTTCGCCCCGCGTTTCCGCCATGTTCTCCAAGCGTTTCGACACCAATATCGGCGAAATCGGCGTGCTATGGGATCTGGCCTACAGCCGCCTGTACCAGCAAAGCAGCGACCTGTCGGTTGGGGCCATGTTCGCCGAATATGCGCCGACCGCCACGCGCGACGATCATCTGGCCTTCATTCCCAACGGGTTCGGCTGGAGCAATAACGAGAGCAGGCGCGACCGGTACGGCGCCTATCAGGCCATTCAGTGGAAGCCGACGTCCAACCTGACGCTGACCAACACCGTGTTCTATTCGCAATATGAGGACGATAGCCACGGCAACAGCGGCGGCGTGGGGGCGAGCCCGTCCGGGTCGGCCGCCCTTATGCCTGCGGTCGGCAGCCCGGTTGGATATGACGCCGATGGCGCCTTCCGTGAGGGAAGCCTTACGGTCGGGTCCACCGGCAATTCGGTGGAGCTTGGGAACACGAGCACCCACACCAGCTGGCTGCCCGCCCAATACCAGATCGATTGCGGCGCCACCTATGGCACTCCCGCGTCGTCGATTCAGTGGGACTGGTCGCCGAACGCTCCTGTTCTGGCGCAGTGCGGCCCCGCCGCCACGCTGAACCCCAGCGGCGGGGCGACGGCGTCGCACGGCAAGAGCTCCACGCTGGATATTTCGCAGAGCTTCGTCTGGACCCCTGGGGACCGGGTGGCGGTGCGCGGCGGCGTGCAATATGTCCGCTCCAGCGCGACGGGGCAGAGCATGTTTGTCGGCACCAGCCAGAGCAGCCCGCTGGTCAAGTCGATGGACGTCGACCTGACGGGGGCGCTGCCGTCCGTGTCTGGCCTGCCCACCGCCGCCATGCTCGATCCGAGCACGGCGTACCTGACCAGTTTCGGCTATCATCAACCCAAAAACACGGGGACGATGCTGGCCGCCCATATCGACCTTGAATACCAGGTCAGCGACGATGGCTTCCTGCGCAGCATCACGGTTGGCGCTCGTGCCACCAAGCGCACCGAAAACGACGACAACGTGGGGACCTATTGGGCGCCGCTGAGCCAGTCGTGGCTGAACAATCCGTGGGGGGCGCATGCCGGGGACCCGACGTTTGGGCCGGGGAATATTCAATATCTCAATAATTCAAATGTCCCGCAATCGGATTATGAAGTCGCCAGCTTCAAGAATTTCTTCGGCGGCCAGGTGGCCGTTCCGGGGCAAGTCTTGGCCGCCAGCCAATCGCTCGTGCAGAGCTATGACTGGTACCATTTGCTCAAGACCTATAACGGTCAGATCCCCAACGGCACCGCGGATGAGTATTGGACGCAGTATATCGATCAGGGGCTGAACAAGACCGATAGCCGCATCAACAACGCGGCCATCTATGTCCAGGCCAAGTTCGCATATGACGGCGTCGGGTTCATTCCGGCGTTCTCGGGCAACATCGGTGTTCGTGTCTTCCGCGATTCTCTACGGGCAAGCGGCCTGCTGAAAACGCCAAACGCTGCGAACCTTGCTCTGAACCAGGCGGACAGCACGGCATACTTCAACGCGCAACAGGGTGTGCCGGGTGCGTCGACGACGTTCCCGACGCTCTATGGGTTTGCTCAATCTTATACCCTGCAGACCCGCAGCTATGATTACACGCGCGTTCTGCCTTCGTTCAACGTCAAGTTCGACGCCTCCGACAAGTTCAAGATTCGTGGTGCGGCGTCGCTTTCGGCTGCTCCGCCGAATCTCAATGACATTCGTGCGGGCGGTGACGTTAGCGCCAGGACACTTGCCAACCCCACCAATCCGCTGGCGCCCTCGATTCTCACCGGGGTTTCCGTCAACGGTGGCGGCGCGAACCTGAAGCCGACCATGATCACCAGCGAAGATCTGGCGTTCGAGTACTACCCGTCGTCGTCCAGTTTCTTCTACTTCGATCTGTTCGCCAAGCAGATCAAGGATGAACCGGTGTTCTACTCGTTCATCGCCAACAATCTTCCCGTTCCGGCGTTGGCCTATGCCGGCGCTCCACCCCCAGCCGGGCAGACGGCGGTCGGGACGCCGACGACCTTGGATCTTGAGTGGCTCTATCTGCAGAACAAGACGTCGCCCGAAGAAGCCCATATCAAGGGCTTTGAGATCGGCGGCCGCAAGTTCTTCGACAATCTGCCGGGCTGGCTCGCCGGGCTGGGCGTCGACGGCAACGTGACCTACATCGACAGCAGCAACCCTGCCCAGCAGGCCAACACCGTGTTGAGCAATGGCCTCAATCCGGACGGCACGATTCCGCAGACCTACCCGAAGCTTCCCTACGCCGGGTTGTCGAAGTGGGCCTACAACATCCAGTTGCTGTACAGCCGCGGCAAGGTCAACTTCCGCTTGGCGTACAACTGGCGCGACAAGGCGCTGCTGTCGACCAACGTCAATCCGCTGTCCTATGCGACGAGTGGCGGCAATCCTTACACGCTCAACACCAGCCCGACCAACTTCGACGCGGCCCATTCCTATTCCGTGTACAACATGGTTCCGGCCTACATGGCGGCGGCCGGCTACCTGGATATGGGTTTCGACTATACGTTGAGCGAGAAGGTTTCAGTTTCCTTCAACGCGAACAACCTTCTCAACACGAAGTCGAAAACTCTCCAGGAGCCAGTGCCTGGCGTGTTCGAGCCGTACGACTATAACGTCAGCGATCAGCGCTACGAGGTCACCGTGCGGGCGCGCTTCTAACGATCTGAACGGGGGGAAGGGCGTTTCATCGGGAAGCGCCCTTCCTTTTTCAAATACAGTTTTGCTGCCGAACCATACCGGTCGCATGGGCACAGGCACAGGCACAGGCACAGGCACAGGCACAGGCACAGGCATGGGCACAGGCGACTTGACCGACATCCAACTCCCGCATAGGCCTGAAACCCATTCGACGGACATGGCGTCGGGTGACGTTCATGGCGAGGCATGTTTATGAACAGCGTACAGCAGCAGGAAATCGTCATACTAGGTGGCGGCGCGGCGGGG
>FTKR01816836.1_pt1 | contig 10502 bp, 12 predicted proteins | sample 1658141 | NCBI WGS metagenome assembly FTKR01 (sample SAMEA3914802, study PRJEB12502) | metagenome | biome: forest; material: soil | place: Canada | collected 2010-06-25 | depth 0.1 m | reverse complement strand
ATCGTATACGGTAGTAAATATACCTGACCTGTTATAGCGTCTGCCCCTAAACTTAAAAGAGGGTTAGGTTATGAAACTATCGTCGCTTCGCGGCTCACTTACCTATTGTTCGGTGCTGGCGTTGAGCATGGGGCTGATGGCCGCTGGAATCGCTCACGCACAGGAGGCGACGACCACCGATGCCACCGCCACCGAAGACACCAAGGCCAGCGCTGATTCCGACACCACCGAAGTAGTTGTCACGGGTTCACGCATCCGCCACAAGGGCGCCGCCAGCGCCACGCCGACTACAGTCATCAACGCGGACACCATTCGCAAATCCGGCGCGCGTCAGGTGGCTGACCTGGTCAACCAGATGCCGGCCCTGGTCATCAGCCAGAGCGACCAGACCTCGAACGCCAACCGCGATAAGGATTCGATGGACCAGAGCCACCCCGGCCTGAATGCGTTAGACCTGCGCGGCCTCGGCACCAAGCGCACCCTCGTGCTGGTCAATGGCCGCCGCCACGTGCCTGGCGCTCCCGGTTCTTCGGCTGTCGATATCAGCACTATTCCCTCCGGTTTGGTTGAACGCGTTGAAATCATCACCGGCGGCGCTTCGGCGCAATATGGCGCCGACGCCGTGGCCGGCGTCGCCAACTTCATCCTGAAGAAGAACTACCAGGGCCTCGACACCAATATCCGTTACGGCAACTCGACCTATGGCGACATGCCGAGCTATGACGCCGATATCCTGTGGGGCAAGAACTTCGACGACGGCAAGGCCAATATTACCCTGTTCGCCACCTATGGCCGGTCGGATGGCACTGTGTCCGGGCAAGACCGCCCGTCGACGGCGGTGGGCAATCCATGGTGGGCCAAGAAGAACGGCGGCACTATCAACACCATCCTCGATGGCCAGCAAAACCTGTCTTACTCGCCGCGCGCCCAGGTGCTGCTGGGCAGTAAGCCCTATACCTTCAATGACGACGGTTCGATGCGAGATCCGATTCTTGGGCCATCGGGCATCCTGCCGAATACCTGGGATCTGAGTGATTCCGGCTCCATCGCCAATCTGGTGACGGATGGTGGCGAATATGGCGGCCGTTATGACAACTGGCTGCTCTCCGTGCCGAATGATCGCGTTATCACTCAGGCGACATTCGGCTATCAGCTGACGCCGAACATTCACTATTTCCTGGAAGCCGATTATGCGTCGAACAAGTCGCATGGTGAATACGGAGTCTGGTATGAAGGCGGTGGCAATCGTCTGGCCGGCGACAACGTCTTCATCACTGACGAGATGCGCGCAGCCAACGTCGACCCGGTTACTGGCGCCGTCATACCGCTCACGGATCTCGCCTTCGTCCGTCAGTTTCCTGAATTCGGCAAGTCACGATCGAACTACAAACGCGATATGTACCAATTGGTCACGGGCTTTGAAGGCGAACTGCCGGCTCTTTTCCGTGAGCACGACTGGTCATGGTCGACCTATGCGTCCTACGGCAAGACGCAGGAAACGATCCAGGATTTCAACAATACGTCCAATGACCGCTATTTGCGCGCCCTGGATGCGGTTGCCGGCGTGGGTGGAGCACCGGTCTGCCGGGTCAATGCCGATACTGACCTGACCAATGACGATCCGAACTGCGTGGCGCTGAACCCGTTCAAACCGGTGACGCAGGATGTCATCAACTACCTGCAGTATAACTCCAGCGCCTCAACTACTTCGCTCGAACAATATGTTCTGTCGGGCTATGTCACGGGCGGTATCTTTACCCTCCCGGCCGGCGAGGTGCAGGTGGCCTTGGGCGCCGAATACCGCAAGGAAGCCAACAATATCGGCGCGCGTCCGGAATATAACCCCGCTGATCCGGCCTTCGTGCCCGACTATGGCGTAGAGGAAAGCCCGCTGAAGGGCGAATTCGACGTCAAGGAACTGTTCGCGGAATTGAGCGTGCCGATCCTGAAGGACGTGCCGTTTGCCTACCGCCTGACGGCTGATGCTGCCGTCCGGACCGCCGACTATTCGACAGCGGGCAAGACGACCTCAGAAAAATACGGGCTGCAATGGGCGCCGATCAAGGATGTCCGTTTCCGCACCACCTACGGCAAGGCCGTTCGCGCGCCGAACATCAGCGAAGTTTTCACGGCGTCTTCGATCAGCGGCCAGTGGCTAAGCGATCCGTGTAACTATTACAATCTGCCCAACCGTATTGACAAGACCCAGTACACCGATGCCAACTGCGCCGCGGTCATGCCGGCCAACCACAATGACTACTGGCTGTATCTGGATGTTATCAAGAAGGGTAATCCCAACCTGAAGGTCGAGACGGCCAAGACCCTGACACTCGGTGTGGTGTTGCAACCGCGCTTCATGAAGAATTTCAGCGCCACGATCGATTACTATAATATCGACATGAGCAATGTCGTTTCGTCGGTCGAGCCTCAGACCATCATCAATAAATGCATGGATGCGCCGACACTAGACAATCCTTATTGCGATCTGGTCACGCGCGATGCCAATAACAATCTTGTCTCGGTCGTCAAGCAGAACATCAACCTTGCCAAGCGCAAGACCAGCGGCATCGATACCGAGATCGATTATTCGGTTAACCTGGCTTCGTGGGGCTGGGGCAGCAATGCCGGTAATCTGTCGATCAACAGCATCTGGACTCGCCTGTTCGAGAATCAGTACACCGCCGACCCGGATAACCCCGATGTCATCACCGATACGGTCGGTATCTTCGGTTTCCCGAAATTGAAGGGCCGTACCTCATTCAGCTACAACCGTGACAAGCTGTCGCTCGGCTGGACCTCGCGCTTCTATTCGGGGATGCGCCAGACGGTGACCATCACCCCGGAAACCTATAACCCGTACAAAACCAAGCCGATCGCCTATGACGACATCTATGTGTCTTACTGGCTGAAGCCGACGATCAGCATCAGCGCCGGTCTCTCCAACGCCCTCAACAAGCAGCCGCCCCGCTATCCGGGTGCGGAAGCCGGCGGCGCCTACTTCGGTGACGAAGGCTGGCAGGCCGGGGTTTATGATGTGATCGGCCGCTCAGGCTGGGTCAATCTCCGCTTCACTCGCTGATAAAAAACCCCCGGCATTCTGGATGCCGGGGGTTTTTTATTGGTGCGGACGGGTATGTCTCTGGCAGTTTTCCAATGGCGCTGCCGGATATTTCGCCTGACAGGCCTTTTCCGACCGGTAGTCGAAAAAGGCGCTTAGCAGCCACCACCAGATGGCGATACACAGCGCAACGCTCGCCAATAAAACCCACCCCCGAAAAGAAATGCGTGCGGTCATTGCACCTGGGATCCCTATATTTTGGCAAATTAGGCGGGTTTTTGAAAGAGATTGTATTGCGCCCTTGAGGGGATAAGGAAGATGATTAACGGTTCCTTTAACGCCTCAATGGGGAATAAGTCCCATCATGCTGTATTTGCGTCAATAGAGATAAGATGGTTAATTGTAAAAAATGGCCTTAATTGATTTTAATGTTGTTGAAATTAACTATGTTTGTGGAGGTATCGCATATTAAATAGTCAATATCTTTTGCATACTGATGTGTGGAAGGGTTACTTCTTCAAAGATGTCACCCGTCGCCACATAATCATTTCCGGCATAGAAGGGTTGGGCGGTGACACGGGCGGCCAGGGTGATGCGGGGCTTGCCGGCGCCGCGGGTTTGCGATTCGGCGGCCGCCAGCAATTGCGCGCCAACGCCCTGGCCCTGCACGGCATCGTCCACTGCCATCTGCCGCAGCTTCAGTGTTTGATCGTCATAAGGGGACAGAAGGACCGTCCCGATGAGTTCATCTCCATCGAAGGCAGCGAGATGAATATCGTTGGCTTCGGCTGCCAGTTGCGCGGAGGTGAAGTCCAGGCCGAGCGGCGTACGCAGGATAGCACGACGCAGATTGACAGCTGCGGCGTAATCGGCGGAGCCGTGGGATATGGGACGAATGGTAAAAGGCATGGTCGGATCCTGTCGCGAGAATAGCAGGTTGATGGCTTATGACTGGCAATTTACAAAATCAGGCAAGGCCGCGCATGGCTTTATATATATTCACGCTTTAATGCTGCCCATAGTGCTGAAGCAAATGCGGCCTCTAGCGGAGAAAATCCATGAAAAACCTCGTCAAATTCACCAGCCTGGCCACGGTCGCGGTGGTTGTTCTCCTGAGCGCCTGCTCACCCAAGCCGGGCACGGATGAGGTTGCCGCATCTCAGGCATCCGAATCGGCCGCCATGTCGATCACCGCCGCCGAGGCCGCCTCGCAGGCGGTGGCCGAAGCCATGACGAGCGTTGACGCCACCGGTTATGTCGGCAAATGGACGGGGCCGGAAGGCACGGCCCTGACCATCACGCCCGCCGGCAGCGAATATGAGGTCGTCATCACCAATCTCGATGGTCCGCGCACCTTTACCGGCACGCTGGAAGGCGACGGCATCCACTTCACACGCGATGCGGCACCCCTGGTCATCCATAAGGGCGATGGGCAGGCGACAGGCATGAAGTGGCTGGCAGATAAAAAGGACTGCCTGGTGGTCGCGGCCAATGAAGGATTCTGCAAGGATTAGTCATTTGCCGTATATGCGGGCTTAGGGTAGTCGGAAGGCTATCGGGTAAGGGTATGGCGAATGGCTGACGACGATATCATCGTGAAGGATTCAAACGGTACGCAGTTGCATGACGGCGACAGCGTGACCCTGATCAAGGACCTGAAGGTCAAGGGCAGCGGCGGCGTGACGCTCAAGCGCGGCACGCTGATCAAAAACATCCGCCTGACCTATGACGAGGCGGAGATTGAATGCAACGCCGACAAGGTCAAGGGACTGGTTTTGCGTACGGAATTTGTCAAGAAAGCTTAGGGGGCTATGAAGCGTAGCGTACAATCGATTGTGGTACTGGCGCTGGCCATCGCCCAGATCGTGACCGCGCGCCTGATGGTGGCGCTCGATCTTGGGGAGCCGGTCGAAGTGCAGTCAGCCCTGATCAGTCATCCGCTGGTGCCCTACAAGACGGCCTATGTCATCTGGGGCCTGGTCTATGCCTACGCTCTGGTCGCCGCCATCTGGCAGGTCATGCCGCGCCAGAAGGAAAACGTGGCGCTGGAAACGGTCGACTGGAACCTCATCGTCGTCTGGCTGGTCAATTCCCTGTGGCAGTTATGGGTGCCGGTGATCGGCCTGGAGTGGATCAGCTTCTGCCTGATCGCCGTCGCCGTCTTTGCCGGACTGAACGGTTTGCTGAAACTGCGCCATGAACTGAATCTCTCCCTGAAAGAGAAGATTCTGGTCGCCGGGCCGCTGGCTTTGGTGACGGGCTGGCTCACCGCCGCCTGTTTCGTCAACTTCACCTCGGCCATGATCTGGACGGGTTTCGGCCTTGACGCCGGCAACGTGGCTGTGTCGATGGTCTTCCTGATCGGCTTGATCGCCTTTGGCGGCTGGATGGTATACCGCACGGGCAACAGCCTCTATGCCGCCGGACTGGCATGGGCGCTGTTGTGGGTGCTGGTCGCCAACCAGAGCCGCGACCACGAACCGGCCATGGTGGTTATCGCGGCCATAGGTATCGCCGTGGTGGCGGGGACGCGTCTTTACGTGCAATGGCGCAAGCCGCAGGCGCTGGCGGCCTGAACATGCAGGTTTTACCCGCAACGGAAGACGACAAGGCGGAATGGCTGCCGCTGTGGCGCGCCTATCTCGATTTCTACAAGCACACGCTCGATGATGAAATCACCGACCTGACCTTCGCGCGGGCTCTGGATGACGCTGAAAGCCTGAACCTGTTAGTGGCCAAAAGTGACGGCCGGATCGTCGGCTTCGCCACCTATGTGCTGCATCGTTCAAGCTGGGCGCGCGACTGGTATTGCTATCTCGAAGACCTGTTCGTGGCGGAAGACCAGCGCGGCAAGGGCGTGGCGCGGGCGCTGATTGCCGCCGTGGCCGAGGCCGGCAAGGCGAAGGGCGCCGAGCGGCTTTACTGGGTCACGGATGAGGCCAATAAAACGGCTCAGGCGCTGTACGAAAAGCTGGCGACGAAGACCGACTTTATTCAGTTCCGCCACGATTTGTAATCATTTCAGAGCCGCTTCCAGCGCCGACTGGAAGGCGGCGGGCTGGTCGAGCATGATGAAGTGACGGCTGTTGTCGATGCGGCTGAAGGTGATGTTCGATTTGGCGGCGTAATTGTTCTTGTAAACCGTTTCAGTGGTGACGGCATCCTCACCGGCGGCGACCGGATAGATCAGCACGGTCGGTGTGGCGATACCGGCCAGATCCGGGCGCAGGTCGATGGTCAGGTCCTCAAAGAAGCTTTCCGCCAGTACACGGCGGTGGGAGGTCAGCGACCAGTCGAGCACCTTTGCCTGATGGGCAGGGCTGGTGACCAGTCGGGCGGTGCCGGCGGTTTGCTGTGCATTAAAAACTTCGGCAGGGGCGGCGATCATGCCGTCACGCATGGCGGCGGCCTGCGGTTTGACCATTTCGACCGTGGCCAACGGGTTGAAGATCACACCGACATAGGGGAGGGCGTCGACGATGATGAGCTTGCCTGCGTCTTCCGGGTGCGCCTTCGCCAGCATCAGGGCCATCAGCCCGCCGAGCGAATGGCCCACCACGACCGGCTTTTGCAGGTGGTTGGCCTTGATATAGGCGTCGATCGCTTCCACCGATGGCGCGAGGATATCACCCTCGGTATTGGCGCCGGCGGGTTCACCGGCGAAACCGGCCAGGTTCAGCACATGCAGGCAGTAATGGCTTTTCAATTGCGCCACCGTGCCGTCCCAGACGGCGCTGGACGAGGCCAGACCGGGGATCAGGATGACATCCGGTCCGCTGCCGGTGACAGTCACCGAAAAACGAGCGGTGGCGGCATCGGGGAAGGGCGTGGCGGCGCGGGCATGACCCGACGATATTGCGGCGACAATGGCAATGATGATGGCGATCAGGGCCATGGGGCGGTTGAAAATTCCGCGATCATGGAAGCTGGCGCAAAAACGTTTGAACATAACAAACTCCTTATTGGTTAAGCGCAGCGTGAATCCAGTCACGCAGGGCTGAGGCAACGGCGAACAGGTATTGATGGGAGGAATCGGCAGCGGCGATCGTAAAGAAGACGATGAGGATAACCGCGCCGCAAAGCATGGAGCGGAAGGCCTGTAAAAAGAGCACAAAGGGGCTGATACGCTCCATAGGGATGCGCAGGGGCATGGGATGTTCCTTTTGATCGAAGGGTTAGGCTGAGCGGTACGGGTTCTGGAAAATCGCCTCGACCGGCTGGTCGAACACGGCGGAAATCTTGTAAGCGAGATCAAGTGAAGGCGAATGCTTGTCGGTTTCCAGGGCGATGACGGCCTGGCGGGAGACGCCCAACTGGTTGGCGAGATCGGCCTGGGTCAGGCCTTTTTCGGTGCGCAGCTCACGCAGATTTTGCTTCATGACGCCTTCCTCAGAATGAGGCTGGTGGCGCCGAACAAAGCCCAGAAGAGACAATAAACAAGATAGAGTGAGAAATGGTGCGCGCCGGCGTTCTCCTCGATGAAACCCCAAGCCGTGCAGATGAACAGGGTCAGGCCGGTGGCGATGATGAAGCGTCTGACGAGGACGGCACGAAGGTATTCATCCACGCGTTCGATATAGGCGAGAAAAGTCAGGATCGTACCACCAATGGGCAGGGCTGGCAGCACGGCGAGGGCGTACAACAGCGGACCGGTCGGGTGCTGCGATTGTATCAGGGTGATCGAGCCGAACAGGGCCGCGACATAAAGCCCCATCCAGATGGTCATGCCGATGGTATAGCGGGCGCCAGGTGATTTCAGGGTCATGTGTCAGGTTCCGATGCGAAATGAGAGATTGCCATGTAAGGCTGACCTTACATCATGAAAATGTAATGTAAACCTGACATTATAAAAATGTAAGGTTGGCGTGACATTTTTATTGGTGCCTTATTGGTCTTTATGTGGATGTAACCAGGATGGGCTTGGCAAGGCAGGAAAGCTATGAGAGTGTCCAGCCATAAACTAAACAGGGGGCGCTAAATGGCTGCCGAGATACTCAAGTTTGAAAAGATAGAAAAGCCGAAGCCGGAGGCGCCGAAAACGAAACGTTTCGAGGCGCTCGATATCCTACGCGGGCTGTTCATCATTGGCATGTTACTGGCTAATAACGCCGGCGACTGGTCGCATATCTGGCCACCGTTCGATCACGCCGAATGGCACGGTTTCACCATGACCGATCTGGTTTTCCCTGGATTCATGGTCTGTGTCGGTATTTCGATGACTCTTTCCATGAGCCGGCGGATGGGTGAAGGCGGCAAAGGCGAGATGGCGATCCATGTCCTGCGCCGAGGCGCCATCCTGATCGCCATCGGCCTGTTCCTCAACCTGCTGCCGCACTTCGATTTCGCTCATTGGCGCTATCCGGGTGTGCTGCAACGGATCGGCCTGTGCTATGCGCTCGCGGCCGGACTGGTGTTCCTGCACAGCCATATCGAAGGTGGCAAGCTGGTGCTACACGCCCGGCCGCTGGCTATCTGGGCATTAGGCCTGATTCTCGGTTACGCCATATTGCTCAAGTTCGTGCCGGTGCCAGGCTTCGGTCTCAATGATTCCTTCGGCCCGGAAGGGTCATGGCCGGCCTATATCGACCGTATCATCCCCGGCATACAACACATCTATCAGGGCGGGACCAATGAAGCCGGGCAGGTAGTCTATGACCCCGAAGGCCTGCTTTCCACCTTCCCGGCGATATTCAATATCCTCGCCGGCATCCTGATCGGCCTGCTGATCCAGAAGCAGACGCCGGCCAAAGCCGCCGGCAGTGTAGCGTTGGCAGGTCTGATGCTGGTTATTGCCGCGCTCGCCATGGATGGACAGATCCCGATCATCAAGAAGCTGTGGACCTCGTCCTTCGCGCTGATCACCAGTGGCCTCGCCATGCTGATCCTGTCCGCACTTATGCTGGTCATGGATCGCCTCGGCTATACAAAATGGGCCATGCCGATCCGCGTCTTCGGCACCAATGCCATACTGGCCTATGTCTTCGCTTGGCTGTTCTCGGTCTTCCTGGGGGTGAGCGGACTGGAAGGCGCGATCACTCACTGGATGCATGGCATCATGGCCGACCCTTATCTGGTGTCGTTCCTGTACGCGCTTGGGGTTCTGATTATCTGCTGGCTGTTCGTCCTGCCGTTTTATCTCAGGAAGATTTTCCTAAAGATATAAAAGCGGGATACTGGACATAAAAAAAAGCGCGCCTTCGGGCTGAAAGCGCGTTTTTTTCAGTCTCTGCCGATCAGGGCAGTTTAGCGCTATCCATGGCCGCTTTCACATTGGCCAGGGTCGCGTCGTAATAGTGCTCATCGGGCGCGATATAGACAATGTAATAGCTGAGGTTTTTGTCTGAAACCGCTTGGGCCAGGCCTCGCATATTCAGGCCATCCGTGGTGCGTGCAGTGAATTCAAAGCGAACACCGCGGGTATTGCCGATGGTCACTGGTTGCGGATTGCGGGTCTCAACCTTCTGGTAATCGAGTTCGCTGACCGAGGCGGCGACAAATTCCATCTGCTCGGAGAGTGACATGCCGGCCTTGCCGCGCGGCGCGACGTGGTTCTTGTTGTCGCCTTGCAGCATATTGACCATCAGCGGGTCGCTTGAGGTCAGGCCGTCCGATACATAGAGACGATTAAGCGTGATGCCGTCGATCGACAGGACGCGCACCTTTGCTACGGGGCGGAACAGCTTCGAGACATCCGACCAGTTGCGGTCGAGGGTCACGCTGTAAGCGCTGGTAACAGTGAGTTTGCCCGCTGGCACGAGCGGCGGCGCCGAGGCGCAGGCCGTCAGAAGTGTGGCGGCGAGGGCGGCGGTTGCGCCCAGCCTGAGCATGGTTTTGATGGTCATTTGGTTCCCCCTGAAGATGGTGTGGCCGGGCCTGTGTCTGCCGGCGTTGTCTGGACGGCTGCCGGCAAGGTAGCCGGCGCCTCGGTCGGTTTGATCTCCGGTGGGGGGCGCAGGTCCTGCGACAGGGTGTCGATCTGGTCCTGTACCATCCACGCATCCTGAGCATCAGGCGCCAGCGCGATATAATGTTTGAAGGCGTCCACAGCCTCGGTGTTCATGCCGAAATGGCGGTAGACATCGCCGATCTGCCGCCAGGTTTCCTTCGGCGCGTCCGGGCTTTCCAGAGCGGCCTTGTAGGCGGTGATGGCGTTTTCCATGTCAGAGCCGTCCGGCCCGCGCTTGCCGCGCAGGCGCAGAGCCTCCCCTTTGTAGAAGTCAAGTATGCCGAGATCGAGGCCATCACGGCCAAGGCGGTCTATAATATAAAGGGTCTGGCCGTAATCCTGACGGCGCAGGTCGTCCTTCAGCCACGCGCCAAGCCAGGGACGGATATGGTCACGATAGGCGGCGCGGGCCGCTTTCGCGTCATCGGCTGAGCGGAAAGAGGCCTTGCCCCCGTTGAGGCTGAGATCGCGGGCGCTGAGGGCCGCGATGCGGTCGGC
>FTKR01000461.1_pt2 | contig 10545 bp, 7 predicted proteins | sample 1658141 | NCBI WGS metagenome assembly FTKR01 (sample SAMEA3914802, study PRJEB12502) | metagenome | biome: forest; material: soil | place: Canada | collected 2010-06-25 | depth 0.1 m | reverse complement strand
CCATAGACCAGCCAGACCGGCCGCTTTTGCGCGTTCGCATGGAGAATATGCGCCCGCAGGCCGGCCAGCCCGGAACCGGCGCCGATCAGCAGCAGCGGACCGTCGCCTTCCGGCATACGGAAACCCTTGTGTGACTTGACACGCAAAGGCAGGCCATCTCCCGCCTGAATACCTTCGATCAGCAAGCCGGAACCATCGCCCCGCTCACCGTTTGCCTTGCGGACTTCGCGGACATACAGGTCCAGCCGGCCCTCTTCCGGCAGGCTGGCGATCGAATAGTCGCGGCGGTGGCCGTGCGGCGTGGTGACTTCAACGAGATCACCGGCCTGCCAGTCAGCAATCTGGCCGGTAAAGCTGAGATGATAGAGCGGATTGTCACCCAGCGGATTGAGCCGCGTCCGCGCCTCCAGCCGCCACGGTAGACCAGCCCCCGCACGGGCGGTTTCCTGTCCACCCAGACCGGCCAGCAGGTCATGCCACTTTTTTAGCGCCGCCGGATCAAGGTCATCCACCTCTATCGCCGGCGCCACGGCCTCGGCGCCACAGGAAACCAGCCAGTTGAAAACCCCATGACCGAAGGCGCAGAACAGGTCATATTTGCGATCGCCCAAAGCCAGGACCGCGACCGTCCGTCCCGCCAGGTCGGGCGCTTCCCGCATCAGCGTCTTCTCGAACCGCAGAGCTTCGTCGGGCGCATCGCCCTCGCCGGTGGTCGAGACCACGCAGAGGATATGTTTCGCCGCCTGTAAATGCGCCACCGTTACCTTGTCGGTCGATATCGCCTGCGCCTCACGTCCGCCTGCCACGAGTGAGGCGGCGCTGTCGCGGGCGATTTCCTCGGCCTGTCCGGTTTGCGAGGCATAAATCACCAGATAGTCGCTAGTGGCTGATGTCTTCCGGCCCTTGAGCGCCGCCCACAGGCTGACCGCCACGAATCCGGCTGCCCAGATACCAGCCCAGCCCCAGCGCGCCGGGTCATCACTCAGACTGTCGAAGAAGGGCGTCACAGCCAGGCCTCCAGACGCGGGCTCAAGCGCTCGCGGAAGCCATCACCCTCACGCAGCCAGATCAGGCACGGAATATCGTGGGCCGCGACGAACGCCACCGCCTGCGCCTCGCCCATCACCATCAGGGCCGTGGCCAGGGCGTCGGCCCGCCAGCATTCGGCGTCAAACACCGTCACGCTGACAATGCCGGAGCATGTCGGCGCCTGGGTTCGGCTGTCGATAATATGCGAATGCACCTGACCATCATGGGTAAACGACCGCACCCGCTCACCGGACGTGGCCACCGCCCAATCGCACAGGGCGGCCACGGTCCCCGCTTTGACCGGCGTTTCAATTTCCACCCAAAACGGCAGGCCGTCCGGCTGCACATTCCAGCCTTTCAATTCACCGCCGACCTCGACCAGCGCCGAGCAGACACCCGGTTCGGCCTTGAGCAGGTCCATCAGGCAATCGACGGCATAGCCCTTGGCGATGGCGCACAGATCGATCCGCACCTCTTCAGGTTTAACCATGCCCTCCGCCTGCCAGACCAGATCGCGCCAATGACTGGCCGCCAGCACCGAAGTATCCGGCAGGCCTTCCGGCACCGCCTTCGCGCCAAACCCCCACAGCTCCACCGCCGGCAGGATGGCCGGATCGAAGGCGCCATCGGTCAGGTCTGCCATATCCAGCGCATGGCGCATGACTGCCATCATCCGCGCTGGCAAAGCCACGAACGTCCCGGTCGGCGCCAGATTGAAGCGTGTCAGGTCGGAATCGATCCGATACGGACTCATCTCACGGTCGATCCCGTCCAGCACCGTCTGCAAGCGTGCTGGCAAGCCCATCAAAACCGCATCCGCCTCGGCATAGAAGCTGACCCGCCAGGTGGTGGCGAAGGCCGTGCCGCCCAGATCATGACGCACCGTTCCGGCAGGCGCCTTTGGTTCCGCGACCAGGTCGGGGATCAGGACGCGTCGGTCAAGGGCAGGCAGCGGCAGGGTCAAGGCTTATAACTGAGCTTGACTGTACCCAGTTCGGTGGTGCCACGAGCACTGGCCGTCGCCGCCTGGGCGGGGTTCCAGACCAGGGGCAGCTTCACCTGATCATGGCCGCCCTGCTCGCGCGCTGCTTCGACGACAAAGCTGTAGGCGCCGGGTTTCAGCCCCTTGAAAGCGGAGGTATTGGTATCGAGTGTCAGCGTATTGCGGCCGGGCGCCCGCGTCACGCCGCTGAAACCGTCGGTGGAGGTCAGGTCGCGGCCGCTCTTGCGCCACCACGAGCGCAGATCCTTCACCCACTTGGCGCCGCGATTTTCCGGCTTCTTGACGTCGTACCACAGGAAGGCGTTGGCGACGTGATTGCCGGCGGCATCCTCAATCCAGCCGGCGACATAGGGCTTGTGGTATTCGGCGACCTTTTGCGTCGGGATTTCGATGTCGAGCACGACCTGGCCGGCGTTTGCCGTGGAAACAGTGAGGCCGGTGGCCGCAACGGCGGCGAAGGCAAGAAATTTGGCAGTCATGGGTAACCTCAGGCGTGAACAAACAGCAGGAAAAGGATGAAGGGCAGCACTATCCCCAGCGCTATCAGCGGCCAGGTGACGCGGCGCCCCCGCGAATAAAGCCACAGCAGACCAAACCCGGTGATGGCGAACACCACGCAGGCAATGGCGATCAGATCGATGAACAGGGCCCAGACCGGGCCTGAATGCCGGCCCTTGTGCAGGTCGTTCAACACGGCGATCAGCCCGCGATCGGTGCGCTCATAGGTGGCATGGCCGTCACTGCGGCTGATCTCCAGCGTCGAATCGACGCCCGGCGCCGACAGGGTCAGGTAGATGCCCGCCTCGTCGGCATCGACCGTCGCGCCGCGCACATCCACGCCCGTCGCCCCCCGGATGGCCTTGGCCTGGACGGGCGTCAGCGGCACATTGGCTGTGACACACGACAGGCCGGCCAGCGCGGCTTGCGGCACCTGCCGCTCGACCTTGGTGATCTTGGGCTCGGCCTCGATCTGCGCGGCATGGTTCAGCGTGAAACCGGTCACGGAAAACAGCAACAGGCCCATCAGGGAGACGGCCGAACTGATCCAGTGCCACTGACGCAACTGGTTGCGCCAGAAGCCGGATTTTGCCGTTGGGGAACTGGCCATATGGAGAGAAATACCGCACTAATTTGATAATCATTCGCATTAGCAATAATTATCCTGTGTGACAAGCATACATGACATAAAAAAGGACGGCCCCTGCCGGGACCGCCCTTCAAGCACGGGGAAGAAACCCAGGTTTACTTTTTAACCTTGCCCTGCGGCACAAAGCGTATCGCCTCGCCGCCGCCGGGGGCCAGCTTCAATGTCAGGGTATCGGCCGCGGTCACATTTTGCTTTTCAATGACGATATCGAAGCGCGCATCGCCCTTGAGACCGGCATTCGGCCCGTCGCGGTAGATTTCCGCCGTATAGGTCACGCCCGGCGCCAGAAAAGCCAGCGGCGCCGACAGGGTGCGAGCATTTTCATCGGTGATCGAGCCGAGGAACCAATTGTCGGAATGACGATCCTTGCGCGCGAAGGTGACGTACTCACCGATCTCGCCGTTCAGCACCCGGCTTTCCGACCAGTCCACCGCCACATCCTTGATGAACTGGAAGGCCTTCGGGTATCTGGCGTAGTTTTCCGGCAGATCGGCCGCCATCTGGATCGGTGAGTAAAGCACAACATAGAGCGCCAACTGCTTCGCCTGGGTCGACAACAGGTCCTTCTTGTTGCCTTCGAGGCTGAGAACGCCCGGCGTATAGTCCATCGGACCGGAGAGCATCCGCGTGAAGGCCAGATTGACGTCATGCTCGGGTGGATTGATCGGGTTGCCCCAAGCATTGTATTCCTGCCCCCTTGCCCCTTCGCGCGACACCCAGTTGGGATAGGTACGGCGCAGGCCGGTATCCTTTACCGGCTCGTGCGTATCGATGGCGACGTGGTACTTCGCGGCCGTGACGACGTTTTTCAGGTAGTGATCGACCGCCTGCTGGCTGTCGGTATTGCCATAGAAAATGGAACCGTCGGGCGCCCGCATCTGCGCCGCACCGAATTCATGGACATAGCCCGTCTTGACGCCGTCGATACCCAGGCTCTCATCCAGCTTGAAGGCATCTTCCATCTGGTCTTCGTAATGGGCGATATTGCCGCCGGTCTCATGATGGCCGATCAGGTGAACGCCCTTTTTCAGGCCGTAAGCGGATAGCGCATTAATATCGAAATCGGGATAGGCCTCGGTAAAGCTGAAATCCTTGCCGTCGCCATACCAGGTGCCGTCCCAGCCCTTGTTCCAGCCCTCGACCAATACGCCGCGGAAGCCATTTTTCGCGGCGAAATCTATGTACTTTTTGGTATTTTCCGTCGTGGCGCCATGTTTCGGACCCGAAGCCCAGGTCGATCTCTCCAGGTGCATCTCCCACCAGATGCCGACATATTTATAGGGCTTTACCCACGACACATCGCCCAGCTTGTTGGATTCGTTGAGATTCAGCTCGATATTCGAGGTCAACAGCGCCGGCGCGTTATCCGTGATTATCATCGTCCGCCACGGCGTCGTGAAAGGCGCCAGGCGCACCGCCGCTGGACCGATGGCCGATGGGGCCAGTTGCGTGCGCAGGCGCTGGCCATCGACACGGCGTATCCACATGGCCGGATAATCGACCAAGGCGGCTTCGTGGAAGGCGATATAGGTGCCGTCTTCCGTCTTGATCGTCATCGGCGTCTGGGCCTGACTGACCTCATCGAGCGGCGTCTGCTTGTAGAGATATTCGAGATTGGAAAGCTCACCGCCGAGTGCCCACAACGCCGTCGCCTTGTCGACCACGGCGAACTCGGTCAGTTCCTCGCTGATCTTTACGTCGTGCAGTTGCGCCTGATCGGGGAACTCGTAACGGAAGCCGACCCCATCGTCGAAGACGCGGAAAACAACCGTCATTTTCCGGTTATCATAGGCGGCCTGGACGAGATCAACGCGCACCTCGTTATAGTGGTCGCGCACGAACTGGCGCTCGCCCCACGGCTGCTCCCAGGTATCGTCATGCGTCGCGGACGACGTGCCGCCAAGCGTGAACTTGCCATCGAGCTTCGGGCCATTGGTCAGCACAAATCCCAGTCGCGACGGCGATATGACCTCGACGCCCTTGCGCTTGACCTCATACGCGGCGCGACCTTCGGCATCGATCGAGACATTTACCTGCAACTGCCCATTTGGTGATTGCGCCGTCGCCACGACCGAGCTGGCCGGCGCCGCGATCCCTACGCCATCGGCCCAAGCCGGTGTGAAGGCCGTTGCCATCGCCAGAAGGCAGACGGAGGCGAGACACGCATTGATTTTGAGCCCCATGAGTTCCTGTTCCCGAGTTGTGGGTGCGGACACGCCGCCCCTCTTTAATTATGCCGCCTCACCTTTAAATGAGGATCGTCATATCTAAAACCCTTAAAAGCAAAATGCATACGTATTCAATTTATGGGCTTTTATTTCGCGAAACGAATGGCTTAGTGCCGCTTGAGATTCAGGCCGCCGCACGATTCCCGGATAACCAGCTTGGTCGGCATCCGCGTTTGATGGACAGGCTCATTCTCGATCAGGCAACTTAGCCCGTCGATCAGCGCCTTGGCCGCCGCCTCGGTATCCTGACGCACCGTGCTGAGCGACGGCGACAGCGACGAACAGACCCACAGATCATCGAAGCCCATCACCGACACATCTTCGGGCACACGAACCTTGCGTTTGATTAGCTCCTGCATCGCCCCCATCGCCAGAAGATCGGTGGCGGCGAAAACGGCATCGAACGGAATGCCGTCATCCAGCATGGTATCGATGGCCGCCACGCCCTCCTCGCGTTCCAAAAAGACATCGGCGTGCAGGGCATCCTCGATCGGCAGTCCGGCGTCCTTGAGCGCCCGACAATAGCCTTCGTAACGCTCCTTGAATTCCGGATGCTCGATGGAGGACTTGCCGAGATAGGCGATCCGCGTCCGACCCAAGCTGATCAGGTGCCGGACGGCTGCATAGGCGCCGCCTTCATTGTCAGAACCGATGCACAGCTTGGCGCAATCCGGCCGGTCCACGCCCCAGACCACCCACGGATCGCCGACCTCATTAAGGTATTCGAACTTATGGGTGTAGGACTGATAGTCCTTGCAGCCGAGGAAGATAATGCCGTCAGCGCGGCGCGAAAAGCCGTAATCCGTACCCCAGTCATCGCTCTGCTGTTGCAGCGAGATCAGCACATCATAGCCCTTCTGGCCGGCATATTTGAGGATAGAGCCGATCAGCGGCAGGAAGAACGGGTTGATCGGATTGTCGCTCTTGTCAAGGTCCTCCGAGATCAGCACCGCCAGGGTATGGATCTTCTTCGAGCGCAATTTACGGGCGTTGGAATCGACCTTGTAATTCATGGTCTTGGCGGCATCCATCACCCGCCGGCGCGTTTCATCATTGACCAGCGGCGACTGCGACAGCGCGCGAGAGACCGTGGTTTGCGACATGCCGATCATGGCGGCGATATCAAGGGATGTGGGTCGTTTTACAGCCATGAATTACTCCGCAACCTGCAAATTGGCGATACGTTCAATGAAAGTGTCATGGGCCGGCAAACTGTTGAGCCGGTCGGTGATTCCTGTCCTGATTTTCGCCAGCCGCGTTTTGAGGTTATCTTCGGAGAGGATGTCGGCCAGCGGATGGTAGTTTTCGGGGAAAAGCCCTTGCCCCACCAATACCGCGAACCAACTCGCCTCCATGAACAACTCGTGCGGCCGACGATCAACATGCCCTGTTTGTTTGAATATCTCCAGCCGGTTTTTGAGGCTGTCGGGAATATCCATATTTTTGCAGTGCTTCCAGAAAGGAGTATCTTCGCGGTCCGTCACCTTGTAGTGGGCGATCAGGAAGTCCCTGACGTTGGTATAATCGGCCAGGATATCGGCATTGAACTGATCGACCGCACTCTGGCAGATGCCTTGTTTCGGAAACTGACTGATCAGCTTGGTAATTACCGCTTGGCCAAGATGGATCGATGTCGATTCCAGCGGCTCCAGAAAACCGGAAGCCAGGCCGACAGCGACGACGTTCTTGTCCCATATCCTGCGACGATGTCCGGTGGTAAAGCGCAGCACTTTTGGATCTTTCAGCGCCTTTCCTGGCAGGCGCGACAGCAGCTTTTCACAGGCTTCATCCTCGCTGATGAAATCGGAGCAGAAGACATAACCATTGCCGGTGCGATGTTGCAGCGGGATTTTCCACTGCCAGCCGGCTTCGTGCGCGGTGCAGACGACATAGGGCTCAATCGGCCCGGATGGCTTTTCGCACGGCATGGCGGCAGCGCGATCGCAGGGCAGCCACCGGCTCCAGTCTTCATAGCCGCTTTGCAACGTCTCCTCGATCAGCAGGCCGCGAAAGCCCGAACAATCGATGAAGAAATCGCCTTCGACAACCTGCCCGTCCTTGAGGTGTACAGCGGTGATAAAGCCGGTTTCGGCATCCTGATCGACCTTGACCACCTTGCCTTCGATCCGCCTGACGCCGCCTGTTTCAGAATGCCGCCGCAGAAAGGCGGCATACAGGCTGGCGTCGAACTGGAAGGCGTAGTTGAGACCAAACCGGTCCTTCGCTTCACTGAGGGGTGTGCGATCATATTTGTTCTCGCGCGCCGCCATGGTCTCGACATTGAAGCGGCCATAATCGAAATTGCCGCTCAGACGGGCAAACCGCATCCAGAAATGCGTGAAACTGATACCGTCCATATCCTGCCCCAGATGGCCGAAAGGGTGGAAATAGCTCGAACCGGGCGCCCGCCAGTCGTTGAACCTGATGCCCAACTTGACTGTGGCGCCGGTCTCCCGAATGAACGTGTCCTCGTCTATACCGAGCGCCTTGTTGAACTGCAGGATCGGCGGGATTGTCGCTTCACCCACACCGACCGTGCCAATTTCCTCGGATTCGACCAGAGTGATGTCGTACATCGCCGTGCCCATTATCCTGGAAAACATGGCCGCCGCCATCCATCCCGACGTGCCACCACCTATGATGGTGATCTTCCTGATCCGCTTACCCTGCATCATTTATTCCCCGGTCGTTTTCTTCGCCTTCAGTCTATTTGCAAAAAAGCTCCAGATAGGAGTCATGCGAATTCATCGACTGAACCTGCTCACGGATATAACCCAGCATACGCTTGAGATGCGCCATCAGGTCCGCATCCGGCGTGGTCTCCACCAGAGGCTCATAGCTCTCCGGCACCAGCCCATGGCCAGTCAGCAGAGCCTCCCAGCTATCAAGTGGAAAGGTTTCGCCGTCATGCATCGGCACGACACCGCGCGCCCGGAAGGTTTGCAGCTTGTGCATAAGCGTGTCAGGCAAGGCGGTTTCGGGTGTACGCCAGTAGCTACCGCTGTGGCCGCACAATGCGCCGTGGACGATCTGAAAGTCACGCGTCCGCTCGAAAGTCTGCTGCATCAGGCGATTATATTCGGTCCGCTCGACACCGGCGTTTGTATCCCGCGGAAACAGCGCCAGCAATTGAACCAGCCCGCTCTGGATGGCGTGCAGGCCCGGACTGTCAATCGGGTCGAATACACAAGCCGCCTCACCGATGGCTATACAGTTTTTCGCCCAAGCTTGAATCGATCGGCCAGGCGCAAATTCGCTGACCACGGCGTCGCCCAGCTTTAGTCCAGACGTTCGGGCCGCCACCTGCAAAGCCTCATCATCGCTCATTAACCAGCTGTCATGAACCTGAACCAGTCGCGTGCGATCCTGTGCAGCGTAGAGGCCTTGCCAGCCATGATCGAGTGCTTCTATCCGGGCATAGGGCGGCACACTGGCATAGGGCGCGCCCGACGCCGCCAGGACACGATCACCGCGGAACCAACCGCGCCATGACTCGAACCCGACATCCAGTCTACGAATCAATTCCGCGTCCGCTCCACTGGCATCGATGAACAGGTCACCCGTAACGCGCTCACCGTTGTTTGTCACCAGAGCGGCGATATTCCCCTCTGCGTCCCGCTCTACATCGGCGCTGCGTGTCGAAATCACACGTACGCCGCTTTTGATAGCCTTTGCCCGCAGGACATCAACATAGCCGACCGCCGGCAAGTGATAGCCGTAATCGGTCCGCGCGAAGCTGCCGGTCGTGCTGTCCGGTACGATAAAGCGCCCGATCTTGGCGCCCGCCGCCGTCAGTGAAAAATCCTCCAGCGCGACCTTGAGTCCCTTTTGCCGCGCCCGCGTGAAATATTGAAAAAACGGTAGTCGCTCGATCGGTACGCCATGGCTGCCATAGGCGTGGAAAAACGGCGCGGGACCAAAGCCGACAAAGCTCTGTCCAAGACTATAGCTGCCACCGATTGCCTTGAGCAGGGCATGTTCGTCGATGCGCATCTGACCGTGAAAGGCCTCCAGAGCCGGCAGGGCCGGATAGATATCCTGCGCCTGCAACAGGCTCGGCAGTTCGACCACCTCGACGATAAGGCCAGTCTGGCCCAGTGCCGTTTGCAGGGCGTTGGCGCTCAGCCAGGCGGCGGCATCGCGGCCGAAAATGACGACCTTGTTGATCATTGCACCATTTCCCGATCAGCCGCCGGACAATAGAGGCCAACGGTCGTGTCATGCGCCGGCATAGCGGCGACGGCATGGGCAATGCGCTCGCGCAATTCCGCCAGCTTTTCCGCGACCAGATCGAGCGGCGCGGCCTCGGCCATGCGGTCATGACCCACCGGCAAAATGCCCTGCCCGTTAAAGACTGAAATCCAGCTCGGTGGCGAGAACAGACCATCCTTGTAGGCTTGCACATATCCCCGCTGGCGAAACAATTCCATACTGGCTTTCAGGGTGTCGGGCACGTCCATGGCGCGGGTGTAATCCCATAGCGGCTCACCCTCACGGATATTGGCGTGATAATGCAGGATCAGGAAATCGCGGACCCGCGCATATTCGGTATCGACAGCGCGATTGAATTCCTGGCGCAGCCGGTCGTCAACCGGGTCTGCCGAAAACAGTTTAAGCACCTGCGTGATCGCTACCTGCACGAGGTAGATGCTGGTCGATTCCAGAGGCTCCAGAAACCCGCTCGCCAGGCCGATCGCCACGCAGTTCCGGCGCCACGATTCGCGCCGCCGTCCGGCTTTGAAGCGCAGCCGTTTCGGATCGGCCAGCGCCGGACCATCGAGATTTGCCAGCAGGGTCTCTGCCGCGCGGTCTTCACTGATAAAAGTGCTGGAAAAGACATAGCCATTGCCGGTCCGGTGCTGCAAAGGAATGCGCCATTGCCAGCCGGCCTCGCGGGCGGTCGAGCGCGTATAGGGCGTGAAATCCGCCGAACGCGCGCACGGCACGGCCCAGGCGCGATCGCAAGGCAGCCAGTCGGTCCAGTCTTCCCATCCGGCCTTTAGCGCCTTATCGATCAGCAATCCGGCAAAGCCTGAGCAATCGATAAACAGGTCGCCCTCGACGACCTCGCCGGATTGCAGCAGCAGACTGACGATATCGCCGTTTTCTGGTTTAAGCCGGACATCGACCACCCGGCC
>FTKR01820576.1_pt1 | contig 10546 bp, 8 predicted proteins | sample 1658141 | NCBI WGS metagenome assembly FTKR01 (sample SAMEA3914802, study PRJEB12502) | metagenome | biome: forest; material: soil | place: Canada | collected 2010-06-25 | depth 0.1 m | reverse complement strand
CCGACCTATACCGAGGCCGATATAAAAGAGCCGTTTCCATTCAATGCCTTCTACAGCGTCGACAAGGCGCCGGTGGTCGATTCCGGCAGCTTCCGGCTTCAGCTTTCGGGCAAGATTTCCGATCGCCGGCCGTGGGATTTGCCGCAGCTTTATGCTCTGCCGCACACCGAGCAGATTACCCGCCATATCTGCGTCGAGGGCTGGAGCGCCATCGGCCGCTGGGGCGGGGTGGTATTTTCGGAATTTCTCAAGCGGATAGGGGCGGATACGACGTGCAAATATGTCGGGTTCAAATGCGCCGACGGCTATTTTACCTCGATCGACATGCCGACGGCCCTGCACAGCCAGACCCTTCTGGCCTTTACCTTCGACGGCCAGTTACTGCCGGCGAAATACGGCTTCCCGATGAAATTGCGCATGCCGACCAAGCTGGGCTACAAGAACCCGAAACATATCGTCGAAATCTTCGTCACCAATGTCTATCCTGGTGGTTACTGGGAAGACCTGGGTTATAACTGGTTTGGCGGAAGTTAAAGGGTTGATTTTGAAACCATGACGCGGAGAGCAGCGATTATTAAGAAAGTCGATCCTAAAATCATCACTACGCAAATACCCCTGAAAAACCAGCGATAGAATCGTGTTTGCTGATAGCGCACAAAAAAATCTCGCCCAAGGCGACGCTGTCTTTCGGTTGACGCTTCAATGACGCGATCCGAGTTAAAAAGAATATAGACCCATCCTGCAGCCCAAGTTGCAAGTATGACTAATAAAATCACATGCTCAATTAAGTGGTTCATTTCAGGCCATCAAATCCGTAAATGGCGCATCCAGAGACCGCGTGGCGTCGTCCGGCGAAATGCTGAGCAAGAGCCCGCGCTGGCCGGCATTGATATAAACTCTATCGAACAGTTGCGCGGTTTCATCGATGACGGTGGGTGTCTTCTTGCGCTGACCAAAGGGCGAGATGCCGCCCACCTTGTAACCGGTCAGGCGCTCGGCATCGGGCACCTTCATCATGTGGCCGGACTTGCCGTGAAAGGCAGCGGCCATCTTCTTCATGCTGACCTCGCAATCCGACGGCACAACCACGCAGACCGGTTTGCCATCCACCTCGGCCATCAGGGTCTTGAAGGTCTGCGAGGGATCGACACCGAGCGCTTCCGCCGCCTGCAAACCGACGCGCGGCGCGTCCGGATCGTAGTCATAGGGATGCAGTTCGAAGGCGATACCGAGCTTGGTGAGCATCAAGGTGCCGGGTGTGGTTTTGGACATGGTTTTGAGCCGGTAAGAAAGTAAGAAACCCCACCACCATCCGGCTTCGCCTAAAGGCTACGCCGGACGGTCCCCCTCCCTGACAAGCGGGGAGGTACAGATATTCTTGCTCCTCCCCGCTTGTCGGGGAGGGGGACCGCACGACGCCGCGTAGCGGCTAGATGCGGTGGTGGGGTATCTTAAGGTTTAGATTAGGCACAGTCGTTGAGGAAGGTGTTTACATCGTCTTCGGTAGTTGCGAAACTGGTGACGAGGCGGTAGGCATCCGGCCCTTCATTCGGCCAATTGTAGAAACGGTGGTCCTTGGCGAACAGTTTATTGGCCATGACTTTCGGCAGGGTGACGAACAGCTCATTGGCCTCGACCGGATACAGCAGGCCGACGCCCGCACGATCGATCAGGCCATCACGCAGGGCCTGCGCCATCGCATTGGCGTGGCGGCCGAGTTCGAGCCACAGGTCGTTTTCCAGCAGGGCCTGCAACTGCGCCGACACATAGCGCGCCTTGGAAGGCAACTGCCCGCCGCGTTTGTGGATATAGGCGAAATCCTCGATCAGCGCCGGATTAAAGATGATCGCCGCCTCGGCCAGCATGGCGCCGTTCTTCGTGCCGCCGAACGACAGGATATCGACGCCGGCCACCACCTCGGTCGGTGCGCAGCCCAGCGAGGCCACGGCATTGGCGAGACGGGCGCCATCCATATGGATATAAAGCCCACGTGTTCTGGCAAAGACTGACAGAGCCTTCAACTCATCGAGCGAATAGACAGTACCCAGTTCGGTCGATTGCGTCAGGCTGATCACCCTGGGACGCGAGGTATGCGGTGCGTGACCGAGTGTGGTCTCGATCAGATCGCCGATGCTGGCCACGGTCAGCTTGGCGTGATCGCCTTCCAGACCAATGATCTTGCCGCCGGTGAAGAACTCCGGCAGGCCGCATTCATCGTTATTGATATGGCTCTGGCGGTGGGCCAGGATCGACTCGTAGGGCCGGATCATCCGCGCCAGGGCCAGACCGTTGCACGCCGAACCGTTGAATACCGGGAAGAGGCGGGCCTGCGGCGCGCCGAATGCCATGCGGACCGTTTCCTGCAATTTTTCGGTGATCGGATCATTGCCATAGGCCGGCATATTGCCGCTGTTGGCGTCGATCAGGGCCTGCATGACTTTCGGATGGACAGGGGCGGTATTGTCGCTGGCGAAGTTGGCCATGGGAGTCTCGATACAAAGGAAACGACACCTATAGGACTGGAACCACGAGCTGAGAAGTCGTTTTTATACCTCCAGTGTCGTATAATACTGCCCCACAGGCCGTTCACTGAGAAGGGCCATGACGGCTTCGAACTGTTTCTGATCAATCGCCGAGGCAGCGTTCTTGTGCGCCGCAATATCTTTCCACACTTCCAGAACAAACAACTTGTCGTCTGCGTCGATTCCATCCGCAACCTTTAGTAAAACCTCACAACGTTCATTGCCTTCTACTGTGCGGATTTGCGTCGCTATCTCTTCAAACCGGTTGATTAGTTCCTCGAATTTTCCCGGCAATGCCTTGAATTCATTCAGTCTCGTGATGCTCATGCGAGGCTCCCTCTGTTGAAAGTTCTATACTTTGGCCGGCGTTCTGCGCGTATTTTTTACCGCTCCGAACCGGTTTTCAATTCTTTTTTGTTTAAATCGGACGCTTAACCGAGTTTTATAACTGTTGTGATATTCCGAGCGTATGAAACACGTATTTCCTGCTCTTGGCGTTCTGTTGTTGGTCCTCAGTGGCACGGCCATGGCCGCCGACCTGACCGTGGTCGTCAATAATCCGTCAGGCAAGCCGGTCGCCTTCGCCGTAGTGACCTGGATGCCCGCCGGCGGCGCCGTCATGCCGGCGGCGGAAAAAAGCAAGAGCTTCGTCATGGCGCAGAAGAACGTACAGTTCACGCCCTACGTGCTGGCGGTACCGACGGGCGCGACGGTCGCCTTCCCGAATATGGACCGCGTCAACCACCACGTCTATTCGTTCTCGCCGGTCCAGCCCTTTCAGTTTCCCCTGTACGGCAAGGGCAAAAGCCATACGATGAAGTTCGATCATCCGGGCACGGTAGCGCTCGGCTGTAATATCCATGATTCGATGAGTGCCTATATCCGCGTGGTTGACACGCGGTATTACGCCACGACGGATGCCGCCGGTCGTGTGATCCTGAACGTGCCGGAAGGCGCCGGCAGCCTCGCTGTCTGGCAGCCGACCCTGGACGCGCCGGAGCATCAGTCAGCAAAAAACATCATAGTGGGAAAAACGCCCGCCACCCAGATTTTCAGTATCAAGGTGCGCCAGACCGGGCCGACGGCGGGCCAGTACTGAGTCATGCTGATTTTTAAACGCCTCAGCACCAAGTTGGCCGTGATGTTCGGTGGGCTGTTCGCCCTGGCCCTGCTGCTGATCGCGCTTGCCTCCTATATGGCGGTGGTTACCTACGCCCGCGCCTCCGTTCAAAAGGAATTGCAGGCCTCAGCCAGCGTTTTCAAACGCATCTGGACTCTGAAATCGGACGCCCTGCAAACAAATGCGGTCCTGTTGTCGCGCGATTTCGGTTTCAAGTCCGCCCTGGCGACGCATGATACGGCGACGGTCGAATCGGCCTTTGACAATCTGCAGGCGCGGCTGAATGTCGAGACCGGGCTGATTATCGGCAGCGATGGCAAGCCGATGGCGGGTGAGCAGGGGCCTCTGGGCCAGACCCTGGCCGGCGCCCTGCACAGCAAAGACGAGTTCGGCGCCGTCAATGGCATCATCGCCATAGATACGCATCCGTATCAGGCCGTAGCCGCGCCGGTCATGGCGCCGGATCGTCTGGGCTGGGTCGTGTTCGCGCAGCGCCTCGATGAAGCCGAAATGCAGAACCTGCAAGGCCTGTCGTCGATCCCCATCAAGGCCGGTATCCTGACCCAGACGCGCGGCGGCCTGTGGCTGGGACCGCAGGAGCAGACCAGCGATTACAAGCCGAGTTCGCTCAGCTTCTTTATCGACAAGAGCCTGCAAAGCAATGCCGCCAGCATGGTCAGCTCCAGCCACGGCACCATGATCGCTGTTGCTACGCCCCTGCCGAATCTGGACAGCCAGCAAAAGAGTGTGCTGCTGCTCAGCTATCCCTTGGGCGCGGCGCTGAAATCCTACCAGCCGCTGCTGACCGTTCTGCTTGGTATCGGCCTGTTCGGGCTGGGCATGGTGGTGGCGGCCAGCCTCTATCTGGCACGCAACCTGACCCGTCCGATCCTGGCGCTAAAGGACGCGGCGTTCGCCCTGCGCGATGGCCGGCCCGGCCAAGTACGGATCACGACCCATGACGAAATGGCCGATCTCGCTTCGGCCTTCAATGACATGGCCGTCTCCATCGAAGACCGTGAGCGCGATATCACCCGCCTGGCCAAGAGCGACATGGCGACTGGTCTGCCCAACCGTTCAGCCTTTGAAGACCATATCGGCGGCTTGCGGGAAAAAGGCATTGAAAGCGGCGTGGTCGTCGTCTGTATCGGGATCGACCGTTACGCCCATATCCGCGCCGTCTGGGGTGTCTCCTACGCCCATACGCTGATCGCCCGCTTGCAGGACATTCTCCTGCGCATTTTCGCCAACGCCTATATCGCCCGCCTGTCGGCAGATACGCTCGGCCTGTGCCTCCATCCGTGCGAAGTCGAGCAGGCCTTGCCGCTGGCCCGCGCCATCGCCGCCCGTCTCGACAAGCGTATCAAGGTCACCGAGGATCAGAGCCTCGACGTCATGGTCAGCCTCGGCGTCTACCATATGGCCAATGCCCGACCTACGCCGGATGAAATGATTGAACGCGCCCTGATCGCGCTGGATCAGGCCCGAGCCGGCAAGGCCCGGATCGCCTTGTTCGACCCGCGTATCTATTCCGAACTGGCCGATACCCTGCTGCTGACCGATCAGCTCTACGCCGCCCTGGCCAGCAAGGCCTTGCAAGTGTGGTATCAGCCCAAATTCAGTTATCGTGAAGGCCGGATCATCTCGGTGGAGGCGCTGGTGCGCTGGAATCATGCCGAGCGCGGCTACGTGTCGCCGCAGCGTTTTGTCCAGATCGCCGAGGAAACCGGCGCCATCCGCGACCTGACCACCCAGGTTCTGCAAACCTGTATCTCGGATCAGGGACGCCTGAAATCGGCCGGTTTCGACCTCGATATCAGCATCAACTATTCCGGCCGGTTGCTCAGCGATGAAGCCTATAACGCGACGGCGCTCAGCATCTGCGACCAGGCGGTTGGCCAGATCTGCCTTGAAATCACCGAGACGGCGGTCATCGAAGATCCGAAAATCGGCCTGGCGGCGATCAATACCTTTGTCGACCGCGGGCTGGAAATTTCCATCGATGATTTCGGCACCGGCCTGTCTTCGCTGGCCTATCTCAAGCAGATTCCGGCGCACGAATTGAAGATCGATCGTTCTTTTATCATGGAGATCGAAAGCGGTCAGCGCGATGCCCTTCTGGTAAGGTCGGCGATCGACCTGGCCCACGGCCTCGGCATGAAGGTAACGGCAGAAGGCGTGGAGACGGCGGCGGCATTCACTTTGCTGCAATCCATGGGCTGCGATATAGCCCAGGGCTATGGCATCGCCAAGCCCATGCCTTTCGGCGACCTGATCCTCTTCCTGAATGATTTCAGCGGCATGGCCGAGACCAAGACGCAAATGCCGACCTATCGCAATCGAAAGGCGCTCTAACCGAATGGGCATATTCCGGGGGACGTTTGGCCTGATATCTGCGCTGCTGCTGGCGGGCACAATGTATGGAGCCACGGCCCAGGCAGAAACCAGCCTCTTTGACTCCGGCAACTATACCGCCTGGTTAGACTTGCGCCTCAGCCAGACGGACGGCGAACGCGGCTGGCTCGACGGCGGCTTTGGCAAGCTGCGGCACGGCGATGAAACGGCCGCCGATATCGCCCAGGCGGCGGTCCTGTGGAAGCCGCAACTGACCGATACTTTTTCAGGTTACATTCTGCTCCAGGGTGTTTCCGATGCCGAAGTGCCTGTGGGTGTCGAAGAAGCCTATCTGCAATGGAAACCGGTGCCGAAATCTGGTTTTCGCTATGGCCTGCGCCTCGGCCAGATGTTCCCGCCTGTTTCCATGGAGCATGACGGCACGGGCTGGACCACGCCGCGCAGCCTGACTCCCTCGGCGATCAATTCATGGATCGGCGAAGAGGTGCTGGTGCGCGGACTGGAAATCAACGCGCAGCAAACCTTCGCAGGCCACATGATCGGCCTGACTGTCGGCGGCTTTACGCGTGACGATACGGCAGGGACGCTCCTGAGCTGGCGCGGCTGGGCGCTGCACGATATGTCCTCCGCCGAAAATACTGAACTGAAGCTGCCGGAGGGCGAAAACCAGGGCTGGTACCGGATTTTCGAAGAATATCAGGCGCCGGCCAGCAAGCCGATGGTCGAGCTGGACGGACGGCTGGGCTATTATGTCCGGCTGGACTGGCGCCCGCCAGCGCGGGTGGCGATCAACCTCGAATTTTACGACAATCAGGGCGACCCGATGGCCCTGCGCAACGGTCAGTGGGGGTGGGCAACGCGCTTTTATAATCTGGGCGTGGCGTACCGGCTGACGGCGAAGGATGAACTGCTCAGCCAGTACATGACAGGGCAGACCGCGACCGGCTGGCCGGTGGGGCAGGGCTACCGCGTGGTTGATGCCGGTTTCGAGTCGGCTTATCTGCTGCTATCGCACCGCTGTGATGATAATATGCGGCTGACAGGACGGATCGACTATTTCGCCGTCAAGGATCATTCAAAGCGGGCCATCGATGACAATGGCGAAACCGGCTACAGCGCCACTGTGGCGTGGATGAAACCGGTCAGCGATCACCTCGATCTCGGCATCGAGGCCCTGCACGTTATCAGCGATCGCCCGGCACGGGTAACGCACGCTTTGTCGCCTCAGCAGGCCCAGACTCAATTTCAAATCGCGCTAAAGTGGCATCTTTAGGCACGCCCATTGCCTGAGGTTGTGAATTTGGTCCCCTTATGAGGGGTAACAGGCCGCCGGTTGAAGCCAGGCGCCATCCTGCAAGTACGAAAATCAAAAGCCCCCCAATCAGGTAATGTGAAACGACGGTGACCCTGTACAGGGCCATGAGCATCTCATTTGAAAGCGACCAGGCATTGCCAGCGATCGGCGATACCATGATTATTGCCACCCAGCCGGTCCAAAAGGCCCAACGCGGCAGGCCCCGCGCTCCCCACGAAAGGAAAAAGGCAATAGGCATTAGCAGCCACAAATAGTAATGCGTCCAGGCCAGCGGGCTGGAAACCAGACACAGGCAAATCACTAACAGAAATTGTAAATCCTGCCGCTCAGCCTTGAGCCTGACCGAGGCTTCGACCTTGGGAAATCGTGGCTTGAGGCAGGCAGCCCCACCCACAAGCAGCAAAAGCACGGAAATGAATTGCGCCGCCAACTTTTCATTTGTTGTGGGAGATGTTGCGATCTGCCACTCCCGGAGACCGGCCCCATCTGTGAGTCGCTGTATAAAGGCTGTAATGGATTGGACATTGAAAGCGTCGAGCCAGGTATGGCTGTACTGGACAATGGATGTCTCAAACCAATAAAAATTGTCCGACCAGCCAAAGACCAGAAGAGACAGAAGAATTGTTGCCAGTCCTGTTGCTGTATATCCGGCAAGACCGCGCCATTCTCGTCTGAACAGAAAAAAGAAGCCAAACAATGCCAATGGTGGCTTGATTACCGTTGCGACGCCCAGCAATACTCCGGCGAGGCCAGGCCGGTCGGACCGAAGCAGCCATAGGCCACCGGCCATGGCCGCCAGTATAAAATAGCTCAAATTGCCGTACTTAATCCCACTTATAAGGGGGCCGTTTACGAGAAATAAAAAGGCCAGAAGCCAACGCTCCCGAAGTTCCAGGTTCGCAAGGCGCGCCAGGAAATACCACGCCGAGACGACAGACAAAAAACCGAACAGAGCAAAGACGATCGCCGAGGTTCGCGCAGGGATTAATGCAAACGGAGCAAATGCATATGCGACAATAGGTATGTTTACAAAACCGATTGTGCCTTTTTCCAGCAGGGAATGCAGACCTGCCGGTTTCTCCAGGACGGCTCGTCCTGCAAGGTAGTAGGCATTAAGGTAGTCCCAACCTGCTGCCGGTGGCCAGGTCGCCTTAAAGCTTATGAATTCGAGTAAAAACAACGCCGGAACTGCGCATAAAAATGCCCAGATCGGGATACTGCGTCCGGGGCTTATATCCTGAGGCAGTTTCTGTTTCTTCGCGAGATGGAAGATGAAAATGATGCCGCAGATTGTAATGCCAAGATGAATAAAATAGAAAAAATTGTGCATCCAAAATCACTGTTAGAAATGAAAGGCTATATTTATTAAAACTAATATTACTGACATGTGAATAAGAGGTGGACGGCAACGCCTGCATTGAAAGGTGATGAAGGTTTCTGCGGCTGGTCACTCTCGCTTAACGGGGGATCGTTGCGGGGCCGGCCTGGTGGTGGGGGGGGCAAATTTTTGCAGCGCAAACGGTTCCCCTTCCCAACGGTCAAATGCTGCCGCTTTCTTGTTGTTTAGGTTTGGAGGCCGGTCAGCCTTAAGTCTTCGTCTGTTTTTAAAAGCGCCGTGACATTTATGTTCACAGTGTCTGCACGTTCGGTGGCGACGCTGCGCTTGAGGGCGCGCAAAGATGTCATAAGCGCCATTCTTCGCTTACGGTTTCAGGGCAAAAATGTAAGGAGCGCTATGCTCGGGCGTTACCTGCGATTGGCCGCTTCACGTTTACCCTGGTGCTTTCACGACGGCCTCGTCTATTACATTTGTAACACCCAGACGTTTCAAAGCCTTGATTTCTTTGGAAATCCCAACCCTGGTCAGGGTTGAGATGTAATGGCGGAGAGGGTGGGATTCGAACCCACGGTAGGCTTCCACCTACGCCGCATTTCGAGTGCGGTACATTCGACCACTCTGCCACCTCTCCGTAAGGGGGAATTACGCAAAAATCTTATGAAATCAAAGATTATTCGCGCCTGATTCAGGGCCGCTTACGCCGCCAGGGTCGATCAGAGGGCGTGTCTCTACTGAAAGCCGCCGGAAACCGCAAGCCCTTTTACATTCTTTATGATATTTTTATAATGCGATGGTGGCGCGCTATAGCTTTTTAACGGTCAAGTTTGACCTATATGATCCATTGTACGGCTTCATTCCCATAAGCGTGTCTTTCTGGTGTCAGTTATCGCCAAAGAGGCTAAAAAAGAGCACGAATTTAACCAAAGTTGCATTTGGGTGCTATGCAAAACGGGTTGGTAAAGTTATGAAGCGTCGTACTAAGGTTTCAGTCGAGATGATCGGCTGTTCGTTGGATGGCCATGAGAGGGCAATAACATGAAACACATTTTGCTAGCGAGCGCTGCTCTCGCTGCGATGGCAGTAGCGGGTTCCGCTGCTGCCGAACAGGCTAACGGCTGGTATGCAGCCGCTGACCTGGGTTACAACTGGAAGTCGGATTACAAGGCCCGTTCGCAAGGCGCCATGCCTGACGGCGGCGCTTACATCTATGACATCGCGACCGACGACGACTGGGCCGGCTTCGCCCGTCTCGGCTATCGCTACAGCCCCAACTGGCGCGTTGAATTCGAAGGCGGCTATCGCCCTGGCGACATCAGCTCGGCCACGGGCTTCCCGCGCACCTATCCGGGTTCGGCCGCTCTGGTTGATACCGCGATCTGCACCACCGGCGTGATCCGCGCTGCTGGCGATCCCTGTGGTTCGCCGAAGGGTTCGTTCGAACAAACCACCGTCATGGTCAACCTGTACTATGACATCCTGCCGGAATCGCGCTTCCATCCGTTCGTCGGCGCCGGTGTCGGTCTCGACAGCATCAAGGCGAAGATGCTCGGCCAACTGTCCACCAGCCCTGGTGGCGTTGTTTCCGATCTGAGCATGCAAGGCAAGGACACGGTCGGTGCTTACCAACTGCTCGCTGGCGTGGCCTGGGCCCTTTCGGACCGCCTGAGCCTCGACGTCACCTACCGTTATCTCGACGCTGGCAAGGCCAAGTTCAACACGAACCTGGTTCCGGCTGGTACCTGGGAACAGCCTGACGGCTTCACTGGCAAGTTCAGCGACCAGACCCTGACGGTTGGCCTGCGCTGGGCCTTCGGTGCCGAAGCTGCGCCTCCGCCTCCCCCGCCCCCGGTTGAAGCGCCTCCTCCCCCGGTCGAAGCGCCGCCTCCGCCTCCGCC
>FTKR01003521.1_pt1 | contig 10568 bp, 9 predicted proteins | sample 1658141 | NCBI WGS metagenome assembly FTKR01 (sample SAMEA3914802, study PRJEB12502) | metagenome | biome: forest; material: soil | place: Canada | collected 2010-06-25 | depth 0.1 m | reverse complement strand
TGATGCCGAAATGGGCCTATGGCTTCTGGCAGTCGCGCCAGCGCTATGAGACGCAGGACCAGTTGTTGGGTGTGCTCAAGACCTACCGCGACATGCAGATACCGATCGATAATATGGTGCAGGACTGGTTCTACTGGCCGGAAGACCAGTGGGGTTCGCATACCTTCGATCCCAAGCGCTTCCCCGATCCACAGAAGCTGGTCAACGATGTCCATAACCAGCACGCCCACATCATGATCTCGATCTGGGGCAAGTTCTACGCCAATACCGACAACTACAAGGCCTTTGAAAAGAAGGGCTATATGTGGACCAAGAATGTCGAGGAAGGCGAGCGCGACTGGGTGGGCAAGGGCTATCTCAACAGCCATTATTCGCCCTATAATCAGGAAGCGCGCGACATGTACTACAAGCAGCTTCATGACACCCTTGTCGTGAAGGGCTTCGACGCCTGGTGGATGGACAATACCGAGCCGGATGTGCGCTCCAATACCTCGCCGGCAGAATTCGCCGCCCTGATCACACCGACACAAATGGGGCCGGGCGCCGTGGTACATAATCCCTACGCCCTGATGAACACCAAGGCCATGTATGACGGCCTGAAAAAGGATCAGCCCGACACTCGCCAGTTTATCCTGACCCGTTCGGGCTTCGCCGGCGTGCAGCGTAATGCCGCCGCCGTCTGGTCGGGCGATACGGTCGGCCGCTGGAACAATCTTTATGATCAGATCGCCGCCGGCGTGAACTTCTCGATGTCGGGCATCCCCAACTGGACGCACGATATCGGCGGTTACGCGCAGGAAACGCGCTTCCAGGGCACCGATGTCGGCAGTCTTCAGGAAAACCGCGCATCGGGCGGCACCGGCACGGCCGAAGACCTCAAGGAATGGCGCGAGCTGAACCAGCGCTGGTTCCAGTTCGGCGCCTTCTCGCCGCTGTTCCGTTCGCATGGTGAAGGTGTGAAGCGCGAAATCTTCGAGATCGCGCCGGAAGGCTCGGACATGCGCGACAACATGATCTGGTACGATAAGCTGCGCTACCGCCTTATGCCCTATATCTACGCCACGGCCTCGGACACCTATCATAATTCCGGCACCATCATGCGTGGCCTAGTGATGGATTTCCGCGACCCGAAGGTCAAGGATATCAAGGACGAGTACCTGTTCGGCCATGCCTTCCTGGTGGCGCCGGTCTATGAGTACAAGGCCCGTTCGCGCGTGGTTTACCTGCCGGCCGGCGCCGACTGGTATGATTTCTATACCGGGGGCAAACTGAAGGGCGGCCAGAGCCTGACTATCAATGCGCCGGTCACCCAGATGCCGCTGTTCGTCAAGGCGGGCTCGGTGGTGCCTGTCGGTCCTGTGACGCAATATGTCGATGAAAAGCCGGATGCGCCGATCACGCTCAATGTCTATACCGGCGCCGACGGCACGTTCAGCTACTATGAGGACGACGGCGTCACCAATGGCTATACACGCGGCGAGTTCAGCCGGATTCCGCTAAGCTATAACGACAAGACCGGGGAGCTGACCATCGGCGCGCGTACCGGCAGTTACCCGGGGATGATCGCCAACCGGACCTTCCGTGTGCGCTTTATCCAGCCAGGCATTTCCTCTTCGGCGTCGTTCGATGATTTCGACAGGGAAGTGGCCTATGCTGGTGCAGCAGTGGCGGTGAAGCGGCCATAAACTGCCACATGGTTTCATTATGCCGCCGGTTTTATAATCGGCGGCATGACGACCAGACTGCAATCGGATGAAAACTTCACCCTCGGCGTCAGACGGCTTGTGCTTGAGGCGATAGACCGTCTGGCGAGCGAGACGGACGTGCATGAGGCGCGCCTGGCCTGCAAGCAGGTGCGGGCATGGTTGCGCCTGTTGCGCGGGGCCATGGGCAAGAGCACCTTTCAGTGTGAAAACCTCGCCTTTCGCAATATCGGCCGGCGCTTCCGTGCAGCGCGCGACAGCAAAACCCTGCAGGATACAATTGCCGGCCTGGAAATCGATGATGATACCGCCGGTCGTCTGTCTGGCGCGGTCATGAGCAGCCGGCGCGTTGTCACAATGGAAGACATGGACCGGGCATTTGCGCAAACGCGCACGGATGCAGAGGCGGCCAAGACGCGAATAGGGGCGCTGTCCCTTGGCAAGGCGGATGTCAGGCAGGCCTTGGCGCGCACGTGGCGGCGCAATGTCCATGCCTGGCGGCGAACGAAGCGGACAGCGGGCAAGGATAAGAATGCCGCCCTGCACGAATGGCGCAAGCAGGCCAAGCATCTGCGTTATCAGTTGCAGATAATGCGTGACGCCTGGCCCAAGGCGCTTGACCAGTTGGGGCGCCGGCTTGAAAAATTGACCACGCGCCTGGGTGATGACCATGATCTGGCCATGCTCGAACAGGCGATGCAGAAGGTGAATGGCGCGCCAGCAGATTCGGTTTTGCCATTTATTGCGGCGGAAAGACAAACCCATCAGCGCAAGGCGTCCCGGCTGGTGGATCGTCTCTATGACCGCAAGGCGAAGGTATTCGCAGCGGCAGTGGCGCGCCATTGGCAGGACGGGCGGCAGTGATGACGAAATTGCATTCGGCTTGTTTTCTGATAGCTTCATTTACATATCTGAATTGTGTTGCCGGAAACGTCCGTCCGGCACGGCGTACCGTATAAGAGGTTCAACCGCTTCTGAGGAAAGGCCATTCATGACAGCCCACATTGATCAGGAATTAAAGGACCAGCCGTTCACGGTGCGCAAGGGTGTGGAGACGTTGCGCAAGGTCTGGGAGTTCGGCCAGATGGATGTCGTTTTTCCCGATGGCCGGCACATGATGCTAAAAGGGCGCGAACCGGGGCCTTCGGCCACCCTGCTGGTCAAGGACTTCAACTTCATGAAGCGGGTCATGACGGCGGGCGATATCGGCTTCTGCGACGGCTACCGCGAAGGGGAGTGGGATACACCGGACCTCGCCACGCTCCTGACCGTGCTCAGCCTGAACAGCGAGAAGCTGGGGCAGCTGTTCACTGGCAATATCATCGTGCGGATCTTCAATAACATCATGCACGCCCTGAAAAAGAACACGAAGAAGGGCAGCCGCAAGAATATCTTCGACCACTATGATCTCGGCAATAATTTCTACGATCAGTGGCTCGATCAGAGCATGACTTACTCGTCGGCTCTGTTCGAGGGTGAGCGCTTCCGCGAGCATAAGGATCTGGGCGCGGCACAGACCGCCAAATACGCCAAACTGGCCGAAATGGTCGATCTGAAAACTGGCCAGCATGTGCTGGAAATCGGCTGCGGCTGGGGTGGTTTCGCACAATATGCCGCCGAGACCATTGGTGCGCGCGTCACCGGCGTCACCATTTCGCAGGCCCAGCACGACTATGCCGTCGAGCGCATGAAACGCCTGGGACTCGAAGACAGGGTCGAGATCGTGATGATGGATTATCGCGATATCAAGGGCCAGTTCGATGCGGTGGTCTCGATCGAGATGTTCGAAGCGGTCGGCGAAAGCTACTGGAGCACCTATTTCACCAAGTTGCATGACGTGTTGAAGAAGGGCGGGAAAGCGGGTTTGCAGATCATCACCATCGCTGACGAGATGTTCGAGGATTACAAGTCGCGCGCTGATTTCATTCAGAAATATGTCTTCCCTGGCGGAATGCTGCCCTCGGCGCAGAAGCTGCTGGAACAGACCCAGGCGGCAGGCTTGAAGGCGATTTCGTCATTCAAGTTCGGCGGCGACTATGCCGAGACGCTCAAACAATGGGGACAGCGCTTCGAAGATGCCTGGAAGGAAGGGCGCATCAAGGGCTTCGATGCGCATTTCCGTAAACTGTGGTTGTTCTATCTGGCCTATTGCGAAGCCGGCTTCCGCACCCAGCGCACCAATGTGGTGCATCTGGAATTGCAACGGGCGGATTGATTCAAGCGCCATCATTCTCCAGACGAGTCCCTGCGTAGCTTGGCAAGGGCGACCGCCCGTCGCGCATGTTTGCGCCAGCCTCGCGGCGCCTGAGCGGAAAAAATGCCTTGTCTCACCCGTTTAAGGACGTTACCAACGGCCTCTGTTTAATGGCCAACGGCGAATCTGATTATCCAGCTTCGTCGGTTTGGGGGTCTGTTGCTCGACGCGAAAAATATTGATCTGGCCGCGAAGCCCGTCAGCATGGGGGCCATTACCTTGGTGCGCCACGGCGAGCCGGCGCTGTCACGACGCGTCAAGCTGGACTGGCGGGGCTATGTCGAGTGGTGGGCCAAATACGACCAGGTCGGCCTGCTCGAAGGCCAGACGCCGCCCGCGATCCTGCACAGGTTCGCCAATGAGGCCCGTTATATTTATTCATCGACCCTGCCGCGTTCGATCGAAACGGCCGAAGCGGTGTGTGACGGCAAGGGCTTTACCTCTCTGGAGGCGCTGATCGAAGCGCCGTTGCCGCCGCCGCACCTGCCGTCCTTCATCAAGCTGACGCCCAATTCCTATGCCTGGGGTTTCCTGGCGCGGATCTGCTGGTGGTATCTCAATATCCACGGCGATACCGAAGGCCGTGAGGTCGCCAAGGTTCGCGCCCGCAAGGTGGCGGAGTTCCTGTTCGACAAGGCGCGCGAAGGCGGTGACGTTCTTGTGTTGGCCCATGGCTTCTTCAATCTGATGGTCAGTATTGAACTGAAGAAAATGGGCTATATAAAGACCCTGGAAGAGGGCTTCAAATACTGGGGTTGCCGTCGCTACGAACTAAGGAAGCGCAAATGACCGAAGGCACTATAAATTCTGGTGAACTCTCGTTTGAGGACGCGCTGAAGCAACTGGAGAAGATCGTTTCCGAACTGGAATCGGGCCAGGCGCCGCTGGAAAAATCATTGGCTCTTTACGAAGAAGGTGCTCGTCTCAAAAAACTCTGTGAAGAGCGTCTTGAGGCCGCGCGTTTGCAGGTCGAGAAGATTTCACTGAACAAGTCCGGCGCCGTCGAAGGCGTGGCCCCTGCCGATTTTAGCTAAAGAGATTAGATGACACCCGTCGCCGCCAATTCCGATCTGCCGCCGCTGCAAATTCGCATGGCGGAGACGGCTGATCTGGTGACGATGGCGCTCGATCAGCTTCTGCCGCGCGGCGAAGGGGCGGAATCACGCCTGACCGAGGCCATGCGTTATGCGGCACTCGGACCCGGCAAACGCCTGCGGCCGTTCTTCGCGCTGGAAGCGGCCCGCCTGTTCGATGCCGATGAAAACTCCGTCCTGCGTGCCGCCTGTGCGCTGGAATGCATCCACGCCTACAGCCTGGTCCATGATGACCTGCCCTGCATGGATGATGATGACATCCGCCGTGGCCGCCTGACCGTCCACCGCGCCTATGACGAGGCCACCGCCGTGCTGGCCGGCGACGCGCTGCAAAGCGTGGCGTTCGAAATCCTGTCGCACGAAGACACCCACGAAGACCCGCAGGTCCGCGTCGAACTGATCCGGATGCTGGCCATCGCCTCCGGTGCGCAGGGCATGGCCGGCGGCCAGATGATCGACCTGATCGGCGTGCCGGACGACGTTGGCGGCGTGGCGCGGATGCAGCGCCTGAAAACCGGCGCCCTGATCGTCTACGCCTTCCAGATTCCGCTGATCATCGCCGATGCCTCCGAAAAGGAAGGCATGGCCCTGATGCACTTCGCCCAGGATCTGGGCCTGGCCTATCAGATCGCCGATGATGTGCTTGATGTCGAGGGCGATCCGGAAGAGATGGGTAAGGCGTCCGGAGGCAAGGACGCCGCCATGGGCAAGACCAATTTCGTCACCCTGCTGGGCTTGGAAGAGGCCAAGGAACGCATCCGCATACTCGCCGATCAGGCGAAATCACGGCTTGATATTTTCGGCGGAAAAGCGCGTTACTTGCGTGATAGCGTTGACTTCGTACTTAATCGGCGCAACTGAGACAGAAACAGGCAAATCGCCAAAACGAATGGCTATTTTGCTTCAATACGGCTAAGACAAATTGTGTTACGCCAGAAACGACACAACAAACCGGTTCGCGCCAGATATAGTTCATTGAATGCCTGAAACCCCCATTCTCGACACCCTGATCGATCCTGAAGCTATTCGGGATCTGACTCCCCCCCAGGTGAAGGCGCTGGCCGACGAGGTGCGGAGCGAAACCATTGATGTGGTATCGAAGATCGGGGGGCATCTTGGTTCGTCGCTCGGCGTGGTCGAACTGACCGTGGCTCTGCACCATGTTTTCGAAACCCCGAAAGATATCCTGATCTGGGATGTCGGGCACCAGTGCTATCCGCACAAGATACTGACTGGCCGGCGCAACCGTATCCGCAGCTTGCGCCAGGCGGGCGGACTGTCGGGTTTCACCAAGCGGTCCGAAAGCGTCTACGATCCCTTCGGCGCGGCCCACGCCGCCACCTCGATCTCGGCGGCGCTCGGCTTCTGTGCGGCGCGCGATCAGAAGGGCGAAAACCACAATGTCATCGCCGTGATTGGTGACGGCTCGATGAGCGCCGGCATGGCCTATGAAGCCATGAACAATGCCGCTGAGACGACGAAGAACCTGACCGTCATTTTGAACGACAACGACATGTCGATCGCGCCGCCTGTCGGCGGCATGAGCGCCTATCTGGCCAATCTGGTATCTGGCGGCGCCTATCAATCCCTGCGCCGCTGGGGCAAGTCGGTGGCCGAGCGCCTGCCGCGTCCGCTGTTCGAGATGGTGCGCAAATCGGAAGAGTTTTCGCGTACCTGGTTCACCGGCGGCACCTTCTTCGAGGAACTGGGCTTCTACTATGTCGGACCGATCGACGGCCACGACATGGAAAATCTGCTGGCCGTGCTGAAGCGCGTCAAGGAAATCAAGGACCGCCCGGTGCTGGTCCATGTCGTAACGCAGAAGGGCAAGGGCTATAGTCCGGCCGAAACCTCGCCCGACAAGTATCACGGCGTCGCCAAATTTGATGTCATCACCGGCGAGCAATCCAAGCCCAAGGCCAATGCGCCGAGCTATACCGATGTCTTCGCTTCGGAACTGATCAAGCAGGCACGGATCGATGACAAGATCGTCGCCATCACCGCCGCCATGCCTTCGGGCACGGGACTGGATCGTTTTGCTGAGGTTTTCCCGGCGCGCACCTACGATGTCGGCATCGCCGAACAGCACGCGGTGACCTTCGCGGCCGGTCTGGCAGCGGATGGCATGAAGCCGTTCTGCGCCGTCTATTCGACCTTCCTGCAACGCGGCTATGACCAGGTGGCGCATGATGTGTCCTTGCAAAACCTGCCGGTGCGTTTCGCGCTGGATCGCGCGGGTCTGGTGGGGGCGGACGGGGCCACCCACGCCGGGACTTTCGATATTGGCTATCTCGGCGCCTTGCCGAACATGATGATCATGGCGGCCGCCGATGAGGCGGAGCTGGCGGCGATGATCGCCACGGCCACGGTCTATGACGATGGTCCGTCGGCCTTCCGTTATCCGCGCGGTGAGGCTTCGGGCATCGCTATTCCGGAACTGGCCGCGCCTCTGGCCATCGGCAAGGGGCGTATCCTGCGCGAAGGTTCCAAGGTGGCGATCCTGTCGCTTGGCACGCGTCTGGGCGATGCCCTGAAAGCGGCGGACATGCTGGCGGCACGCGGTTTGTCGACCACCGTGGCCGATGCCCGTTTCGCCAAGCCGATCGACAAGGAACTGGTGCTGCAACTGGCGCGTCACCACGAATGCCTGATCACGGTCGAAGAAGGTGCGGTCGGCGGCTTCGGTGCGTTCGTACTGCACTATCTGGCGAGCGAAGGCGCGCTTGATGCGGGCCTAAAGATCCGTACCCTGACCCTGCCGGACATCTATCAGGACCACGATTCTCAGGCGAACCAGTACGCCCAGGCCGGCCTTGATGCAGGGGGTATTACCCTGACGGCGTTACAGGCGCTGGGACTGGAAGATGCCGAGAGTCTGAAAGTGCTCAAACTTTAGGCAAGAAAAAGCGCCTCCTGACAGGAAGCGCTTTTTCTTCAGGATGCTAACCTTAATTCGACAGGATAATCGAGGCGATCACGCCGGTCGCGACGGCTGCCATCACGTAGTTGCCGTCGACTTCGCGCCATTCGTAACCGCGCGGCGGCTGGCGCAGGTGATGGGCGCGGTAGTCTACGTGGTGGCCGCGATTCCAGTCGGTCCGTTGAATCCTGCCACCTTTATGCCAGTCGGAATGCGACCTGTGCGACTCGTTATGGTTGTCGTTGTGGTGATCCGGTGCGGCGAGGGCGGCGCCACCGAAGGCCAAGCTGCCGGCCGCAAGGGTCAGGGCGACGGATGTCATAAAACGCTTCATAATAAATACCTTTACTGCTGACCCCGGAAATTCTGTTTTACCGCCGCGGACCTGAACTTTATCTGAATGGGATAAGCAAGCAATTGTTCACAAAGAGAATTTATATAAATATACGGTTATTAATTACCGTATTGAAATAATGTGAACAAAAAGGCGCCCCTTTCGGGACGCCTTCGTTTTTTTTAATAGCCATTATTAAGAATGACCGAGGCGATCAGACCGCCCGCTACGGCCGCTAGGACGTAGTTGTTATCTACGCGGCGCCATTCGTAACCGCGTGGCGGCTGGCGCAAATGGTGGCGGCGGTAATCGACATAGTAGCCGCGATTCCAGTCTGTGTAAGAGACATAGCCGCCGCGACGCCAGTCGGAACGGTCACGCCAGCCGCTATGATAACCACGGTTGTAGCCGCTATGGCCGCGATCACCGCGATCATAGTGACGGTCATTATGACCGCGATCGTATCCCCGCTCATGGCCACGGTCGTGACCGCGATGGGATTGTGCCGAGGCGACGTCGCCAAAAGCGAAGGTCCCGGCCAGTACGGCGAGCGCCGTGGTAATCATGAATCGTTTCATGGCGATTTTCCTTAATTCTATCGCCCCCATGACGGATAGAGTACCGCCGTGAGCCTGAACCCAGCATGAACATTTTACTCATGTTATAATCGGCCGATTACAAACGATCCGCCCGGATGACAGGAAAGAATAAGTCACCTGAGCTGACACCGAACCACGTCTCACTCTCGTGCTCACGGATATCGCCCAAGGCCGTCAGATCGTGCGCCAGACTACGCGACAGACGCGCTTCAAGGCCATTGCGCACATGGATATAGGGCCGAAAGCCGTCGTCATTGATCTCAAAACGCAAGGGATGGGTCGCATCCGCTGTGACAACATCGTTGACATTGGTCCGGAAGGTGAGGGCGCTGTTTTCCACTGTCATTTCCACGGCGATGAACGGCACGTCCTCGACCATGATTCCTACCTTTTCGACGGGAGTCACCAGGAAATAGGCGTCGCCTTCCCGGCGAAGGAGGCTGGCGAACAGTTTGACCATTTCCGACCGCTTGATCGGTGTGCCATTGTAATGCCATGTGCCGTCAGGGGTAATGCGCATATCGATATCGCCACAGAAAGGCGGTTGCCATTGCCCGACCGGCGGCAGCGGGCCTTGCGCTTCGACATCACCATAGAACCGCGCGATGTCCATCAGGCGACATCCTGCGCTGGCTCCGCTGCGGCCTCCGTCTGGCCATTCCGCAGCAGGTCCACCCAGTTTTCGGCGATATCCTTTACGGCTGAGCGCGCCTCATCCACAACGGCGGCAAAGAGGTCGAAACCGAGCGGCAGGGTGTCGTAACGGCGATAAAGCGTGACGTTGCGCGCCGCGATCAGGCGCCTGGCGAAAGCTTCGCCCTGTGTCGCCAGTGGATCGAGACCGGCCGAAACGATAAAGGTCCTTGGTTGGCCGATGATCAGCTTTTCCAGTGCCGGTGAAATGCGCGGGTCGGTCAGATCGGTTCCTGCACCGGCGTAATGGCTGATCATGAGATCGAGATCAGCTACGGTCAGCGGCCACAGGACGAGCGTTCCATTCGCCTTAATGGTGGGATCGGCGAGATCGACCAATGGCGTGATCAGTAACTGCCCGGCTGGCAAGGGTTTGAAATCGCGTTTGAGATCAAGACAGATTCGGGTTGCCAGGTTGGCACCGATCAGCGATCCGCCGATCGCCACCTGGCCGGATTTCGCACCCAGCCGCGCCGCATTGGCCTCGGCCCAGTCATAGGCGGCGCGGGCGTCTTCCAGCGCGGCTGGAAAACGATTGAGCGGCGCCAGGCGATAATCGGGCAAAAAGACCGGGCAATGCGCTTCATGGGCCAGAAGTGCACAAAACGCCTTGTTGAGATCTGGCCCCCCGATTACGCCGCCGCCCTGATGGAAGAAGACGAGCAGGGGCGCGTCTTCAGAGACATGCGCCGGCCGGATCAGCAGGCCGCCAGGGCTTGATCCTTCGGCTGGAATCGTCTCGAAGCGCACGCGAATATCATCGGGGGCGCCAAACAGGGTGGTCATCTCCTGCCATTCGGCGCGGGCGCTCTCAAGGCTCTTGCCTGCGAGCGAGAGGCGTGTCCGTCCGGCCGGATTGGTGAACAAGCCGCGCCACAGGAACTGGATTTGCGCGTCAAGCGTACGGCCCTGGTTGTGGACCACGCCACCGCCGGCGAGAAAACGCAGTACGGCCGGGGGCAGGGTCAGGC
>FTKR01002529.1_pt1 | contig 10592 bp, 9 predicted proteins | sample 1658141 | NCBI WGS metagenome assembly FTKR01 (sample SAMEA3914802, study PRJEB12502) | metagenome | biome: forest; material: soil | place: Canada | collected 2010-06-25 | depth 0.1 m | reverse complement strand
GGGCGGTATTTGCGCGCCAGGACGGTATAGGCCTCGGATTTTTCAATCGGCTTGGCCACGGCGATGGGCTCAGGCACAGGTCCGCCACCGAACATGTCGTCGGTCGCGTCATCGCGCTCAGGGATATCTATTTCCGTGGCGGCAAAAGGATCGTCGAGGTCAGGATGTTCGGACATGAATTCTATATAGGGACTTTTTGCACAGGCGTCACCACAATGCGCGATTCTTCAACAGGTGCAATTGCAGGCAATTGGCTATGTCGGAAAACTCCAAGCCTTCATGGCTTGGCAAGGGCGACCGCCCGCCGCCGACGTTTCGGCGAGCCTCGCGGCGCTTGAGCGGAAACGAACCGAGCGAAGCGAGGTGAGACGACTGACCCGAAGGTGAATTCGTTGTGGCTGCTGCCTTCCGGCCCTGACCAGATTGGCGAGGCCTCCGCCCAGCCGTCTCCCGGCCTATATGCGTATTTTTCGCCACCATTGCAAGAGGGGATTTTTGCGGTCAGACTGGCAAGGCAGGGAGCCCGTAATGACTGATGAGATAACGACGAACGGCTATGTGAAACGCTGGTGGAAGGAGGCCGTGGTCTATCAGGTCTATCCGCGTTCGTTCTATGACAGCAATGGCGACGGTATCGGCGACCTGCGCGGCATTATCGAAAAGCTCGACCATATCAAGGGCCTGGGCGTCGATGTCATCTGGCTGTCGCCGCATTTTGACTCACCAAATGCCGATAATGGCTATGATATCCGCGACTACCGCAAGGTCGGGGCCGAGTTCGGCGCCATGGCCGATTTCGATGATTTATTGACGGCGATCAAGGCCGCTAACATGAAACTGATCATCGACCTGGTGGTCAATCATACGTCTGATGAGCACCAATGGTACGTCGAGAGCCGGCTTGGTTTAAAATTAAAGGATGGGCGCGATAATCCGAAGCGCGACTACTACATCTGGAGCGACCACAAGCCGAACGACTGGACCTCGATCTTCGGCGGACCGGCGTGGACGCGAGGCGAGAGCGGCGACTGGTATCTGCACCTGTTTGATCCGAAACAGCCGGACCTCAATTGGGATAATCGCGAAGTTCGCGCGGACGTCTATGACATCATGCGCTTCTGGCTCGACAAGGGCGTCGATGGTTTCCGCATGGATGTTATCCCCTTCATTTCAAAGGATAAAAATTTTCCTGACCTGCCGAAAAACCTGCGCGCCAAGCCGCAATATGTCTATGCCAACGGCCCGAAGGTGCATGACTATCTGCACGAGATGAACCGTGAAGTACTGAGCCAGTACGATGTGATGACGGTCGGCGAGGCCTTCGGCGTCACGCTTGAGGATACACCGAAACTGATCGACGAGCGCCGCCAGGAACTCGACATGATCTTTCAGTTCGCTGCCGTCGAGGTCGATCGCGGGCCGGATGGCCGCTGGAAGCCTTGGTCCCTGCCGGAATTTAAAGCCGTCTTTACGCGACAGGATCAGGCGCTGGACCGCCACTGCTGGCCGACCTTCTTTCTCAGCAATCATGACAATCCGCGCATCGTGTCGCGCTTTGGCGATGACAACCCGCAGTGGCGCGAAAAATCGGCCATGCTGCTGGCAACCCTCACCCTGACCATGAAAGGCACACCCTTTATCTACCAAGGCGACGAGATGGGCCTGACCAATCGGAACTTCACCGATATCAGCCAGTTCGATGACTTATGGACAAAAAATGCCTGGCAGGAGGAGATGGTTAGCGGCAAGTGGAGCGCCGAAGCGTTCTTCACCAACCAGAACAAGATCAGCCGCGATCATGCGCGAATGCCGATTCCGTGGACATCAGACGGCGGCTTCACCACCGGCATGCCGTGGTTCGCGTTCAATCCGAACTTCGCGGAAGTCAATGCCGGAAGCGGCCGCGCCATCTATGATCACTATGCGCGGCTGATTGCCTTGCGCCATGCCGAACTCACGCTGGTCTACGGCGATTATGAAGATATCGCGCCAGATCATCCGCAGATTTTCGCTTACCGGCGCATACTTGGCGAGGTGAGCTTTTTGGTCGTCCTGAATTTTTCAGGTGATATCGCCGGATTCGATTGCCCGGCCTGTGAATCAGTCATCGGCAATTATGACGGCTCGACAGGGGCATTAAGGGCGTGGGAAGCGCGCGTTTATCGCCTCTAGGCATATCGGCCTCATTATGCGATAGCGTGCCGCATGACCGATCCTGTTTTAGACACCCTGTTCCTGCCGCTTGAAGACGGCGCCATCGACTGGCCTGCCAAAGGCCCTGCCCTGTTCCTGCGCGCCCGTACCGGCGATGCACTCGATGAGGTGCCGCGTGACAAGTTCGTCTGTGAACAGAGCTTCAAGCCGGTGCATGACGCCCTCGTCCGTGCCGGCTTCACGATGCGCGAGGGCAATGCCCCCTCCTCACTGACGCTTGTTCTGCCGCCCCGCCAGCGTGAGGAAAGCCGCGCCCTGCTGGCTCGCGCCATTGTGGAAACGTCGCAAGGCGGCATCGTCATGGCGGCGGTCTCGAACAATGAAGGCGCCAAGACAGTCGAGGGCGATCTCAAGGCGCTGGCCGGCAATATCTCCAGCCAGTCGAAGAACAAGTGCCGCGTCTTCTGGGCGACAGTCGATTCCGCGCGTAATGATCAGGCCCTGATCGACGAATGGGCGCAGCTTGATACGCCCCGCGAAATCGTAGGCGGCCGTTTCACTAGCCGGCCCGGTCTCTTCGCCTGGGACCATCTCGACGCCGGCTCGAAACTGCTGGTCGATCACTTGCCGGCCAATCTCAAGGGTAAGGTGGCCGATCTTGGTGGCGGCTTCGGCTATCTCAGCGACGAGGTGCTGACGAAAAACCCCGCCATCACGCACCTCGACGTCATCGAGGCCGAAGGTCGCGCCCTGGACATGGCGAAGCTCAACCTGGCGAAATACGGCGAACGCGTCGCCTTCCATTGGCTCGATGCCGCCAAGACCCTGCCCGATACCTATGCCGCCATCATCAGCAACCCGCCCTTCCATGTCGCTGATCGCGCTGACCGCCACGATGTCGGCAAGGCCTTCATCACCTCGGCGGCGCAATCGCTGATTTCCGGCGGCCAGTTGTGGATCGTCGCCAATCGCCACCTGCCCTATGAGGAAACGCTGGAGGCCTGCTTCAAGCATGTCAGCGTAGTGGCGCAGAACAACTTCTACAAGGTATTCAAGGCGGTGGGTCCGAAGTCGGCTAAAAAAACATGAAGCTGGTAAAGCTGCTCGCCAATCTCGGCTACGGCTCGCGCAAGGAGATGCAGAAGCTGATCCGCATGGGCAGTATTACCGATGCCACGGGCGAACCGCTTGACGATGACAGCGCCATTGCTCATGGCGATATACGCTACAAGGGCCGCCAGCTCGATCCGGCTTTCGGCATGGTCATGATGCTCAACAAGCCGACCGGCTATGTCTGTTCGCTGAAGGATCGCGGCAATCTGGTTTATGAGTTGCTGCCCAGCCGCTTTTCCGAGCGCAAGCCGGTGCTTTCCACCATCGGCCGGCTGGATTCCGATACGTCTGGCCTCCTGCTGTTCACCGATGATGGCGATTACCTGCACAAGATCATTTCACCGAAAAATCACGTCGCCAAGATCTACGAAGTGACCTGTGCCCGGCCGCTGGAGCTGCACTACGGCGATGTCTTCGCCGCCGGCACGCTCATTCTGGAAAGCGAAAAGGACGCGCTGAAACCGGCCTTCCTCGAAGTCACCGGCGAAAAAACCGCACGCCTGACGCTCTATGAAGGCCGTTATCATCAAGTCCGCCGCATGTTCGCCGCCGTCGGCAACCATGTCGAAACCCTGCATCGCGCCCAGATGGGCGATCTCACGCTGGGTGTCCTCAAACCCGGAAAATGGCGTCTGCTCACGGATGTCGAGGCGCAAGGGCTTTTAAAAGGTTAGGAAATCCAGGTCGGTTTGCGATCAGCGATTTTCCAGACTGAACCCTCACGATGCAACCTGATCTCCTCGCCATGGCCGCACAGGCGGCGGCAGAGGAAATCGACCTTGACCGTGGCTTCATCGTCATCGCTGAATTGCGGCGCACTGAAACGGATGTTGCGTTCCGGGTTTCCGGTCATCGGCAGGCCGGCTGACTGGAAAGCCGTGGTGCAATCGATCTTCGCCTCGCCCTCCCCAAGCACGGCCGGATCATAATTATCACCGGCAAGCGCTTGGCCAAGATCGCCGAGGATGCGGCATTGCAGGTCATCACTGAGCGCCAGCCGCGCCCCGCCGGGAACATCCGCCACAGGTGCGGGCTTGACGGCGCATCCCGTCAGAAGAAGAGCCAGCCCGGCTGCACACAAAATCTCTCTCATGTCTCACTCCCAGGGTTCAGATCAGGTTATGGGCGTCCAGAATGGCGGCGCTGGTCGATTTCAGCAAGGCGGCCACTTCCGAAGGCGTACGGCTCTCGATCAGGATGCGGAACATCGGCATGTTGGTGGCCCCGAACAACAGGTCGGTAGCATCGGCCTTGGCCTTGTCATCACCCGTCATGCGCGCCAGCAGGGTGGAGAAGAGAAAGCGGCGGCGCTCATTGCGCGCATCGATCGCCTCGGCGAAATCCGGATCGAGACCGGCCGCACTGTGCAGCTTGGTGAACCCTGGATGGCTGCCCCAGAATTCGCACATCAGGTCAATGCAGGCGAACAGCGCCGCCCTGGGATCAGGTAATTGTATCAGCTCCCGAAAGCGCATCAGTCCACCGCGCTCGGCATTGGCGTCGAACACCGCCTCCAGCAATCCACGTCGCGAACCGAACTGCTTGTAGACCGTCAGTCGCGTAACGCCCGCCGCCTTGGCCACCGCCTCCATCGACATCAGGGCCGGCCCGTCATTGAGCAAACGGCTAGCGGCTTCGATCACCGCCTCGCGTTTTTTGGCGGCGGCGGCGTCACGCTTGGCGCTGACATAGGGGCGGGACTCAGACGGGAGGGGTTCGGGAACTTCGGAGCACATGACGCTTGCAATTCAATTTACGATGTGTATATCTATTATTTCAGTAAACGCAGTGTATACCAAAAATACTGACCAGACGGAGTCTGCCATGCAAATCCTGATCATCATAGCCCTTTCCTTGCACGTTCTGGCGGCCGTTTTCTGGATGGCCACCACGGGTATGCTGGCGCGCGCCGGCGGACAAGGCGCGGAAATGCTGTTCCCCAGGCAGATGATCGCCGTGGTCCTGGTCTTGCTGACAGGTGGGTATGTGTGGAGTCAACTCCACACGGGTGGGTTCGGCACCTATGAAAAGGCGCTGGCGGCAGGTGTGGCTTGTGCTGTACTGGCTGCCGGCATTCAGGCCATAGGCGTCGGTGTCAGCTTAAAGGCGCTCAAGGGCGAGCAGAGCACGGCGGCGAGAAAACGGATTGCGGTCATCCACCGGATCGCCGCGCCGCTGCTAGCCATCTGCCTGCTGTGCATGGTGTTGGCGCGGTATATCTAGCGCTTCCACGATACCAGCGGCAAGGGATCGACCTGCCAGCGGCCATCGTGTTTCCTGACCGAATAGCCCGTGCCTGACCGGCAATCTTTCGCGCAATCGCCATCGACTTCGACATAGACGCGATTATCCGGCAATTGTCTCGGCATGATCATGCGTCGGATTTTTGGCTCCGCGGCAGCTATTGGGAAGCCCATAGTCAGAATTGCCGAGGCACAGTCAGGCCCCACGCGGATATCATGGTCCCAAAACAGGTTATCGACCGGCTGGGTTTCGCCGCGCGCTCGTTCAGCGCTCAGAACGACGATGGCGATATCGCAAAGATCGCCAGTCTGCGGATAAACAGGATTTGCCAGCCAGGCATAGCCATCTTCGGTTCGCGTATTTTCGATATGCCAGCCGCTGGCCTTTACCGTTGTTGTCCGTGTGGCCGTCTGGCCATCACTGGATACAGTTTCGCTGTGCGTCTCACGATATGGACCGCTGTAGATAACGCATCCCGCCAATGGCAAAGCCATAATGGCAAACAGCCAATGTTTCATTTATCCCTCCCCATTGCGGGTTCAGGATACCACACGCCAGACGCGTGACAAGCCGGATTACGCCGGGCGCGGGCTGGCAAGCGCTGTATAAAGTTCCGGGCGGCGATCGCGGAAAAAGCCCCACGCGGCGCGGTGGGTATTAAGGTAGTCGAGGTCAAATTCGGCGACCAGAACGCCCTCTTCTTTCGCGCCGAATTCCGCCACCTTGTCGCCACGGTGATTGGCAATGAAGCTATGGCCATAGAAGGTTTGACCGGCGCCGTTCTGCGGTGAGATCAGGCTTTCCGTGCCGATACGGTTGGAGGCGATGACCGGCATGACGTTGGCCACGGCATGGCCCTGCATAATGCGCTGCCACGGCGCGGCGGTATCCAGCTCGGAATCATGCGGCTCGGAGCCAATGGCGGTCGGGTACATCAGGATTTCCGCGCCCTGCAAGGCCATGGCGCGCGCCGCTTCCGGATACCACTGGTCCCAGCAGATGCCGACACCGACTTTCGCATATTTCGTGTCCCACACCTTGAAGCCGGTATCGCCGGGGCGGAAATAGTATTTTTCCTGGTAACCGGGTCCATCAGGGATATGACTCTTGCGGTAGACGCCCATCAGTGTGCCATCCGCGTCGATCATGACCAGCGAATTGAAATAGTGCGGGCCTTCCTTCTCGTAGATCGAGGTCGGGATGACGACGTTTAGCTCCTTCGCCAGTGTCTGCATGGCCAGAACCGCCGGATGCTTACGCCACGGAAAGGCGGTGGCGAACCAGCGCTCTTCCTGTGAGACACAGAAATATTCGCCCTGGAACAGTTCGGAGGGCAGGATGATCTGGGCGCCCTTCCCTGCTGCCTCGCGCACAAAGGCTTCGGTCCTGGTGATATTGGCAGCCATATCCGAACCGTATGAGGTCTGGATGGCGGCGACGCAAACGGTACGGGTCATTCGAAACTCCAAGGGGAAAGCAAGGCCCCACCACCCCGCCCTTCGGACGCGGCTCCCCTCCCCGTAACGGGGAGGTACAAGAAATCAGGCTTTGATCAACGGCACTTGCTGGCTAATGCAATGAAAACTGCCGCCGCCGGTCAGGATGGCGCGTGACGACAAACCCAGCACCTGGCGTTCGGGGAAGAGGCTTTGCAGGGCCTCCACCGCCAGTTCGCCGGGACGGTCCTTGTAGATCGGCACCACCACGCAATCATTGGCGATCAGGAAGTTCATATGGGACGCCGGAATGATTTCGCCATCCTCATCGAGAATTTCACCCGGCGAAGGGATGCGGACGACCTGCAAGGGCTGGCCGCGCGAGTCGTGCTGGGTAGAAAGCAGTTTCGCCGTGGCGTCATAGACATCGGCATTGGGGTCTTCGCGGCCATAGGCCACCGGACAGGCAACGATACCGGGCGCCACGAAACGCGCCAGGTTATCGACATGACCATCTGTATGATCATTCCGCAGGCCATCATCGAGCCAGATGACCTTGCGGATGCCCAAGGATTGGAACAGCGCTTCTTCGGCGAGGGACTGCGTCCAGCCGGGATTGCGATTCGGATTGAGCAGGCACTGGCGCGTGGTGATGGCCGTGCCGTGGCCGTCATGGTCTAGCGCACCGCCTTCAAGGATGAAATCCTCAAGCTGCCGCGGAAAACCGTCCGCCGTACTGATCTGCAAAGCCACCTCGTCATCATGCTTAAGATGATACTTGCCGCCCCAGCCGTTATTCAGGAAGCTGACGGGCAGCGCCTGATGCAGATCGTCATCATCGGCGTCATCGCTGACATAGATCGGGCCGGTGTCGCGGAACCAGATGTCGCCGAAGCTGCCATCGATGATTTCAAGCTTTTTGAGGTCACCGAGAAGTTCTTCGGCCGCCGCGCGAGCATCAGCGCCCATGACCATCAGCTTGACATGCTCGTCACCCAGTTCGCACAAGGCGCGCACCAGGGCTGCCACTTCGGCCTGGGCGGAAATCAGATCCTCCTGCCACAGGTTTTCATGGCTGGGGAACCCCACCCACATCGCCTTGTGTGCTTCCCATTCCGCCGGAACAAATCGTGTCATTCTGCTATCCTCGCCGATTGGCTTCTGCGGTAACCATTCCGCTGCGGCGCCGGCTCTATGGTCTGGCCTATTAGCACAGGCCCGGCCGATTTGGCCACCGCCCGCACAAAAAAACGGCCCCTGAAGCAGGGACCGTTTCTCCATTTTTAATGCTTCCAAGATTTATCTTGGCAAGGCCGCCACGCTTCCGAAAAATTGGCCGCCCGAGTTGATGCGAGGCAAGCCCAGGCCTTCTTCTGAAAAATGGCGGCACTTGAGCTGCAAAGCTTTTAGAAGTTGGTGTGCAGCGACAGCATGAAGGTACGCGGCGCACCGACATTGAACGACGGGTTGTTCGAAGCAGCGACCGTGCTGCTGATCGAACCGAAGTAGTATTCGTCGGTCAGGTTGATCACGTTGAACTGGGCGTAGGTGCCTTGCTTGAGGAAGGCCAGGCCCGGCAGATCCCAACGCACCGAACCGTTCCACACCGTATAGGATGGCGTTTCGAGGTCGTTCAGATCGGTGGCGAAGCGCTTGCCTACATACTTGCCATTCAGGTTGAAGGTGAAGTCAGTGAACGGCTTGTAGGTGACACCGAAGGTGCCCATCCAGTCCGGCACTTCCGGCAGGGCCTTGCCCTTGGTGTTGACCGTCGCCGTCGCACCCGATGTATAGTCGCTGAGGATCTCGGTGTCGGTGTAGGTCAGGCCACCGAAAAGCGACAGCTTGGAAGATGGTGCGTAAGCCGCCGAGGCTTCAAAGCCCTTCAGATCGACGTTGCCGACGTTACGATCGAAGTAGCTGTCCGAGTCCGGATCGTATGAAGAGACGATGCGGTTCTCGTACTTCTGTGCCCAGACGTCCGCCGTGGCGGTGAAGGTCGGGGAAGTGAAGCGGTAACCCAACTCGACCGTCTTGTTGGTTTCGGGCAGCGGGTTGGCCGGAATAACCACGCCGTCTTTCACGATGACGCCGTAATAGTTGTCCGTACGCGGCGCCGACAGGGCTTCCGAATAGTTGACATAGACCTGGTTCGAATCGGTGATCTTGTAGGTCGCGCCAAGGCTCGGCAGGGTCTTCGAGAAATCGACCGTGGTGTGATACGGCTTGATGAAATTGATGTGGCCGGTCAAATAGGGCTTTGTCGGGTCGAACACGACCGTGCCATTGCCATTATCGACTGTTGGTGCCGTCGAGGTACAGAACGGCGCGTAGGAGCCCGAACCATCATCCGGCGAGTAGCAGTACTGGGTCAGATCACGTTCCATTTTCTGTTGCTTGACACCGAGCGAGACAAACAGCTTGTCTTCGAGAAAATGACCACGATATTCGAGGAAGAAGGTATCGACATTGGCCAGTGAGAAACGATAGCGGCGTTCGTGTGTCGAACCATCACCGCCGATGATGCGAATGCTTTCATCGTTACGGCCGCCGAATGGATCGATATAGCGGCCATCAGCGTTCAGCAGCGTGCTTTCGCCGCTCTGGCGCGTACGGCCACGATCGAATGAGGCGCCGAAGCGGATCACATCACCACGGCTAAAGGTATAAACGCCGGTCGAGGTGAGCGAATAGCGATTGGTCACGGTCGTATTCGGATTATAAACGGTGACAGTATCGAGAGCGTCACCGTCGCCATTGATATCAACGCCCGCCAGTTCCTGATAGTAGAATTTACGGCTGCTGACAGACATAAAACCATCCTTTTCGCTGATGGTTCCAGTGCCGCCGCCATTGGCCATGACATACTGATAGGTCGGGTCAACCGTGAAGAAGAAGTTGTCGCTGATCACCCACTTCGAATAGCCGCGGATGTTGCCGGTATTGGAAGGATTGATGTTGTTGATACCGGCAGTATTGGCGTATTTGCCTTTGCTGGCGAAAGTGGCCAGGCTGTTGCCGAAGATGAAGCGGTTCAGGTTCTGGTTATAATTGCCACGAACGCCGAAATAGCTGCCATTGGCGAGCGGCTGGTAGATATTGAAATTATACTGTTGCTTCTTCAGCTTGCCAGTATCCGGCGTTTCATGCGTGAAGGTGTCATAGTTCTGGTTCGAGGCCGCAAACCAGGCCTGGGTACCGAAGGGACCGATCGAACCGGTGTTCAGCATCAGGAACTGGCGGTTATAATTGAAGCTGCCGGTCGAGATCGTGGCTTCAACGCCAAACTTGTCGGAGGTCTTGCGCGTGGTGTAGCTGATCGTGCCGCCGGAGGCTGAAGCGGTCATTGAGTCGACGTCGGTGGCGCCAGTGATGACGGTCGCCGACTGGATCAGTTCCGGATCGAGCTGCTGATTGGTATAGATGGCATAGTTGCCGGCGTCGTTGAGCTGGACGCCATCCATGGTCAGCGACACGCGCGAACCGTCCAGGCCGCGCAGGCGAACGTTACCGCCCGAAGAGCCGTAAGGATCGTTGTTGGTGAAGTTATAGCCGGGAGCCAGGTTCAGGGTTTCGGCGATCGTCTGGCCGGCCGTTTGCGCGCCGATATAGACCTGGTCAATAGCGGTCTTCGTCTTGGTGCCG
>FTKR01820556.1_pt1 | contig 10618 bp, 12 predicted proteins | sample 1658141 | NCBI WGS metagenome assembly FTKR01 (sample SAMEA3914802, study PRJEB12502) | metagenome | biome: forest; material: soil | place: Canada | collected 2010-06-25 | depth 0.1 m | reverse complement strand
ATCATCACCTTCATCAACAAGATGGACCGTGAGGCCGAGGACGCCTTGGCCCTGCTCGACGAGGTAGCCTCCAAGCTGCAACTCGACCCGTCGCCGCTCTACTGGCCGGCTGGTTCGGGCAACCGTTTCCGCGGCATGATCGAGCTGAAGACCGGGCTGTTTTACCCTTTCACCAAGCGCGACTCCGGCGCCGAATACGATCAGGGCCATGATGCACCGGTGCCGGTCGATGAAGCCGTGGCCAAGGGATGGTTGTCGGCTGATGAATTGCAGGAACTGAAGGACAATGCTGAACTGCTCGAAGGCGGCTTTAAAAGCTTTGACGAGGAAAGCTTCCTTGAAGGCCATATGACGCCGGTGATTTTCGGCTCGGCCCTGCGTCACTATGGCGTCAACCAACTGCTGGCGGCGATCGGCGGTTTCGCCCCGCCGCCAAAGGTGGTAAAGGCGGCCAAGGCGGGCGTCGATACCACGGTCGATCCGACGGATAAGGAAGTCACGGGCTTTGTTTTCAAGGTTCAGGCCAATATGGACCCGAACCACCGCGACCGCATCGCCATGCTGAAACTGACCTCTGGCAAGTTCCAGCGCGGCATGAAGCTGAAGGTGCAGAATACCGGCAAGCAGTTGTCGGTCAATGCGCCGATCATGTTCTTTGCCTCGGACCGTGAACTGGCCGAAGATGCCTTCGGCGGCGACGTTATCGGTATTCCGAACCACGGCGTGCTGCGGGTAGGGGACTCGTTGTCGGAAAGCGGCACGATCCGTTTTGCGGGCCTGCCGAACTTTGCACCGGAAATTCTCCAGCGGGTGCGCGTGAAAGATCCGCTCAAGGCCAAGCACCTGAAAAAGGCGCTGGAATCACTGGCCGAAGAGGGGGTGACCCAGTTGTTCCGTCCGTCGATCGGGTCTGATTTTATCGTCGGCGCCGTTGGTCAACTCCAGTTCGAAGTCATGGCCGATCGTCTGGCCAATGAATACGGCCTGGAGTGTATGTTCGAGCCGTCGCCTTACGCCGAAGCGCGCTGGCTCGGCGGTGATGTCGCCAAGATCGAAGATTTCGCCGGCAAGTACCGAGCGCAGATGGGCGCAGATATCGATGAGGCGCCGGTCTTCCTCGGCAAGTCGGGCTGGGAGATCAATTACGTCTCCGAACGTTTCCCCGACGTGTCGTTCCAGCGGACCAAGGAACGGGGCTAAATCTTGCGGGCAGGTTTGTCGCTTGTCGCAAAGGCGATAATTCGTGCTACGAATGGGGCCTGCAAGCGATAGGGGAGGTCAAAATGTTCATATCACGCGTGTGTTCAGTCTGTGGAATGGCCCTGCTCGTTTATTGTGTGGCGAACAGGCATTCCCCTTACGCGCCTTACCTGTTTACGGCCGGCATCCTTTTCATGTGCGTGTTTTTTTTCCTGCGGTGCCCGCGGTGCGCAGCGCACGTCATATTTTCGGGCGATGGTATAGCCTGGCTGAACGTAGACCACTGCTGCGTGAAATGTGGCCGCGCGCGTCGTGGCATATGGCCCTTCCAGTTCATATTTGCCCGCGAAAAATGGGATGGAAAGTTTCGCAGCGAGTGTCAGTCTGCGGAAGAGTCAGATTCTTAAACCATTCGTTCTCTGAAACCGAGCAAATCGGAACCGTTTTGTATATACAGTCTTGACGTTTCAGATCGGGGTGTATATACACATTATCATGAAGATCGACTTCGATCCTGCCAAGGACCGCGCCAATATCATGGCTGCTCGCTCAAATCGGCGGAACGGTCGAGTGGGAAGGCGCCTATGTCATAGCCGATAACCGTTTCGACTATGGTGAGGAACCCTGTATCGCCTTCGGTTATATCGGTCGGCGACTGTTTTTACCGATCATGAGCCTGGATGCCGCATCATCAGTCTGGGCAAGGCGAATGATCCAGAGGAAAGAGCCTATGCCAAAGCTAAAACCTGACCATATTTCACCGACACCGGAAGAGGATGCTGCTATCAGTGCAGCGGCAAAGGCTTATCCGGATACGATCTATTTCGATACCGACGCAGAATATGACGCGTTTTTTGCACAGGCCGTGCCTTACAAAACCTATATGGCGCGGTCGCCGAAAGTCGCCATTTCCATTCGCCTCGATCAGGTGGTGCTTGATCATTTCAAGGCGGCAGGCGCCGGTTGGCAGGGCCGGATCAATGCGGCCCTGCGCCGGATCGCCGAGGCTGAACCCGTGTCGCTTCATGAATCGGATGCGCTGACTTTCAGGCACAAAAAATAACCGCCTTATCCACTACCTCCGGCACTTCCCTTGCAATTGTCCGTTTACCGCCGAACGAGGCGTATCGTCCTGATACGTTTTTCGCTTCGGAAGCGATGGACAAGCGATGTTTGAATTTGGTCGTGAACTGAGGCGCATCTTTCGTAACCACGGCCGGATGGAGTCCGATCCGAGTCTTTATGAGTTGATGAACCTGCAATTGCTGATCACGCAAGGGCGCCAGCTCGATATCGAAGGCGGGCGCGTCTCGACCAAGAACCGCTTCATGCCTTATCTCGAAGCCGCGCAGATCTGGCGCGAATACGGCCGCCGCACCGGTGATCCGGTAGCCTTGCGCCGCGCCGCCTCTGCCGCCGAGAACGCCGGCAAGGAAGCCAAAACCGCCGCCGAGGCCGCCATCGCCGCGCTGGAACAGGCCCAGACTTGCATCCTGTCGGCGGATCTGTATGAAACCTATGAATTGCTGACCTCCGCCGAGGACCTGCTGGCCGGCGGTCGCGCCGCCATCCAGGACGATGAATCGCTGCGCGCCCGTTTCAATCGCGTCGAGGCGCAACTGGCGGCGCGTCTGGCTGTGAAACAGGGTGTCGGTGAGGATCTCGAACTGGCGCTGCTGGCCATGTCCCATATTGACCGGGCCGTCGAGCGCGCCGACAAGCGTGTGCAGCATACCCATGCCGCCGCCGACAAGATCGAGGCGGCGCAGGCCCGTTACGAACGCGCCGATCTGCTGACCCTGGTGGGGCAGGACCGTTGCGATTCGTCGTTGATGGCCGCGGTGATCAAGGATTTCGAGGCGCTTCAGGCACGGTTCGATCCGGCCTATGAGCCGGTCACCTGGTCGCGTGTCAATTTGCGCCTGGGTCTGGCCATGGTGTGGAAGGGCGAGATCGAGGGCAATCCGGGCGTGATCTCGGAAGGCATTTCACTCCTCAGCACCGAGGAAGAGCCGGTCGATTTCGAACATTCGCCGCTCGATTGGGTGGCGCACAAGCAGGCCCTGGCCATGGGTTTGCAGGCCCTGGCCGAGCTGACGTTCAACCAGCAGATCTACGAAAAGGCGATGCAGGTTTATGACCTGGCGCTGAAGCGGCCGTTGCAGAAGGGCCTGTCCCTGCGCGGCCAGCTGATCAATAACCGCGCCGCCTGTCTGGCGAAACATGCCGAACTGAAGGGCGACCTCAAGTCACTCGACAAGGCCGAGGCCGATTTCAAGGCGGAACTGCGCGCATGCAAGCCGGAGCACGATCCGGTCGGCTGGGCCATCCTGCAGACCAATCTGGCGCGGCTCTATGTGGCGCGTGGCGATATCACCGGCTTTATGATGGAGCGCACCGAGGCGGCCTATGCCCTGGAAGCAGCGGTCGAAATTTTCGACGAGCAGCATCTGAAAAGCCTCGCCAAGGGCGCGCAAACGCAGCTCAATCGCGTACGCGAACAGGCGTAAAACACATTGCCTCTTAACAGGCTTCGCGCTGAAATCGGCGTGGGGCGCAAAGAGGACATGACCATGACCGTTACCACCTCCAAGGGCCTGGCGCGCGACAGCGTGCTGAAGCCCGGCGAAACCACCTTAAGTGACGCCAGCGGCCTGCCGTTCACCGCCGAAAACCGCGAACAGCACGGCTCGGAATATGTGCCGACCGGCATTGATGATACGCATAAGGTCTATAGCGGTGCTGCGCTCGATATCGATGCCGCCGACATGCCGGATGACGGCGTGGTCGCGGTGCATGACAGCGACGAAGACCTGCTCGATGTCGAACGCGAAAGCCCGATCGCTGATGATGCGAGACCTGTCCGGTGAGCCCATACGCCGTTGACCGGCTGATCCTGACGCCGGATGATATCGACTTGTCGCGCTCGCCGCTGGCCGGACATCTCCCAAAAGGCGGCAAGGGCGAAACCTATGTGCTGGGCGCCTTCAATCCGGGCCTGACCCGGCTGGCGAATGGCAATCTGCTGATGCTGGTGCGCGTGGCGGAAGCCCTGCGCACACCGATTTTCGATAATCACGTCCATGCCATTCGCTGGGAAAGCGGGCGCTATGTGCTCGATGCCTGGCCGCTGGAACTGGCCAATACGGCAGATCCGCGCAAGTTTACCCTGCATGGCGGTGGCTGGAAGATCATGGCTCTGACCTCGCTGTCGTGGATATTGCCGGTCGAACTGACACCGGATGGCCTGGAGCGCGTCGCCATCCATTATGACAAGGCGATCGCGCCGCAGAACAGCCTGCAATCCTATGGCGTCGAGGATCCGCGCATCTCGAAGGTGGACGGGCGCTTCCTGATGACCACCTGTTCCGTCAGTCCGGAGCGTCACTCCACCACGCTTTACAGTTCGGAAAATGGCCTCGACTGGGTGTTCGAGGATATCGTGCTCGATCACCAGAACAAGGACATGCTGATCTTCGAAGGCCGGATCAATGGCGAATACTGGGCGCAGACGCGGCCGCTTGGCGACCTCTATTTCGCCTATCCGCCGGGCAGCGAATGGCGCGCTGGTCCCTCCATCAATCTCGCCACCTCGAAGGATGGGCTATACTGGAAGCCGCATCGTCAGCCGGGAATCCGGCCGCATTCCGGCACGGTGGCGACGGCCCGTATGGGCGGCGGCACCCCGCCGATCCTGACGCCCGATGGGTGGTTGACCCTGTGGCACGGTGTGGAGCCGAAGGAAATTGTCGGTATCTACCGCACCTACTGGTCGATCCTCGACAAGGAGGATCCCAGCCGTGTTATCCGCACCAATCATATGCCTCTGATCGAAGCCGATCCGGAATTGACCCGGCCGATAGAGGCACAGATCTATATCCGCGATGTGGTGTTTACGACCGGTATCGCCGATGGCGGCGATCATTATGTGGTGGCGTCTGGCGAGGGCGATCTGGCTTGCCGGATCACCCATATTCCCAAGTCGGTATTCGCGGAAAAAATGGAAGAGGAAGCGTTGAGCGAGCAGGGTGTGAGTTGAGATATCTTCTCCCTTGCTTTGCAGGGGAAGAGGAGCGGAATTAAGCCATTGGCCTTAGCAGATAATGCCCGACGCCCCATTCCGAACCGCCGGCATGCCCCCACAGTCCCGCCGTAGCCAGGAAAAACAACCGCCAGCGCCGGCGCCACAGACCGGCATCCTTGCCATAGACCGATGCCAGGATCGGCATGATCTCGGCCTGACGGGCATCGAAATTGTCCAGCCAGTCCATGGCGGTGCGGCGATAATGCTCGCCCGACCAGCGCCATTCGGCTTCGACCGCGAACAGGTCCGGGAAGCGGTGCGGCAGGTCGTGCGCCGGCATGATCCCGCCGGTGAAGAAATATTTGCCGATCCAGTCATCGGCCTCGGCCGCATGGTTGAAACGATAGGAATGGTGTTTCGAGGTGAAGACGTGCAGGAACAGCGCGCCGTCCGGTTTCAGCCAGGCGCGGGCACGCGCCAGCAGTTCGCGCCAGTTCGACATATGCTCGAACATCTCGACCGACACAATGCGATCAAAGGCCAGGCCGATAGTGAAATCGTTCATGTCGGCGGTGATGACGGTGAGGTTTTTCAGGCCGCGCAGCTTCGCCTGGCGCTCGATATATTCGCGCTGGGAATTTGAATTGGACACCGAGACAATCCTTGCGCGCGGATAGGTTTTGGCCATGAACAGCGACAGCGAGCCCCAGCCGCAGCCGAGTTCGAGGATGGTCTGGCCATCATGCAGGCCGGCGTGGCGGCAGGTCTCCGAAAGCGACAGGGTTTCGGCCTCGTCCAGCGTGGTGCCGTCGCCGAGATAGAAGCAGCAGGAATATTTGCGCTGCGGGCCAAGCACCCAGCCAAAGAATTCATCAGGGATTTCATAGTGCTGGGCATTGGCGGCATCGGCATGGGCAGCGACCGGGTAGTCATCCATGGCGACGACGAAGGCCGCTTCCGGCAGGGCGGATTGTGCGATCTGGCGCTTGCTGCGGCCAACCAGGAAGTCGATGGCAGCCAAGGTCACGGCATTCGGCAGGGGCGTGCGCTCGGCAAGCGTGGTGACGAGGTTCATGACTTTTCCTTTGGCGGAAGGGGAAAGAAGGCGGAGGTGCGGGCGGCGTAATCGTCAAAAGCCTGGCCGCGGGTCTCGCGCATATGTTTTTCAAGCGGGGGAATGCCGGAAATATAGACCAACAGGATGTACATCTGCACCGGCGCCAGCAAGGCCAGCCAGCCGAGCGGGGCGCTAAGAGCGATGACCACCCAGCCGCACCAGCCCAGCCATTCGAAGAAGTAATTCGGATGCCGCGACCAGCGCCACAGGCCGGTATTGGCGACCGCCTTTTTGTGCGTCTTGCCGAAGGCCTTGAGTTGGGCGTCGGCCACGGCCTCGCCGGCAAAGGCGATCAGGAGGATGGTGATGCCGATCAGGTCGGTGAGGGCCGGGAAAGGCGCCGGATTGATGGCGGCGAAACGGACAGCCATAACAAGGACAAAGGTGGCGATCGCCTGGGCCTGCAACATCCAGAACAGGTAGACCGGCCAGTCCTTCGGGTGATCGGCCTTGATGGCGGCATAGCGCGGATCGTCCTCCCCGCCCTGGGTGCGTGCGGCGATATGCAGGCCAAGCCGCAGGGCCCAGATGGTGACGAGGATGCCGACCACGATGCGGCGCATATCATTGCCGCCCTGGGCCGGGAGCAGCGCGGCGGCGATACCGCCAAGGCCGACCGTAAAGGTCCAGATAGTGTCGATCCAGCCGCTCTTGCCGGTGATCAGCTGCACCACCGTGGCGGCCATCATGGCGAGGCTGACCCCTATGGCGAGGCCGATCAGGACGATAAGGTTCAGAGGCATGTGCGTTTCCGTGTGACCTGCAAGGTTTACGGTGGGCAGGGACCGCTGGTTCACTCATCGGCGGGAAATATCGACCTGATCCAGCGGCAGCCGACCGGCGTATGAATTACAAAGAGGAGAGACGCATGACAGGCAAATGGATAGTGGCCGCACTGGTGACGGCGTTCGCGGCCACGTCTGCTCAGGCGGCCTCGCCTCAGGGGGAATGGTCGCGTGGCGATGGCAAGGCGCGGGTGCGGATCGCGCCATGCGGGATGGATATCTGCGCCACCAATACCTGGATCAGGCCCGGCACCAAGGATGAAAAGGCCGGCGACAAGCTGGTCATGACCATCACCGATCAAGGCTCTGGCAAATGGACCGGCAAGGCCTATGACCCGCAACGGAAGCTGCATTATCGACTGAAAATGCAGGTAGCGGATAAGACCATGACCACCACGGGCTGCGTCTTCGGTGGCCTGATCTGCAAGGGCGTCGACTGGACGCGCATTGACGGCTAGGCGCCGCTATCTGCCCTTGATATTCCCCCTGTCATATTAAACAGAGGGGGCGGTATTGGCGGGGGATACAGAATGGCGAGCAATCAGATAAAAAGCGCCTGGAAATCAGCGACCGCTATGCTTTTGGGTATGGCGCTTTGTCTTCTTGATGTCGGCTCTGCCTTTGCCGAAGCGGGACGTCTGGATCACCAGACCTGCGAGACTGATACGCGGATTTTAACAGCAGTCGTCGGTGACAGGAAGGTCCTGCCGGATAACCGGTATCCTGCAGTCCTGTCGCAAGTGTCGCCCGGCCGGCCTTATGCCGGTGGGCCTGATGGCGCTTACCCCGTCACAACCAACACCAGCCCGGCCTGTGCGGAAGAGAGATTTTTTACACACTCGGCAAAGAGGACGATCACTGGGTGATCATTGGGCGCCGGGTGCTGGCGATTTCCTGAAGCCTATTTTTCGACCGGCGACACAGCTCGCCAGAAGAAATCCTGCAGGGTCTTGATCAGGCCATTGTGGTCGATCAGGTCCGGCGACAGCACCACTTCATCGCAGGCGCCGTGCAGGGCGTTGAACAGCATGACGGCCAATAGCCTGGGGTGCTCGGCCTTCCAGGCGCCGGCCTGGGTGCCCGCTCTCAGGAAGTCTTCCATGTGATCGACGACCGGGTTCTGGTTCATCTCCTTGCGGTCGGCCGGCGCATATTCATGAAACACCACGTCATGCGTGGGCAGTTCCCTGAAAAACAGGTCGATACCTGTCCGCAGCCAGGCATCCATTCGGCCGCGCCAGTCGTCTTCCGGCAGGCTGGATTGCGCCTCTATCAATACGGTCAGAAAAGCGATGATATAGCGTTCCTGCAAGGCCAGCAGCAGGGCGTCCTTGGAGGCGAAATGATGATAGAAGCCGCCTTTGGAAACACCCGCGGCCGTGACGATATCATCGATGCTGGTGGCGACAATACCCTTGGCGATGAACAGGCCGAGACCCGCATCCATCAGTTCTTCCCGGCGGACATCGGCCGGCTTGGTGCGTGACTTGCCAAGTGACTGGGGGGTATTTTTTGACAGCATGTATCTGCATAGATCGCCTGATGCCATATGTGAAGCCCCTAGTTACGTATGACCTGCGTCTCCAGAAGGCGTGCATAGCGGTCATTCCAAGCCACCAGATTCTCGTGCCGGCCTTCTTCCACGACAACGCCCTGCTCGATCACGACGATATTATCCGCCAGTTTAATAGTGGAAAGGCGATGCGAAATCAGCAGCATGGTTCGGCCACGGCGGAGCTGCGACAGGGCCGCCTGCAAGGCCAGTTCGTCCGCCGTGCTCAGCCGTGAAGCCGTTTCATGCAGGATAGCGATAGGCGCTTTCCCCAGCATAATACGCGCCATGGCGATCCGCTGGCGCGCGCCAGCCGTAAGCTGTTCGCTCCAGATATCATAAGGTGTTTCATAGCCCTGGGGCAGAGCCGAAATGACTTCGTGTACCTTGGCCTGCCGGGCGGCGGCTTCAATCTCCTCAAACGTGACGCCAGGACGTGCTTGCCGCAGATTATCAAGCAGGCAGGTTTCATTGAGTCCGCCATCATGAGGCACCAGGGCAACCACATCGCACAGGGTCGCCAGCGGTAAATCCCTGATGTTCGTATGGCCGATACGCACGGCGCCAGCCTCCATTTCATGGCGGCGCAGGAGCATATGGGCGCAACTGCTTTTCCCTGCCCCGGCATGGCCTACCAGCGCTACCATCCGCCCGGCCGGTATGTCGAAACTGACGCCCTTGAGGATATCACGGCCGACCTCAGCGTATCCGAAGCGGACATCCTGAAAGCATACCGACATTTTTGAAGGGGCATCCTGGCCGGCCGGATGCGCTGGTTGATCGGTTGGGTTCAATTTCAATGCTGAATGAGGACTGTCCATATTCAAACTCCTGCCAGAGCATTCACATTGACCGACCGTCGGTCGGTCGTCAAGTGTTTTACGAATATTGCGTCAGAAATTGCAGGAGGCCGACAAAATGTTTAGTTAAATCAGCAGGAAATACGCCCGTGGGGCTGAGCAATCAATACCCGGAGAAAGACGGCGGCCGTTTCTCCCACCTGTTAGGCGGAGCGTTGTCTCGATGGGAGGGGGTACAAGAGAAATGGCCCGGCCGACTATTATTATGAGCATCACGCCCAGGGAAATTTTGGTAAAAAGATCGTAGATCGGGGTCTTGTCGCGCAGCTTTTCAATACCGCTGTCACCGCTAAGAATGCTCGATAAAATCTGCATGATATTTGTCGGTGAGCCATAGTGATACCCAATCAAATGCCAACCCACTGACAAAAGCATGCACAGTTCTGTGAAGCCTAAATAGCCCAGCAGAAAGCTACGATATCCATATCATGCGCTCGGAGCCAAAATTTGTTCAGGGACGCCGCATCAGGTCAGGCCCGGTAAATCGCTTTCAGCTTCTCCAGCGTCGCCTGCGCCGCCACGGGATCGGCGGTTTCATTGGCGTCGTTCCAGCCGAAGGCCTCGTCCGCGCCGAAATCCTGGACTACGATGCCGTCACGACGCGCCAGGACACCGACGCCGTCATGATAGAAACCGTAATGGACGCCTTCCTGCGGCGCCAGCCAGACGATCTGGCCACGGATCGGGATGAGGCTTTCGTCCTTCCATAAGGCACGGGCGCCGTAGCCAGTGCAGTTGATGATCACCTTTTCCTTCAGCTTCGACAGGTCGGATGGTTGATGGAATTCGATATGCTCAAATCGGCCGCCGGCCAGCAGGAAATCGGCCTCCAACTGCCGGCCATAGTCAGCGATATTGAAGGACAGGTTGGCGCCGCGCCTGATTTGCGTGGCGGCAAACGGTGTGGTTTCGGGCGCGACCGGGCCTGAATGCGGCATCAGGCCTTGCAGGCGGTCGTTCAGTTCGGCGAAACCGGGATCGAAAGGCTCCGGTCCGGCTGGCTGTTCGGCAGGCGTTTCCGGTTCGGGATCGCGCAGGTTATAGTAGTCGATCCATTCGACCGGATTGCCGGCGCTGCCG
>FTKR01007046.1_pt1 | contig 10619 bp, 10 predicted proteins | sample 1658141 | NCBI WGS metagenome assembly FTKR01 (sample SAMEA3914802, study PRJEB12502) | metagenome | biome: forest; material: soil | place: Canada | collected 2010-06-25 | depth 0.1 m | reverse complement strand
GTGAACTCCCGGTACCAGCGCGACCTCATCGGCCGTGCGGTGGATCTCACCCAGCTCTTCCCGACAGCGGGAACCAAGAATGGGGCCGATATCCGGCTTGCCGTAGACGTCGTCGAAGACCTCTTCAGACTGCCCACCATCACACACGTAGTGATCGTCGCCGGAGATTCCGACTACATCTCCCTCGCCCAGCGCGCCAAGCGGCTCGACCGCTACGTCGTCGGCATCGGGGTCGCGGGCAGCACCTCTCACTCCCTGGCAGATGCCTGCAACGAGTTCGCCGACTACGACTCCCTGCCGGGAGTAGAGAAGCCGCGCAAGGCAGCGCCCCCGGCGGCGACACCGGTGGTCGCGGCGCCGGTTGAGCCTGTCGAAACCACCGCCCCCGCAAAGACCTCCACCAACCTCCGAAGCGACCGAGACAAAGCAGCGGTCCTCCTTAAGCGCGCCCTAGACCTAGGCGAAAAGGACGACGACAACTGGCAGCACAGTTCCGCCGTGAAGCAGCAGATGAAGCGGATGGATCCAAAGTTCAACGAGAAGGCCCTCGAGTTCGGCTCCTTCATGGATTTCGTCGAGTCCCGCCCGAAGCTCGTCGAGGTCAAGAAAGACGGACAGGCGCGGATGCTGCGGTTGCGCTAGCCGAGACCAACAGATGGTGTCGGCCCCGCAGCCGGCAACCCCGCTCGCAGCGTCTGCTCCAAGAAGTCCACGGTTCGCTGCTGTAACACGTCGCCGGGGAAGAACTCCTCGAACAGGCCCTCGATCTCCTCAACAGACGCAGGGCGGACAATAGCGAGCAGCCCCAGCACGTCGCCCAGATCACGACGACCACGCCGTTCGAAGGCCCGCAGCTTCATCGCGAGCAGAGCCTCGACGGGTGCGACCTCAATGCTGATCGCTTCGTCGCTGTAGAGCGGTTGCCAGTCGATGCCGCGGCCCCAGGCCGGAAGCAGCCCGGCCTTGTCGGCGCTGTCGTTGAGCCAGTCATTCGGCCAACCGCGTTCGGCCGCGATCTGCTCCGCGATGACCAGCACTTCCGTGCCGGGATGCAGCCGCGCGTCGATGTCGACGGTTATCGCTCGGTCGAAGTATGCGAGCTTGAGTGCTGCTCCGCCGATGATCTGCACTGACACGCCATGCAGTCCGGCCTCGTTTGTGCGCGCGATGAGCTCACGCAGCCCGTCGACGATGTCGTCGTTGTCGAGGCCGCTGAACATCAGACGCTCGCTAGCGTTCCGCGCTCGAGTGCGACGTTGCGTCGGAGAAACGCGGGAGGGATGTCCGCACGGCCAATTCGCGGAGCATTCGCATACTCGATCGGCTCAGTCAGCCTCCCGAGGAAGCGGTCGTCGTCGTTGATCCAGGCGGGCTGTGGCAGCTCGGCTTCGCTGAGCCAGTGGTCAACGAGTGCCGCGAGCGCAGCATCCCACACGGGCACTCCGGTGCGCGCCGGCCTGGCGAGGGCGAGGGCGATCCGGTCTGTGCCAGCGGTCGACTGGAGGGCGTCCGAATAGTCGATGAAAGCGCGCAGGGCTGCATCGGCGTGGCTAAGTGCGAGGGCGCTCGCGATTCGCTCGCCGGTTGTGGATGCATCCGGCCCAAGCGTCGGGATCGCGACCAAGCTGTGCAGCGACGCACGGAGCAGTCGCTCGAGGGTCGAAACGCTGGGGCTCCGTTGCCCCCGCTCAACGAAGGAGATATCAGACTGCGAGGTTTTCGCGAGGCGGCCGAGCTCTGCCTGAGTAAGAGCAGCAGACTCGCGGGCAGAACGGAGGAGCACCGAAGCTGGCATGTCGCACCTCCATATATCGCTTTCGATATATTTTGCCACACGCCTTGCCCATTCGCCAGACAGCAGCGTGATCGCGTACCAGTGCCAGCGCACGCGCCACTTCCAGAGGCGGGCACCCCACCGGCGCAGCCCGGCGGCTCCACCCGTGATCGCGGTGACGATGAGGGCCGAGGTGATCGGTCCGAGGTAGGCGCCGGGCAGCATCCCGAGAAGCTGGCTCGTGCCGAGGATGTTGGGGAAGGTGTAATCCCACACGCCGAGCCCGTTGTGCGAGAGCACGTAGGGAACCCAGGCAAGCCAGCTCAGCAGGTTGGCAAGTACGAAGAAGCTCACGAGCGGATGCCGCTTGATGATCGCGGTCATGGTGTCGTCCTTTCGTCATTCTCGTGGCCGGTTTTGGCCACTCTTCGACGGTAGGAGGGTGTTGATCGTGGATCAGGAGGCGTTGGGATGTAGTTGGTGGGTTGCATCGAAAGGTGGGGGTGCGGCTAGGGCCACTCGGCGCGTGCCAGCGTCCATTCGGGCGCGCATGCACGGAACGATGGCATCAGGGGCTCAGACGGCTCGTAGCCCGCCTCTGCCTGCCACGGCAAAGAGTGGCGGCAGCTCCTCATACCCGCTCACGGATGCGATATCCGATGGAGCGTAGCCGCCGGACGACATTTGCTCGAGAACGGTGCCAAGCAGCCGCGGGGTCGGCTCGGTGCAGTACTCGCCATTTGGCTCGCTGACCTTCCAGCCGCGCTTGTTCATGGCGATGTAGAAGCGTCGACGGTCGTCATCGTCGGCATAGCCCAAAGCTCGCGCGCGCTCGAAGAGCGCCTGCATGGACACCCTCCACTCCATCTTGAAGTCGGCCAGCGCACCGAGGTCGAGCCGCGACTTCCGGAGGTCCGGTGAGATCGTCGACTCAGGCATCAAGAACTCTGCAGCGAATTTGTTGGCATCGCCCTCGGGATCGAACGACATGTGCCCGTCATGCATCACCAAGTGACCCAGCTCGTGCGCAAGGGTGAGGCGTATGCGATCCGGCGGCATACTGGAGTTGACAATGACCACCGGCCAAGAAGCCCCCCACATCGACATACCGTCGATGCGACGGGTGCCAAAGTCCTCAAAGATCACGAAGCAACCCGCTGCCTCGAGCAGCCGCACCATGCTTTGCACGGGGCCAACTGGGACGCGCCACATGGCACGCACGTAGCGAGCCGCTTCCTCGGGAGTCGTGTCGATCGGGTCGACTCGTGGCACGACGAACGCCGCCCTGACGTTCGCGGAGCGCATCAGCATAGTCAGGTGCCTGCGGTAGAGACCGAGTTTGGCCTCAATGCGGCCCCACACCGCCGGCCGCTCGGACTGCTGCCGGCGCATGTGCGCCTCGGTGGCCAGGGCGCCGTGAGGCGACTCCGGGAAGGTGAAGTACTCTTCGGTCACCTTGAAGAAGCGCGCGAGCTCCTTGACCTGGTCATCCGAGGGCGTGCGTGTGTCGCTCTCGTAGCGGGAGATCGCTGCGGGTTGCACAGTCCACTGGAGCTCGTTGATGAGCTCTTGGTGAGTGAGACCGGCATCCCGGCGAGCAAACTCAAGAGCTGCGCCGTTCCAAGTCATTACAAGTCCCGTGTGCCTTCGGCGCGACGGCGCAGCGGCTCGACCTCGATAAGAGGAATCGGCGGCTCGATCACAGGGTTAAGCGCGAACCCGGCCGCCGAGGCCGCATCGGACTCGATCTGGTAGCACCAGAGAGGTTTGCGCCGCAGGCCGTGACGGTAGCTTATAACGGCGGTACCTACCTCGTTGAGACCTTCGTCGAAGAGGTAGCCCGCGGTGAGGGTGGTCATGCGCAGCTCTGAAAAGGTGATGAGGCCGCTGTGGAAGCGTCGCGCTGCCTTCGTGGAGTAGGACTTCACGCGGTGGTCGGAGTCGTGCTTCTTGAACATAATGACGAACTTGCCGTCAACGACTAGGCAGTCGCCGGTGGCGTTGGTAGAGACCGCCTTCGCCCGTTCGCTGCCTGCAACTGCATCGCGAACGGCATCGAAGAACCAGTCGTGGATCGCCCCGTGCAGGGACGCGGGGCTGAGGGCGCGAAACAGCTTCGGGTTCGATAGCTTGAACTGCTTGAGCGCTGCGGCTGAGGCATCCCTTCCTTGGAAGATGACGCCAACAATGTCATCGCCGAGGTGGCCGATGATCTCCTGCGCTTCGCTGTTCACGAGGTAAAGAATAGCAGAAAACTTTCCACTTAAGTTTCCAGCTAGGGCTTTAGCGGAGGTCACCAGTAGGGTCGGCGCATGGCCAAGCTAGCACCGGAGACAACAACGTTAATACACAAGCATGCGCGAGTCACCCCCGGGGCGGTGTTGGAGTTCGGCGATGCCTCGCACGGCACTCAGCTAGACGTGCTCTCGGTTCTCCGAGGCAGGGTTCATGACCAGTCCTCCGCGGTAGAGGTGGCGCTAGGTGCTGCCGCCATCGCGTTTATCAGCGTCTTCCTTACCCCGGTCGCGGTGCCCGACACTGCGCCATACATATCGCGGATCGTGATCGGCATCTTTATCGGTGCGGGCGCTGCCGCCGTCTTGCTTCCCGTCTTCATCGGACCCTACCTGCGAGCATCACGGCAGGCAGTTGCAGCCACATGGCTGGCCGCGTATGAGGACGAGCTGACCCGGCGGTGGATGCAGAAAGGCGTGCGGGCACGACGCTGGCAGCGCGCCCGCTCGAAGTAGGCGCGAGGATCACGCCGCGATGCTAGGCGCCGATGCTCTCGAGATAGTCGATGAGCTCCAAGCCCAGCGGCGCCGCTTTGCGTTCAAGCACCGACCTTCCGGTTTGCATCCGGGATGCATCGAACGCCCCTACGAGCACACGCACCTGCAGCGCCTCGATCGCTGATCGAACGGCGGCCTGCTCTCTCGAGTCGCCATTGCTGACGTGGGCGTCCAAGTACTGCTGGAACGAGACCCCGTTTGCCGCTTCGTAGGTTCCAATGGACCCTGGGGCTACGTCCTAGAGCCAGGCCTTGGGATCGGCGATGATCCTCAGCAACTTCACTTCACGAGAGGAAAGGTCGGTAACGAGCCGCTCCATCCGTTCGCGATCGTCGACGGGAAGCGACGACCAGGAGCCAGAGTGGGCGAGCGCCGCGGCTAGGCTGCTGCGTTTCTCATCATCTGCGGTTTCTTGCGCGGCGCGCGTTAGCCGATGAAGCGCTGACACGAACTCTGGATCGTCAAGCGAGGCAATTCGCTGGACTCCAACTTCAAGCGACGAAAGCCTCGCTGCGACCATGGCCCACCAGTCCTCAAGCCGGCCGTGCGCAGCGGCCTGCGCAATGCCCTGCAGTGCGCCAGCGACCCCGCCTAGGCCAGGGAGGCTGCTGATGATGCCGAGCACCGTTGACTGGGCTACTGTCACGAGCGGACGCTCTTCGGGCATTGGCATCGACATGGCTCACATGCTAGCTCTGGACTCGAGTCGCGGCCTTCCCCGGACCGCCAGCCATAAGTGGGGTGATGTGGACAGAACCGTTAATCGGTAGCCTGACCCCGACCAGCCACCCGAGCCCAGTTAGGACCCCATGCACGTTGCACAGGTCAAGATCGAGAACTTCCGCGGCATCAAGAACGCCACGATCGCGCTCGGACCGACCGCGCTGCTCCTCGGCGACAACAACTCTGGCAAATCCACGGTCCTGGAGGCAATCGAGTTGGCGCTGGGACCCGACCGGCTCTACCGTCGACCTCCGATTGACGAGCACGACTTCTATGCCGGCAGATACCTTGACGACGAAATAGCCGTTGAGGTCACGCTGGCGGGTCTCTCACAGGAGCTGCAGTCGAAGTTCCGTGCCAATCTCGAGTACTGGGACCCAACGGGCAACGCGGTGCTAGAGGTCGTGCCTGCGGGAGATCCGGAATTCTGCATCCGCATCTCGTTCAAGGGGCGCTACGAGCTGGAAGAGGACGATTTCATCGGCGAGACCTGGTTTGCAGTGCCGCTCCGTGACGGCTCCGAGCCCTCACAGCGCTGCACCTCCACGGACAAGCGCGCTTTCGGCTTCCTCCTTCTTCGCGCTTTGCGCACTGGGAATATAGCCATGTCGATGGAGCGGGGATCCCTTCTCGACGTCGTCCTACGTGCATTCGAGGTCGAGGTTCAGATGTGGGAGCAGCTGCTCGAAAAACTCCGCGTCATACCCGTCGCAGGCAAGGAGAACGAGCAGTTCGGCGCCGTGCTCACGAGCCTCGACGGTGCGATGAAGAAGATCGTCGCCTCAGAATGGGCAGATGCTCCGCACTTACGTGTGTCCGAGCTGACCAGAGAGGACCTCCGGCACGCGCTACGCGCCTTTATGGCGACTGGTGCCGAGGGGTACGCGGCCCCTTTCAACCATCAGGGTTCTGGGACGGTGAACTCGCTGGTGATTGCCATGCTGAGTCTTATCGCCGAAAAACGCGACAAGGCGGTGATCTTCGCCATGGAGGAACCTGAGATTTCACTTCCACCCACAGCGCAGAAGCGAATCGTCGACCTCATACGAGACCTCGCGGGCCAATCCATCTTCACGTCCCACTCCCCTTACGTGCTCGAGGAGTTCGAGCCCGAGCAGATCGTGGTCATCTCTCGCGATCACACGAGCGGCGACGTGACGGGCGCGCGCGTCGACCTGCCGCACGAGCTCAAGCACAAGGTCTTTATGCAGGGAATGCGCACACGGTTCTCCGAGGCGCTGCTGGCCAGAAGAATACTCGTCTGCGAAGGCAGGTCGGAGGCAATGGCGTACCCGTACCTGGCCAAGCGAGGTGCTGCAGCGGATCCCTCCGCTTACTCCCGAATGGATACAGATGGGTGGGCGGTCTTCGACGCCGAGGGCGAGACGAACGTCGCCTCGTTCGCGCGGTTCTTCAAGGGCCTGGGCAAGAACGTAGTGACCGTGTTCGACACGCAGCCTGCCGAGCGACTCGCCGAGATCGAGGCGGCGAGCGACCTCGCATTTCAGCAGCCCCACGCTGGTTTCGAGGACCTCCTGGTCGCCGAGATCCCCGAACCCGCCAAGCGGGCGTTCGTCGACTCCCTGCAGGCCACGGGCGACTGGCCGACCCACATTGACACGCCAGCGGACGAGACTGCCGCTGAGCTGGACCGCGCGCTGCTGAGATTGTTGAAGAAGAGCAAGGGCGAGGGTGTTGCCATGCACCTCCTCTCCACGCTCGAATTGAACGACTATCCAGCGACAATGCGGGACGCTCTCGACGGGATCCGCGCGTTCACGCGACCTCCGGCCGATTCGTCCGAGGAGCGAGTTAGCGAAGTCGCACCCGAGGCGGAGGCGGGAGTTGTTGACCCCGAGTGATGACGCAGCCGACCTTAACGAGGCTGCCTATCAGGAAGTGATCCAGAGGTTCATCGCCTGCCCATCGCATGCGGTCGTCACGGGCGGTGCCGGCAGCGGCAAGACGACCGCGGCGCTTCGCAAGGCCGCGGCCTGCATCGAGGACGGTCTCCTTCACCCTCACAGCACCGCACTGTTCCTTAGCTTTGCCAACGCAACCATCGAGCGAGTCGTCGAGCACGCCGGCGCGATGCTCGACCCAACAAGCATCAAGCGCCTCGAGGTCAGCACGTACCACGGCCTCGCCTGGTCGATCCTGCGCAGCCACGGCTATCTACTCGGCGCCCCGCGGGCACTGTCCATCCTTAGCCCCGGCGAGGAGAACGCCTTCCGCGCGCAACTCGGTGACCCTGACGCCGACGTGCATGCAGAGTTCGGTCGGCTTTTCACCGACTTCGGCCAGGTGCCCTTCGACCTGTTTGCGGAGCTCGCAGCAGAGATCCTAATCGCCAACCCCGCGATCGCCCGCGCGTACTCAAGTGCGCACCCCGTAATCTTCCTCGACGAGTTCCAGGACACCTCGGACAGCCAGTGGGCAATGATTCAAGCACTCGGCTCCGCCAGCACACTGGTCGCTCTCGGAGATCCCGATCAGAGGATCTACGACCACCTACCTGGCGCGAGTGACCGCAGGTTTGAGGATTTCCGGGACGCGTACACGCACACAGAGTTCGATCTCTCGGCGTGGAACTGGCGCAGCCCCGAAGGCGCTATCGCGGCTTTCGGACGGGATATTCTTGCCGGCTCGCTCGGTGACAGCTACGGCTCGGTCGATCTAAAGCTAACTGGGTTCGAGCCCCTTTCTGACCTGAAGTGGGCCGTGCTCGGTGGCCTGCGTCGAGTTCGCGATTCAAAGGGGACGGTCGCGATCCTTACGCCTACGAAAGCACTCGCGGCACGGGTCTACGACTACTTCGGGGAGGCGCAGTCGGACCAGCTGCCAAAGCTGGGCATCGACATCAATGCCGATAAGGATGAGGCGTTCGCCGCGGTTGTCCTGACGGCCTCGCTCCTGGAGCTGACCGAACTCAGTGACGCTTCGGTCGCACTGGCCTGCCGCGCGTTCTCGCGCTATCTGCTTACCCGCAGCTCCAAGCTGGCGATCTCCAGCACTGGACTCAGCGCGAAAATGCTCGCGGAGGCAACGCGTTTGGAAAACGGCTCACATGGCCGCGAACTCGTTGCCACCAAACGCCTTCGTATCGCGATCGACGCGCACCTAGACAGAGCACGTTCCGGGCACCCGTTCGCCGACTACCTGACTGCGCTAACCATCGCAACCGAAAGCGAGTTCAAGGAACTCGCCGCCGCGGGCAAGAACGCGCGCACTGTCCAGCTGCTCTCGCGGGGAAGCGAGCTCGAATCGTCACTCGCCGAAATTTGGCGGAAGTCGGGTTCCTACACAGGAAGTACCGAGGCAATGCGCTCTTCCGTTGTCCAGTTCCAACTGATGAGTGCAAAGCAGGGAAGCCGCAATCTGGTAGTCATGAACATCCACCGCGCCAAGGGCAAGGAATTCGATGAGGTGTTCGTCTACGAGGAGCAACACACTCCATTCGTACGACAGGGCACCACCGATCTCACTTCCTCCAGGAAGAACATGAATGTCGCCGTGACCCGAGCGCGGAAGCGGGTGACAGTCCTTACCCCGGCGCGGGCTCCGTCGCGGCTGTTCACCGACTGACCCGCAGCTTTCTGACTGCTTTCGGAATCAGGCGGATGAGCGTCCTTGCCTGGTCCCTGCCGATCTCAATCTCAGCTCGATCAGGAATGTTCTGGAACTTCCGTATCTTCAACGGCCTGTCATTGCCTCCGAATCATCAAGTAGCCCATGTCGACGTGATGCGCCTCAGACAGCAGTAGAACTAACTTGGCCGCTCGTTTAGAGCGCGTTCGCGCGCGCCACTCCCCCGTACCAAACCGCGCTCGGCTTGGGCGTGCGCTCAAACGTGAGGCGATCCCACCCGATCAGCCCGAAGGTCGGCGCGAAGCCCGAGGCCCACTCGTAGTTGTCGAGGGCGGATCAGTGTTGGTATCCCAGCAGGGTGATTCCGTCATCCACTCAGGAATGCAAGTCGGCGAGCGCGTCGCGGGTGTAGTCAATGCGGCGCTGGTCATCCGCAGTCGCGATGCCGTTCTCGGTCACCATGATCGGCGTGTGATCCGACAACGACCGGGCTGCGCGCACCCCGATGGCCGCCGCGCCAAGGAAGTACTCCCAGCCGGTGAGCGTGGTTTCGACAGAAGAGGCGTGCGGGCGGATTCCCTCGGGGCCGACGATGTTGCGGGTGTAGGCCTGCACTCCGATGAAGTCGTCTCCGGCGGCGTTCTCTAGGTACCAGTCTTCGGCGGGGTAGGAGACCTGGTGCAGCATGTCTTGGGCGTCGGGGCCGGAGGGTTCGAAGGCTTGGGTGGCTATGGTCCAGCCGGTTTGCAGACCTGAGACCTGCGTCAGCACATCTCGGCAGGCTCGATGTGCGGCTAAGAGTTGGTCGGCCACGAACAGGTCGGGCTTCGGCAGGCCGTAGGCGACGAGGTTGGCGGGGTTCTCTCCGCCGGCAAGCATGGCCGCGATGTTCGGCTCGTTGATGGTGCAGATGTACCTGACTCCCGAAGAGACGACGGGCAGGGCCAGCTCGGTCTAGCGGGCAAATAATGAAGCGGCATCCGGTGCTCTCCAGAAGCCGTCGAACTCGAACCACCGCGGCACGGTGAAGTGCATCAGGGTGACGATCGGCTCGATGCCGAACTCGAGGCACGTGTCGACGATACGGCGGTAGTGGTCGATCGAGGCGCGCGAAACGAGGCCGCGCTCTGGCTCGATGCGGGCCCACTCGATGCTGAAGCGGTAGCTGTTCAACCCCAGCTCTGACAGCAGGCGGATGTCGTCACGGTAGCGGGGATAGCTGTCAGCCGCGTCGCCGCTGGGCTCCACAATCGTCGTGCCGGGCTCGTTCTCGTGCACCCACCAGTTGCTGTTGACGTTGTTGCCCTCGATCTGGTGGGCTGCGGTGGCGGCTCCCCAGAGAAAGCCATCGGGAAAGGAGAGAGTCATGAAGCCTTCTTCGCTCGCGGGTTCGGAATGCTGTCCAGCAGCCGTTTCGTGTACTCGTCAGACGTATGCTGCAGCACCTGCGCGGTGTCACCCCGCTCGACGACCGCACCCTGGTTGAGCACGAGAATGTTGTCGGTCACGATGCGCGCGCTCAGCAGGTCGTGCGTGATGTAGAGCATCGAGACGCCCCACTGCTCGCGCAGGTCTTCGAGCAGCGCGAGCACGCCCGCACGCAGCGAGACATCGAGTATGGATACCGGCTCGCCGGCGATGATCACCTGCGGGTTGCTGGCAAGGGCGCGCGCAATCACGACGCGCTGGCGCTGGATGCCCGAAAGCTCGTGCGGCAGCTTGGCCGCGAACTCTTCGACCGG
>FTKR01820566.1_pt1 | contig 10654 bp, 7 predicted proteins | sample 1658141 | NCBI WGS metagenome assembly FTKR01 (sample SAMEA3914802, study PRJEB12502) | metagenome | biome: forest; material: soil | place: Canada | collected 2010-06-25 | depth 0.1 m | reverse complement strand
TCGAGGCGGGCGCCGCCGGCGTCCATTTCGAGGACCAACTGGCTTCGGAAAAGAAGTGCGGCCACCTCGGCGGCAAGGTCCTGATTCCGACGCAGGCCCACGAACGCGCCCTGACCTCGGCCCGCCTCGCCGCCGATGTAATGGGCACACCAACCCTGGTCGTTGCTCGTACCGACGCCGAATCCGCGCAACTGATCACCTCGGATGTCGATGAACGCGACCATCCGTTTATCGAGCGCGAAAACCGCACGGTCGAAGGCTTCTTCCGCCTGAAGCCCGGCACCGGCCTCGATCACTGCATCGCCCGCGGCCTGGCCTACGCGAAAGTCGCTGACCTGTTGTGGTGGGAAACTTCGCACCCTGATCTGGAAGACGCGCGCAGGTTCGCCGAGGCCGTCCACAAGGTCCATCCCGGCAAGCTGCTGGCCTATAATTGCTCGCCGTCCTTCAACTGGAAGGCCAGGCTGGATGACGCCACCATCGCCAGATATCAGCGCGAACTCGGCGCCATGGGCTACAAGTTCCAGTTCGTGACCCTGGCCGGCTTCCACTCGCTCAATAACGCCATGTTCGAACTGGCCGACGGCTATCGCGATCGCGGCATGGCGGCCTATTCCGAGCTGCAACAGCGCGAATTCGCCAACGAAGCGGCCGGCTACACCGCCACCCGTCACCAGCGTGAAGTCGGGACCGGTTATTTCGACAAGGTCGCGATGACGATCAGCAATGGACAATCCTCCACCACGGCCATGAAGGCCTCAACCGAGACGGCGCAGTTTGTCGCCGCCGCAGAATAGGAGATAAGACAATGGAAACCAGCAATCGTGACTCGATCATCGCCTACTGCCTGGCGCCCCTAAAGGAAAGCCTGAACCTCGACACCAACAGCGAGGCCGCCCGTGAAACCATGCGCCGCCTGGATCATGCGCTCAAGACCTTCCAGTCCCAGGCCGCCCGTCCGGTCTCCGTCGACTTCTCACGGATGCCGTCGCTGGTGATAAACGAGGCCGCCCACGGTTACGAATAAAAGCTCCAGGGCGCAACGCGCCCTGGCAAGGGCGACCGCCCGCCGCCGCTCATGCGGCGAGCCATGCGGCGTCTGAGCTGAAAAAATGCAGGCAGAAAAACATCATAATGCGCCTGCTTGCGACGCCCTCTCCGTTCCCCCCAGTTCCGGAGAGGGCGTCCCTTTGCAGTCTGCTCTTTTCCAAAGCGCAATTGCATGGCATGTAGGTATCCGGAAACGTACCAGCGCGGGCTTAATGAGCCAAAAATGAGAAAGCCACCTCAGCCTCGCGCAACTGCCCAGGAAAGACAATCGACATGAAGACGCGCACTTTATTGATCGCAAATGTTACCGCTATCATATTGGCTTTGGCCACGCCGGCTCTGGCGAAAACGCCTGCGGCGCCGGCGACCGCTGATGGCGCAGGCGCTTATAAGACCGGCAATTACCACAATCTGTTCGCTGAACGACTGGGCCATAGTCCGGCCGAAACCGCGCAGAGGATCGAACAGACTTTCCAGCAACTGTTTCACGGCGATGGGCAGGAACAGCGCATCTATTTCGAGACTGGCGCCAATGCCAATGGCACCCTCGCCTACGTCACCGACTGGGCCAATAATGATGCCCGCTCGGAAGGCATGAGCTACGGCATGATGATCGCCGTGCAGCTGAATAAGAAGCGCGAATTCGACGCCCTGTGGAACTGGTCGAAAACCTATATGCTGACCACCGATCCGCAGAATCCGTCGCTGGGCTATTTCGCCTGGTCGATGGGCACCGACGGCTCGGCGCGCGCGGTCGGAGCCGCCCCCGACGGCGAGGAATATTACGCCATGGCGCTCTATTTCGCCGCCCACCGCTGGGGCAATGGCCAGGGCATCTACAATTATCAGGCCGAGGCCGACAAGATCCTGAGCGGCATGCGCCACCATCCTACCGTCACCGCCACCACGCCGTTCCGCATCCATCCCAATGATCCGCCCTTCGTCGAGCCGGATATGCCGTGGCCCAGCCCGAATAACCGCACGGCCCAGGCCCAGGCGCTGAAAGACGGCAAGCCCTGGCCGCCCTATCGCCCCGGTCACGCCCCACGTTCGGTGACGGTCGGCCCCATGGTCGATGAAGACCACACCATGATCCGCTTCGTGCCCGAAACCAGCATACCGGGCACCGACGCCTCCTATCACCTGCCCGCCTTCTATGAACTGTGGGCGCGCTGGGGTCCGGTCGAGGATCGCGCCTTCTGGGGCAAGGCGGCCACTGTCAGCCGCGACTTCTTTGAAACCGTCGCCGATGCGAAAACCGGCCTGGCGCCCGACCGCAGCACCTTCGACGGCAAACCGGCCATGGGCTGGGATGGCAAGCCGAGCCAGTTCGCCTATGACAGCTGGCGCACGGCCAGCAACTGGTCGGTTGATTACAGCTGGTGGGGCAAGGATGCGCGGGCGAAAACCCGCAGCGACCATATCCAGACCTTCCTCTATGGCCAGGGCATCGATACCTTTGTTGACCGCTACAGCCTGGACGGCAAGCCGATGTCCGACCGTCATTCCACCGGCATGGTGGCGGCCACCGCCGTCGGCAGCCTGGCGGCGACACCGGGCGCGGTCTCCGACGCCTTCCTGAAAACGCTGTGGGACACGCCGGTGCCGGCCGGCGAGCAGCGCTATTTCGACGGCATGGTCTATCTGATGAGCCTGATGCACCTGAGCGGCGAATTCCGGATTATTGAGCCGGCAGAGCGGAAATAAGAGCATAAAAATAGAAGCGAGAAACCCCACCACCACGCCTTCGGCGCGGTCCCCCTCCCCGACAAGTCGGGGAGGTATAAGACCTAGTTCCTGTACCTCCCCAGTTTTACTGGGGAGGGGGACCGCGAGTGTAACGAGTGGGGGTGGGGCTTCTTTCTAGCCTTCATCCGGATGAAAGGCCGTTTTTGCCTTCGTATCCGCCGTGAAGATATAGACCAGCAATGACACGGCGATACAGGCGGTGACGTACCAGAAGAAGCTCTGTTCCACGCCCGCCTGTTTCAGCCACAGCGCCACATATTCCGCCGAGCCGCCGAAGACCGACACGGCCACCGCGTAAGGCAGAGCCACGCCGAGCGCCCGGACATGTGAGGGAAACAATTCCGCCTTCACCACCGCATTGATCGAGGTGTAGCCACTGACGATGATCAGCGCCGCCATCACCAGTCCGAAGGCGACCCAGAAGCTTTGTACATGGGCCAGCGCCGTCATGATCGGCACGGTGAAGATCACGCCCAGCACACCGAAGCCGATCAACAGCGGACGACGGCCGATCCGGTCGGACAAAGCGCCAAAAAGCGGCTGCGCCAGCATGTAGAGGAACAGGGTCAGCGCCGACAGGCTGGTCGCCTCGGTCTTGCTCCAGCCGGCGGTATTGACCAGGAATTTCTGCATGTAGGTGGTGTAGGTATAGAAGGCGACCGTGCCGCCCATGGTCAGGCCGACCACTTGCAGCGCCTGCCAGGGATGTTCGCGCAACAAGGTCAGCGTGCGGTTGCGGGTGAATTTCCGGCTTTCCTCGAAAGAGGCGGTTTCGCTGATATGGCGGCGGATAAACAAGGCGGCGAGCGCCAGCAGCGCCCCGATCACAAACGGAATCCGCCAGCCCCAGGCTTCCAGCTGCTCATGCGTTAGCAGCCACTTTTGCAACAGGATCAGGACGCCCAGCGCGATCAGTTGCCCCATGATCAGAGTGACATACTGGAAGCTCGACCAGAAGCCGCGATGGGTCTTGCCGGCCATTTCCGACAGATAGGTGGCGCTGGCGCCATATTCCCCGCCGACGCTCAGGCCCTGCAACAGCCGCGCCAGCAACAGCAATGCCGGAGCGGCGATGCCGATGGTGGTGTAGCCGGGCGTAATGGCGATGATCAGCGAACCGGCGCACATCAACAGGATCGAGACGGTCAGTCCGGATTTGCGGCCATAGCGGTCGGCATACCAGCCCAGCAGCCAGCCGCCGATCGGCCGCATGAAGAAACCGACCGCGAAAATGGCCGCCGTATTGAGCAGTTGCGCCGTCGGGCTCGAATTGGGGAAGAAGGCCGGTGAAAAATAGAGGGCGAAGGCCGAATAGGCATACCAGTCGTACCATTCGACCAGATTGCCGATCGATCCGCCGAGGATGGAACCCAGTTTATTGGCCTGTTTCATGCGCCGAAGGTTTCACAGTTCAATTGACGAGGCAAGGCGGTTTGTTTTAAGGATCAGCAACCGTTTCCCGCAAGGTATCAAGTCTCATGAGCGCCACCATTCCTCCCCCCGAAGTCATCTATGTCGACGCCCATAAGGTCGCCTGCAACGGCGGCGGCGGCGCGCTCGGTCATCCGCTGACCTATTACGATCTTGGCGAGGACGGCACGGCCGAATGCGGCTATTGCGACCGCAAGTTCGTCCACCAGAGCCATGCGCACGAATACACCGACCCGGCCCCGCGCCCGGAAGGCGAGCACTAACTTGCGGTTTCTGCACACGATGGTGCGGGTGCATGACCTCGATGCCTCGCTCAAATTCTGGTGCCAGGGCCTCGGCCTGATCGAAACCCGCCGCATGGAATCCGAGAAAGGCCGGTTCACGCTGGTCTATCTGGCGGCCCCGCGCGATGAAGACCATGCGCATGATTTCAATGCGCCCGAACTCGAACTGACCTATAACTGGCCGGACGCCGGTGGTAACGCCGAGACCTATACCGGCGGCCGCAATTTCGGTCATGTCGCCTATGAGGTCGATGACATCTACGCCGCCTGCCAGCACCTGAGCGATCAGGGCGTGGTGATTAACCGCCCGCCGCGCGATGGTCATATGGCGTTTATGCGTTCGCCCGACGGCATTTCGGTGGAATTGCTGCAAAAGAACGACTCGCTCGAACCGGCGGAACCGTGGGTTTCGATGGCCAATACCGGAAGCTGGTAATCAGGCGACCTTCAACGGTTTGATTGTCTGCGTCAGTTCCGCCAGACGCTCCTGCTTGGCCTTGCGCAAATCATAGTCTTTTTGCAGGTTCAGCCAGAAATCCGGACTGGTGCCGAAAAACAGGCCAAAGCGCAGGGCCATTTCTGCCGTGATCGACCGGCGCCCTTCGATAATCGCCTTGATGGCCGCGCGATCGACACCAATAGCCGCCGCCAACGTCCCAGGCTTGACACCGAGGTCATCAAGAAAATCTGCCTTAAGCATTACGCCTGGATGTTCGATTTCGATATATTTCACAATGAAAGCGCCCACCCCAAATTCATATATGTCAAAATAAATTTGACATGCTGAAAAAGATAGTCAAAATGTATTTGAAGGGGTCAAATTGAAATTGACCCCCTCGCATGAAAACCACACACAAGGACTCTAACCATGCACATTGTTATCACTAAGAGAGATTTTAGCAGACTTAAGCCCTCTACACGAGCGGATATTATCGCAACTTTGATCGCGCAAATTTCCACCAATACTACTCCAAATCAAACAGAAGATTACAATTGGGAAAATCGTGTCGATCTGAATCCTGAACAAGTAGCTGAATTCATCGAAGGATGCGCTCCTGAAACTATCGAAGGTTTGAAGATAATAGCGGAAGAAGGACCCGTTATCATTGCTGACATTCTTCAAAAGGCCGGCATAGAAAATTATGGTCATTTCCAAGGCAGAACCACTAAACGGGCACGCACAGTGACAGGTAATAAAGACGCTTATCTATTGGCTTGGGACGATTGGGGGACTGAAGAAAATCAACAATATGGTTGTGGGCATTATGCCGTCACGACAGAAACGCATTGGTCATTGCGCGAATATTTTGATATGAATGATTAAACCATGAACGGGGAGAACCTTACTTCTCCCCGTTGACCGTCGCTTTGATTTGGCATCATAGGCGGATTTGTCCGGTTATAGTTCCGGCACCCCCCTAACCCGCCGCCCGTACCCGAAAACCACACCCTGCCAACAAATGAAACACAGCGTCAGCTATCACGGACTTGTGGATTGCCTTCGTTTCCATAACGGCGTTTTTTGATATAGCCGCCTGAAGAGACGGCCGAGACCGCCGCAGGGTTTGCGACGTCCGCACATAGTATGTTTTGAGGTGCTGACATGACCAGGGCCGCTATTGCCACCGACCACCACTCATCCTTTTTAGATGCCGCGAAAGCCTTTGCCCTGCTGCCAGTGAGTCTGGCGCTCGTCGTCTATCTCGCCTTTCGTGAACGATGGTGACTTAGATTGGCAGCTTTGATTTGGTATAGGGAACATATGGCCGTATGAAAGGCCAACGCCGATTCCCAGCCGAACAGAGTCTCCATGCCAGACAGCAATACCGAAAAACAAAAGCGCCTCGTCCTGATCGATGGCTCCGGCTATATTTTCCGCGCCTATCACGGCCTGCCGCCTTTGACGCGCAAGTCGGACGGCTTGCCGATTGGCGCCGTCAGCGGCTTCTGCAATATGCTGTTCAAGCTGATCAAGGAAAACCGCGGCGATGACGCGCCCTCGCACCTGGCAGTCATTTTCGATGCCGGCTCGAAGACCTTCCGCAACGAGCTTTACGACCAGTACAAGGCCAATCGCCCGCCGGCGCCGGAAGACCTGATCCCGCAGTTTCCGCTGATCCGCGACGCCACCCGTGCCTTTGGTCTGCCCGCCGTCGAAATGGCCAATTTCGAGGCCGACGACCTGATCTGCACCTATACCCACCTGGCGAAAAAGGACGGCTTCAAGGTCACCATCATCTCGTCCGACAAGGACCTGATGCAGCTTGTCGATGACGATGTCAGCCTGATGGATCCGGTGAAGGGCACGCTTGTCGGCCGCGAAGGCGTGATCGAGAAGTTCGGCGTGCCGCCCGAACTGGTGGTCGACGCCCAGGCCCTGATCGGCGACTCAGCCGATAATGTGCCCGGCGCCCCCGGCATCGGCGTCAAGACTGCCGCGCAACTGCTGCTCGAATACGGCAATCTTGATGCCGTGCTGGCCCGCGCTGGCGAAATCAAGCAGGAGAAGCGCCGCCAGACCCTGATCGACTTCAAGGAGCAGATCCTGATGTCGCGCGAACTGGTGACCCTGCGCTGTGACTCTCCCACGCCGGTCGATATCGACACCTTCATCCTGAAGGAGCCCGATCATGACATATTAGCCGCCTTCCTGGCGCTGATGGAGTTCAATTCGCTGGCCAAGCGCATCGGCGGCAATGCCCTGAGCCTGCTGCAAAGCTCCTCGGCGCTCGACAAGCTCCCCACCGCGCCGGTCCTGCGCCCGCTCTATGGCGCGCCGAAGAAAGGCCCGGTCGAGGCCGCCATCCAGCCGGTGCACCGCGAAACCTACGAATGCGTCCAGACCATGGAAGCGCTGGAGAAGTGGATCGCCTGCGCCTATGAAGCCCAGGTCATCGCGGTCGATACCGAGACCGACGACCTGTCAGCCTCGCATTCCGGACTGGTCGGCATTTCACTGGCCGTTGGCGTCAATCAGGCTTGCTATATTCCGCTGGCCCACATCAGCAACGAAGGCTTCGATTTTGGTGATGGAACCGGTATCCAGCAGATCGACTTCAAACAGGCCATCGCCGCGCTGAAGCCGTTATTCGAAGACCCAACCATCCTCAAGGTCGGCCAGAACATCAAGTACGACCTGTCGGTTCTCCATCGTCACGGCATCGATGTCGCCCCCTATGACGACACCATGCTGATCTCCTATGTGCTCGAAGGCGGCCTGCATGGTCACGGCATGGACGAACTCTCAGAACTCCACCTTGGCCATACGCCGATCACCTTCAAGCAAGTGGCTGGCTCCGGCAAATCGGCCAAGTCGTTCAAATATGTCGGCCTGAAAGAGGCCACCGAATACGCCGCCGAAGACGCCGATGTGACGCTTCGCCTGTGGCATATTCTCAAGCCGCGTCTGACCCAGCAATCCCTGCTGACCGTCTACGAAACGCTTGAACGGCAGATGCCCGCCACCCTCTCCGAAATGGAATTGGCCGGCATCCGCATCGATCCGGCCATCCTGCAAAGCCTGTCGCACGATTTCGGCACGCGTATGAACGCCATCGAGCAGGAGGCGCAAGCCCTGGTCGGCCGGCCGTTCAACATGAACAGTCCGCAGCAACTGGGCCAGATCTTCTACGACGAAATGCAGCTCCCCGGCGGCAAGCGCACGGCGTCTGGCCAGTGGGCGACCGACGTCAAGGTGCTGGAGGAACTGGCCGAAAGCGGCCAGCCGTTGGCCAAAATGCTGCTCGATTACCGTCAGATGGCCAAGCTGAAAGGCACCTATACCGATGCCCTCACCGGCTATGCCGATAAGAATACCCAGCGCATCCATACCAGCTTCCACCTCGCCGCTACACCGACCGGACGCCTGTCCTCCAATGAACCCAATCTGCAAAATATCCCGATCCGCACCGGCGAGGGCCGAAAGATTCGTCAGGCTTTCATCGCCAGGCCGGGCCATAAGCTGATCAGCGCCGACTATAGCCAGATCGAGCTGCGCATCCTCGCCCATATCGGCAACATTCCGCAGCTCAAGGCGGCCTTTGCGCGCGGTGACGATATTCACGCCATGACCGCCTCGGAAATGTTCGCGACGCCGATGGAAGAGATGACCTCCGAAATCCGCCGGCGCGCCAAGGCGATCAATTTCGGCATCATCTACGGCATTTCCGCCTTCGGCCTGGCCAATCAGCTCGGCATCGAGCGCGGCGAAGCCGGCCGCTATATCGAGACCTATTTCGACCGCTTCCCCGGCATCAAGGCCTATATGGATGCCACCAAGGCCTTCGTCACCGCCAATGGCTTCGTCACCACCCTGATGGGGCGCAAGATCCATATCCCCGAAATCAACGGCAAGGGGGCGCTGAAATCCTTCGCCGAACGCGCCGCCATCAACGCCCCGATCCAGGGCACCGCCGCCGATGTCATCCGCCGCGCCATGATGCGGATGCCTACCGCCCTCACCGATGCCGGCTTCATCACCAAGATGCTGCTCCAGGTCCATGACGAACTGATCTTCGAGGCGCCGGATGCCGAGGTCGAGGCCGTGATCCCGCTGATCAAACGCATCATGTCCGACGCTACCCTGCCGGCGCTGGAAATGAGCGTACCGCTGGTCGTCGAAGCCCACGCCGCCTTGAACTGGGATGAGGCACATTAATTTTTTTGTCACAAAAGTGTAATACTTCCAGAGGCATCCTTAAAAGAAACGCTTAATCCCTTATTTACCAGACTTGCGTTATCTGGATAGCGTCGAAGCGGGCTGCGTATCAGGGCCAGACCGACCCGTATCAGCAAACGCAGGCTGCCGGGTGCAACGACAGTATGTGTATCGGCCCTGGGGAAACGCTATGCTGAAGAATATGACGATCCGCCTGCGTGTCATTGCGGCCTTTACTATCGTCCTGGCCGCCACTCTTGGCATGGCCTTCTTTTCCGTCCAGCGCCTCGCGCTCGTGAATACCGCCGCCGCCGATATCTCCCAAAACTGGCTGCCCGCCGCCAATTTCCTTGGCGACCTGTCGCAGGATTTTGAGTTGTTCCGCTCACGCCAGGGACAGGCCATCCTGCTGGAAGGCGACGCCCGCACGGCGATGATCGCCAAGATGGAGCAGACGCACGAAAGCCTCGAAGCCGATTACAAGGCCTATAACGCCACGGTGACAACAGCCGAGGAACGTCCACTGGCCGATGCGATCCGTAGCGGCATGGACGCATATTTCGCCGAAGAGGCCGGTTACAAGACGGCCCTTCAGGCCGGTGACACGGCGGGCGCGACGGCCACCTACATGACCACCATGCAACCACTCGTTGATACGCTGCGCACCGCCATCCACGCCGACCGCGCCTACCAGTTGACTCAGGGCGGTGTCGCCGCGGCTCATGGCGTGGCACTCGGCAAAAGCGCTACCTTCATGCTCTATATCGCTTCCGCCCTTACCGCACTGGTCTGCGGCGCCATCGGCCTGACCATGATCCGCACCATTTCCGTGCCAATCACCCGCATGTCGGGCGTCATGCAGAAACTGGCCGACGGCAATACGCAGATCACCATCCCCAATACCGGCGAGCGCAATGAAATCGGCGACATGGCGATGACCGTCGAGGTCTTCCGCGACAATATGATCCGCAACCTGGCGCTCGAAGAAGAGACCCGCCAGGCGCGCGAAGATGCTGAAGTCCAGCGCAAGAAGACCATGTACGACCTTGCCGACCGGTTCGAAGACGCCGTCGGCGGCATTGTCGAGATGGTCTCCTCCGCCGCCACTGAAATGCAGGCCACAGCCTCGCAACTGACCTCATCGGCGCAGGAATCCGCCGCCCAGGCCACCTCCGTTTCCGCGGCCGCCGAAGAAGCCGGCACCAATGTCACCTCCGTCGCCGGTTCGGCCGAGGAACTGGGCGCCTCGGTGCAGGAAATCGGCCGTCAGGTCGAGCACTCATCACAAAAAGCGCGTGAGGCCGTCCGCGAGGCCGATTCCACCGCCGCCATCGTCCAGGAACTGTCCGAAGCCGCCGATCGCATCAACGGCATCGTCGACATGATCACCGGCATCGCCTCGCAGACCAACCTGCTGGCGCTCAACGCAACCATCGAATCGGCGCGTGCCGGTGAGGCCGGTCGCGGTTTTGCCGTCGTCGCC
>FTKR01151230.1_pt1 | contig 10664 bp, 14 predicted proteins | sample 1658141 | NCBI WGS metagenome assembly FTKR01 (sample SAMEA3914802, study PRJEB12502) | metagenome | biome: forest; material: soil | place: Canada | collected 2010-06-25 | depth 0.1 m | reverse complement strand
GGGGTGAGTGCTGCCGCCATCTCGGGGGCCGTTCGCTACCTGCAGACGGTTGGCATCATCCGCCGTATTGCCGCATCCGGTAGCAGGCGGGACCGCTACGAACTGCCGGAAGACGCCTGGTACGCGGTGCTCACCAGCAAGAGCCCGCTCTACAGTGCGCTCGCGAGCCTGGCCGAATCGGCGACGAAGGCGATCGACCAGCCGACGTCAGCCGCCTCCGAGCGACTGGACGAGATGGCGCAGTTCTACCGCTTCTTCGACGCCCGGCTTCCCGCGCTCATGGAGGAGTGGGAAGCGAGCCGGGGCCGTCGGTGAAGCGCACGCTTCGCTCGGCCATCGGGCTGAGCTCACTGACAATCGAGGACGGGACTCTCACTCATCGCGTACTCGTGCGCGCCACGACGGTCGAACTGGCCCCGCGATCCCTGCTGGTGTTCTACAAGCACGAGAGCTACCCACGGCGTCCCGACGAGTGGGTGTTCTTTGATGCACAGCACCACCCGGTCTTCCGCCTCGTCGGCCGGTTCTGGCGGGTGGGCGACCTCGCGGACCTGCTTGCCGGATCCGAGACCACCGTCGTCGACCCCTCGACCCTGCTCGTGCACTACGCGGCCGAGGCGATGACGACCGAGCAGCTCGGGGCGATGACCGACGATCAGGCTGCCGCAGCGATGCAGCCGATCCATCCGAACCTGCCGCCGTACCCTCCGGCCACACCGCCACGGCTGGTGGCGTTCGTACAGGAACGCCCGTTCACCTTCACCGGAATCGTGCTGCTGATCTGCTTCGCGCTGATGTCCGCCGCTATCGGTATCGGGGTGCTGGTTACTCGCTGAGGTCGCGCTTACGCCACTTGATGCCGGCGTTGATGAATCCGTCGAGATCGCCATCGAACACGTTGGACGGATTGTTCACCTCGTACTCGGTGCGAAGGTCTTTCACCATCTGGTACGGCGCGAGCACATAGCTGCGCATCTGGTCGCCCCAGCTCGCCGTGATGTTGCCGGCGAACTCCTTCTTCTGCGCGGCTTCCTGCTCGCGCTGCAGCAGCAGCAGTCGTGACTGCAACACGCGCAAAGCGGCAGCACGGTTCTGAATCTGGCTCTTCTCGTTCTGGCAGCTCACAACAATGCCGGTGGGCAGGTGCGTGATGCGCACGGCCGAGTCCGTCGTGTTGACCGACTGGCCGCCGGGACCGCTGGAGCGGAAGACATCGACGCGGATGTCGGACTCCGGCACGTCGATAACATCCGTCTGCTCGATAAGCGGTACAACTTCGACCGCGGCGAAGGACGTCTGGCGCTTGCCAGCCGAGTTGAACGGGCTCATCCGCACGAGACGGTGAGTGCCTGCCTCGACGCTGAGAGTGCCGAAGGCGTACGGCGCATCGATCTCGAAGGTCGCCGACTTGATGCCGGCTTCTTCTGCGTAGCTCGTGTCGAGCACGGTCGCCGTGTACTTGTGCTGCTCTGCCCAGCGGAGGTACATGCGCAGGAGCATCTCGGCGAAGTCAGCAGCGTCCACACCGCCCGCGCCCGCGCGGATGGTCACGACGGCCGGGCGAGGGTCGAACTCGCCGTTGAGGAGCGTCTGCACCTCGAGATCGCCGAGCACCTTCACCACGGATGCGAGCTCGGCGTGCACGTCTGCGGCGGCAGCCTCATCCGACTCCTCGTTCGCCAGCTCGACCATGATTTCGAGGTCATCGAGGCGGCTTTCGATGGAGTTGATCTTGGCAAGCTCGCCCTGCTTGTGGCTGAGTTCGGAGGTGATGCGCTGGGCCTTCTCGGTGTCATCCCACAGGTCGGGAACGCCCGCCTGCTCGCTGAGGTCGGCGATCTCCGCCGTCAGCTTCTCCACACCGACGACCGAACGGATGTCGGCGAAGGTGGAACGAAGGCCAGCTATCTGTTCCGCAATGTCCAGCTCGATCATGTCGACCCAATCTTAGCGGCGCTGCTGTGGATCGGCCGGGCCGCAATAACGTAGCCGAACCCCCCATACCGCTCTCCCGCCATTGCCAGCACACTCGGGACGTGACCACTTCCGAACCCGAGCCGAGTCTCGCTCCAACGCGAGTGCCGCGTGGCCTTCTCATCGGCATCATCGCGGGCGGCGCGCTGCTGCTCGGCATCATCGTCGCGCTGGTCGTAGTCTTCGTGATTCCTCGGGGGTCGGCGCCAGCGGAGCGCACACAGGCGCTTCCGACGCCGAAGCCGAGCATCTCCGTCGCGACCCCGAGCCCGACGCCAACTGTCGCACCAGCTGCTCCGGTGGAGCCGGCTCCTGCCGCTCCCGCGCCGGCAAAGCCCAAGCCCGCTCCGGCGCCGGCTCCCGCTCCGGTGGTCGGCATCACCAGCTTCACGGTCACACCCAATGACGGCAAGACCATCCCGGCCTCCTGCGCTGGTGTCGGCAAGGTGCCCGTCACCCTGACCTGGACCAGCTCCGGGCTCCTGCCGGAGCTCGAGCTGCAGCAGTGGGGAAGCTACTCCTCCTTCTATCCGGACTGGCAGGGGCTGCCGTCGAACGGGTCCGCGCAGGCGAGTTTCCCCTGCACCCAGGTCGACTGGGAACTGCTCGCCAGCGACGGCACCACCCGGTACACGGCCAAGCTCATCCTCAAATACGACGGCACGTCGAGTTGGGCGTACGTCAACTAGAGCAGGCGTAGCCTTGGAGGGATGAGTACGACCGAGGGGTTCAGCTTTCGGTCCATCGCCCTACCCGCAATCCTTCCCACCCTGCTGTTCTCCATCGGCGAGGGATCGATCCTGCCGATCATCCCCGTCGTCGCGGACAACCTCGGCGCCTCCCTCGCGATCGCCGGCCTCATCGCGTCGATGATCATGGTGGGTGAGCTGATCGGCGACATCCCCAGCGGTTGGGTGGTCTCCCGCATCGGCGAGCGCAGCGCGATGATCTACGCGTCGCTGCTCTCGATCGTCGGGCTGGGCGCCGCGATTCTCGCGCCGAACCCGTGGGTGCTCGGCGGCGCGATGCTGCTTGTCGGTCTCTCGACCGCCGTCTTCGCCCTCGCCCGGCACGCCTTCATGACGAGCTTCGTGCCCCGCGCGTATCGGGCGCGGGCGCTCTCGACGCTGGGCGGCACGTTCCGCGCCGGCTTCTTCGTCGGCCCCTTCATCAGCGCCGCGGTGATCCACCTCACCGGCGACACCCAGGCCGTCTTCTGGATCTTCATCGTGGGCTGCGCCGGCGCCGCGGTGCTGCTGCTCGTGCTGCGCGACCCCGCCGAGAAGCTTGCGGCGAGGAGGGGCGAGGTCACCGAGGGCAAGGAGCTCGTGGCCGAGGAGGCGCACGGCCTGTTCCGCACGATCTGGAACAGCCGCGCCGTGCTCTCGCGATTGGGACTCGGCGCAGCACTTGTCGGGGCTTTGCGGGCCAGCCGGCAGGTCATCCTTCCGCTCTGGGCCGTCAGCCTCGGCATCGCCGACACGCAGACCGCGATCATCATCGGCATCGCCGGGGCGATCGACTTCGCCCTGTTCTACGCGAGTGGGCAGATCATGGACCGCTTCGGCCGGCTGTGGAGCGCGGTGCCATCGATGCTCGGTCTCGCTGCGGGACACCTCGCACTCGCGTTCACCCATGACGTGCACAACGCGGTCGGCTGGTTCATCGCGGCAGCGATGTTCATGTCGGTGGCGAACGGCATCGGCAGCGGCATCCTCATGACCCTCGGTGCCGACCTCGCCGACCAGCGGAATCCCGCGCCCTTCCTCGGTGCCTGGCGATTCACCGGGGATGCTGGCAACGCGGCAGCACCCCTCGCCATCTCCGCGATCACGGCTGCAATCTCGCTGGCCGTCGCGGCGGGCGCGATGGGCGTGCTCGGCCTCATCGGGGCGGGCATCCTGCTCAGGTATGTGCCGCGGTTCTCACCCAAGGTGCCGCACAGAGCAGATCGAGAAAGCCCCTAAAACGACAACTGGGGTCCCCGCACGCGGGAACCCCAGAGGTGCGGTATCGGGCGAGCTAGTAGTAGCAACGCCACGACAGAGCAGACGTGCTCGTGTGATTCGCCCACGCTCCGGAGAAATACTGCCAGCTGCAGGCGTTGTTGAGGTTGATCGAATAGGTCGATGCGCCGCGGACGCAGACCCAACCGTCCCATCGGTTGTTGAGATTCACTGCCTGGGTGATATCACCGTAAACATGCTTGCACCACGCCGATATGTCGATTCCGCCGAGATCGGTGGTGGCGCTGGCTGGAGCGGCAAACCCGACTACTCCGCCTATGGCGAGTCCTGCAGCGATTGCCGCAGCAGAAATTCTGTTCCTGGTGTTCATGTCTCCTCCTTGCTTCGATGACGCACAGTGGGTGGACAAGCGGTAGTGCTGCCTAAAACGTAGTACGACCTGTCTACCCTCACAAGCATCAGGAATGCATGCTGGTCCCCTATCGTTTTGCCATGCTCCGTTCTGCCGGCCCCGAGATCCGCACCGAGTCCGTCACCGATGTGCCGTGGGCCGACGTCGAGAAAGTCTTCGGCACTCGTGGCGACCCGAGCACCTGCTGGTGTCAGTTCTTCAAGGCGTCCAGCCAGGAGTGGAAGGCCCTCACCGCGACCGAGTTCAGCGTCGCTCTCGAGCGGCAGGTGACGGTGCAACCCGGCCCGGGCATCCTCGCGTACATCGATGACGAGCCCGTCGGATGGTGCGGTGTCGAACGTCGCGTGCACTACCCGCGCATCCTCAGTTCGAGGATTGTGGCAGAGGGCAGCATCGAGGATGCCGCCGACGAGTCCGTCTGGTCTGTCACCTGCTTCGTCGTGCGGGTCGGCTACCGCCGCGCCGGAGTGAGCACGAAACTGGCCAGCGCTGCCGTCGAGCACGCGCAGCGCGGCGGTGCGCGTGTCATCGAGGGCTACCCGGTCGACCCGGCGGGACGCAAGGTCAGCTCAGCCGACCTGTACCACGGCGCGCTCTCGGTGTTCGAGTCGGCTGGGTTCTCCGTCGTAGCGCGTCCGACCGAGGGTCGGGCGCTCGTGAGGCTCGAACTGTAATTCCCCATCCCCCAGTCGGGGGATGACGGTTGGCGGGGCCGCCGCCCTAGGGTGACACCATGAGCACGAGTCAGCGCGAACAGTTGCAGCGGGTCATCCCAGCGATTGCTGCGCTTCTCCCCGAGCTCGACCCGCGGGTTATCGAGCCGGCGGAAGACAAGCAGAAGGAGCTCGGCATCGCCGAGGAGACCCTCCTGCTGCGCGTTGGTGCACACCGTGTGATCTCGGTCTCTGCGGCGGAGACTGGCGGCTGGTCGATCAAGGAGTTCGACGCGAAGACCGGGGACCTCGTTCCGATGTGGGAGGAGACCGGCGACTTTCCCGACGACGTGCTCGGACCGGTTCTCGTTGGTTTCGCCGTCCGCAGCCTCGAGCAGCAGCTCGCTGCGACGGGCGACGATGCGGTGCATGTCGACCTGCGAGCAGACGTGTCCGGCGTACTAGCCGAACTGCGTCACCGCTAGTCGTCAGTCGAAGACGGATCGCGCAACGGCCGTCACCTCGATCGGGAATCCCTCGGGCACGAGCAGGGACACGATCGGCGGCCGCCAGTAGGCGGAGAGCGTGACGGTCGCGCTGCGCCCGTCCACGGTTTCGGCGCGGTCGAGGGACAGCGATTCGAAGCTAGCCGTCGGTGCGTTGGCGAGGTAGCCGGTGACGGCCGTGGCGACATCCGGCGATTCGAGGATCGGACGCGGGCCGTCGGGGGTGAGCTGCACTCGGTCGAGGTCGAAGGCTTCCGCACCGACCAGTGCCGCGCCGTCGGCGAGGGTGAACAGACGTTTGCGTTCGAGGTAGAGCGAGCTTGCCGCGACGACGAGCAGGATCAGCACGAGCGAGAGGAACGCATAGAAGGCGATGAGCGGGAGGGTGGAGCCGTCGTCCTCGCGAACGAGGCGCTTCACCGCGAGCTCCAGAATCGCGAGACCTGCTGGGTCGCCGTCGCGCTCAGCGGGATGGCCAGCGGCTCGTCGACACTGAGGATAGGCGGTACGAGTGGCAACGGCACCGATGTTGTGACTGTGATCGTGACGAAGCCCTCGCGGGTGAGGCAGGCGGCTGGGTTCGGTGCGCAGCTGACCGAGACGACGACATCATCCGTATCGAGTCCGTAGTCCGCGAGAGCGAACTCGATGGCCCGTTCTGCCGCCGCGTCCGCTGCCGCAGTGTTCGGCGACTGAACGTAGACACGAGCTGCTTGGCGCGACGCCCCTTCGACTGCGAAAGCACCCGCCTGTACCACGGACATCACCACCACGAGGTAGACCATCGGCAGAAGCAGCAGCACCCCAGCGGTGATGAACTCGAGCGAGGCAGAGCCGGTGTCGTCAGTCGAGCGTTTCCACCGCCGCATGACCGTCCACCTCCAAACCGTCATCGAGGCCGATGAGACCGATGAGTGGCAGTGGCGCGTGTACAGAGACGATGGCGGCGGGATGCCCGAGGTAGCTCCCATAGCTCGCCGTCACGTCACCGGCGTAGCCAGGTCCCAACGCCGTGGTGATGAGGTCGCGCGTGCGAGCTATCCCGTCACCGAGATCGTTGTCGGCGAGAGCGCCAAACCGAGCGCCCTCTGACGCAGCATCGAGAACGGTGTTGCGCACGTGGAGCGCGAGGCCGAGTTGCAGAACCGACAGGATCAACACGGTGAGAAGCGCGCTCACCATGACGAACTCCGCTGCGGCGGAGCCCTCGTCACGAAACAGCGCGCGCACGGTCAGAAGCCGATCACGCGATCGATCGCCTGCTGGAACACGTCACTGAGTGCCGGTCCGGCCACGGCCCAGATAACGATCACGAGACCTGCGGTCATGAGGGTTATGAGAACCCAGCCGGGCACGTCGCCACGTTCGTCGCGAATCAGGCGGTTGATCATTGTTCTTTCTCTCTGGGCCATAAATGCTTCTTTCTGGGCTAGAGCCCCATCTGGAGGACGAGCAGTCCTGGAAAAATCGCGAACGCGACCGTCAAAGGCAAGATCAGGAACACGAGCGGCACGAGCATCGCGACCTCTTTGCGTCCGGCCGACTCGAGCAGTTCCCGCTTGGCCTGGTCGCGGGAGTCCTGTGCCTGCGCACGCAGCACCTCGGCGAGCGGCGTGCCCCGCTCGAGTGCGGAGGTAAGTTGCTCGACAAAACGAGTGAACGGGGCGAGGTCGAGAGCCGCTGCCGTACTCACGATCGCGTCGCCGAAGGGCACCCCGGAATTCGACTCGGCCACAACGTTCGCCAGCTCGTGGGCGAGCTCGCCGCGGCTGATCCGCGAGATGCGGCGCACCGCATCGAGTATCCCCTCCCCCGCAGAGAGGCTCAGCGTGAGGAACTCCAGCACCGTCGGCAGTTCACTCGCCATGCGCGCGAGCCGCTGTTTCGCCTGCCGCTGCAGCAGGTAGTCCCGACCGAGATAGCCCCCAACGGTGAACAGGATGACCACCGCCGCCTGCAGCAGCACCGGCACGTTCTGCGCCCGGCCAGCTGCTATCGCGATGAGCACACCCCCGACCGCGCCGATCGCGCCGAACACGAGCTGCCGCGACCGGAACTCCGTCAGCGTCAGGCGGAGTCCTGCTTGGCGGAGTCGTCGCTCCGTCAGCTCTGCGCCGCCAAGCACCGTGTCGAGCAGCCGGGCTGCTGCGATGAACGGGGGCGAGAACACGACGCCGAGCACCGGCAAGGGGTCGCTCGCGACCCGGGTGACGAGTTGTCGTGCCTGAGGGGAGACATCCTGGACGTAGGGAGCAACGCGACTCACCAGTCGGGGCTTGCGGAGGCTGGGCACGAGGCTGACGAGCGACCAGAGTCCGAGGCCGAGCGTGAGGCCGCAAGCGATCGCCCAGGCCAGTGATGGACTCACTGGAACCACCGCCGCTCCTCGGGCAGCCGCCCGATGGCGAGCATGACGCGGTAGGCGACCACGGAGACGACGAGTCCGCCGATGATGAGTGCTGCCCCCGCGGCCGTGTTGTAGGCGATCGCAGCTTCGGGTCGAGTGGCGAGCAGGAGGAGCACTACCCACGGCGCCGCGACTCCGAGTCGGGCCGCGTTGACCACCCACGACTGCCGCGCCTCGACTTCGGAGCGGATGGCGGCCTCCTGCCGCAGGTAGGCGGCCAGGTTGCGCAGCACGGTGGTCAGTTCGCTACCGCCAACTTCACGCGACATACGCAAGGTCTCAAGAATGCGGTCGGCCGTCGGATCGGCGAGTCGGTCCTTGAGCTCCGCCACGCAGAGTGCGAAGTTGCCGGTTGCCCGATAGTCGCGGTCGAATACCTCGAACGGCTCGCGGGTCTGCACCGGACCGGTGGTCGCCAGGTTGGCGATGCTGTCCGGCAGCGACTGCCCTGATCGCACCGACGAGACAAGCTGGTCGACGACATCGGGCCACAGCATTCGGGCGGCACGACGGCGACCGCGAGCGCGCACCGCGATGAGCACGGACGGCAGCACCAGCGCGACTACTCCTGCGGCGAGCGCGAGAGGTGAGACCGGCACAAGCGCGAAGACCACCGCTCCGATGGCAACGCCGAGAATGACCGAGACGAGGATGACCGTGCCCACCCGAACTCGACCGAGGCCGGCCTGCGAGAGGGTCGCCGCGATCGCGTTCCCAACTCGTCCGCCGGAGGCCTCTCGCGGCTCATTGGTCGCCGGCCAGAGCAGGGGCGCCGCAATCAGCAGTACCCCGATTCCGAGCAGCAGCCCGAGCACGAGGCTCATGCCGTGGCTCCGCCGAAGACACTGCCGAGCAGGGCGGCCGGGTCGAAGCCGGCCCGCAGGTATTTCGCCGGTCGGCCGTGCTGCTCCCCTGTCGCCTCCAGTCCGCCCTTCCGCACGGTGAACAGTGTTGTGGTCTCGATGGTGGAGCCCGCGACCTGACCGGTGGGCGTGACGATCTCCACGACGCGGCGCTTGCCGTTGCGCTGCAGTTCGCAGTGCACGACCACATCAATACTCGAGGCGACGGTGGGCACGACGAAGGACGAGTCGATGTTGCGCCCAGCGAGAAGCGGCAGTGTTGATAGCTTCACCAGTGCATCGCGGGCGTTGTTCGCGTGGATGGACGACATACCGGGCAGGCCGGAGTTCAACGCGATGAGCAGGTCGAGGGACTCCGCTTCGCGCACCTCGCCGACGACGAGCCGGTCGGGGCGCATGCGCAGTGCCTCTTTGATGAGCCGCCGTAGCGAGATCTCACCAACGCCCTCCAGGCTCGGCTGCCGGCATTGCATCGCGACATGATCGGGGGCCGCGAGATCGAGCTCGAACGTCTCCTCAACGGTGACTACTCGCTCGGCCGGCCGGGCCACCGACAGCAGGGCACCGAGCATCGTCGTCTTGCCGCTCTGGGTTGCCCCCGAGACGAGAATGTTTGCGCCGGCCAGCACGCTCATGCGCAGGAACTCCGCCCCGTGCTGGCTGAGCGAGCCGAGTTCGACGAGGGTGTCGAGGTCGCGAATGCGGCGGGTGAACTTTCGAACGTTCACTGCCCAGTGGCGCTGGGTGACATCCGGGATCACGACGTGAAGCCGCGATCCGTCGGGCAGGGATGCGTCCACGAAGGGCGAACTCAGATCCACCCGCCTGCCGGAGGACTGCAACATGCGCTCGACCAGATCGCGCACCTCGTTGTCGGCGAGCCTCAGCGGCGTCAGCTCCGGCACCCCGTTGCGCGCGACGAAGACGCGGTCGGGGGCGTTGATCCAGATCTCCTCGATACTCTCGTCGTCGAGATACGGCTGGATGGCGCCAAAGCCGGTGAGGCTGGCCACGATCTGCCTGGTGGCGCTGGCTTCATCCGCGAGCAGTGGGAGCACGCCGCCGAGGGCCTTCTCGCTGTAGCGCCGCACCTCATCGCGCACGTAGCGGTTGACCAGGTCGCGGTCACTGCCGAGGTCGACTCCGTCGCGACGCACGCGCTCGCGCACCTGTTCGGTGATCATCGACACGGCCTGCGACATGCAGACAGAGTGTCCAATGGGCTCGGGACCGGGGCTGAGTTTTCCACAGCGAGCGCAGTGGCGGGCACCGGGGGCGAAGCCGGTGCCCGCTTTTCACTGGGGGCGTTACCTGTATTCAGTTATCGCCAGATGGGTCTGTGGAACTAGTTGAGCTTGCTGAACTTGCGTCCAAGAAGCAGGGTGCCAGCGGCGATGAGGCCACCGACGATTCCGGCAACGCCAATGGTGGCGAAGTCGAAACCGGCGTTGGTCGGCGTGACGGCGGAGGTAAGACCGGCGGTGTCCGTGGTGAGGCACGGGTTCACATCGGTGTTGCCACCGCCGTTGCCCGTTCCGTCACCGGGAACCGTCGGAGTTCCGTCGCCATCAACCGGCAGCGGCAGGGTCGGAAGCACCGGCGTGGTCGGCTCCTCCGGCGTGGTCGATCCGTCGCAGTCGCGGGTGAAATCGCTCAGCACCGTGATCGAGGTGCACTGCAGCGAGATCGGTGCGGTGACGTCGCTGTCGATCAGCCCACCGCTGACGGCGGAGGTGTCGATACCGAGATCGGGCACGATCACGATGCCGCCGTCATCTCCGAGGATGGAGACCCAGGCGTCGGAGAGGTCGACCGGCACGTCCAGATCAGCCGACTGTCCGGCAACATCGCCGATCCCGTCGGTTCCGCCGGTGACGTCGGC
>FTKR01820546.1_pt1 | contig 10742 bp, 14 predicted proteins | sample 1658141 | NCBI WGS metagenome assembly FTKR01 (sample SAMEA3914802, study PRJEB12502) | metagenome | biome: forest; material: soil | place: Canada | collected 2010-06-25 | depth 0.1 m | reverse complement strand
TCACAAAACACCTACCGCGAAATCTCCTCCTGCTCGAACTGCGGAGATTTCCAGGCCCGCCGCATGGATGCACGCACCCGCAAGGCCGGCGAAAAGGGCACCCGCTTTGTCCATACGCTCAACGGCTCCGGCCTGGCGGTCGGCCGTACCCTGGTCGCTATCATGGAAAACTATCAGGACGAGGGCGGCCGCATCGCCGTCCCCGCCGTGCTTCAGCCCTATATGGGCGGCCTGACGCATATCGGCTGATGGAACAGTTTGAGATCAAGGACGATAGTGGGACCTCATTGGTTTTCCATGATCCGCAATTTGGTGAGGACGGTTTCTTTGAATCCTATCATGTTCGTCTCGAAAATGATGTCCTAAAGGCGGATATTGAAATCGATGGACGCCGCTATATGAATTTAAACACTGGCGAAGAAGAATTCTTTGCCAAGCTGGCTAAGGAATGGCGAGGTTGGCTCGGACAAAAAACGTTTGAAACCCTTGAACATGATTTGCAATTGATCGCCGTCTCGGACCATACGGGCCATGTTAAAATACAGGTTCGCCTGACTAAGTTCTGGCCAAACGAGACGATCGTCAGCACTAGCTTAACGGTTTATGCGGGTCAGTTAGACGACATTGCCAGAGACGCTCGCAAGTTTTTTACGCGAAGGGCGTCACCCTCGCTCTGAACGGTGTTGCACCACTAACTCAAATCGCCGTACAAACACCCTATGCGTATCCTGTTGACCAATGATGACGGTATCGATGCCTTCGGGCTGAAGGTGCTTTATGATATCGCCTCGGCGCTCAGCGATGACGTCTGGGTGTGCGCGCCGATGCTGGAGCAATCCGGCAAGGGCCGGGGCGTGTCGCTGCACGATCCGGTGCGCGTCCGTCGCCTGGGCGAGCGCCGTTTCGCCGCCGGTGGCACCCCGACAGATTGCGTGCAGATCGCTGTCAGCGACCTGATGGACTCACCGCCCGATTTGCTGCTTTCCGGTGTCAATCGCGGTTTCAACCTGGCGCAGGACGTGACGCTTTCGGGCACGGTGGCCGGGGCGCTGCAAGGCATGTCGCTCGGTATTCCCTCCATCGCCCTGTCGCAATGCCTCGATTTTGACCTCGATATCGAAGCCCAGTGGCAGGCGGCGCAGGTGTATGGCGCGCCGGTGGTCAGCAACCTGATCAACCAGGGCTGGCCCGCTGACGTTATCATGAACATCAATTTCCCCGATTGCGGCGCCGATGAGGTGACGGGCGTCGAGGTCACGCGCCAGGGCATCCGCAACCTGCACGAAATGCATGCCGTCCGGCGCACCGATCCGCGTGGCCGCGACTATTACTGGATCGATTTCCACGCCTTCGAGCAATCATTGATCGATGGCACCGATCTCAAGGCCGTGGCGGAAAATCGCATCTCGGTGACGCCGCTGCACCTCGATCTGACGCACAATGAAACCCTGCATCGCCTGAAGAAAACGCTCGGCGGCGTGGCGCCTAAAAAGGTGGAAGCGGCACAATGAGTGAAGAGCCTACACGTCTGCAACGCCTGCTCCATACCCTGAAAGAACAGGGCATTGACGACAAGAAGCTGCTGCACGCCATGGAATATACGCCGCGCGACCTGTTCGTGCCCGAGCTGTTTCTTGATCGCTCGTGGGAAGACTCGGCCATTCCGATCAACTGTGGACAGACGATTTCGCAGCCCTATATCGTGGCCCTGATGACCCAGGCGCTGAAGATCGAGGGCCGTCATCGCGTGTTAGAGATCGGCACCGGCAGCGGTTATCAGACCGCCGTATTGAGCCGGCTGGCGCGTTATGTCTATACCATTGAGCGCTATCGCTCGCTGATGGTCGAGGCGGAAATCCGCCACAAGCGGCTTATGCTGGAAAATATCATATATCGTTTTGGCGACGGCTGGGAAGGCTGGCCGGAACAGGCGCCCTTCGACCGCATCCTCGTCACTGCTGCGTTGCCTGAGGCACCGACCCACCTGCTGGCGCAACTGAAGCCGAAGGGCATTATGGTCGGTCCGCAGGGGCGCGGCTCGACCCAACGCCTGCTGCGCTATACCCGCACGAGCGACGGCTATGAGACGGAGGATCTCGGCGAGGTACGTTTCGTGCCGTTGATCGCCGGCGTGGCCAAAGAGACTTGAAAAGCAGGCCTAGAAGCGCAGCCCAAACGCCCGGCGGGTCTGTTCAAAACCAACCAGGGAGAATCCTGAGACGGTCAGGATAATGACGAGCGGCCAGATCGATTGACCCAGCGAGGTCAGGACCGGCGTGACATGGGGCATGATCACGAACAGAAGCGCGGCGAGGGTGGTCATGCCGGCCGCCAGCCAGGCCAGGCCTTCGATCAGGCGGCGCTGCTCGACCCGTTTCATGACGGCGATGATAAAGCCCAGATCGCGCGCCGACGGGGCGGGCGGTTCGGCTTCCATCAACATTGCTTTTAAAGGATCAGGTTTCATCTGTTACACCCAGAAGAGCGTTCAGCTTGGCCCTTCCCTTGAGAATATGGGACTTAATCGTGCCGAGTGGAAGACCTAAAATCTCGGCGGCCTCGGCATAGCTGTAATCGGCAGCGACGCAGAGCGACACGGCGGCGCGTTGATCGATCGGCAGGCTGGCCAGCGCCGTCTGGACGGTAAGCTTCGCATCAACCGTTGATGCGCGTGACTGTTCCTGCAAGCCGAACCACTCGGTTTCGCGGGCGCCCGTGCGGCTGAAACGGCGGCGGTCGTTCAGGGCCTTGCGATAGGCGATGCCGCAAACGAAGGTGCGAAAGGACACGCCGTCGCGTAGCTTGTGCAGGCTGGCCCAGGCAGTGACAAAGGCCTCCTGCGCCAGATCGTCAGCATCGTCGGGCAAAGAACACAGACGGCGCACGAACGCGCGCACCGCCTGTTGGTGGTCATTGACCAGCCGTGAAAAAGCCTCGTCCGAACCCTGGCGCGCACGCTGGATCAGGTCTGACTGTTGAGGAAGGGCGGTCGGCATTCGTGGCTATTGGTTATTTCTTCAAGTCGTCATCAAGCCTGTCGTCGGGGTAACGCGTCGCGGACAGGCTGCGGATGACGGCGACGATCAGCATGAAGACTGCAGCGACGCCGAAACCGGTGGCGAGCGCAATAAAGGTGCTGCCGCCTTCGCCGTAATAACCGAAATAGCCGAAGCCGGCGGCGAGGGCGCCGAAGGTGATGACAGCGCCCCACGGACCGCCACCATGGCGATAACGGCGGCGGTGGCGATAGTAGCCGCGATCATAGCCACGGTCCTCATCCGAACGCAGGGCGTCGAGCAGGGCGGCAGGCGGTTCCTTGCCCTGGTCGGCATAGGCCTTGATCAGTTTGAGCGTTTCGCTGCGGTGGCGGAAGTGGCCCAGCATCCCGACAAGGCCCATGCCCATGCCGAAGAGCGGGAAGATCAGCCACCAGTAGCTATTGAAAAGTTGACTTGCGGTCATTGCATATCTCCTTGATCAGCGCTTCAACAGCGTCAGCAGTTCGGCGGGCGGTTCCTTGCCCTGATCGGTGTAGCTGCGGATCAGCGACAGGATACGGCGACTCTCTTCGTCCCTCAGTATCGTGCGGATAAGGCTGAACAGGCCGAAGCCCAGCGGGAACAGCAGCCACCAGTATTGATTGAAAAGCGTTACGAACATCTTGAGTCTCTCCGTGAGGCATCTGGCCATCTGAGACTTGATGTCCGCCGGATGCCGGATTGGATGCGGCAGCTCAAAATAAATTTCAAGGGAGGGGGTGGAGGCCTGCCCCCGAATTGAACGGGGCTATGCGGGGTTGCAATCCGCAGCGTAAACTCTCCGCCAGCAGGCCGGGTACAAGACTATTCCGGGCCGCTTTGATTTGCAAAGTCGTACACCTTGCCGGTGCATTTTAACCAAGTTCCGTGGCTGGATATTCACATTGATTTGTTAAGGAATTTTTCAAGATGACTTAACGAATCGTTAGCCATAAGTTTGCATAGAGTAGGTTTGGCCGAAGCCTTTCTGTTCGCCGACCGTGGAGCCCGTCATGATCCTGCAAATTCTGAATTCCGATGGCCGTCTGCGCCGTGCTGTGATCAAACTGTCTTTGACAGGTCTGAGCTGCGCCACGGTACTGGCGCTACAGGGATGTACGGGCGCAGGAATGCCGCAACCGAAATATCCCATCTATATGCAGGATAAGCCGGCTGAACCGACGGCAACGATTCAGCCGGCACCTGTAGAACAGGCACCGCCAGCTACGACGACGCCATCGCCTTCCGGCAATGTGCAGGTCACCGAACTGGCGCCGATGACTTCGGCCCCGCCACCACCACCGCCACCGCCGGAAATGATGAAGCCCGCACCGGCCGTTGTCGCCGCGATAAAACCGAGCGGCGCCGCCTATGTCTATGTGCTGCGATCCAAGGATACCTTGTTTGGCATTTCGCGCCGCTTCGCCGTGCAGGTGAAGAGCCTGTACGCGCTTAATGGCTTGACTGCAGAGTCCTCATTGCGGGTCGGTCAGAAGATCCTGCTGCCCGCTTCGGCGGTCGATAAGGGCGTGGAAGAACATGCCAATGGCCCAACCATGATAAAGGTAAAGACCGTGGTTGCGACTGCGCCGGCAAAACCTGTCGTGGCTGCAACAATGCCTGCGGCGAAGCCCGTGGTTTCGGCGCCTTCAACCACGACCACGATGACCACGACAACGACGGTCACCAAGCCTGTCGTGGCGGAGCCGTCGGCCCCCGTCGCGAAACCTGTGGTCGCCAAACCGGTGCCGCCGGTGGCCGGTTTTCCGGCCAATGCGCAGATCGCCCAGATGGGCAAGGGCAAGTTTATCTGGCCGGTGAAGGGCCATGTGCTTGTGCCGTTCGGTCAACTGGCGCCGAATATCCGCAACGACGGTATCAATATCGGCGCAAGCGCAGGCACCGAAGTAAAGGCCGCGTCGGATGGTATGGTGGTTTACGAAGGCGACCAGGTCAAGGAACTGGGCAATACCATCTATATCAAGCACGACAATGGCTGGTACACGGGTTATTCCCATCTCCAGAGCATGAAGGTGAAGAACAACGAGCGGGTCAGCAAGGGGCAGGTGATTGGCACGGTCGGCCAGACCGGCACCATAGACAAGCCGCAATTGCATTTCGAAATCCGCTACACGCCCTCGACTGATATCGCCCGTCCGATCGATCCGGCCCTGGTTCTGCCGTAGGCTCCAGCTTCCAAAGGCAGAGTTTCAAAGCGTCTCCGTCCGGCAGGCTGTCGTGGCAAATATGTCATTGACCTTTTTTTGGTTGTGCCTATGTATGGCGAACCCATTTTTACCCCGTCTGTAATACGCGCGTAAAAAATCAATATTTTAGGAGACGTTCGTGTTCGCAACACCCGCCTTTGCCCAGGCCGCCGGCGCTGCCGCCCCCGGTGGTGACCTGATCACCATGCTGCCGATGATGCTCATCCTCTTCGGAGCGATGTACTTCTTCATGATCCGCCCGCAAAGCCAGCGTGCCAAGCAGCAAAAAGCCATGCTCAACAACCTGAAGCGCAATGACACGGTTGTCCTGTCTTCCGGCCTGATCGGCAAGGTTACCCGTGTCGAGGATGCCGAGATCATGATTGAAGTGGCGACCGGTGTGAACGTGCGCGTGGTCAAGGCTCTGATCGCCGAGGTCCGCGTCAAGGGCGAACCTGCGCCCGCCAACGACGCCAAAAGCTAAGCCTTTACTTTCCTTGCAGTTTCAAGACCGAGCATCCCGATCATGATCAATTTATCCCGCTGGAAGGTAGGGCTGGTAGTTGTCGCCATCCTTCTGGGCATTCTGTTTTCCTTGCCCAACTTCCTCCCGGCCAGTGTGCGGGATCAGGTAAAGGGCTTCATGCCGACCCAGGTGCTGAACCTGGGGCTTGACCTGCAAGGCGGCTCCTATCTGCTGATGGAAGTCGACACGGACGATCTGGTGAAGACCAAGATCAACAGTGTCACCGAAGAAGTGCGCGCGCGCCTCGGTGAAAAGTCGATCGCATTTTCCGGTCTTGCCGCTACGGGCACGACGGTCAGCGTCCGCATCACCGATCCGGCGGCGATCAACGACGCCTACACGACCCTGTTACGCCTCGCTACGCCGCTGCCGAATAATACGGCGGTCAAGGACATCAATGTTCAGCGTGGCAATGACCAGACGATCAGCCTGACCTTTACCCAGGAAGGCATCCGTTCGACGTCCGCCGGTGCGGTGGAAACCTCGATCGAAGTCATCCGCAAGCGGATCGACAGCCTCGGCACCAAGGAACCGTCGATCAGCCGCCAGGGCATCAACCGTATCGTCATCGAAGCGCCGGGTGAAAGCGACCCGGAGCAGTTGAAGCGCGTTATCGGCCGTACCGCCAAGCTGACCTTCCAGATGGTTGACGAAACCGTCAGCCCCGCCGATATCGCGGCCGGTCGCATCCCGCCGGGCTCCGAAGCCCTGATGGATGACAGCACAGGGCGTCCGGTCGTTGTGCGCAAAGCCATCCTGGTCACTGGCGGCAGCCTGACCCGCGCCAATGTCGGCGTCGATCAATACCAGCGCCCGGCCATTGATTTCGCCTTCAACGGTGAGGGGGCCAAGGCCTTCGGTGATGCCACCTCGCGAAATCTCGGCAAGCGTTTCGCCATTATCCTCGATGGCAAGATCGTTTCCGCGCCGACCATCCAGGGGGCGATCACTTCGGGGAGCGGCCAGATCACCGGCGCCTTCACGCATGAAGAAGCCTCGGAAGTGGTTAATGTGCTGAAAAGCGGCGCCCTGCCGGCCAAGCTGAACTTCGAAAGCCAGCGTACAGTCGGTGCCGAACTGGGGGCCGATGCGGTTCATGCCGGCATGATCTCGACCATCATCGCCTTTATCACCATCGTCGCCTTCATGTTCCTGGCCTATGGCTTCGTCTTCGGCGGCGTTTCCATCGCGGCCCTGCTGGTCAACCTGGTGCTGATCATTGCCTCGATGACATTCTTCCAGGCCACACTGACGCTTCCAGGTGTCGCCGGTTTGATCCTCAGTCTCGCGGTGGCCGTTGACGCCAACGTGCTGATCTATGAGCGTATCCGCGACGAAGAACGCAGTGGCCACAAGCCCATCGCCGCGCTCGATGTCGGTTTCTCGCGTGCTCTGGTCTCGATCATGGACGCCAACATCACCTCACTGATCTCGGCCCTGATCATGTTCGTCTTCGGCGCCGGTCCGGTGCGCGGTTTCGCCTGGACGCTGATGATCGGCGTGTTCACCTCCGTCTTTTCGGCCATCCTGGTCAGCCAGGTCCTGCTCGGCTGGTGGTATCGCGCCACCAAGCCCAAAAAACTTCCGATTTAAGGTTCCAAGCCCATGCATTGGCCACTGATTAAAAACCTGCCGACCGAGTTCCATTTCCGCTTTACGAAGTATGCCCCGGTCGCCGCCATTATTTCCGGACTCGCTATCATCGCGACCATCGTGGTGCTGTTCACGCAAGGCCTGAACCTCGGCACCGATTTCGCCGGCGGTAACGTGCTGGAAGTCGAAACGCCAGCCGCCGCCAACTTGGGGGATCTTCGTGCGCGTATGAACGATTTCGGCGCGGAAGATGCCTCGGTCCAGGCTTTCGGCAGCGCGCGTGACGTCATCATCAAGTTCAAACTGAGCGAACAACAGCAGAATAATGACGGCGTCGAGGCGGTGAAGACCAAGCTGGCCGCAGCCGTGCCGGGCATTACGTTCAAGCGTACCGAAGTCGTCGGGCCGAAAGTCTCAGCCGAACTGCTGCGCTCCGGTTTCCTGGCGCTGGGCGCGGCCTTGCTGCTGATGCTGGTCTATATCTGGATACGTTTCCCGTCGGGTCTGCAATTCGGTTCGGGCGCCGTTATCGCCGTGCTGCACGACGTCGCGTTGACGGTCGGCATGATGGCCTTCCTGCAAATCGAATTCACCATGACATCGATCGCCGCGCTGCTGACCGTCATCGGCTATTCGATGAACGAAAAGGTCATCACTTTCGACCGACTGCGTGAAAACCTGCGCAAGTTCAAGAAGACGCCGCTGGCCGATATCATCAACCTCTCCGAAAACGAACGTCTGTCGCGGACCATCATCACCGGTTCGACGGCCGTCCTGGCTTTGGCCGGCATGTTGTTCCTCGGTGGTCCGGCGCTGTTCCCGCTGGTGTTCGCTATGGTCTTCGGCATCCTGATCGGCACCTATTCGTCGATCTATGTCGCCCTGCCGATCATCTTGATCTGGGGCGTTAACCGGAGTGATCCGGATGCTGAAGTCGTCGATCTCGGCGGTTTCAAAGACGGCAAGAAACCGAAGCAAATGCCGTAAGGCGATGGAACGGTCTCCTTACGGGAGGCCGTTTTGCTTTGCGGGGCAAGTTCGCATAAGGTGCGACTCACTTCATCCAAATACAGGGGCGCGTCATGGCTGGTTTCTTAGGTAATTTTCGCAATGTGATGCTTGTCAGCCTGCTGCTGGCGATCGTGGTCATTATCGGCTTTGGTATGCATTCGCCGGGCGGTTTCGACGCGATTTTCCTGACGGCGATATTGCGCTGGGCGCACGTTCTGAGCGGCGTGTTGTGGGTTGGCCTGCTCTATTATTTCAACTTCGTGCAAATCCGCGTCATGCCGGATATCCCGGCAGACCTGAAACCGGCGGTCAGCAAATATATCGCGCCGGAGGCCCTGTTCTGGTTCCGCTACGCGGCGCTGTTCACGGTCGTCTTCGGCCTGGCCCTGGCCTGGCTGCGGGGCTATATTGTTCAGGCTTTGAGCTTCGGCTTCGTGGCGCCGGGCGTCGGTGGCTATGTGTTCGGCTTCGACAAGGGCAATGCCCAGTTTATCTTCATTGGACTTGGCATGTGGCTGGCCCTGATCATGTTCATGAATGTCTGGCACGCTATCTGGCCGGCGCAGAAGATCGCCTTGGGGCTCCGCGAAGGCTTCACGCCGGAACAGAAGACCGCCGCAGCGAAAAAGGCCATGGTATTCAGTCGTATCAACACGCTGCTGTCCCTGCCGATGCTGGCGTCGATGGCCATGTACCAGACCATTTTTGGATAAAGTAAGTGACGTCCTCTGAATTACTGCCGAAGTCCGAGGACGTTCGTCTTTCCTGCGCTTTCATTCCGGACGCCGAAAAGCGCGCCGAACTGCTGGCCCTTTTCGCCTTTCTCGAAACCCTGCGTGATATTCCAGAACGAACCACCGATCCGCTGATGGGCGAAATTCGCCTGCGCTGGTGGTATGAAGCCATCGAGGAAATCGAACAGGGAAGGCCCGTTCGCTATCATCCGCTGACAGAAGCCCTGAAGGCGATGATTTCCACCTATAGCCTGTCGCCAAAGGACTTCCTTGACCTGATCGAAGGGCAGATGCCCTTGCTCGATAAAGGGCCGCTGACGATCAAGGATGCGCTCGGTGTGGTCGATCGCGGCGAGGGGCATCTGCTCCGTCTGGCCGCGCAGGTATTGGGCAAGGCAGCGGATATGACTGATATCGCCCGTCTTCATGGCATGACGCAGATCAAGGCGACGCGAGGATTAAGCGATGCCGGCGATATGGAATTTTCGCATTTGAAACGCGAGGCGCAAAAAATCGCGAAAAACCTGCCTGCATCGCTTATGCCGCTGGCCTTACCGTTGGCCTTGGCCGCGACCTACTGGCATGGTGGAAAACCGGGACCGCTAGCGAAACGTTTCCGCCTGTTCTGGTCGTTCGTGACCGGTCGGATCTAGTCTTTTTTCTTCTTGCCCCAAGAGGGTAGTCTGAGATTGTCGAACGGCTTTTCCGTCACGATGACCGGTGGCGGCACGGCGATATTGACAGGCTTTTCCGGATAGGCCCGCCAGCCGGATTGAATCAGTTCATTAAAACCCTGGCACTTCGGCATGACCCTGACCGCGCCGGTACGCGGTTTGGGGAAGGGCGCAAGCTGCTTAGCGTCCTGATGCGCCGGATCGATGAACTGCCAGTCACTTGCCAAGCCGTAGCCGCCCTGGCCGCCGACATGAACAGCGTTATAGGCGATGCGCGCCTGGAATTCCGGTACACCGTACTTGATCATGGCGCGATAGAAGATGCCGTCGGCCACGTCGCGCTTGCCGGGTTCGCCGATGGTGTAAAGCCAATCATGAATGATCGCCGCGCGGGCGGTCGGCCCCTGCGGATCGATGACGCTCTGGCCATACCAGGGCACCGAAGCGAAATCGGTGACGTACCATTTTGGCACCACGATCACCATGCCTGTGCCGGGATCGCAATAGGGGAATTCGGCGTTCAGCGTGAAGAGTTTGCGGCCCTGCTTGGTCTGATTGAACAGCATTATCGGCAGCGGCGTCAGTGAACTGGGGAACACCGGCGCCGCCACCGGTACGTAAACGGTTTCGGTCGTCTTTGTCGTGCCGCAGCCAGCAACTACAAGAAGGGCGGCGAGAGCGGAAAGTTTCAACGAACGCAAGTTTATATCCTGATGGCAAAAAAAGAGGATCACGGACAGGCACGGAAAAAGACGGAAAAGGCACGGAATTCTTTGCGTGACGAGCATCGGCGCGAAGCGCTTTAGATATAGTTGCCAAAGCAGGAATGCTTTTGCCCTTCGGGCGAGGAAGGTGTCATGCACCTTCCGTGCCTTTTCCGTCTTTTTCCGTGCCTGTCCGTGATCCTCTTGCCCTTTTATACCCGACTAATCCGAAATTCAGGCGATATTTAGCCAGTCCTGCAAATCCTGCAAGGCGCG
>FTKR01001255.1_pt2 | contig 10742 bp, 8 predicted proteins | sample 1658141 | NCBI WGS metagenome assembly FTKR01 (sample SAMEA3914802, study PRJEB12502) | metagenome | biome: forest; material: soil | place: Canada | collected 2010-06-25 | depth 0.1 m | reverse complement strand
TCGAGCTTGTCCTTGGCGGCATCCATGGCAGCTTCGGCCTTGGCAGCGGCTTCCTTGATCACCGGCGCGGCGGCGGCCTTCAGGTCGGCAGCCTTTTCGGCGACATCGGCCTTGGCTTCGGCGGCCGCGACTTTCACGGTTTCAACGGCCTTGGCAACCTTGGCCTTGGCTTCGGTCACGGCCTTCTTGGCAGCGGGTTTTGCGGTAGTAGCGGCCTTTTTCGGCGCGGCAGCGGCCTTGGCAGCCGGAGCCGCGACAGCCTTGGTGGCCTTCGTCGTAGCGGCAGCGGCAGCCTTTTTCACGGTCTTGACGGCGGCATCAGCCTTCTTCTCGACTGTCTTGGCTTCGGCGACGACGGGCTTCTTGACGTCGGCAACCAGAGACTTGGTGGCAGCAACGGCCTTCTTCGGCGCAGCCTTCGCAGCGGCGCTCGTTTTGGTCGCGGCCGTCTTGATGGCCGCAGCGGCCTTGGCCGGCACGGCTTTCGCCGTGGCAACAGCCTTTTTGGCGGCAGGCTTTACAGCGGCCACAGCCTTTTCCACCGGCGCCTTGCGGGCCAGGGTCTTCTTGACGCCGGCGTCGGCCGGAATGTCTTTATTTTCGCCAGTCGTTGATTTTGTGGTAGCTCTCGCCATCGTCTGTCCTTAAATGCCCCGTTCAGGAGTGCGCATCCATCGCGCATTAAAAGTGAAGTTACCCGAATCGGCCGATCAAATCAAATAAAGCCTATTCTTAATCTTATCGCAGAGCAATATGACCTATAATCCGCAGCAAATCATCGCCCGTGGTCCCCGTCTAGTCTCGGAATCGGCCGCCGACGCCATCGACGGCGACGTATTGCTGGAAGGCGCCACCTATTCGATTCTCGAAGAAGATGAGGACAAGAATATCTGGCGCATCGACGCCTTCCCCACCACCGAGGAAGAAGATACCCGGCTACAGGAAATTCTCTCCGGCTTTCCGGAACTAACCGTTACCGCCGATCAACTGGCCGATGCCGACTGGCTGGCCATGGCGCTTTCGGGCCTGCCGCCGGTGCGGGCGGGGCGCTTTTTCGTCTACGGCATCCACGATCGCGGCCGCGCGCCGGATAACACCGTCAACCTGCGCATCGAAGCCGGCGCCGCCTTTGGCACCGGTCACCACGGCACCACGGTCGGCTGTCTGCAAGCCTATAATGACCTGCTGAAAAAGCGCGGTTTTGGGCGCGTGCTCGATGTCGGTGCCGGCACTGGCGTGCTCGCCATCGCCGCCGCCAAGACCGGCACGAAAATCGCCGTCGGCACCGATATCGATCCGGTGTCCGTCCGCATCTCCAACGAGAACGCCAGGCTCAACAAGTGCAATGCGCGCTTCGTCTATGCCAATGGCCTCGACCACCGGCTGGTCCGCCAAGATGCGCCCTATGACCTGGTTTTCGCCAATATCCTGGCCCGTCCGCTGGTGGGTCTGTCGATGTCGATCCGTGGCGCTTTAAAGCCCAAGGGCCTCGTCATCCTGTCAGGACTGCTGCGCACCCAGGAACGCTTCGTCAAGGCCGCTTATCACAGCAAGGGCTTCCGCACGGTCCGTCGCATCCACCGCGACGCCTGGTGTACGCTGGTGATGCAGAAGATCTGAACTTCTCCTCCCCTGTAGCGAAGCGTACGGGGGAAATGTCGAGCAAGCGAAACGCGTCGAGACGGAGGGGGCAATAACCGTCTGAATGCCCCTCCGCCGCGGACTTACGTCGCGCCACCGCTACGCAGGGGAGGATAATTGCCAAAAAACCACAGCCTACGGACAATTTGCCCCTCCTTATTCCCGCGCTCTTGAAATTGTACGATTTTCCGGCACACTAAATAAATCAAATAAAAGAAACCCGCTAAATGGGTTTCACCGGGAGAGCGCCAATGTTCATGCAAAAAATCTTCGCCGTTACAATTGCGTCCGCCGCACTGCTAACCTCAGCGCCCGTCTTGGCCCAGGATGCCAAGCCGGCCCCCATGGTCATTTATGACAACGAGCTGAAAAACGACTGGCAAAGCTGGAGCTGGGGCGTCACTCTGCAAATGTCTGTGCCCGCCGGAGAGGTCAAGCCAATCAAGGTCGAGGGCACGCCGTGGTCGGCGCTCGACCTGCACCATTCGGCGATTTCGACCAAGGGCTATACCAAGCTGACCTTCTATATCAATGGCGGCACCGATGGCGGCCAGCAACTGATGGTCAAGGTCAAGGCGCCCGGCGGCGTGGCCATAGATTCCAACTATGCCATCGCGCCGAAGGTGAAAACCTGGGTGATCGCCGAGGTGCCGCTGAAGGATATCGGCGCCGACGACAAGATGATCGAGGACATCTTCATTCAGGGCGGTGCCGACGCGTACAAGCCCTATTACATCACCAAGATTCAGCTTGAATAGCGCCACAAGATTCATTTGAAACCACGCAGCGGCGGTCTATATAGAGGGCAGCAAATTACGAGGCTTCCCATGACCGCCGATACAGCCCATTTTCAGCATTTCGATGTCACCACCCAGCCGTCGCAGGGCGTGACCAATGTCGCTGCCCTGCGTGTCGAGATGAAAAAGCTGGGCCTGGACGGCTTTATCGTCCCCCACGAGGACGAGCACCAGAACGAATACCTGCCGGACGCCAATGAGCGCCTGGCCTGGGTGTCCGGCTTTACCGGCTCGGCCGGGGCGGCGATCATCTTCATGGACCGCGCCATCCTCTTCGCCGATGGCCGCTACACCCTGCAATCCCGCGAACAGACCGATCCGTCGGTCTTCGCGGTCGAGGATTTCCACGCCACTTCGCTGGCCGATACGGTGGCCGCCGCGCCGCGCGGTTCGGTGATCGGCTATGATGCCGCGCTTATCAGCCCGTTCAGCCTGAACGCCCTGCAGGCTGCCGCCGATGGCGCCGGCGTGACCCTGAAATCGGTCTCGCCAAATCCGCTCGACCTCGCCTGGGGCACGGCGCGTCCTTCGCAACCGATGGCGCTGATCATGCCCCAACCGCTGACATATGCCGGCGTCGCCTCAAGTGACAAGCGCGCACACCTGGCCGGGATGCTGAAATCCAATGGCATCGCCGCGGCTCTGATCACAGGGCCGTCGTCACTGGCCTGGCTGTTCAATATCCGTGGCGGTGACGTCATCCGCTCGCCCCTGCCGCTGGGTCAGGCGATCCTGAAAGCCGATGGTTCGGCCGAACTCTTCATCGAACCGGCCAAGATCAGCGACGGCCTGCTCGAATGGCTGGGCAATGAGGTCAGCGTCAGCGGGCCGCAGGACGTGACCAAGAGCCTGAAAGCCTTCGCCGGACACAGCGTGCTGATCGACGCCAATCTCTCCTCGGCCTATTGGCTGGAGGCCATCAAAGCGGCTGGCGCAGCACCACTCACCGCCGATGACCCCTGCCTGCTGCCACGCGCCTGCAAGAACGATGTCGAGATCGCCGGCACCACGGCCGCTCATATCCGCGACGGTGCCTTGCTGACGACCTTCCTGCACTGGGTAGCCACCGAGGCGCAGGACACCCTGCCGACCGAGATCGAGGTGGCGCAAAAGCTCGAACAGATCCGCAAGGCGGGCAGCGATATCCGCGACCTGTCGTTCGACACCATTTCCGGCTTCGGCCCGCACGGGGCGCTTCCGCACTACAAGGTCAATGTGTCGAGCGACCTGAAAACCGCCAAGGGTAACCTGCTGCTGGTCGATTCCGGCGGCCAGTTCCTCGACGGCACCACTGACGTGACCCGCACCATGGCCATGGGTGAACCAACGCCTGAGCATAAACGCATGTTCACCCTGGTGCTCAAGGGCCATATCGCCCTGGCGACGGTGAAGTTCCCGGCGGGCACCACAGGTACGCACCTTGATATCCTTGCTCGACAGTTCCTGTGGGCGGAAGGCTTCGACTATGACCACGGCACCGGTCATGGCGTCGGTGTCTATCTCGGCGTCCACGAAGGCCCGCAGCGCATCGCCAAGGCCTTGAACCGCTACGCCCTGCAAACGGGTATGATCGTTTCCAACGAGCCGGGCTTCTACAAGGCGGGCGAGTTCGGCATTCGCATCGAGAACCTGCAATATGTCACCGAGGCGGAAATTCCGGCCGGCGGCGAACGCCCCATGCACCGTTTCGAGAACCTGACCTGGGCGCCGATCGACCGTACCCTGATCGATGTGTCGCTGCTCACCCCCGCCGAACGCGCCTATATGGATACGTATCATGCCAAATGCGTCGAACTACTTAGCCCCTTGCTCTCGGCCGAAGTGCGGAACTGGTTGATCGGGGTTTGCGCGCCGCTTTAGACTGTCATTCATGAGGGGGATAACCATGCGCCTGTTATCAGCACTGTGCTTAATCGCTACTTTCCTAACCGTTACACGGGCTGAATCTGCTGAAATTTGCTGGGTAAGTAATGTTTATAAGTCAGGCCAGGGCATAACCGTCACGTTCAACACTCATAACCGAATTTTTGTGCACCACGCTCATGCGGCACGACCAAGTGAAACAGATGTCATCTATGATCCTGGTAGCGATGGTTATCAGCAAAGAAACGAAAACTATCAACCTGTCGGCGCATTGGTTCGCGCAATACCAATGGATATAGGCGACGAGGCGACCCTCTCAAATTCACCAGAAGACACGTGCACTGTCAGCGCAATGGAAAAAGAGGGTGTCATAGGCCTGTCTTCCGATGCTTTCTTTTACAACAACATACCGGGGGATAAACTGGAAACACGTAAAGAGTTTGTGGCCGCGACACAGGGGCCGATCGGTGAAATCACCAATAAAACTCCCACCCTGCCTAAGATCAATTAGCCTCTCCAAAGCGATTGTTTCAGCCTTTCTGACTGCCCCGTTACATCTCGTGGGTTCCGAACGACCTGCGTAACTGACTGACATAGACCCAAGCCCGCTTTATCCCCTTCCGTAAAGCGGCATGGCCGTGGCCATGATCGTCACGAACGGCATATTGGCTTCCGGCGGCAACTCAGCCATATGGCGGACAGTGCGCGCCACGTGGCTCATGTCGAACCTGGGTTCCGCGCGGATATCCCCATTGGCCTGGAGAATACCGGCTTCCATCTGCGTCGACATATCGCTGACGACATTGCCGATATCGATTTGCGACGTCGTTATGCCAAAAGCCCGGCCATCGAGGATCAGCGACTTGGTCAGGCCGGTCATGGCGTGCTTGCTGGTGGCGTAAGGCGCGGCGTTCGGACGCGGCGCATAGGCCGATATGGAACCGTTATTGATGATGCGACCGCCCTGCGGCGACTGCGCCTTCATGACCTTCATCGCCGCGCGGGCGCACAGCAAAGGCCCCAGCACATTGGTGTCGATCACCGCCTTGATCTGCGCGGCGTCCAGTTCATCCAGGGGCACCGCCGGGGCATTTATGCCGGCATTGTTGAACAGCAGATCAACCCGCCCAAAGCGCTCCGAAGCGTCGTTGAACAGGGCCTCGACCTGCGCCGGATCACTGACGTCCGTCACCGCGCACAGGCCATCCGCCAGCGTAAGCGCCAGGGTTTCTTCCAGCCTGTCCAGTCGACGACCCGCGAGAACAAGGTTGAACCCGGCCAGAGCCAGTTCGAGCGCCACGGCCCGGCCGATGCCACTGCCGGCACCGGTTATGACAGCGACCGGTTTCATGCGTTGATCATCTCCAGCCATTCATCCTCGGTAAGCGTGGTAACACCCAATTCGGCGGCCTTTTTCAGCTTCGAACCGGCGCCGGGACCGGCCACCAGATAGTCGGTTTTGGCCGAGACCGAACCGGCCACCTTCGCGCCCAGCCGTTCAGCCTGCGCCTTGGCCTCGTCGCGCGTGAATTTTTCCAGTGAGCCGGTGAAAACCACCGTCTTGCCGCTGACCGCATGATCGCCGGCCACGGCTTCGGCGTCCTGCACACGGACCTGTCCAAGGAACCGCTCATAAATCTCGCGCTGATAAAGATGGGCGAAATAGCTGACCAGGGCGCCGGCGACTACGGGGCCGATCTGGTCCTGGTGCGAAATGCCTTCACGCGCGACTTCGTCGCCTTCAGCGGCGGCTACCATGACCTCATGGAAATGGCGTTCGCTGCCATAGGCGCGGGCCAGCAAGCGGGCGGTCGTTTCCCCGACATGCTTGATGCCCAGAGCGGCGATAAAACGATCAAGTGGCAGATCACGGCGCGTGTCGATGGAATCGAACAGCTTGTCGATACCGGCAAAGGCGCGATCGGAATCGGAGAGCGCCTTAGAAGCCGCCTCACCTTTCTTTTCCTGACGCAAGACCGACTGACGCTTGCGCTCCTCCAGCACGGCGGCACGCACCTGATTGGCATGCTCACGCAGACGGAAGATATCTGCCGGCTCGCTTAAAATGCCGGCGCGATGGAAGATATCGATATTGCTTTCGCCCAGACCTTCGATATCGAGCACACGGCGGCTAACGACGTATTTGAGATATTCGGTGCGCTGGTGCGGACAGGCCTGATCGCCGGAACACTTGCGCGCCACCCCTTCCTCACCCTTGGCATTGGTTTCGCGCACCACTTCGGTTTTCAGCGGACACGGACAAACGACGGGGAATTCATACGGTTTGGCATCCGTCGGGCGTTCGCTGAGTTCGACTCCGACAATCTGCGGAATGACATCGCCGGCGCGCTGCACGCGCACCATGTCACCGATGTGAATGTCCTTGCGCTCGATCTCGTCGGCATTATGCAGGGTGACATTGGTCACCACCACGCCGCCGACATTGATCGGCTCCAGCCGCGCCACCGGCGTCAGGGTTCCCATCCGGCCGACCTGAATATCGACAGCGGTCAGGCGCGTCAGGGCCTGTTGCGCCGGGAACTTGTGAGCTATGGCCCAGCGCGGCGAACGCGACACAAAGCCTAGCCGGCGCTGCCAGTCGAGACGATCAACCTTGTAGACCACGCCATCGATATCGTAACCCAGGCCAGAGCGTTCGCGGCCAATATGGTCATAGACATCGAGCAGGCCTTGCGCACCCTCGACCCGCTGCGAGTTCGGATTGACAGCAAAGCCCCACTCGCGGAATTTCGCCAGAGCCTCCGATTGTGTGGCGACAAAACCTTCATCGCTGACCTCGCCCCAGGCATAGGCGAAGAACCGCAAAGGACGCGAGGCGGTGATGCCGGCGTCCAGTTGCCGCAGCGCGCCGGAGGCTGAATTGCGCGGATTGGCGAAGGTCTTGGTGCCCTCTTCGACTGCACGGGCGTTCATCTCGGCGAATTCCTTCAGCGGCATATAGACTTCGCCGCGCACCTCTATGCGCTCGGGATGGCCCGTGCCGCTCAGGCGATGCGGGATATCCTTGATAGTCTTGGCATTCTCGGTGATGTCCTCACCGGTGCGGCCGTCGCCGCGCGTGGCGGCGCGCACCAGTTCGCCCTTCACGTAGAGCAGGCTGCACGACACACCGTCGATCTTGGGCTCGGCGGCGAAGGCGACGACCTCGTCTTCCGGCAGCCGCAGAAAGCGGCGGATACGATCCTCGAAATCGGTGACATCCTCGGCGGCAAAAGCGTTATCGAGTGACAGCATGGGAATGCCATGCATGACCGGCGAGAATTTCGCCGAGGCCGTCCCCCCCACCGTTTGTGTCGGGCTATCCGGTGTTTTCAGTTCGGGAAACTCAGTTTCCAGCGCCCGCAGATCACTTTCCAGCGCGTCGTATTCCGCATCGGTCAGTTCCGGCGTTTCCTGATTATAGTACAGGTCACGGTGGTACTGAATCTGTGTGGCGAGCTCGGTATGGCGGGCACGGGCGTCATCGATTGTCATGGAGAATCTCTGTAAGTGGCAGCCCAGCCTAACTGCCACAAAGCTCAGATATTGTCAGTGTTATTCCACGGCTTATCGTCGGGCCCTTCAAGGCTGGAACGGGTGGCACGATAACACAACAGGATCAGGCAGAACAACGCGCCGGCGACAAGGCCCAGATTGATGTAGGTATGCAATTTGGCGGCAAATTCAGGTGTCAAGCGATATTGCCAGCCATAGGTATGCAGGGTAACGGCCGCGCATATGGCCGTCACCGTCAGCGCCGCGACGGCGAATTGCAGAAGAAAAAAGAAGATATGGCGGATGATGGACATCGGCTCAGGCCTCCCTGGCCTGTCGTCGGATTATACCACTTCCGCTGCCTTAAGTCGAATGGCCGCTGCGCGCGCTTCCGGCGTGATTTCAGCACCGGACAGCATCCGCGCCAGTTCTTCCAGCGCCTCTTCCGGTTCAAGCACAGTCACGGTCGAGCGCACACTGTTATTATGTTCGGCCTTGGAAACCTTGAGATGCTGGTCGCCACGCGCCGCTACCTGCGGACTGTGCGTCACCACGATCACCTGCTGGTTCTGCGCCAGGCGCTTGAGGCGCAAGCCGACCGCATCGGCCACGGCACCGCCGACGCCCTGGTCGACTTCATCGAAAATCATGACAGGGCCTGCCACGTCTTCACCGCCACGAGAGGCCAGAGCCGCCTTCAAGGCCAGGGCAAAACGCGCCAGTTCCCCGCCGGAAGCGATCGCTCCCAGACCGCCCCATCCCTCTTCAGGAAGATTGGCCGCCCCCGGATTGGTCTTGACCTCGAACTCGACGACATCGCCACCGGTCTGGCCAAAACGTTCCGGTTCAAGCGGCCGCAGGGCCACGCGAAACCGCGCCTTGTCGAGCTTGAGCGGCACCAGTTCGCTCATGACGGCGGCTGCCAATGCCTCACCAGCCTGTTCGCGCTTCGCCCGCAAGGTTTCAACGGCCGCGTGAAAGGCCTTCTGCGCCTCGTGCATGGCGATGGTCAGGCGGCCCAGGTGCGCATCCAGATCCTCAATCTGGTTCAGGCTGGCAGCGATACGCACACGCTCCTTCGGCAGGTCTTCGACCAGTACGCTCAGTTTGCGAGCCATGGCGCGCAGGGCGAACAGGCGTTCCTCAACGCGATCCAGTTGCCCGGGCTCGACATCAAGGCTGTCCGCCGCCTGATCCATCAGGGCCAGGGCTTCATCAGCAGCAATGAGTGTACGGTCAAGCGCATCCGCCGCCGCCGTCAGCCGCGCCAGCACCGGGTCTTCCGCGGTGGCGCCGGCCTGCATGGCGCGCGTGCGGGCATGATCGAGCGCCCGGAAGGCCTTGACCAATCGCTGCGACAACTGATCGCCACCAACAGCCGTCCGCGCTTCCAGAATATCTTCCAAGGCCCGTTCGCCGGCCCCCAGCAAAGCGCGCTCCGACGACAGCGTCGCTTCTTCATCCGGCTGTGGATTCAAGCGATCCAGTTCCTGCAAGCGCAAGGTCAGAGTTTCCAGCTCGGCCTTGTCGGCGCTGGCGCGTTTCATCAGTTCTCGATGTTCATCGCGGATGGCCTTCAGCGCCTTCCAGCTTTCGGACACTTTTGCCAGTTCAGGGCCGGTGGCGCCATAATTATCCAGCATGCCCAGATGCGAACGGGCATCGAGCAGGCCCACCGTCTCATGCTGGCCATGCACTTCCAGCAGGCTGTCGCCCAAGGCTTTCAGTACGGCCACGCTGACCGGCTGGTCATTGACGAAGGCCTTGGAGCGGCCGTCACGCGATACCACCCGACGCAGCATCAGGGCTTCGCCGGGTTCCAGCGCCAGGCCCTTGTCTTCGAGGAAATCGTAAAGCGGATGCGTGGCGACTATCTCGAACTCGGCGGTCACCGAGGCCTGTGGGGCACCATTGCGGATCAGGCCGGTATCGGCACGCGCCCCTGTGGCCAGCCCCAGCGAATCGAGCAGGATCGACTTGCCGGCGCCGGTTTCCCCGGTCAGCACACTCAGACCCCGGCGGATATCCAGTTCCAGCCGGTCAACCAGCACCACATCAGCAATCGTAAGGCGTGTCAGCATGGGGCGGCCCAAAAACAGAAGCGGCGCCCGACTCATGCCGGACGCCGCGTCAGTAAAACCTATTCCCGCTCAGAAAACAAGAACATTCAGAGAACTTGACTATTTAAGCCTGCGGTTTCTTATGACTGAACCAGCCCTTTTTTTGTTTCATATCCGGCGCTTCCGGGCCCTTTTTGCCCTTCGGATCGGGCTTGATGGCCGGCTGCGCGCCCTTTTCGGTCAGCAGCTTATAGGCCGCGCCATACCAGCGATCGCCCGGATAGTTATAACCCAGCACGGCGGCATCACGCGTCGCTTCGTCATGCAGGCCCATCATTTCGTTGGCTTCCACCAGGCGATATAGCGCTTCCGGCGTGTGGCTGGTGGTCTGGTAATCGCTGGCGACCGTCTTGAAGCGGCCGATAGCGGCCAGCGGCTGGTTGTCGTTCAGATACCAGCGGCCGACGTCCATTTCCTTGCCGGCCAGTTGATCCTGCACCATGTCGAGCTTGATACGCGCATCCTTGGCGTATTCACTGTCAGGGTAGCGACGGACCACGTCGGTCAGCAGGGCCTTGGCGCTGTCGGTATAGCCCTGGTCGCGGCCAACATCGACGATCTGTTCAAAGGCGCAGATGGCCTTCATGTAATAGGCGTAAGGCGTCAGTTCGCTGCCCGGATAGAGTTTGATGAACTGGTCGGAAGCCGCCGTGGCCTCGACATAATGATCGGCCTGGTACTGGGCGTAGATCGTCATGACAATGGCTCGGCGCGACCATTCCGAATAGGGATGCTGGCGCTGCACTTCCTCGAAATAGGTGACAGCGTCGGACCAGCTTTTCTCGTCCAGCTTCTGCATGCCGGTCTGATAGAGCAGTTCCACCGG
>FTKR01005539.1_pt1 | contig 10782 bp, 7 predicted proteins | sample 1658141 | NCBI WGS metagenome assembly FTKR01 (sample SAMEA3914802, study PRJEB12502) | metagenome | biome: forest; material: soil | place: Canada | collected 2010-06-25 | depth 0.1 m | reverse complement strand
GCGGCGTTATTGAGCAGGATATGGACCGGGCCATCGGAAAGGATGGCGGCGAGCGTCTTTTCCAGCAAAGGCGTGTCGGTCAGGTCGCATTTGTGAAAGACCGGCTTCTGACCGAGCACGCCGGTATCGAGGGTAGCGCTTACATCATCGACCAGATCGATAAAATGCACGATCGCGCCCTGACGGACGAAACCAGTGACCAACCCCGCGCCGATGCCGGAGCCGCCGCCGGTGATCAACACCTTGCGGCCCTTGAGACTGGGGTAGATGGCAGACGGCGCGGGGGTAGTCATAGGGACTTTACTCACTTTTGCAGGAGGTATCTTCTCAGTTATTTTTTAGGCAGTCTTTTTATGGGTATGATCAGTATTGCGCGCCTTGAGCAGACCGCGGTCGGCAAGGTTTTGCATCAGGTCGGCGATGCCGAAATTCCAGTGACGGGCGTCCTTCGACGTCGTCACGCGGTTTTCCAGACAGCCGAGCTTCGGTGACGATACCTTCACGACATCGCCCACCTTATGGGTGAAGCCACGGCCCGGCGTGTCACGATCCTGGGTCGGCGCGAACAGGGTGCCGAGCATCAGCACGAAACCATCCGGATAGTGGTGCTCGCTCATCGCCTGACCGATCAGGTCGAGCGGATCGCGGCTGATATCAGCCATGGTCGAGCGGCCGACCAATTCGTAGCCTTCCGGCCCATCGATCTTGAGATCAAGTACGGCATTGCGGACGTCTTCAATCGTGAAACTGTCGTCGAACATGCGGATGAAAGGACCCAGCGCGCAGGAGGCGTTGTTATCCTTGGCCTTGCCGAGCAACAGGGCCGAACGGCCTTCAAAGCAGCGCAGGTTGACATCATTGCCCAGGGTGGCGCCGACGGCGCGGCCTTCCGGCGTGACGACCATGACGACTTCGGGTTCAGGATTATTCCAGGTCGAATCCGAACGGACGCCGACCTCATCGCCCCAGCCAACGCTCGAAAGTACCGGCGACTTGGTAAAGACTTCGGCGTCAGGGCCGATGGCGACCTCGAGATATTGCGACCACAGGCCGTCCGAGATCAGCGCGGCTTTCAGCTTGGCCGAGGCTTCCGAGCCCGGCTTGACCGAGCGGATATCGCCGCCGACGCGTTCAGCCAGGTCGTTGCGGATGGCCTGGGCCTTGTCGGCATCACCGCGGGCACGTTCTTCGATGACGCGCTCGACGGCCGAGACAGCGAAGGTAACGCCGGCGGCCTTGACGCATTGCAGGTCGATCGGGGACAGCAACTGACCGCCGGTACGCTGGGCGACCGTGCCGTCCTTCGTCCACACCTTGGAGAATTCGAAATCCTCGAAGCCGCCGAACGGCAGGCCGCCTTCGGGCACGCCGGCTTGAGGCCAGGCCTTCAACAGTTGCGAAACGGTCGGGGCGATCGGCGACATGTCAAACACTTCGCCGTTTTTGATCATGATCGGGGTCGGGCCGTCAGCAGTCTCGATGCGACCAATAAGCGTCGCTTCACGCCAATCTGCGGGTAGAAAATCAGGCATTATCTCTTATCCTTCAATGCTTGGGCGGATAACCTTATCCGCGTCTTCTCTACCCGTTTACAGCCGCAATTAAACCTTCTCAGGTCACAGCCTGTTTGTTAGCGCTACCAATCTTGCAGACAGCGCCTTATGTCAAGGGGAAATGCACTTTTTCCGCCTATAAATATAATTTTATATGTGCAATTTAACCGGGAGCGCCCGTCACAACAGCCGACGACTGGCGCTCGATCAGCGAAAAATCCCGGACCTCGCGCACGGCCTCAAACGGCCGGCCGGACCGATGGCCCTTGATCTGATCGAGAAGCAGCCGCACGGAAAGCCCTGCCATATCGGAGATCGGCTGGCGCACGGTTGTCAGTTCCGGCCAGACGCTGGAGGCCATGGCGGTATCGTCGAAACCGACCACGGTCAATTGATCCGGCACATCCAGCCCAAGGCGGTGTGCCGAGGCCACGGCGCCGGCGGCCATGTCATCATTGGAAGCGAAAAGGGCCGTGGGCCGCGTCTTCTGGCTCAGCAGGCGTTCGGCGGCGTCAAAGCCGGAGCGATAGGTGAAATAACCCTGGGTGACATGACCGGGATCAACGCTCAGTCCGGCCTTTTCCATCGCCGCCGTGAAACCGTCATAACGGATCTGGCTGGCATAGGCGTTCGGATGGCCCTTGATGAAACCGATATCGCGGTGACCCAGTTCGATCAGGCGACGTGTCATCGCCGCAGCGGCCTTGAAATCGTCGATGGTGACGCAGGAGACGTTCGGATCGGGTCGCGCCATGGCGACGCCGACGAACGGCATTTTCATGTCCTGTAATATCTTGGCGACGCGTGTCGAATCGCTGAGTGGCGGCGACAGTATGACACCATCGCAGCCGGCGGCTTTCATCTTTTCCAGCGCCGCCGTGGCGCCTTCGGGGCCTTCGCAGGATTCGATGAGCAGTTGCGCGCCGCTCTGCGAGCTTTCCGATAGGATGCCCAGCAGGAACTCGCTGAGGAAGGCGACAGACGGGTTGGAATATAGCAAACCGATACGCGCCGAATCCTGCGTGGCCAGCGAACGAGCGGCGAGATTGGGCGAATAGTTCAGCGCCTCGACCGACGCCATCACCTTGGCGCGAGTTTCCTCGCGCACGTTCTTTTCGCCGTTTATGACGCGTGACACCGTCATGGGGGAAACGCCGACATGGCGCGCCACATCATGGATGGTGACGATATTGCCCCCCCGCCGACCGACCTTGCGCGCCAAACCCTGTACCCCCGTTTTTCATTCCGTTACAGCGAATCTATATGATGCAATCGCTTACTTGGCAATCTTTGGAGCAAATCCGATCACTTCCGCAACCTGTTTCATCGAATTTTACAAATGAAAATATTTTGGCAAACGAAAAATCAGGTGCAGAAAACACTTGAAAAATGGCGGATTGTTTGACGCTATGCACGAGCAGAGCGGTGGAAGCCCCCTCCTGCACATAAGAAAATAACCGAGGGAAGATCGCCGTGAGATCACATATTCGCCGAATCACCTGGCTTGCGAGCACCGTTGCTCTTTTCGCCCTGCCCTTCACCGCGAATGCCCAGACCGCGCCGCACTTCGCCAAAATCTTCGGCGATCATTCCGTTCTGCAACGCGACCAGCCCATCCGTATCTGGGGCATCGCCTCGCCGAACGCCGCCTTGACGATAAGCGTGAATGGCAAGACCGCTTCTGCCACCGTCGGTGCTGATGGCAAATGGCAAGCCAGCCTGCCCGCCTTGGCAGCCGGCGGTCCCTATACGCTCACCGTCTCCGATGGTCAGGCCATGACCACGTTGAACGACATCCTGATCGGTGATGTCTATCTCTGTTCCGGCCAGTCCAATATGGAATTTCCGACGCGCCTCTCGACCGGCGCCTGGGGCGAGATCGCCGCCTCTGCCAACCCGAATCTGCGTTTCGTCAATATAGACAAGGACAGCTCCGCCGCCCCACGAGATGATTTGAAAACCACTCCCTCATGGAAGATAGCCGGACCGGAGACCACCGGAGAGGCTTCGGCCGTTTGCTATTATATGAGCAAGTCCTTGCAAAGCGAACATAAGGTGCCTGTTGGTTTTATTAGCTCAGACTGGGGGGGCACCACCATAGAAAGCTGGATCAGTCCGCCCGCCCTGCGTACCCTGCCCGCCTATACCGCCGGGGTCGACGCCGTGGCCCTATACGGCGCCGCACCGGAAAAGGCGCAGGCCGCCCATGCCAAAGAACAGGAAGCCTGGTGGGACGCGCATGATAAATCCGCCAAGGCCCAGCGCGCCTGGATTGCCCCCACCTTCAACGACTCATCGTGGTCACACCTGAAAGCGACCAGCGGCTGGAAGGACGGCGATGCCGCCGACCTCAAGACCTTCGACGGCGTGGTCTGGCTGCGCACCCGCGTGACGCTCACCGCCGATCAGGCCGCCAAGGCCAATGAACTGACGCTTGGTCCGGTCGATACCTTCGACACCACCTGGATCAACGGCCAATGGGTCGGCAGCGGCGGCATCAACTGGGTGTGGCGCGATTATCAGGTGCCGGCCGGCGTCTTCAAGGCCGGCGAAAACGTCATCGTCCTGCGTGTGCTGGGCAGCGGCGGCCTGACCGGCAAGCCGGATATGCGCTTCGTCAAGACCAGCGATGGCCAAGCCATCCCGCTCTCGACCAACTGGACCTACAAGACTGGCATGGCGGCAAAAGGGCTGAATATACCCAGTGCCCCTTGGGAAGTGCCAACCAGTGTGACAACTCTGTACAATGGTATGATCGCCCCGCTGGCACCCTATACGGTCAAGGCCGCCGCCTGGTATCAGGGCGAGTCGAATACGGGGCGCGCCAGCGAATACCGCACGCTTCTGCCGACGCTGATGGCCGACTGGCGCAAGAGCTTTAGCGCGCCCGACCTGCCCATGCTGATCGTGCAACTCTCCAGCTATGGCTCGGTCTCGACCGCACCCGGCGTTTCGCAATGGGCGGAACTGCGCGAGGCCCAGCGCCTGACCGTGGACGCCGATCCGCACGCCGCCCTGATCGTCAGCCATGATTTCGGTGACCGCAGCGATATCCACCCGACGCAGAAGAACATTATCGGCCTGCGTGCGGCGCGCGCGGTCGATCATCTCGCCTTCGGACAGACGGTCACACCGACGGGGCCGGAAGCGACCTCGGTAGTCCGTTCCGGCACCGATCTGGTAGTCGGCTTCCGTTATGCCGACAGCGGCCTCAAAACCTATAGCTCCGATACCGCCATCGGTTTCGAGGCGTGCGACGCCAAGGACATTTGCCGCTATGTCACCGCCGTGACCGATGGTCAGCGCATCGTGCTCAAGGGCGCCAATACGCCGGAAACAGTCAAGGTGCGTTACGCCTGGTCGGACGCCCCCTTCACCAATCTTTACAGCGGCGATGATCAACCGGCTGTGCCATTCGAGCTGGGAGTAAGCCAATGAAGATGAACCGCCGCCAACTGATGGCCACCGCGACAGGCGCCGCCTTTATCGCACCAGCCGCTGCGGAGGCTGCCCCGAAAGCCCCTTTTAAAAGCTCCTGGGAGTCGCTCGCCGAAAGCTACCAGACGCCGGAATGGTTCCGTGACGCCAAGTTCGGTATCTGGGCGCACTGGGGGCCGCAATGCGTGCCCGAATGGGGCGACTGGTACGGCCGCCAGATGTACCAGCAGGGCAATCCCTATTACGAACACCATGTGAAGACCTACGGCCATCCGGCGCAGTTCGGTTTCATGGAATTCATCGGCCAGTGGAAGGTCGACCAGTGGGACCCTGATCGCCTGATCGGACTCTACAAGGCCGCCGGCGCGAAATACTTCGTCTCGCTGGCCAACCACCACGACAATTTCGACATGTTTGATTCGAAGTACCAGGACTGGAACGCCACCAGGCTCGGCCCGAAGCGCGATGTTGTCGGCACCTGGGCAAAAGCTGCGCGCGCGCAGGGCCTCAAGTTCGGCGTCTCCAACCACGGCGCCCATGCCTGGCACTGGTGGGCGACCGCCTTTGGTTACGATGCCGAGGGCCCGGCACGCGGCCTGCGCTACGACGCCTACCGCGTGAAGAAGGAAGACGGCAAGGGCACGTGGTGGGACGGCTATGACCCGCATGAACTCTATGTCGGCCCCGAAGGCGACATGGTGCCGCCCGACGGCATCACCACGATCAAAGACATGCAGGCCTATCACGACAGTCATTCCGGTCAGTGGCTGGAAACCGTACCGCCGCATGATCCGTATTTTGTGAAAAAGTGGTCCCTGCGCCAGCAGGACCTGGTCGACAAGTACCAGCCGGACCTGATCTATTTCGACAACAGCACCCTGCCGCTTGAACAGGCCGGCCTCGATGCCGCCGCCTATTACTATAATTCGAGTTACAAATGGCATGGCAAGCTGGACGTTGTGGCTACCGGCAAGAAGCTCAACGACCTGCAACGCAAGGCCATCACCGAGGATATCGAGCGGGGCTATTCCGACCGCCTGCGCGAAATCCCGTGGCAGACCTGCACCTGCATCGGCAACTGGCACTACGACCGTCCGCTCTATGAGCGCAACGGCTATAAGACAGCGAAAGATGTAATCCAGCGCCTGGCCGACGTGGTGGCGAAAAACGGCAATATGCTGCTGAGCATTCCGGTGCGTGGCAATGGCTCGATCGACGAAAAGGAAGAGAAGATCCTGGCCGATCTGGCGGCGTGGATGGCGGTCAATGGCGAGGCTATTTTTGCCACGCGGCCGTGGGATATCTTCGGCGAAGGGCCATTCGCGCCACCGGTCGAAGGCCAGTTGAACGAAGGCGAGGCCAAGCCGTTCAGCCACGAGGATATTCGTTTTACCACCAAGGCCGGCGCGCTTTATGCGCTGGTGCAGGACTGGCCAGAGAATGGCTATGTGCAGGTCTATTCGATGGCCGAGGGCTCACCCCAGCGCAAGGGCACGATCGAAAAGGTCGAACTGCTGGGCCATGCCGAGCCCCTGAAATTCGAACTGGGTATGGATGGGCTGAGCGTCAGACTGCCGGAGACGAAACCGGCCTTTACACCGGTGTTGAAGATCACCGGTTCGGGATTGGTGTAGCTCTCACCTCCCCTGCGAGAGCGGGGGAGGTGGCGCCGCGAAGTCGGCGACGGAGGGGCTTATCTGTCGGTGGAATGCCCCCTCCGTCTCGACGCGCTACGCTTGCTCGACACCTCCCCCGCACGCTGCACTACAGGGGAGGAGAAGAAACAAAACCCCGCGATCATCCGATCGCGGGGTTTTCCTTTTGGCAGGCGTGAAGCTTACTGCGCGGTATAGACCGGCTTGCCACCGGCCTGGACCGCCGACCATTGCTGGCGAACCGTGGCTTTAACCGAGTCCGGCATCGGCACATAGTCGAGGCCTGCCGCATCGGCATTGCCCGTCTTGTAGGCCCAGTCGAAGAATTTCAGCACGGCGGCGCCTTTGGCAGCATCGGTTTGGGTCTTGTGGACCAGGATGAAGGTCGCGCCGGTCAGTGGCCACGCATTCGCACCAGGCTGGTCGAGCAGCAGGATGTAGTTCCCTGGCGCCTTGGTCCAGTCGGCGCTCGCCGCAGCCGCGGAGAAGGAAGCGGCGGCCGGTTCCGGGAAGTTGCCGGCTTTATTCTTCAGCAGAACATAGGTGCCGCCGTTCTTCTTGGCATAGGCGTATTCAACATAGCCGATCGAGCCGACCGTTTGCTTGACGAAGGCGGCGACACCGTCATTGCCCTTGCCACCCACGCCGGTTGGCCATTCGACGGCGTCCGAGCCGCCGACCTTGGATTGCCATTCCGGCGATTGCGACGACAGGTAAGTGGTGAAAAGGAAAGACGTGCCGGAGCCATCCGAACGGTGGACCACGGTGATCGGCAGGGCTGGCACCTTGAGACCAGGGTTCAGCGCCACGATCGCCGGATCATTCCACATCGTTACCTTGCCGAGGAAGATATCGGCCAGCAGAGGGCCACTCAGCTTGAGCTTGCCCGGTTCGATGCCCGCCAGATTAACCAGGGGCACGATGCCGCCCATGACGGCCGGGAATTGGTAAAGGCCGTTCTTGTCGAGATCCTCAGGCTTCAGCGGCTTGTCGCTGGCACCGAAATCGACCGTGCCGGCTTCGATCTGCTTGATCCCGCCGCCCGAACCGATGGCTTGATAATTCAGCGCCGTGCCGGTCTCGGTCTTGTACTTTTCAGCCCAAGACGCATAGAGCGGCGCCGGGAAGGTGGCGCCGGCGCCGGAAATGCCTCCGGCAGCCGCCTCGGACGACGCTTCGCCGGTGGGCTTTGACGGACTACAGGCGGCGAGCGCCAGAACCAAGGTGAAAGCAAGAACCTGTTTGAACATGGCGATCTCCGCAAATTTCCGAACGATGTCCACTAAGGACCTCGATTGTGACACCTGCGCCAATACAGTATAAATGCAGCGTCCGCAATTTGACTTGAACATATAAGAAAACCGTAAGGGAGGGCGCCATGTTCCACAAAATCGTCGTCACAGGGCTTGCCGCACTGATGCTGGTCCAATGCTCACCCAAGCCTGCCGCACCGCCAGCGCCTGTTGCCGCGAAACCAGTGGATTTTGCGTATGATATCGCCCTACATATCAAGCCCGAAGCGACAGCGAAGGTCAAAACGCTGACCATCGACGCCAAGTATTACGGTCTGCCCCGTCCCGAAACCGCCAATCAGGCCACGGCCGCCGGCGTCATCGAATTCACTACGGATAAGGTGGACGTCGCCACTAGCGATCAGACCATCCATATGACCGGCGCCGGTATGCCGAAGGACCGCGTCAAGGACATTACCGGCGGGGCGCCGCTGGTACAGATCACTGTGACGGACAAGACTGGCCTGATCGGATGCAGTGTCTTCCAGGACTATGTGAAAACCGCGCAGGAAAAGCCGGTCGACATCTGGTGCGGGCTGAAATAGTTAGTTCAGGCGTACCGGCCACTGCCGGATGACGATATGGCTTGCTCTGGCCGCCGCCAGCACATCGGGGCGCGTCTTCAAGGCAATGAGCGAGGCGATAAACGCATCATCGCGGTCACTGACCGAAATAGGCGGCAACCCCTGCTGCATGAAGGCGATCATGGTATCACGAGAGGTCGGATCGGCGATGGCGGCGGTCATGGCTTGCGCCGCCTGATCGCTGTCGCCGGCGCAGAGATAAGGTTTGATCTGCATGATCCTGATGTTGGCCAGGGCGGCCAGGCTAGTGTCAAATCCCGCCTTGTCGCCGGCATAGCCCTGCGCACAGGCCATAGTCGCCACGAGCGTGGCCTTCTGCGCCTCATCCGGCGCGGTGATACGCTTCATGATGGCCAGCCCGGCCTGGTCCTGGCCGCGATCGATGAGGAAATTCATATAGGACAACAGCAGGTCGGTTGATTTATCCGGCCCGAGTGTTTTCGCGCCGGTCTCATAGGCTGTCACGGCATCGAGGAAGTGACCGGCACGGGCATAAAGCTCGGCGCGCGTCGTCAGCAGGCCTGGATAGGAGTCCGGCGAAGAGAACTTGTCCAGCCCGTACTTGTCGACCAGTTCGAGAATGCCGTTGAGCTGGGTCAGGGCCAGGGCGTTCTGGTCGTTGGTACTTTCAAGATTCATGAGATAGCTGAGCGCCATCAGATTGGCCGGATTGGCGGCGATGACGGCCTTCACCTCTTCGATCTCGCGGTTGAGCACCGGCCGGACCGGATCGGCGGGCACGTCGGCCGCGCTGATATCGCCGTCGCCCTGGCTGACGATATAGAACAGGGCGTCGGTCTTCAGATCGGTACGATAGAGGTCGGCATGAACGGTATCGCCCGCCTTGACCGAGGCGCGCAGGCCTTCGAGACGCAGCAGTCCCATAAGCGGCCGGCCGGCTATGTCATGGATCTGCCAGCGCCCCTCTTCTAGGCGGTTGAGCATGGTCAGAGCGACATCGGGATGTGCTTCACGGTTGGCCACCAGCACGCCAATGACGCTCATATCGGTCAGGTCCGGCGCCTGCGCCGGAAAGCACGTCAGGGCGGCGTCGAGCGTCGCGGTCGCCTCATTGGTCTTGCCGCTGATCAGTTGCAGGAAGATGTGCAGGTCATAGGCATTGATATCGTAGGCGCGACTGACGTTCTCAGTCGAAAGCGCCAGAGCGGCGGGTATGCCCTGCGTCTGGGCGGTGCAGGCGATCAGTTGAAAGCGGAACTGCGCGGCCAGCTTCGGATCATTCTGTTCGAGATAGGGATCATGCCAGAGCTGGTTGAGCGGCGCCATGGCAGCCTGGCAATCGCCGGACTGCGTGGCGGCCGAGGCCTGCATGATCGCCACAGCGGTGCCGCTGCTGCTGACGGGCGCCTCCGCCAAAGCGGGCATAGAGAGCGCCAGGGTAAGCGCGGCGAGGCCGCTCGTGATTTTTGAAGATACGCGCATAAGCCCCCCAGCTCGACCACTCACTGGCCGTTAACATAGATTAACGGTAATCCGGTCCTTCACAAGCGGAATCTGAGAGGTGAAAGACCTAGGCGGTCACCAGTTTGAAGCCGACCAGCGTCAGGACGGCGGCCAGCAGGGCGCGCAGCACCTTTTCCGGCACCTTCGCGGCGAACATCGATCCGATGATGATACCGGGGATCGAGCCCAGCAGTAACGAGACCAGCAGGCTGAGATCGACATTGCCGATAAAGAAATAGCCCATGCCGGCCAGGAAGGTCAACGGCACGGCGTGAGCGATATCCGAGCCGACGATGCGGACGGTCGGCAGTTGCGGATAGAGCAGGATCAGGGCAGTGACGCCAAGCGCGCCGGCGCCGACCGACGACAGCGACACCAGGAAACCGAGCGCCAACCCGGTCAGGAAGGTAAGGAAAGCGCGGCGGCCGGTATGCAGGGGTTTATGTTCCTCAATCGCCTTTTCCTGCCGCTTTTTCGCCAGCTTATGAATGACACCGCGCAGCAGCAGCATCACCGCCGTGACGAACAGGGCGTAGCCGAGCACATGGGTGATCAGCGACGACATGGCGTCGGACTTGCCGAAATGATGGATGATGTAGAGCGTGGCCAGCGTCGCCGGAATGGAGCCCAGGGCCAGCAGACCGACGATCATCCAGTTGATGGTATTCTTGAACCCGTGGATGACGGTGCCGACGCCCTTGGTGAGCGAGGCGTAGAGCAGATCGGTGCCGACCGCGGTGGCCGGATGGATATGAAACAGCAGAACCAGGAGGGGCGTCATCAGCGAACCGCCGCC